>Ga0182011_10001712_pt1 | contig 19038 bp, 16 predicted proteins | sample 711E1DmetaG_FD_120481 | JGI IMG/M metagenome (GOLD analysis project Ga0182011, IMG submission 120481) | Permafrost microbial communities from Stordalen Mire, Sweden - 711E1D metaG | ecosystem: Environmental > Terrestrial > Soil > Wetlands > Permafrost | place: Sweden: Stordalen | collected... | reverse complement strand
TCCACCAAGCCACGCGCTTGGCGATGACTTCGAGTTGTGGGGTTGCTGCGGGCATTGGAACTAAGACCGAAGCGGCGACACTGCCATCAAATCCGGATCGAACGCACACGTGGAACGACTCCCCCGTGCACGGTCAAAAGGCATGCGTGGCATGCTTCGAAAGATGACGACCATGCCTTTCGGGCTCAACCAGTGATTAGCGAAGCGCAGGAGTAAGCTGAGCCGAATCTATGCAGTAGGATGTAGGGCGGGATCGCCGAATCCCGCCGTTTCATCAAGCGGCGGGGTTCGGCGACCCCGTCCTACAACATCGCAACGGACAGTTTGCGGAACTGCGTGTGAAAATCGCCCCGACTCCTAAGAAACAGCGCTTGCTGTGTGGCCACGAGCGCCAGCGAGTGGAATCCGATTCGGTGACGCCGGCAGATGCACACAGTGAAGCGGCCTGAGTCTGGTTGTGGTTGCCTCGGGGGAGTCGATGGGGATTAATCAAAGCTCCGTGCAACCGGTCCTGAGCATCATCATCGTGGCTTACAAGTCCCGCGACGAGATCGGGGCGTGTCTCGGCTCGCTGCCGAGGGAGTTGGGCGGTCGGTCGGTCGAGGTGATCGTCGTGGATAATTCGCCGGGCGATGGCGCCGGCGAGATCATGCAGCGGGATTTTTCGTGGGTGCTGCATGTCGCGGCGCCGGAGAATCTTGGCTTTGGTCGCGCCAACAACCTGGGCTTCGTGCAGACGTCGGGCGAGTGTGTGCTGTTTCTCAACCCTGACACCGTCAGTAACGCGCCGGCGCTGGGCCATTGCGTGCGGCGATTGCAGACCGAACCCGACATCGGCTTGATTTCTCCGAAGCTGGTGCTCGCCGACGGTTCCATGGATCCGGCGTGTCGACGTTCCATCCCGACGCTGTGGGACGGCTTCTGCCGCGCAAGCGGTCTGGCGGCGGCGTTCCCTCGTGCAAAGTTCTTCGCTGGCTACAACCTGACGCATCTGCCGGCCAACGGAACGCACGATGTCGGGGCGATCAACGGCGCGTTCATGATGGGGCGACGGGAGGTGCTGGAGCGAGTCGGGTTGTTTGACGAGGCGTTCTTCATGTACGGCGACGATCTCGACCTCTGCATTCGCGTCGCCCGCGCCGGCTATCGGATCGTGTACGACGGGCGCTTCCAAATCACCCACCTCAAGGGCGTAAGCGTGGGAAAGGACTACGAGCGGATGGCGAGGGCGATCTTCGATGCCAATCGGGACGTCTATTTGAAGCACTTCAACCCCCACGGCTCTCGTCTCATCGTTTGGAAATACCGGCTGACCTTTGGCGCCTGGAAGCGGCTTGCCCGGCTGCGTGCGCGGATTTCGGGCTATCGCCGGGTGAAGCCAATCTGACGCGGACGTCTGCTCTCTATGGCGGAACCGAACCCGAACCATTTTACAGGAGGTAACGGAGGAAACGGAGGCGGCGGCAAAGCGGGAAGTCGATAAACGCGGCCGGAGATCCGATCTGTTTACCACGGATTCCACAGATAACGCGGATGAGAATCCGACCTTTCAGAGGTCTCCAGATATCTCCGTTTCAAGGTTTCCCGGTTTTCCGTTCCCTCTGTTTTCTCATGTAGAATGTCAGCGTTTTGAAATCGTCGCAGGCCCCGACCGGTGACAGCCTGGTCTGCATATTTCATGGAAACGCGACGGGGGTGCCGCGTCTCCAAACACAGCCTGCGCCACCGGGTCGTTCTCAACATGGAATATCCCGGCTCTTCACTGCTTGCCGGGCGGGATCCGGAAAAACGACAGGTGCCGTTGTTCCAGCCAATGAAGCTGCCCGGCGATGACCGGTGAAGCCGGGGCCAGGGAATAGACCGAGAAACCTGAGGCCTGATTGGCCGCGTTCAAATCACGCGTTCGGAGGTAGCTCGCGACCCAGAGATTCTTCCCCTTGGCCATGATTGCCGCGTTGTCTTCCGGTTTGAAATCACTCCAGACCACGCCAGCCAACGCCAGCCAGACCACGGCAAATCCGATCCGAAACCTGACCCCTCGCGGGATCGCCCAGCCCTCGGCTGCGAGGGCAAGTCCGCAAACCGCAGGCATCATAAGGGTGACGTACCGCCACATGAAGGCGGCCTGCAGGGTTATGGACAGACGCCCAAACGCGGATAGCGCCGCATAGAGCAGCGAGGTTCCAGTCAGAGTTAACACGGCTCGCGCTCGTGGGTCCGTGTTGCGCCGCCAGATCGTGATCGCTGCGGCGACGAACGCGGTTACCACGAAGCCCAGTATTGCGAATCCGACGATCGCCGCCCCGGCTGAAATCTCCCGCCATCCGATTAGGCTCGTGAACATCAGGGCGCAAAATCGCGGGTAATCCCACCAGTTCGGCATAAAACGCCAGGGCGTGCCCCGGTCCCAGTGATACCCGTGTGCAAAAGCCACCATTGCGAGAGCGAGCATGCCCAGGATCAGCATGATCTGGCGGCGATTTACCGACGTCTCGCCGGTCCCTGGTCGCAGCCACAATGCCAGCGCCAGGCCAATGGTGACCGGCGCGCCGCATGAGCCATAGCCGGTAAAAAGGGTCAGGGTGCCGAAAACACCGACTCCAAGGACCCGGGCTACCGGACCGGCCGGGCCCCAGGCATACGCCAGCGACACGGTGAACAAAAGGGGGAGAATCGAATGGGCGAGGTTGGGCGTGAAAACCATCGTTTCCCAGTGAATCGGACCCAGCAGAAGCAGGGGAAACGCGGCATCGCTCCAGGAAAGATGTCCGCGCAATCGTGCCGCGAGGGCGATTGCCGCGGCTGTGGCGAGAGAAAGCACCGCCACGGCGGCCCACGCCTCGGCGCGTACGTCCCAGGCGGTGGCGTTGAAAAGAAACCAATCGACCAGCCCTCCCAAGCCCTGCCGGTGTGGCCCGTGCTGCCAAAAAAAACAGCTCCACGGACCCCGGCCGTCAAACAGCGGATGCAGAAAGTCCCATTGGTCCTCGCAAAGGACGTCCACAGCATTGGCCTGAACAAACCCCACCAGCCGGATCAGGCACATCGCGAACGTCCCGATCACCAAGACCACGCCGATCAATCGACCGCGTCCGCGGTCAGACGCCAATGCTCCTTCACCGAGGGGTTCGGTCATGGCGGGAATCAGTGTTTACTCTCCGGAGTTTCTCCAGCGCACGAGGGTCAGCAGCAGGATCTGCAGATCGAGCCAGAAGGACCAGTTCTCGATGTAATAAATATCATGCTGGATGCGCCGTTCCAATGCGCTGCCTCCGCGCAGACCGTTCACCTGCGCCCAGCCGGTCATCCCCGGTTTGACCAGATGGCGCGGGAGATAATGCGGAATGGTCCCGGCAAGCCGGTCGACATGGCGCGGGCGCTCGGGGCGCGGCCCGATCAGGCTCATTTCACCGCGGAGAACGTTCCAGAATTGCGGCAGTTCGTCGAGATTCCAGCGGCGCATGAACCGCCCGACCCGGAGCAAGCGTGGATCATCGGCCCCGGTACTCACCTGCTCATCGTCCTGTCCAGCCGCGTCCGGCGTCATGCTGCGCAACTTGTAAAGAGTGAAGGCCCGGTGTCCGGCGCCCACCCGGGACTGGCGGAAGAAGATCGGACCGGCGGGCGATTCGCGCTTGATGAGCACCGCGAACAGCGCCACGACCGGTGCGGACAGGACGAGCCCGACGATGGCGCCAAAAAGATCCGTGCCGCGCTTGAGGGCCCGGTTGAAGAGTTTGTTGATGGCCAGATCCTCGACGCCGAGCACCGGCACCCGGCCGAACGTCTGCAGCCGCAGGCCGGAGACAAAAATCTGAAACACCGACGGAATGATCTTCAGCTCGACATAGGAGCGCTCGCAAAGCTCCACGAGCCGCGCGAGATCGGCGCGCGGCAAGTCGAGGCGGACCGCGATGAGCACGTCGATCTCGTGGCGTTCCAGCAGCGCGGGCAGATCGGCGAAGCCGCCGAGAAGCGGCAGCGCGCCGGAGAAGGGAGGGCGGCTCTGGTCCTCGGCCGGCAGCTCCACGATTCCAACGAGGCGGAAAGGATGCGCGGCGGTCTGTTGAATGTCGGCCACGAGCGCCTGCGCCTCGGCGGTCCAGCCGAGCAGGGCGACCCGCTGCTGGATCCGGCCGCGCAGTTTCGAGGAAGCGACAAACGCATAGAAGAGGCTGCGCCACGCGTAAAGCAACGCCAGCACGCCCCCGCAAGCGAACACGACAAAGAGCCTCGAGATGGGCGGGTTGAACTTCAGCACGAGCGAAACGCCGAGATAGGCGAACAACCAGAACGCCGTGCCTTTGAGGATGATGTTCAGCGCTTGGTAGCGGCGCAGCAGCAGTCGTTCGTCGTAGAGATTGAGATGTGCGAAGGCGGCCAGGAGGAACGCCGTACCGAGGCACAACAAGGGCAGATAGTCGCGCAGACGCGCACCGGTCACTTCAATGAACACCGACCCCAGCGGCGTATGGTAACGCAGACCGTAGCCGACCAGCAAACCCGCGAACACGCACACGGTGTCGCCGGCGAGGAGCAACAGCGGCAGCGTGCGGTGCCGAATGTCTTGCGATGCGGGGCCGTTCATGGGTTTGCCCGGAACATACGTGGCGTCATCGCTCCTGATACGCGGCTGGCAGCTGGAGGGCGAGGCTCCTGCCGAGCCGATATCCTTGAGCGCCGGTGCGGCTCGGCGGGAGCCTCGCCCTCCAGTCCTGGCGCGAAGACCAATGACGGCGTGTGTCGATAGATTTCATCTGGTGGCCTCCGGTGCGCTGTCCACGGGTGCAATCTCTCGCACCGTCTTGAGCAGCAGTCGGTCGGGGATGCAGCCTTTGGGCGGAAACAGAAACGAGGCGAACTTCTCCACCACCAGATTTTCAGGATAAATGTACAGATCACGCAAAGGGAATCCGTCTTGATTGCGCGCAAGGATGCTGTAGCCGGGACGTTCGTTTTGTCCGAAGCGCACCAGCGCGGTCTCACCAGCGGTCGGCGCTGTGAGCAGCCGGATGAACGATGGCCGGTGCTCGCCGATCCTCCGGCGGAGTGCGGCGGCGAAGGCGGGTTGCTCCGCATCGAGCGCCGCGGAAATTGCCTCGTCGCGCCACGCCACATAGAGACGCTCCCATGGCTTCAGGGAGTCGGGCTTCGCCGGCCCATAGCCGCGTCGTTCCACCGCGTCTAGATTCTGAAAGAAGCGGCGTTGTTCAGGCGAGCCGTCGCGGATGAGCGTCGCGACGTCGACGGAGCGGCCGATCCACCAGTCGGCCAGAGCGGCGACATACCGGATTTGGGCCCGCTCAGAGGCTGACAGGGTCTGCTCTTCCAACCAGCGGCCCGCCAGGCTCTGCAGTTCCGCCGCCACCCGGGCCCGCCAGTCTGAAAAGGGAGGCGCGTCCCATAGCGGCGAAGTGACGGCATGGGGATCATTTGCCCACTCCAGAGCGAACGCGCGGGCGGCAGCATCGTCGTTGCGGCCCGTCAGGCTCAGTCCGAGGCCCAGATAGACGCCTCCCCGGTACGGCGAAAGGCGTGCAGACGCGTGGAAGTGCTCGCCTGCTTCAACCGGCTGTTGCGCGAGAAGCAACCAGCCGAGATTGAAATGGCAATAGTCTTGATCCGGATCGATCCGCAACGTCCGACGCAGGAATTCGCAGCAGCGATCATGGGCGCAGATTCGGTCCGTCTCGTTGCCGGCCTGGAGGTATTGAGCGCCATAGAAAGCCGCCAGCTGGGTCGGGTAGAATGGCTCTTGTGGGGTCATCGCGGCAGCTCGCTCCGCACCGGCGACGAACGTGGCGGTGTCTCCGGCCTCCCGGGCGTCGGCCGCGTCGGAAAACAGCTGTCGGGCGCGCAAATTCCATGCTGTGGGCCAAACCAGGACCGCCAGACCGGCGAGCAAGAGGCCGCCCGCCAGGCGGGTTGCCGTCGGCGAAACGGCGAAATCGGCGTCTGAGGCGACGGGACCAACCGTTGAGATCCGCAGCATGACCAGCAACCCGGCGACCGTGAAGGTGAACCAGGGAACGTCGAGCTGGTAATCGAAGAGGGACATCACGGCATAGCTGGCGAAGGTGATCAAAACGGCCTGGGCGCGCAGGTAATCGGTCGAGAGTGGCACGGGCAGCCTGCCGGCCGTAGCGCCTGGGCGAAGGCTGGTCCCGCCCGTGGTTGGGGAGGTTCCGCCCGCCATGGGCAAGATGCCCATGCTACGCTGTGCCCAACTCCCGCCATGGGCAAGATGCCCATGCCACGTGGGCAGGACGCGCATGCCATGTTTCACAATGCCGATCAGCAGCAAGACCATAGCCGCGACTCCAGGCGCACCAAGCTCCGCCCAAAATTGGGCCGGCGAGTTGTGCAACTGGAGCACATCATCGGTGCCTCCCGATAGCTGTGCCCGGTAGTGCGGGTAAACGCGGGGAACTGCGCCCGGGCCGTAGCCGACGAGAGGACGATCGCAACCCATGAGCCAGCCGGCCCGCAGCATGGCGGCGTGCTGGCGGTTGCTCTCGGTCGCCGCACTGCTCCACTGCCGGTGGAGCATCAGGTCTTGCAGGCGCGGATCCAGGACAACGGCAAGCCCAGCCGCCGCCAATGCACCGGCTGCGATCAGGAGGCGCCGACGGCGGGATAGCCCCGCGTGCGCGAGCCAGATCATTCCAATGCAGGCGAGCATGGCGATCACCGCGAGGACACCTCCCCGGCTGGAGGTGGTCGGGACCAGCACCAATGCGAGCGCCGCGGTGAACAGCCGCAATCCGCGCCATCGGCGGGGCCCGGACATGCCGAGCGCCGCCAGCCAGGGCGCGCTTAACACCGCGGCTCCGGCGGTGTACAGCGAGTGACCGAAAGGCTCCGCATTGCGGATGCGAAGCGCGGCGCCCAACGTTGCGCCGGCGGACCAGGACGGCAGCACCCGGGCGAACAGCCAGAGGCCGAAGCTCACCGCCACGAACAGCATCATCGATGCTCCGATGATCTCGGCGAAGAGAGCGGCCCGCCGGTCGCGATCCGGGGCTTCTGGGCAAATTGTAGGAGCGAGCTTGCTCGCGATTTTGAGGTTAGCATCGCCTGCCAGTCCCGCCGCTGCGGCGCGGGCCAGCAGGCTCCTACAACGATCGCCTACTGACAGCTTTGTCCGCGAGCGAGGGCAGGATTCATCGGATAGGGGCGGCGTAGGTGCTTCGCGCTCGATCCAGTCCAGGCAAAGATAGGCCAGGCTCACGCCGGCGACAGGAATCAACGCGAGGTTGAGGCTCTGCGGCCGGAAGGGGCTGAACAGCGCGGCGACGACGTTGGCCGCCGCCAACAGCGCGAGACCGCCGTCCAGCCACCCGCCGAAGCGCGCCAGGCGTGCGCGCCAGAGCAACCGTCCTGCCAAGGTGGCGATCGGGGCGATCAACAGCACCTGCCAGTAGAAAAACCATGGCCATTGGTAAAACCGGGTGGCGGCGTTGGTGCTCAGGGACAGGGCGGCAGAGACAACGCAGGCCAGCACGCCGAGGAAGGCGGGGATCTTCGTGTGCAGCAAGCCGGGGCGGGCCGTGGTCATGAGGCGTCTCGATCACAAGGCCACAACGGCCGGGCCGCAAGATTTAGCCTGCATGTTTCATGGAGACGCGACGCCCTCGTCGCGTACATATTCCATTGAAAACGCGACGCCCTCGTCGCGTACATATTCCATTGAAAACGCGACGAGGGTGTCGCGTCTCCAGAAGACAACCTGCATCGCAGGGCGTCTTTGCCTTGCGGCCGAGTCGGGCGTCTTCGACCTGCGACCGTTTGTTGCCAGACGTTTTTCTACGGTCTTGACGGTCTGGACCGCCGGCGGGCATGTTGCTGCAATGCAGGAGGTCAGACCCGCAGTGAAAAAGGGATGGTTGATCAAGGGCGTCGTGCTCGGCGTCGTTGTGCTCGGCGTGGGCGTCCTCGCGCTGCGGGGAGTGGATTTCCGTGCCCTGATCACCCAGGCGATGGTCGTCATCCGCGAAGCCGGTCCGTGGGTGTTCTTCGGCGCGATGGCGGTGCTGCCGGTGATCGGGGCGCCGCTGAGTGCGTTTACCATGACAGCCGGAACGGCCTTCGCCAGCCAGATGACGATAGGCGGGGTGCTCGCGGCCACCCTCGTGGCCATCGGCGTCAACCTCGCTTTGACCTACTGGCTGGCGCGCCGGGCCGTCCGACCGTTGTTGGAGAGACTGCTTAAGCGCTTCGGCTATGCCGTGCCACGCGTAACCGCCGATAATGCGCTGTCGATCGCGCTGCTCGTGCGATTGACGCCGGGGCCGCCCTTTTTCCTGCAGAGTTATATCCTCGGCTTCGCGGAAGTTCCTTTCCGGCTCTACATGGTCGTCTCCTGGCTCTGCGTGCTGCCATGGGCGGTCGGCGCAGTGGTGCTCGGTCGCGGTCTGTTCGAAGGCAATTTCAAGGTCGTCGCGATGGGGCTGGGCGTGATCGTCGCGGCTGTGGCAGCGGTGCACCTGATCCGGCGGAAACTGGCGAAACGTGAAGGCTGAATTCGAGTTGCGCGACGACGCCGGGCGGGTGGAGTCGGTCAGCGAATTCACGCGCCGGATAAAGACCGTGCTCGAGACGGGCATGCGGCCCGGCTGGGTGCGGGGAGAAGTGTCGAATCTCCGTGCGCAGGCGAGCGGCCACGTCTACTTTTCGTTGAAGGATGCCGGGGCGCAACTGACGTGCGTCCTGTTCCGGGGCGATGCGGCGCGACAATCGGTGGTGCTGCGCGACGGCCTCCAGGTGTTGGCTTATGGAGAGATCAGCGTCTATGAGCAGCGAGGACAGTATCAGCTGATTGTACGGCTGCTGGTGGAGGATGGACAGGGGCGCCTGCAGCAGGAGTTCGAACGGCTGAAGCAGCGCCTGGCGGACGAAGGGCTGTTCGACGCCGCCCGCAAGGTCGCGATCCCCTCGATGCCGGATGCCATCGGTTTCATCACCTCGCCGACGGGAGCGGCAGTGCACGATTTCATCCGCATCCTGCTTCGCCGCGGCTGGCGGGGGCGGCTGGTGGTCCTGCCGGCGAAGGTGCAGGGCGAGGGCGCTGCGGCCGACATGATCGAGATGCTGAAGCTGGCCGAGGCGTCGGGCATGTTCGATCTTCTGGTCATCGGGCGCGGGGGCGGCAGCCTGGAGGACTTGTGGGCCTTCAATGAGGAACCGCTGGTGCGCGCCGTGGCGGCGTGCCCGGTGCCGATCATCTCCGCCGTGGGGCACGAGATCGATTTCACGCTGTGCGATTTTGCGGCGGACGTCCGGGCGGAAACCCCCAGCGCTGCGGCGGAGTTGATTTCCAGCAGCTATGTTTCGGGGGGCGAGCGGACGGCGCGCGCCGCCGAGTCCATGGACGACGTCATCACCGCGGCCGTCGAGCGCCGGAGTGAACGGCTGGACCACGCCCGCAGCCGGCTGCGGCTGCTGTCGCCGCGCGCAGTGATTGAGCAGAGCCAATTGCGGCTCGATGACCTCTCCAACCGGGCGCTGGCGGCGACGCGGGCGGGACTGCAGCGGCAACGCCAGCGTCTCACCCTGGTGGCGGGACGCTACCGCGGATGCTCACCCGACCCGCGGATCAGCCTGGAGTCGCACCGTTTGCTCGCGCTGTGGAAACGTTTGCAGTCGGCCAGTCCTGATTCCGTGCTCCATCGTGGTTTCGCGATCGTTCGCGACGCCCAGGGACGGCCGGTTCCGCGCCGGGCGTCGGTGAAGCCCGGCCAGCGGCTCACGAACGAGTTCGCCGACGGCAGCGTTGCGGTGCGGGCGGAGTAACGCGGGGATGCCTTGGGTGTTCGATATTGGGAGACGGGTATGACCGCATCACATCGGCAGCCGATCCAAAGGGCGAAGCCTCGTGCGACCCGTACGCCGGGTGGGATGGGGGCCGTTGGCTACGCACAACCGGTCACCCGATTATAGCCTTCGATTTCTTTGCTTTAACCCAGTATGTTGCCGGGAAATCCATCCCTTTTTTTATGTCGATTGGCGCTATATCTATATTTTCGTATGACTTCTCAAGAAGGTATTTTATTCCGTACTCAGTGAATCTCCAGTAGTCATTTGGCCTCATATGAATCGCCTGACGAAAAGGAAGTCCCAGGAGAAGAATACCGCCAGGCTTAAGAACTCTTGTTAACTCTTTAAAACCAGCTTGATAGTCGTCAACATGCTCAAGAACGCCACTACAAAAAACGCAATCATATGATGCATCTTCTATTTCTGGCATCGATCGGATATCTAATGTCAAATCGCATTTAAACTCTCCCGATACTTCCGAAGTCATGTAAGATGACGCCATTGGGAAGTAATTCCTGTAGTAATCTCCTTCAATATCTGCATCGATACCACTTCCAATTGACAAGACCTTGCCCTGGATATTCCTGCAATTGTTGCGAAGCCATTTGTTGCCTTCTTTTCTAGCACGGGAGGACCTCGAAAATGCCTTGCGGAGATAATTCACCATTAAGTTCGGAAGAGCCTTCTTCACTATAACGCGGAGAGACATTGTGTTCCCTTTCTCTAGTTCAACTGTGTTTATAGCACTGACTGTCGACCTATCGGATTCGACAGCCGACGGGAGGGCGGACGATTGGAGGGAATCAGGTCCAAGGTCTGGCGGAGTTGAGCCCCTTTCTTGGATATGGCGGCACCGTGTTGGTCGGTCCGAATCTGGAGGTGGTGGCTCATTCGTAAGCGGGTAATAGCACCCATCCCGCCGATCCTCGACGCGAGCTTCAGGATGCCGCAGACTTGGGCTGTTCTTTGAACAACTCCATGTAGTCGTGAGGCAACAGGCCGGCGGACTGATTGGTGCCGGCGGCGAGCTTGGGCAGGACCCAGGTCAGGTAGGCCTCTGGGTTGAGCTTGAGCAATTTGCAGGTGCCGAGAATCGAATAGATGGTCGCCGACTTCCAGCCAGCTTCCGGATGGCCGATGAAGAGCCAGTTCTTTTTTCCGAGAGCGCTCGGCCTGATTCCATTTTCAATGGGATTGTCATCGATCTCTACATGACCATAGCCCGGTTCGGCGTAGCGGGTGAGTTCATCCCAGCGTTTCAGCGCATAGGCACAGGCATCTCCGACTTTGCTTGCCGGCAAGGCGCTGAGCTGGGCCTGCAGCATCTTGGACTTGATTTGGGCCAACAGAATCTGACTGCGATCTCTGCGTAAGGCTTCTCTCTGTGCAAACGGCTTCCCTCTGGCCTCCGCTTCGACCTGGTAAAGCTTGGCGATCAGGGCGAGGACTTGGGCGACGATTTGCCCTCCGTTGTCGACAGCCTCGACCCATTTTCTTCTCGCGTGGGCCCAGCAACGCATGGACGTGATCCCCGGGCGTTGAGCAGCCAGATTCTCGTAGACCTGATAAGCATCGCTCTGGAGCACACCTTGCCAGTCGGGCGGAAACAACCCAAGCGGCACTTCTTGTTTTCGGGTCGGATCAAAATCAAAGAGGATCGTCTGAGCGGTGGGCGCATGCCGCACCCAAAGCCAGGCAATCCGGGCCGCTCCCGGCCTTTCCGGATCGAGCACTTTGACCGGCGTCTCGTCGCATTGGACGTAGCCGGATTGCAGCAGTCGATGTTCGAGTTGGGTTTTGACGCCGGTGAGCAGCAGGGCGACCTGCTCCACATATTTGCTCATTTTCGAACGTTCGAGGGTGACGCCCTGCCGGGCGGCGATCTGCTCGATTCTGTAGAGGGGAACGTGGTCGGCGTACTTGCTGATAATGATATGGGCCAAAAGACCGGTGCCCACGCCCGACTGCGGGATCACGCGCTCGAGCTTTGCCTGCACGGGGGCGCAGGACTTGGTTGGCGAGGCAAAGACCGGCACCACGTGCTGGATGCGCACAAAGCGGCTGGGCCGGTAGTCGATTTCCTCGGTGATCTCTTCCCTGATCTTGACCAGAGGTTCCCCGGTTTGCGGATCGAGCTTCTGTGATTCTGGCAAATCATGCACGATGCGTTCGACGGGAAGATTTGCTGGTGCCGGGCGGCGGGGACCACGCTTGGCCCGCGGCTTGGGCTCTTCGGGTATTCGGGCCGGCTCTGGTTGGACCACCGCGGCGATCTGCTGGTCCGCTTCCACGCTCTCCAGGGCCAGCAGGTGTTGCTTGAGGTCGATCTTTTCGGAACTGGGCCCGTGCATGCGGCGAATCAGATCCTTGAGCGTCGCTTGCGCCTCCTGAAGCTTCAAGGTGAGCTCCCTCTTCGTGAGCTCAAATTCCACGGCCAGCGAGTGATTCTGCTGCTCCAGCGTCTTTTTCTCCTCCAGCAGCTCCGCCACCCGCGCCTCGAGGCGGCGGTTTTCGGTGCGGAGGATGGCGGGAGTCATAAAGTATCCGTATAATGGATACTCTCATCATCTTGTCGAGCATTTTTTCTCTTTTTCTCTCTTTTTTATCTGCGGAACCACTTTCGTTCGGCGCGGATGTCGAGCCCTTCGACCAAGGCGTGGAATTTGCCCGCGTCAATCTCTTCACTCGTGCCCGCAGGGGTCCAGGCAAAGGTTCCTTTCTCCAGCCGCTTGGTGCACAGCCATAGGCCCGAACCGTCCCAGCATAGGGCCTTGAGCCTGGTGCGATGCCGGTTGCAGAACAAAAACAAGTGGCCGCTCAGCGGGTTCTGTTGAAGCTGGTTCTCGACCAGGCCGTACAGCGCGTCAAAGCCCAACCGGAGATCTGTAGGCCCGGGTCGCAGAAACACTCGCGTCGATCGACTCAGGCCCCACATCGCAATGCAGCGATCACCTGCGCCAGCCAGTGCGGTTCGGTTCCCGGCGGAACCCGCACCGTCACCCCGCCCATCAGCTCCACCAGTACGTCATTGGCCCCGACTGGTCCTGGTCTCAATTCCACCAGGCCGGGATTCCCCACCGGCGATCGCACCCGACTGTCGCGCAACCACACCGCCAGCGTCGGAACCGACACGCCCTGCTCTCGGCAGAACTCCGCCTGGGTTCCCTTCCGCTCGGGATAAATCGTCAAGATCCTCTCTCGGTCAGCGGCGCTCCAGCGGCGCCGCGTCTTGCTCACCATTGTTGTGTCCATCCACCGACAATATCAGATCGCCCTGCCGCTGTCGCCCATGGGTCCTATTACCCGCTTACGCTCATTCGGAAGTTCGAAAGAAACTGCTGGGAATTGAGGCGGACCTGGAAACTCTCCGAAAAGATTCCGGGAAAGCGCGGTCGGAACTTGGCCCGCTTGTCCATTTGAGTTCCAGCCACGCGACCCCATGATATCCCGCTCGATGATCTTGCTTCGATCCGGGACGATAGGTGACACTTAATCGATACTGCGCGGCAGCCCGGGTTGCTATGCATTTTTGCCCCTGGAGGACGCCGCGCCGTCGGCGCCAAATCTGGGTTGGCGGACACAGCGGTCCGCCCTCCAACGGAATCCGGTCGCTGGTGCGCGGGAAGAGGCAGCGGCAGCGCACCGCCGGGGTGTCAGACATCCGGGAACTTCACCCATTTGGCGCCGAGGCGGGAGCTTTTCACCACAGTCTCGATAAAGGCCATGCCGGTGACGCCGTCGTCAATGGTAGGGAAATCGGGCTCCTTGGGCAGTGGCCGGCCCTGCACCTCGGCGGCGATGGAGCGAAAAGCCTCGCGGTAAATATTGCCGAACGCCTCGAGGTAGCCCTCGGGATGGCCGCCGGGAACCCGGGTGAATAACTGGGCCTCGGCGCACAGGTAGGGGTTTCCGCGCCGATAAATCCGGCGGGGCTGATCGGGATACTTCACGATCAACTCGTTTGGGTGCTCCTGGCGCCACTCAAGCGAGGCCTTGGCGCCGTAGACGCGGATGTTGAGGTCGTTTTCGTCGCCGATGCAGATCTGTGACGCCTGCAGCACACCCTTGGCTCCGCCTTTGAACCGCAGCAAGACGTTGGCATCGTCGTCGAGCTGACGGCCCGGCACAAAGCTGGTGAGATCGGCGCACAACGACTCGATTCCCAGTCCGGTGATGTACCGGGCCAGATTTTCGGCGTGAGTGCCGACATCGCCGATGCACCCGGCGGCGCCGCTGCGCTTCGGATCCGTCCGCCACCCCGCCTGTTTCTGGCCCGTGCGCTCGAGGCGGGTGCTCAGCCAACCCTGCGGATATTCAACCACGATTTTCCGGATGACGCCGAGTTTCCCGCTGCGCACGAGATGGCGCGCCTGTTTCACCATGACGTTGCCGGTGTAGTTGTGGGTGAGAACGAAGATCTTTTTTGATTTCCGGACGAGGTTGCGGAGGCGCAACGCCTCCCGGAGATTGAATGTCACTGGCTTGTCCAGGATGACGTTGAAGCCGGCCTCGAGGCAGAGTTTGGCCGGCGGGAAATGCTGATGGTTGGGTGTGACGATGACGACAAAGTCGAGATGCGCGTCGGCCGGCATCGGGGCTTCGGCCCGGACCATCTCGGCATAACTTCCATAGACGCGGGCGGGATCGAGCAGCAGATCAGCGCCGGAAGCCTGGGAGCGCGCCGGATCAGAGGAGAACGCGCCTGCCACCAATTCGGCCTTGCCATCCATAATGGCGGCGAGGCGATGCACGGCGCCGATGAACGCACCGCGGCCGCCGCCAATCATGCCGAAACGCAGCTTCCGGTTCATGCGGATCCTTTTTTGTCGAACGCGGCGTCAAACGCGCGGTTGCTGGCGGTGAAATCGAGCCGGCGGACAAAGGCGGCCGCCTCCGTGGCCCCGTGAACCCGGTCCATGCGGATATCCTCCCATTCGACGGAGAGCGGGCCGAGGTAGCCGACGTCGTTGAGCGCTACGATGATGTCTTCAAACCGGATGTCCCCGCGCCCGGGCGAACGAAAATCCCAATACCGGCGCGGGTCGCCAAAGCCGACGTGGCCGCCGAAGACGCCCACGGATCCGTCGCCGTGTCCCCACCACACGTCCTTCATGTGCACGTGGTGGATCCGCGGTCCAAGGACGCGGATGAATTTCACGTAGTCCACGCCTTGGTAGCCCAGGTGCGACGGATCATAGTTGAACCCGAAACGGCGATGTCCCTTGACCGCCTCGACCGCGTGTTCGGCCGAGGCGAGATCGAAGGCAATCTCCGTCGGGTGCACCTCGAGGGCAAAGTTGACGTTGACGCGGTCGAAGGCATCGAGAATCGGGCCGAAACGCCGGGCAAAATCCTGAAAACCTTTCTCCCAGTAGCCCGGCGACGTGGGCGGGAAAGCGTAGAGGGCGTGCCAGATGCTGGATCCGGTGAAGCCGTTGACGATCGCCGGCGCGCCCCCGGCGTTTTGCCGCCCCGGCTGAAGATCGAAGAAACGCCGGGCGGCCTGCGCGGTGCGGATCATCTTTTTCGCCGCCCGGCGACGCACGCCCTCTGGCTCGCCGTCGCCCCAGACGTCGGGCGGCAGGACGGACCGATGGCGCTCGTCAATCCTGTCGCAGACCGCCTGTCCGATCAGGTGATTGGAGATCGCGTGGCAGGTGAGCCCGTGGTCGGCGAGCAACTGCCATTTCTCCTGGCAGTATTTCTTTGACGTAGCAGCCCGATCGACGTCGAAATGGTCGCCCCAGCAGGCGAGTTCGAGGCCGTCGTAGCCCATGCGCCGGGCAGCCGGGGCGAGTTCGGCCAGCGGCAGGTCAGCCCATTGGCCGGTGAAGAGCGTGATTGGACGCGACATGGAAGGTCAGGGGGACGGAGGGTTGACGATAACCACCGATAGCAGCTGACAGGAGCATTGCGACTTTGAATTCTCTCCGCGCGTCGTGCGATTCTGAAGGGATATCCAGGCGCGCGGTGTTATGGTCGCCGCACGTCTTTAACATGAAATCACTTTCGACATTGCTCCTTGGGTGCGGACTGTTGCTCACCGGTGTGGCGTTTGGCCAGGTGGGTTCGCCGGTTCCCGAATGGCGGTCGTTGACGATCGTACAGACCTGTACCCCCGTATTTCCCTTTCAACTTACGCAGGCGGGCGTAACTAGCGGCGAAGCGCAGGTGTCCATCAACACGGACGCCAAAGGGAAACTCATGGATTGGATGGTGGTGGCGTACTCGCATCCCGAACTTGCGCGCGAGGCCGTGAGCTGCATCCAGCAATGGAGATTCGTTCCCGCCCGGCTGCGTGGCGACCCCGTGGGCACGACGATTGAGATCTATTTCTATTTCGAGGCCAAAGGGGTGGTGGTATCCACGACCACGCTTGATCTCGTGGCGATGAACACGATCTTCCACTCGAGCCGTGATGCATACGAGCCCTGCTCGCTGCGGGACTTGGACAGGATTCCCACGCCTATTACCACCATCGCGCCGATGTACCCAGGCGAACTGGCCAACAAGGGTGTGCGGGGCAAGGTCACGGTCGACTTTTACATCGATGAGACGGGCGTCGCCCGCATGCCCTCCGTTTCATCGCATGACAACAGTGAATTGGCGGCATTGTCGGTCGAGGCATTGCGCCAGTGGAAGTTCGAGCCGCCCACGCGCAATGGGAAGCCCATCCTGGTCAGGGCGACCCAAGTGTTCAATTTTGGCTCGCGGAACTAGACGGGCGCGGTCTCGCGCAGGAAGCTGGCCAGCTCATCGCGCAGATGCTGCCGCGCTCGGTAGAGGCGGGTTTCCACACCCCGCTCCGAGCAGCCGACGACGGCGCCGATCTCGCGGTAGGAAAGCCGCTCGTAATGGTGGAGAAGCAGCGTAGTCTTGAGATCGTGCGGCAGGCGATCGATCGCCGCGCGGACTGCCGCGCATGCTTCACCCTTCTCCAACGCCGCATCGGGCGCTGCGCATTCGGAAGGGATGGCTTCATGGGCAGACGCAGCCGTGTCATCGATGGGGGCATCGAGGCTGACGGTCGGGTGGCGGCGGCGCCAGCGATAGTGGTTGTGGCAGAGATTGGTAAGTGTGGTAAACAGCCAGGCGGACAGTTTGGTGTCCAACCGCAGGTGGTCCCGCTGCTGGTGCAGCCGGACAAACGTCTCGGCGACCAGATCGTGCGCATCCGTCGGATTCTGCACGTAACGCCACGCAAACGCGAACAGGGGTCGCTGCCATCGGGCGATCAATTCGTTAAGCGCGCAATCGCGCCCTTCCCGCAATGCCTGCAGCGCGCCTTGATCGCTGACGGGGTCGGAGTTCACGGGGATGGCTGGCCCGTAGCCTCAGTCGATGGTAAGATGGGTTCCGGTTTGGAGGACAGGGCCCAGCATCCCGAGATACCGTTCCCGTTGCTGCGAAGTCATCACCCGGGCGGCGTCAGCAACCAAACGTTGCGTGGACGTGAGACATTCACGGTTGACGGCCCGGCGTTGCTCGACGAAATGTGCGAATTCGAGGAAATCGATCTGCCCGGACGTCGTCCGCTCATGCTCGAAAGCGTCATATTCCTCGCGCATCCGGACCACCTGCGCCGCCAGCGCCAGCAGACGCGGGCTCGATTCCTCGTGGATCGCCTTGATCCGGGCAAATTGTTCGCCGGTGAGCTTCAGCTCGGTTTTCATCCAGTCCAGCTGGCAGTCGAGACCGTTGCTCCGGCATGGCTGCTGGGAAACGAACAAGCCGACGTGCGCCAGCACGCCTGCGGTCAGGCCAAGAAGGACGATGAGAAGGGTGCGTTTCATGGCTGGTTGGAGGCGACCTTGACTGCCGATTTGTCCATAAGCGGATCGATCAATCGCAGATAGCTCTGGGCGATCTGTGTCCCGCGTTCCGCGTGCAGCCGCGCCAGGCGGACTTCGGCGAGGAAGAGACCGAGCAGCATGCACGCTGTGACAAACGTGATGGCGAATGAAGGGCGCATGAAGGCGGCTTCGATCCGGGCGAAAAGCCCGGGCCGGTCCGCACGATTGTCGACCACCGCGATGCGGCGCCAGACTTCCGTCGTCAGATGCGGCGGGGGTTCCGGGGTCTCACGCCAGCGGTCGAGCAAGGAATCAAGGGGATCGGGTGGGGAATGCATGGTCTTCATTTTTGCTCGTCGCGGCACGCGTTGTGGAAACGCGCGGGCGCAGGCAATAGTCGGCCGAGGTCAAGACTGGGAAATGGTATCTGTCGACAGGATAACACCACCCGCGAGAAAAGCCCTTCAAAACATCCTTGCCCCTGGCTTTGCGCTTACTCGGGGTAGAGCCAATAGCGCCGGGATTGCTGTTGAAAGACCCGCCCGCGCTGGTGCCAGTCGGCCAGAAATCCCTCGACGTCGACCTTGGCTCCGTCGTGACTGAGCGCGGTCCACCAGGCATCAGAGCCGACCAGTTTGTTGAACATCGAGATCTTGTCCGCAGGGGCCCTGGCGAAAGGATTTGTGCCGCTCCATTTACAGGCCAGCCGCATCATATGGAAACTCAGATCGGTGGGCTGCCACGCCGCCCAGTCGGTCACTTCTATTTGCACGCCTGCGGCCGGCTTCTTGTTGGCGTCCGGTGCGGTGGCCTTGATGAAAGCGAGCCCGGGCAACTTGAGTGCTCCCAGATCCTTTTGGAGTTGTTCGCTCGTCTTCCCCCGGAATGCGATAAACGGATGAGTGTTCCCGCTGCCATGGGTGAAGCCGCCGATTTCGCAGCCGAGGCCGTTCATCGCGTAGCCGACGCAGGCTGTGTAGTCCTGGACGAAGGGTGACGTAGGGACAAAATTGAGGCCGGTATCCGGCCAGCGCATGGAGCGCCGCCATCCCCGCATGGGTACGACGGTGAGACGACCGCCGAGACGGAAGCGTTCGGATATTTGGAGAACCCGGGGCATCGAGGCGGCGATGCGGGCGAGTTCGCCGATGGTCAGTCCGTGGACATAGGGCACGCGGAACGCCCCGACGTAGCTGACCAGATCGGCATCCATCAGCGGCCCGTTCACGGTCAGTCCGCCCAAGGGATTGGGTCGGTCGAGGACAATAACTTCCACGTTGTTCTCAAAGCAGCCCTCCAGCGCGTAGCGCATGGCGCTCACGAAGGTGTAACTGCGCGAGCCGATGTCCTGCAGGTCGATCACGAGCGCATCGAGTCCGTTGAGCATCGCCTTGGTCGGCTTGCGGGTCTTGCCGTGGAGCGAATAGAC
>Ga0182011_10001711_pt1 | contig 19045 bp, 17 predicted proteins | sample 711E1DmetaG_FD_120481 | JGI IMG/M metagenome (GOLD analysis project Ga0182011, IMG submission 120481) | Permafrost microbial communities from Stordalen Mire, Sweden - 711E1D metaG | ecosystem: Environmental > Terrestrial > Soil > Wetlands > Permafrost | place: Sweden: Stordalen | collected... | reverse complement strand
CGGAAAACCTCCTTCCGTGGGGCGGCGTGAAAAACCACGTCACCCAACTGCAATGCGAAATGCAACCTGAGAGTTAAGAGGTCAGACCCGTAGCATGGGGCTAACGCCCGGCCAAAAGCCGGGGCCGACCCTGTGGTAACGGTGCCGACGCGAGCGACGCAAGTTGCAGGCGTGTCTGCACCCCGTCTGGCGTGACCGCCACTGGCAAGTGGTGGTCGAACCGGGCGTAGAGGCCTCACTCGAAAGATTCCGGCTGGCAACGGCCGGGACGGTCCCGCCATGAGACTGAAACCTTCGCATGCCGCGAGGAGTGGCGTCGGGGAGCACACGGCCCGCGAAAGCGAGAGCGCCCAATGTGTGCGACTGGGAAGAGAGCGTGGCGAACTCCCACCCCCAAGTTTGGCCCTGGAACCGCAAGGTTCCGGGGCCTTCTTGTTTTTAGGCGAAAACCAGACAGTTGCGGTTCCAACGCTGAAGGAACTGATGATTACCCCGGTTTTGGCCGAACGATTGTAGGGCGGGGTCGCCGCACCCAGCCGCATCGACCCCGCCCTACATTGCGAATTCCAGGGAAACCGCGTTCGTGCCTTCCGGCCTTGCGTTCTGGATTCCCGGGCCGCACCATGATTCCTTTTTTCGCAGGAACCAGCATGAACCAGAACATCCGCAACATCGCCATCATCGCTCACGTCGACCACGGGAAGACCACGCTCGTCGACGAACTGCTCAAGGAGGGCGGCGTCTATCGCGCCAACCAACAGGTCGAGGAGTGCGTCATGGACTCCATGGATCTTGAGAAGGAAAAGGGCATCACGATCAAGGCCAAGAACGCCTCCATTCACTGGAAGGGTAAGACCATCAATCTGGTTGACACGCCAGGACACGCCGACTTTGGCGGCGAAGTCGAGCGTTCGCTCAAAATGGTCGACGGTGTGCTGCTCCTCGTCGACGCCTACGACGGCCCCCAGGCCCAGACGCGGTTTGTCCTGCGCAAAGCCCTCCAGCACGGCCTCAAGGTCATCATTGTCGTCAATAAGATCGACCGCGAAAACAGCGATCCTGCGGGCACTTACAACAAGGTTCTCGAACTCCTGCTCGAGCTGAATGCCAACGAGGAACAGTTCAACGCGCCAGTGGTTTATGGCAGCGGCCGGGATGGCTACATGCTGCGCAAGCCCGGCGACAAGGGGACGGACATGGCTGTGCTGTTCGAAACGATTCTCGAGCACATTCCACCGCCGTTCGCCAAACCCGACGACCCTTTCCGCATGCTGGTCTCCAACATCGACTGGAGCGACTACGTGGGACGGATCGCCATCGGCAAGGTTCTCTCCGGCCAGATCACGGTGGGCGACACCGTTTACGTTGTGCACCCCAAGGGCGGCGATCGCCTGCGCTGCAAGATCACCAAAGTGGTGGAGTTTTCCGGTACGCAGACCAGCGATTCGGCCGTCGGCGTGGCCGGCAACATCGTCGGGCTCTCCGGCTTCGAGGACATCGATATCGGTGACACCATCACCGCCGACGAAAATGCCCACGCCCTGCCCTTTACCGAGATCGACCCGCCGACGATCGAAATGCAGTTCTGCATCAACGACGGGCCGTTCGCGGGTCGCGAGGGGAAGTACGTCACCTCCCGCCAGCTCCGCGACCGCCTTTTCCGCGAGATGAAGTCCAACATCTCCATCAAGGTTGAGGATACCAACACGGCCGGCGTTTTCGATCTGAAGGCGCGGGGCTCGATGCAAATCGCGATTCTTGTCGAGCAGATGCGCCGCGAGGGCTTTGAAATGCTGGTCTCGCGGCCGACTGTCATCACCAAGACCGAGAACGGGCAGACGCTGGAGCCATTTGAGTCGCTTTGGGTGGAGATTCCGGAGGATTGCCTTGGCGTGGTCATGCAGATGCTTGCCAACCGCAAGGCCCAGATCACCGCCATGCACAAGCATTTGCTGGGCACAACTATCGAGGCCGTCGCCCCAACGCGCGGGCTTATCGGCATGGAAACCGATCTCGTTAATGCCACCAGCGGCCGCGGCGTGATGTCTCACTTGTTCAAGGAATATGCACCCTGGGCCGGCGATGTGCTCACGCGGCTCACCGGCACGTTGGTCGCCACGGAGAGCGGCGAGTCCAAGGCCTATGCGCTCGTCACCATCCAGGAACGCGGCAAACTCTTCATCGGCGCCGGCGAACTGGTTTACGAAGGCATGCTGGTCGGCGAGAGCCCGCGGCAGGAGGACATCCCGGTCAATGCCGCCCGCGCCAAGCGGCTCACCAACTTCCGCTCGCAGGGCGAAGGCGTGAGCACCCAGCTCTCACCGCCCATCCGGCTCTCGATCGAGAAGGCCATCGAGTATATCGCCTCGGACGAGTTCGTCGAGGCCACGCCCAAGTCGCTCCGCCTGCGCAAGCGCATTCTCAATCAGACTGACCGGCGCAAGGCCGATCGCGCCAGCCGCAAGGGCGAGACGGGGGCACCAACGGAAACGTGACCAGGCCCGGGCTGGGCGCATCGAAAACGGCGAGGAGTGGAGACACGACGATCGGTGTGCCGGTGTAGGAAACTCGCTTGCGGGCGATCATCGGTCGCAAGCGACCTTCCTACTCCATCGTTCAGGCGGGTCCCAGTCTTCTGACTACTTGGCCCGCAGCAGCAGCACCGGAACGGTGATATGGTGCCGGACCTGGCGGGCGGTCGTTCCGAAAAACAGATCGCCCAGAAACCCATGGCCGTGCGTGCTCATCGCCACAAGATCGCAGCCTTTCTGCTCAATCCACTTGAGGATTTCCTTGCCCGGGTCGCCATAGGCCAGCTCCACTTCAGTCGGAATTCCGGCCGACTGGAACTCCCCGCGGACATTTTCCAGGTAAGCCTGGTCTTCCGTGAGCTCAGGACTGATCGCGTCCGAGCCATACGTGCGCGCGGCCCAGCCGTCGGCGACGTGCAGGAGAACCACCTGGCTCCGCATCACCGTGGCCAGAGTCTTGACATGATCGATGATCGCGCGATCCGTCGGCGTCGCTTCGAGGGTCACGAGAATCTTTTCGTACATGGCAGCTCTTTCGCTCTTCAGTGGCCAACAATGACCGCCCAGGCTTGCCTGAGCGCGTCCGGCAGCGTGTAGAGGTCCATGGCGGTGATCAGGATGGCACTTCCCCAGCCGGTAATCAACAGCAACCACCCATTCCGCCATCGCCCCATGCGTTTGCGGGAACTGGTGAACTGCAACAGCGGAAACATCGCCAACGGCAGTTCCAAGCACAACACGACCTGGCTGAGGTTGACCAGATCGGTGACGCTGCCATTTCCGCGGACACTGATGATCCAGATCGCCGGCACGACGGCAAACATCCGGGTGATCAACCGCCGGATCCACGGTCGGATGCGCCAGTGCATGAACCCTTCCATCACCACTTGTCCGGCAATCGTGCCGGTGATGGTGCTGCTTTGTCCGCTGGCCAGAAGCGCCACGGCAAACAAGGTGCTGGCCAGGGTCGTTCCCAGCAGCGGCGCCAGAGTCAGGTGCGCGACGCGGATCCAATCGCTGTCGGGACTGAACTCAACCCTCTGGCCTCCGGCCACGGTGACGCCGGTCTTGCCGTAGAACACGACCGCCGCGAGCACCAGGATGGCTGCGTTGACGAAGAACGCGATGGTCAGCGCCACCGTCGTGTCGATCGTGTTGAACCGGATGGCCCGCCGAACGGACGGCTCGTCGCGCTGCAACTTCCGCGTCTGCACCAGCGCGGTGTGCAGGTAGAGGTTGTGGGGCATGACGGTCGCCCCGATGATTCCTATCGCCACCACGAGCATACCGGCTTGGGCGAAGTCGGGTCGAGCCATCGCCCGCCCCATTTCCAGGAAATCGGGCCGCGTCTGCGCCAGTCCGAAGAGTTCGAGGCCGTAGCAGGCACCGATGGTCAACACGAAGACGGTGACCACCGCCTCGATCAGCCGCATGCCAAAACCCTGCAGACCCAGGAGGAGTAGAACGTCAAATGCCGTGATGACGATTGCCCACTTCATCGGAATGCCGAACAACATGTTGAGGGCCACCGCGCTGCCGAGCGATTCGGCCAGGTCGGTCATCCCGATTGCTATCTCCATCGAAAGCCAGTTGGTCCAGCGCGTCCAGCGCGGGTACCAATCCCGGCAGCACTGGGCCAGATCCTTGCCGGTGGCCACGACCAGCCGCGACGCGATCACCTGCAGGAAGATCGCCATTAAACTGGCGAGGCCGACCACCCAGAGCAGCCCGTACTTGAATTGGGCGCCCCCCTGCAGATCGGTGCCCCAATTGCCCGGATCCATGTAGCCGACGCTGATCAGGATGGCCGGCCCCACAAAGGCGCGCCAGTTCTGCCAGAAGCCGACGCCAGCCGGCACCGCCACGGTACCGTGCATCCCCTCCAGCGACAGGGAACCGGCCGGCGGCGGGTTCGCGCCCTCCCGGTCCGCCGCCGTCGCCTTCGGCGGTTCGCCGGACGTCGATTTATTTTGCCTGGTCTCCAAGTTGTAGCCGTGGCTACAAGCGCCCCCCCCCTTTGTCAATAAGCTTCCCTTTTCCGACCGGTTGCGCCTAATCCTCTCTGTGGCCTTCCCCGCCAGAACCGCTCCCGCCGCCTCCCGTCCGGGCTTGCAGCGCACCCGCAAGGAGCATGCCCAGGAGACCGCCCAGGACTATGCGGAATTGATTGCGGAGCTGATCGCCTCCACCGGTGAGGCGCGGGTGACGGATCTCGCCCGCCGGCTCGGCGTCACCCACGTCACCGTCAACCGCACCATCCGGCGGCTGCAGCGCGACGGGCTCGTGACCGCGCAGCCGTATCGTTCGATCTTTCTGACCGCCGCCGGATTGAAGTTGTCCCGGGAATCCCGGCGCCGCCATGAGATCGTCGCGGCATTTCTTGGTTCGCTCGGCGTGCCCGCGGCGATCGCGCAAGCGGATGCCGAGGGGATGGAACATCACGTGAGCCGGCAAACCCTCGCCGCCTTCATCAAGCACCTCAAGAAAAGCGCGCGCCGCCCGGCGGATTAGCCCGGGACGGAATCGATCTCGGCGGCACGCTCAGTTTCGTTCCGCCGGGGCGCCAATTCAGTCTTGTCTCCCGGTTCCTCGGGCGGACAGACTCCGTCGCGATGTCGAGATCGTTCGCCCGGATCGTGCTGGCCGTCAGCCTGGTGTTCTTTGCCGCGTTTTTTCTGTGGCCGGTCTGGCAGATTCTCAAGGGTGGATTCCTCGATGCCGATGGCCGGCTCACGTTCGCTTTCCTGGGAGCGTTGCTCCGCAATCCGCTCTATCTCGGCGGCCTGAAAAACTCCTTCCTGCTCGCGGTCGCCGCCACGATGCTGGCGCTCTTGCTCGCCCTCCCGCTGGCCTTCATCGCCGATCGCTACCGGTATCCGGGCAAGACTCTGCTGTCCTCCTTGGTGCTCATGCCGATGATCCTGCCGCCCTTTGTCGGTGCGATCGGAATCAAGCAGATCTTCGGGCAATACGGCGCCCTCAACGCCCTGCTCATCGCGACCGGGGCCCGCCCGGCCGGCTGGACGTTCGACTGGTTCGCCGCGAGTCCGTTCTGGGGCGTCGCCCTCGTGGAGGCGCTGAGTCTGTATCCCCTGATTTACCTCAACGCCCTCGCCGCCCTGGCCAATGTCGATCCAGCCATGGAGGAAGCCGCCGCGAGTCTCGGTTGCACGGGCGGTCGCCGCTTTTGGCGAATCACGTTACCGCTGATCAGGCCCGGCCTGTTTGCCGGCTCAACGATCGTCTTCATCTGGACCTTCACGGAGCTCGGCGTGCCGCTCATCTTCGATTACAACCAGGTGGCGTCGGTGCAAATCTACCAGGGGCTGAAGGAGCTCGGCGGCAATCCGTTCCCCTACGCCCTCGTCTTCATCATGCTGGCAAGTTCCGTGGCACTCTACGCCGTGGGGAAAGGGCTCTTTGGACGCGAGAGCTACGCGACGATGGCCAAGTCGACCCATGCCGGCGGACCCAAAACGCCCGGCCCCCCTTGGGCTTGGGCGTGCACGTTGCTCTTTGCGGGCGTCACCCTGGTCGCCGTGCTGCCGAATTTCAGCGTGGTGCTCGTCGCGTTTTCCAGCGCCTGGCACGCGACCGTGCTCCCGGCCCGTTTCACGCTGGACAACTTTCGTCTCGCCCTGGGCCATGATCTCACGGTCCCCTCCATTGCGAACAGCCTGAAATATTCCTGCCTGTCCACCCTGGTCGACGTCGTGCTGGGTGTCGCCATCGCCTATGTGATTGTGCGCACCCGCGTCGCGGGCCGCGCGATCCTCGATTTTCTTGTCATGCTGCCGCTGGCAGTGCCCGGTCTCGTCTTGGCGTTCGGGTACCTTGCCATGACCCGGGACGGCCGTCTGTTCTCTTTTCTCAACCCCGTGGAAAATCCGGCCCCCCTGCTTGTCATTGCCTACTCGGTCCGCCGCCTGCCCTATATGGTCCGCTCGGCCGCCGCCGGGTTCCAGCAGACGAGCGTGACGTTGGAGGAGGCGGCGGCAAACCTGGGATGTCCACCGCTCCGAACGACGGTCCGGATCACGCTCCCGCTGATCATGGCCAACCTCATCGCCGGCGGACTGCTGGCCTTCGCCTTTGCCATGCTTGAAGTCTCCGACTCGCTCGTGCTCGCGCAGAAGCAAGCCTACTATCCGATCACCAAGGCGATCTTCGAGTTGTTCCAGTTGCTCGGCGACGGCCGGTTCCTCGCCTCGGCGCTTGGAACCTGGGCCATGCTTTTCCTGGGGCTGGTCATCGCCGGCGCCAGCCTCCTGCTCGGTCGGAAACTCGGGGCGATCTTCAGAGCCTGACGGGCAGCCGCCGGGCCGCCGCGCTCAGGATCAGTACGCCGGCGCCCAACACGGCGCTGAACACAAAGTAGCGCCCGCGGTCGTGCAGCCCCAACCAGGTCAGCAATGCCGGCGACAATCCGGCGACGATTCGGCCCAGATTATAGGCCGTTCCCGAGAGCATCGTCCGGTGTTCGCCGAAGACCTCGTTGAAGAATGCCCCCATGAGGCCGAAGGGGATTCCGTTGAGCAGCGGCAGCACCAGCGCAAAGGCGAGCGCGCGCGACGACCAGCTACTGAGCCAGGCCCAGCTGGAAAGCGCGATCAACGCCAGGGCATAGCCGGCCAGCGCCCGTCCCACGCCGAAACGCCGCACAATCCACGCACCCAACAGCATTCCCGGAGCAACATTGAGCCAGAAAAAGAGCGTATAAACAATGCCCTGGGGCAGGTCCTTCGCATAGAATACATTGATCGTGCCGCTGGCGATCGTCAGGCTGGCCAGGCCGAGACACACGACGAAGGGACGGATTGTCTCCGTCCAGACCCGACGGAGCCGGAACGATGCCACCGGAGTCAGCTCGGGACCGCCCTCCTTTGCCGAGATTTCGGAGCGCAGACCGGATCCCGCCGTTTCACCAGGGGAGGAGGAAAACGGGGAGCCGATCCGAATCGGCTGCACCGGACAATGGCCTACGCCGCCGCCATTGCTACGGCTCAAGAATCGCCAGCGGAGGAGCGACAACAACGCGATGGGAATGATGGAGGCAGCAAACAAGCCCCGCCAACCCCACCATGGGAGCAGGTAGATCTTCGCCAACGCCGCAAGCAACCCTCCCAGGATGGCGAATTGCAAAAGCGCCGCAAATCGATAGCGCGTCGCCCGATCGACGCGCTCGGCCAGAAACGTATGACTGAGACCCCACTCCGCCCCCAACGCGAGCGAGGCCAGCAACCGGAATCCAACCAGGCTGGAGAATCCCCACGCGAGGCTGAGACCGCCGATTCCGATCCCGTAAACACCGAAAACGACCAGCATCATCCGTCCCCGCCCCCAACGGTCGGCGAGCCAGCCAAAGCCCAATGCTCCGGCGCCCACCCCAGCCAGCCCGACGAACTGAAGCCAGTTGCTCGCCTTTGGTGTGAGCGAAAATTCCCCGGCCAGCACCCGTTCGAGGTAGATGAACAGATAGAGATCGTAGTAGTCGAATAACAGCCCGATGAATGCCGTCCAGTAGATGCGGGCGGGCGACAGCTGGCGGGGATTGACGGCCATGGGCGACACACGCATGCGCGACTGGCCCGATCGTTGTCAAGTCCGCACGGTTTCCGCCCGGGTGGGTTCCCCTATACTGGCTGGGATGAACTCAAGTGGGCGGAGCAAGTGCCGATGCCTCCCCCAAGGAACGGACGTTCCAATTGGTCAGGAGGAAATCGCGGGCTAGAGCGCCCATCGGTTTATCCCATGTCACAAGCCAAGTCATTTTCCGCCAGAATCTACGCGAGCCCGGAGTATCGCGAAGGCTACCGCACCGGCTGCCAGGCCGCCCATCTGCAACGGCCGAAGGAAAGCCCGTATCTGTTGCAGGACTTGCGGCATCTTGGCTGGATCGACGCTTTTTACGATGCGTGGTCCGCGCGCCGCGTGAAAATCAACCGCGCCTGGGAGCACCGCGAGGCCCTTGAACCCAAGGCGACCAATAATGCGGCGGCTCCGTCGGCCGCCCGTCTCACCAATCCGCAGCGTTGATCCCGCTAGCAGCCTGTCGGGCTTCGCCTTCCATGCTGCTAAACAAACGGCGGACGCCGTTTGGTTGGAGAGCAAATATTACGAAGAGACTTCTGAACGTTGAATTGGGTGGTGTGCCCTACCAGTAGGCCCGCACGTTGTGTCGAGTTGGACCGCCAGACTCCGATGTTTCTGCCGTATGATCTGCACAAGTGGGTGCCGGCCGGTCATATCGTGCACTTCATCCTCGATGCCGTGGAGCAGTTGCCCATCACCGACTTTCGGGTCAACAAGCGCGGGAGCGGCAGCGAACAATATCCCCTCAAACGGCTCTTCGCCCTCAAAAACCTAGCGGCCGCGGCGTAAAACCGCCGACCGAACCTACCCCGGTTGAAAAAACGGGCCGGCGGCGGCAAAAAAACGGCAATCCCGGATATGCGGCTGACCTCCGCTGCCACGGAATCGTTTCTTAGGTCCCACGCGCTGCTACACATAAGTCCGTCCCAAATGGCGCCAGCCATTTGATTAGGAACATGGAGGGCGAAGTCCGACAGGTTCCTGCGACTCAACCGGCCGGCAGATCCGCCCGCACCGCCGCCTCCAGCCGCGAGAGGCATGACTTGACCCGCGTTGCGTCCTCGCCTTCGACCAGCAACCGGATTTTTGGCTCCGTTCCTGAGTACCTCACGAGAACCCGCCCGCATTCGCCGAATTCGGCTTCGATGGCGTGGATCGTCGCCTGCAGGACGGGCAACTGTTCGAGCGGCCGTTTCTCCCCCACTTTGAGCGCGCTCGTGAGCTGCGGGTATTTGCGGAGGGCCCGGCGCAAGGTGGAGAGCGGCTGGCCCGTGGCGAGCATCACCTCGATCACCTTGAGCGCCGCCACCAGACCGTCGCCAGTCCGTGAGACCTCCGCAAAGATCAAATGCCCAGACGATTCGCCGCCCAGCTTCGCCCCCTCTGTGAACATGCGCTCGCTCACATAGCGATCGCCAACCGGCGTGCGGAGCACCCGTCCGCCGGCTGCTTTCACGGCCGCCTCAACCCCGAGGTTGCTCTGGACTGTCACCACGAGAACGTTTCCCGCCAGCGTCCCCCGCCGGAGCGCATGGACGGCAAGCAAGGTCAGAATTTCGTCGCCATCGAGGATCTCGCCCCGCTCATCGCATAAGATGCACCGGTCTCCGTCGCCATCATGCGCGATGCCCAACCGCGCCGCGGTCCCGCAAACTGCTGTGACCAACTGCCCGGGGTGTTCGCTGCCAACGCCGGCATTGATGTTCCGTCCGTCCGGCGTCGTGCCAAGGCCAATGACCTCAGCGCCCAAGCCCCGCAGCACGGCCGGACTGGTGTGACAGGTGGCACCGTTGGCCGTATCCAGAACGATGCGCCAGCCTTGCAGGCATGCCCGCGGCAACAGCAGTGATGCTGCCTCGATGTATTCGGCCGCCGCGGCCGGCAAGATCTGGACTGGGGCATCTCCATTGGGGCCGTCGTTCAACCCAGCGTCCGGGAGCAATTCCTGCTCGACCGCATGTTCCTCGGCATCGGTCAACTTGCCGCCTGCCGGACCAAAAAACTTTATCCCATTGTCACCGGCTGGATTGTGGGATGCGGTGATCACAACCCCCAACGCAGCTCCATGGGTCCGCACGGCGCGGGACACCGCCGGCGTCGGTATGACCCCAAGGCTGACCGCCACCATGCCTTCGGTGGCAAGCCCGTTCGCCAACGCCGCTTCCAGGATCGGTCCCGATTCCCGCGTATCGCGTCCAATCAGCACGCGCGGCGCGGCCCCGGGTGATTTCTCCGTTGCCGTGCGCTTCATCCAGCGGCCGACGGCCGCGCCCAGGCGACGGGCAAACGTCGCATTGATCACGGGCCCGCCATAGGTGCCGCGAACTCCGTCGGTTCCAAAATACTGGCGATTCATGCGTAGAAGAATTCCTTCGTGGCCGAGATCTTAGCCTTTACCGCCCCGCCCAGAAGCAACTGGCGCGCAGGTTCAATTCCTTCCGCTACCGACGGATAGCGCCCGACAATCCAGAGCGAAACGGCGACGTTGAAGACAATCGTGTCCACCAGACCCCGCGGGCCGCGGCCACTGAGAATGGCCTCCACGATGGCCAGGCTGGCGGGCAGATCACCGCCGCGGATATCCGCAAACGGCGCGAGGGAAAACCCGAACTCTTTTCCGTCCCAATGTCCATCCACCGCGGCTAGGCGCCCAAAACCGCGGACGCGGTTGACCGTGGCGGTGGTGAGTTCGTCAATGCCGTGATCCGCGTCGATCATCCCCGCGACCGCCAGACCCGCCTTCGCGTCCAGCTTCGCCATGGTGTCCGCGAGCGTGATCGCCCACCCTTCTGAAAACGTGCCCACCAACGCGTGCGCGGGACGCCCGGGATTGATCAGCGGTCCGAGAAAATTGAAGACCGTGCGCCGGCCCGAGGCGGCCAGCGCTTTGCGTACCGGCGCCACATGCTTGAACGCGGGGTGGAAATTGGGCGCGAAGAAAAACACGTACCCGAGCTGCTGGAGGGCGCGCCGCAGCTTCTCGGGCGGCGCCGCCAGGTCGAAGCCCAGCGCCGCCATAAGATCGGCGCTGCCGCATTTCGAAGTGATGCCACGATTGCCGTGTTTCATCACCGGCACCCCCGCGCACGCCACGACCAGCGTCACCATGCTGGAAACATTGAATCCGCCCATGTGATCGCCACCGGTTCCCACGATGTCGATCGCGCGCGCCGCCCACCTTTCCATCCCCGGATTGACCGCCAGGTTGCGAAAGGTGCTGGCGAAGGCGGCAATCTCCGCCGGGGATTCCCCCTTGTCCGCAAACGCCACGAGAAAATCCGACTTCGCAGCTTCCGGCACCTCGGCGTTGGCCAGCGCCCGGGCCGCCTCGCCCACTTCTGCGGAATCGAGCTCCTGCCGGGCGGCCAGCTTGGCGGTAAGAACAACGAGGTCGGGCATATCATCGTCTACCATTGCCTTCGTCGGGGTTGGAGAAAAGCCGAAAAAACCGCATCATAAGACTCGACACGGACAAACAAATTTCCGAGCAACGGGCTATGCGCCGCTTTCTGCTGCTTTCTCTCGCTGGAGCAATCCTGCTGCTGCTCACGGCCTTTCGGCTGCCTTTGGGCACAACGACGGCGGTGGATGGTCAACCGGCGAGGGAATTGAGCGTCGGTGACGCCATTGTCCTCGGTTTGGTCGAGGGGATTACGGAGTACCTCCCCATCTCATCCACCGGGCATTTGATCATCGCGAACCACGTGCTGCATCTTGATTCGGAGACGCCGCTGCAGGACGCGAGCGGCCATCCGCTATGGTCCAAGGCGCCCTCCACGAAGCATCCCGCCGGCGTGCCCCTTACTCTCAAGCTGGCCGCCGACACCTATTCCGTGGTCATTCAATTTGGAGCCATCCTCGCGGTCGGACTGCTCTATTGGCCGCAACTGTTTGGGATTTGCCTGGGCTTGCTGGGGCGGGATCCGACGGGGCTCCGCCTGTTGCGCAATCTCTTGGTGGCGTTCTTCCCGGCCGCAGTCGTGGGTCTGCTCCTAAATCATTGGATCGACGAGCATCTTTTCTCCATTCGCGCCGTCGTGGCCGCCCAGATTGGCGGCTCCCTCCTCATGTTCGCGGCGGAGCGCTGGCGGAAGCGACAAACGAAATCGGAGGGCGCCGCGCTGAATCCCGCCGACCTTCCCGCGTCGCGGGCTTTCGGGATAGGACTCATGCAATGCCTGGCGCTCTGGCCCGGCACGAGCCGCTCAATGACGACGATCGTCGGCGGTTACTTCGCCGGTCTGCAGCCGGCGCGGGCGGCTGAATTCAGTTTTCTGCTTGGATTCGTGACACTCACCGCGGCCACGGTCTACAAAGGTCTTCAGTCCGGGGCGGCGATGATCACGGTCTTCGGCTGGACCCATGTGTTGCTCGGAATCGTTGTCGCGACCGTGGCTGCCGCTGCCGCTGTCAGGTTCCTGGTCAGCTATCTCTCGCGTCATGGATTGACGCTCTTCGCCTGGTATCGGCTGGCCGTGGCAGGCGCGCTGATCGCGCTGTACTTCGCTTAAGCCCCGGATCACCGGGAAAATTGTCTCCAGACTGTATCTTTGCAAATTGCAGGAGGCGAGCTTCCACCTTCGCGTGAAGCAGCTGACCTGCCGATAACAGACCCTCCCCATGATCAACTATCGCGAGCCCGACCTTACCCAATATCCCCCGCGCAGTCCGCGCGTCCGCCTGGGCGGATTCGCTCACTTGCCGAGATTGCTCGACAAGGCCCGGGCGTTTGCGGCGGGCAAGCAGGGTCAGTATGTTTGGGCGGCGATGATGGACCGCCATTTCTTCGACTTTGCAGGTATCAACGCCCAGACGTTCCTCGAAGCCGTCAAGACCGGCAAGTCCGACGGTGAGATGTTTTCCTGGGTAATGGAACACCTCAGCCCAAGGCTGGCACAACCCGAGATCATACAGTGGTCGGGCTGGCTGGAGGCGTTGGGCCCGGGGGATGCCGAGGGCCATGCCTGGCTCGCGGAACGGATCAACAGCTACGGGCCAAATCGGGACGATGTGCGCACCTACTGCGAGCACCTCGATCTCGACGACTATGTATCGTTCGGGGGGATTGGCTGATCCGGGAAAATGGCTCCGGCATATAGAAACCAGCAGCCGGATCGTAATTGCCGCAACTTTCGGTGGTGTGGCAGAGTATTCCCTCCATGAACCTCTCCGAGCAAAAGACCGTACTGACGGTAGCCATGATGGCTGCGTTTGCCGACGGCGAGAACAGCGAAGTCGAACGCACGGCTGCTCGTCGAAGGCAAGGGACTGTTTGGGCAGCACGCGGGTGCGGTGCAGGCGCGCGCCGGCACGTTGCGACCTGCCGACGTCATCGATCTCGTCCGCAATCCGACCTAAGCGGCCTCATGCAGTTGACTAGGGTCGCCGCTCGTCGGCGGACCGTTCCCCCATGGATAATTGGCCCGGCGACAAGCGCCGGCCCTACGCACCATTTGGTGCCGGCTATCGTCGTTGGAAAAGCGTCGGTCAACTGCATGATTTTGGCTGAGCGTTGAAGTTCCCCGTACTTCGCAAGCAGGTGGAGTGCAAACCGCCCGGTCCCAAAACTCGCCCGGCTGATGATCACAGCAGCGTCTTGAGGAGACCGGCAATGCCGACGCTCAGCGCCGCCAGCGAATCGCCCGCAATCAGCCCGCCGCCAATCAGGGAGGTCGTGCTCATGTCGGCGGGAACCCCGCCTTCCTGCGATTTTCCCCGTTTCGCGTTGAACCACGTCATCATGGTCTCGTAGACCGACCCCAGGGTGCCCCCAGCCGCCCACCACCAGCAGGTATTCAACTCGACGAAGCCCCCAAAGCTCGACGCGTACGGGCTGGGCAGCAAGACCGCGTCGAACACAAAATCAAACAGCTTGCCGGCTCTTGAGGTCCGTGCCCAATCGCGGTAGCTCCGCAGGCGTTTGACGAGCTTGCGAACGACCTCGGTGCCCAAGCCGATGAGGACGCCGAGTTTCAACGCCGTCATGATATGCGGCTGAGCGGTGGTGATCCCGCGCAGGGCCCCAACGAATTTGTAGGTCATCGCGCTCTGCCATTTCTGCGCGCCTTCGACATGGTGGCCAAACTGGTCGATCTTAAGCACCGGATAGGCGCTGAGAAAAACCTTCGCCAGCAACACCGCCAGCACGGATCCCATCACGATTCCGATCACCTGGTAACGGAACTGGATGATCCGATTGGTGCCCAGCCGCCAGCCGGTGGAGCGGTCCTGCTGCATGTCGCCGCCCTCGCTGCAGGAGATCAAGAGGATGGAGGCGCACATCAAACCTGTCCCCGCATCGGTGAGTCCGATGGCCGCCAAAACAAACACGGTCATCACGAACGCGCTGGAAATCGGATTCGAATCTGAAATGCCCAGCGAAATGCCGTTGACGAGCACAAACAGAAAAACGAGCCCGATGCAGACCAGCAGATATCGCATGGGCTCGCCCAGCACTGTGTGACCCACGACTGCCACCGCAACGCCCCAAAACATCACCCATGAAACCAGCCGGAAGACGTTGACGCGCTTCCAGTCTTCCTGGGGGGCGGCCGGCGGGGCTTCCTTCCCGGTCAACTTCTTGACGGCTTCCACCAGGATCAGGCAGATGTCCACGATCGCGGCGCCAAGGATGGTCCCCAGCGCGATGATGAAGCCGATCTTGCGGAACGGCTGGCCGGCCTCGAGCCAGCCGATGCTTATCAAATAAGGCTTAAGCCAGTCGCCGACCCCGGCCACCACCAATGCCGGGATCGCGATCCTGGCACCGACGATCATGCCGGCGCCGAAAGTCGACGTCGAAAGGCCAAACGTGTCCGCCAGCACCGGCCATTTCCAGGAGGCCAGCCCTCCGGCATAGCCCGTCAGAACGCCTCCGCCGAGCTTGGCCACCGACCTTTTCAAAAGATTCTTGTCCGTCAGCGCGCGGAGGATGTTCGCCACCGCCAGTCCGGAAGGAAACGACAGCTGCATCCGATCGACCAGGATCGGGGTGTAGACCATTCCGAGGCCGACGCCGAACATGCCGATGCAGGTGTAGTAGAGGACTAGTTGCCAGGCCGCCACCTCCGGAAGGCCCAACCAGTAGCGGGCCTGGATCAGCACCGCCATCCCGCACATGCCCGCGACCGAAGCCGCCATTGTCTGCATGTAGTTGGCGCCATGTTTGCCCTCCGGACCGTACCCGAGGGTGATCGTGCTGCCCAAGATCCCCGCCAGCACCTGGCCTCCAATAAAGAAGCCGATCGAGAAATTCATGAACGCCGCCGAAATTCCCCCCAGCGGGCCAAGCACGAAAATCGCCACACATCCGAGCAGGACGTGGTACCCAGTAGAATTGATTGGTGGGAGCAGACGGCGGAGCGAAGACGGGCGGCCGGAAACGGACATACGGATTCAACCTCGGGTCAGGCGATCATGGCATCGTCAGCAACAGCGAGTTCTCTTGAATGGAAACACTGGCGAGTTTTTTCCAAGCCGCTGCAATGTCCTGCGGAATTTTAACATCCGCCATCACGTGATCGAAAACGAACACGGCCACGCCGGGCAGCTTGTGCAGCGGACAGCTGCCGATGTAGAACTGCGTGGGAACGAAGGCAATTCTCCCCGCCGTCTTTTCGAACCGCCCCGACGCCTGCAGGATAAGCGGACGCTTGATCCCCAGGATATCCAGATCGATCTCCCCTTCGCTGCCAATCTGCAGCATTTTGTCGGCGATGCGAAAATTGGGTGTGCCGAACTGGATCAGCTTGCCGGACGCAGCGACATCAGCAGGCGCCGCGGGAACCGGCGGCTTGGCGGCGACGGCCTTGGGCGGTTCGGGCGCCGTTCCCGCCGTGATCCAGGCATTGAGTTCATCCTCATTGAGGTCCACCGTAGTCCCCTCCGTGAAAAGCTGCTTCTTGCGCAGCCACTGTTTGCCGTGTTCCTCGTCCTGGGTGCCTTTGGTATAGGCGACCGGGCCGCCTGGGATGGCCTTTGGTTCGGGAGGGCCAACCTGCACCGGTTGCACGATCAAATAGAACAGCGCTGCCGCGACACCCAGCACGAGACTCAGCGTCGCGCCAAACAACACTTCAAGCATGCTGGGGCCATGTTTGGCCCTCTCAATCTTGCTGGAAACCATGGGAGCCTTTCGTCTTTTGGGCGGGATTTGACGTTACTTCTTCGCAGGAGTCGTCGAGGGAGTCGAAGGGGGCGGTGTCACAGGCGTCGGGTCAGGGCTCTTGCCATCATTGCCTCCGCCAGCCTTGCCCTGATCGCCCTTGACCGGGTGCCGCCGGTAGTCATTTTCGTAAAAACCACTACCCTTAAAAATGATGCCGGCCCCACGGCCGGGGAGACGCTTGACCTTGCCCTTCTTGCCGCAGGTACAGGTCTTTAGCGCTGCGTCTTTCATCGATTGGAACACCTCGAAAGTTTTGCCACATTTCAGGCAGCTATACTCGTAGGTCGGCATGAATGAATCGGCAGGTTTATGGCGAACGCGTCCCGCCTTTGCGAGACTCTTCTATCATCCGGAAAAACATCGCATAAAATGTGAATACTCCCGCCAGACCAAAGAACAAGGTGATGGGCATGAGCGGGTAACCAACCAACACGAACCCGAGCAACGCCAGCGTTGGCAAAAAAATCCCTTCGCGGCTGGACTGCAGCATCCCCGCCAGTTCAGCGAGTTGAAAGGCAGCCCTGAAGCCCTTCCGGCTCTGGTACCGATAAATTCCGGCCGCCGTCAGTGGTGCGGCCAGCAACACTCCTGGGATCGAAGGAAGAAAGCGCAGCGGCCCGATGGCCAGAGAGCGCAATGGCCAGGACAAGATCCATCCGGCGCAAATGGGCGCCGCGCCCAACACCAGAAAGATGACAAAAGCCACTACCCCGTCAGCAAACAAGCGCCGCCACCCGCCCCATGATGGCAATTCAGGATTCTGGCCACGCCGCGCTTGATCGATCAGCGCGAAAAGAAGACCAAACGCCAGGAAATGCGCCACCGGGATCATCAGCAGCACGCCGCCGACCAGGCATTTCACCACCGAAGGCTGATTGGAGAATAAGCGTTTGCAAACCGGTTCAAGCGTGGGCATTGCGTGGGGATCAAGCTAGGCAGACTAGGAATTCGTCCATGGAGTTCACCATCAAACTTGCTGGTCTGATTGATCGAGTCGAGCGTGGGATTGATCGGATGCTCCCTGCTGCAGACGCTGATCCAAGCCGCCTCCATGGGGCGATGCGTTACTCCCTGCAGGCCGGTGGCAAACGATTGCGCCCGGTCCTGGTTCTGGCCGCCGCGGAACTGTTCGATGCAGAGCAGCGGGTTGATCCCATCCCGGCAGCCGTGGCAGTGGAGTGCATCCACACTTACTCCCTGATTCACGACGATCTGCCCTGCATGGATAACGACGACTTGCGCCGGGGCCGCCCGACCTGCCACCGGGCGTTTGACGAGCCGACCGCACTGCTCGCAGGCGATGCGCTCCTGACACACGCGTTTTTCCTGCTCTGCGACGCCTATGCAGCGCAACCGTCTCTGGCAGTGGCTTTGTGCAGGGAATTGGCGGCTGCCGCGGGCAGTCGCCACCTGATCGGCGGTCAGATGCTCGATCTGTTGGGTGAGCGATCAGCCGTCGTCACCGACGCCATGCTCCGCCAAATCCACGCCGGCAAGACGGCCGCCATGATCCGGGCCTCGCTCGTGTTGGGAGGGTTGATTGGCGGCGCGCCGCCGCCGGCGCTGGCGGGGCTGCGCGACGGCGGCGCCTGCCTCGGATTGGCTTTCCAGATCATGGACGACATCCTCGACGCGACGGGCGACGCGGCGACGTTGGGCAAGACTCCGGGCAAGGACGCGAAAGCCGGAAAGGCGACCTTTGTCTCGCTTCACGGGTTGGAGGCCTCACGCCGGATGGCGGAAGAGCAGTCAACCGCGGCCTCGCGAGCGTTCAGGTCCCTGCCGGGCGACACCACATTTCTGCTGGGACTCGTGCACTACCTGACAACACGGACGCATTAGGGTGTTCCCCCGGCGGGATTTGGAAATTCGGGCTTATAGTTTGTCCGACAATTGCCGATAGAGTGTTATTGAGGCGCGCCTTAGCTCTGTCCCAAAGGGCAATGCGTGTTGATTTGCTGCCGATTTCCATGCCTACCGATTCTCCGAATAAGAACCGCCGGATTCTTATCATCGACGACAACCGGGCCATTCATGAGGATTTTCGTAAGATCCTCAAGCCCAAAGGTTCCGTCGATCTTCTTGCGCTGGCGGAAGCAGACATTTTTGGCGACACTTCCACCGGCACGTCCGCCTCGACCTCTTTCCATTTGGATTCCGCCTACCAAGGCCAGGAAGGTGTAGAACTTGCCCGCAAGGCCACCGCCTCCGGTCAGCCCTATGCGATGGCATTCGTCGACATGCGCATGCCGCCAGGCTGGGATGGCGTCGAAACCACGCTCAAACTCTGGGAGGTAGAACCCGATCTGCAGATCGTGATTTGCAGCGCCTACTCGGACTATTCGTGGGGTGATTTGATCGCAAAAATCGGCCAGTCCGACCGACTCGTGATCCTCAAGAAGCCGTTCGACAACGTTGAAGTGCTGCAGCTCAGCCTGGCGCTCACGGAGAAATGGCATTTACTCCAGCAGTCCCGGTTGCAGCTCGAAACGCTACAACGGGCGGTCACGGAACGCACGGCGGAGTTGCGCAAGGAAATCGTTGTCCGCAAGAGCGCCGAGGAGGAGGCTCATCTGGCGCAGCAGGCGGCCGAGACGGCCAGCCGGTCCAAGAGCGCGTTCCTCGCCAACATGAGCCATGAAATCCGCACGCCGATGAACGGCATTCTCGGCATGGCGAATCTGCTGCTGGAAACCGAACTGAGCGGCGAGCAGCGCGATTTTGCGGAAACCCTGCGAAACAGCAGTGAAACGTT
>Ga0182011_10001710_pt1 | contig 19046 bp, 23 predicted proteins | sample 711E1DmetaG_FD_120481 | JGI IMG/M metagenome (GOLD analysis project Ga0182011, IMG submission 120481) | Permafrost microbial communities from Stordalen Mire, Sweden - 711E1D metaG | ecosystem: Environmental > Terrestrial > Soil > Wetlands > Permafrost | place: Sweden: Stordalen | collected... | reverse complement strand
TTGTTTCAATGATCCTTTCTCTTTATCTTTGCACCTTGGCGACTCTCAAGGCCAATTCAGCCCGAAAACTCTTCTGCGTTCAGTCTGAGATCGATATATCCGCCAATCCAGGCTTAACACCGTTGGGGGTCACCTTGTAGATCTTTTTATCGAGCTTCACGATAGTCTACATTCAAGAAGTTCATCAAAATTATTTGGGAATTTCTCAAGTTAGCATTGTGCCAGACAGTTCTATTTAGGGTCACTCCATACTGCATCTTATACGGCTCCGATACGGCCTCGTAAACTCCAATATTCCCAATGCATCTCCAACTATAGCAATTTATCATTCCTGTAAGGCAAAGGCGAACATAACGAAATTTATCCTGCTTGACTTAACCAACGCGCTCTTCTGAAAAATAGAATGTGGACTGTCATATCAAAATTAAATAATAATAAGGTGCCGGGAGCGGGATTCGAGCCCGCGACTTCGAGATGACTCAGGCGCGTTCTACGCTTTTACCCTATGAGTCTCGCGCCCTAACCAACTAGGCCACCCCGGCACGGCATAGTCCCTCGATTGAATTGTTAAATAAGGTTTGTGCTTCCCAGGGATCTGGGCGCACAGCCCGGGCCGGCAGGCCAGGAAGGGAAAGAGCCATCTTTTAGTAACTGCATAGACCTGCATGACAATTATGCCTTCCGACATCTCAGGCTCTGTAAGCGATACGCTATCCGGAAAGAGGATAGTGGTGGGAGTAACAGGCAGCATCGCCGCAGTTCGAGTCGTGGACCTCATTCGCGACCTCATCCGGCGAGGAGCAGAGGTTCACTGCACTATGAGCCTTGCCGCGCAGCAGATCCTGCATCCTTATGCACTGGAGTATGCCAGCACCAATCATGTGATCACGGAGATAACCGGCCTGGTGGAACATGTGGAGTTTTGCGGCGTGGGCGGCAAAGCGGATCTTTTTCTGGTCGCTCCCGCCACTGCCAACACCATCGGCAAGATGGCCTGCGGCATTGATGATACGCCTGTAACAACCTTCGCCACTACGGCCTTAGGTAGTAACAAGCCGGTCGCGGTTGTTCCGGCCATGCATGAGGCCATGTACCGCCATCCTGCGGTGCTTCGGAATCTGGAAGCCTTACGAAAAATGGGCATCAAACTGATCGATCCGCGGATCGAAGAGGGCAAGGCCAAGATTGCCGACAACCTGCGGATTTGTCGAGAGGTGGAAAGGCTTCTGGGGCCCGGCGACCTGGCCGGCAAGAGGATCCTCATCACCAGCGGCTCCAATGCGGAGGTCGTCGATCCCATCCGCATTCTGACCAACCGCGCCTCAGGCAAGACGGGCATAGCCCTGGCGCTGGAGGCTCACAGGCGCGGAGCAGATGTAACTGTAGTGCACCGCTTTATTCAGGATGTGCCTGTGCGTCAGGTCTATGCCGAGAGTGCTGCTGCAATGCTTGATGCGGTTATGGCTGAGCTCGCGCAGGGCTGCGATGCCCTGATCAGCGCCGCGGCCGTCGCCGACTATACACTCGATGCGAATGCGGATAAGATCAAGTCCGGCCAGGATCTGCTACTGAGACTAAAGCCCACCAAGAAGATAATCAAAACCGTGCGAGAGGCTTATCCGGATCTCAAGATCGTGGGCTTCAAGGCCGAGACCAATGTCGATGATGCTGAACTCCTGGCCAGAGCTGAAGAGTCCCTCTGCGGAGCGAAGCTGGATCTGGTTGTCGCCAATGATGTCGCGCGGGGTGGCATGGGCACAGACGACAACCGGGTGCTGATAGTTGACAGATCCGGTCAGCATCGAGAGGTCACTGGAAAGAAGAGCTTGATTGCCAAAAATATCATCGATGCCCTGGTGGAAGTCTTATGAGCCTTATGAAACCTGCGAAACCTGCAGAGACCAGGGCCTGGGTCCCATCCCATATTACCGGTTTTTTTGCTGCCCACCGCGGAGAAGATCCTCTGCGGTCGGGCTCCATCGGCTGCGGCCTGTGCCTCTCCCTGGGCGCTACTACTATCATAGAATCCGCTCCGAAGATCCGGAATACGGAAATTGTTCTTAATGGTGTGGTATCTGAGGCTCCCGTTTCCAGATTCGTGGTGGAGAAGCTGGCGAGAAAGCCTGTCCGGGCGAAGACGGAGCTGGAGATGCCTTTTGGTGCGGGCTTTGGAGCCAGTGGCGCAGGAGCCCTGGGGTGCGCTTACGCCCTGAATGCCCATTTCGATCTCGGCCTGACCGCCGACCAGGCTGCATGCTTTGCCCATGAAGCCGAGGTCAGCAATGGAACGGGACTGGGAGACGTCATCGCTCAGAATACGGGCGGTCTGGTGGTTCGGCTTGAGCCAGGGGGCCCGGGCATCGGTCGCATCGATCGAATACCGGTTCCGCTATTGCCGGTTGATTACGTGGTCCGGGGCCCCATATCCACCAGAGACGTTCTCTCCGATCAGAATGCCATGTCGTCGGTCAACCTGGCAGGCCATGCGGCTCTAAAAGAGCTCTTGAAGAGGCCGACTTTGCAGAATTTCATGCAACTTTCCAGGGCCTTCACGGTGCAGTCGGATCTCGCCAGCGACTGGGCGCGGGATGCCATCGAGGCAGTAGAGGCCGCGGGCGGAATGGCGAGCATGATCATGCTGGGGGACGCGGTCTTTGCCTTTGGCGGTGCCGAGGCCCTGAAGGGCTTCGGCCAGGTGCATACTACTACCATCTCTCAGAGAGGTGCTAATCTTGACTGATATTCCTAAGTCTCATCCCAGATATGCTTCGCTGGTGGCGCGCGAACGTGTGGCAGAAGGCGTGAAGAAAGGATTTACCAGTAACCAGGGGCTGATTGCTCAGGGGAGGGGCGAATGCTTTGATTATCTCCTGGGTGAGAGGACGACGGGCTCCGCTGCCGCCGCCACGCGGGCGGCCGCCGCCCTGCTGATTCTGGCAGAGCGTCCCGTTCTCTCGGTCAACGGGAATGTGGCGGCTCTGGTCCCGGAAGAGATGGTGGCACTGGCCGCTTTCCTGGGCGCTCCTCTGGAGGTAAATCTCTTTCACCGCAGCGAGGAGCGGGTAAAGTTGATCGCTGATCTCTTGCGCCAGCATGGAGCAGAAATTGTGTTGGGTGAGAATCCCGATGCCTCGGTTCCCGGACTGGACCACGCTAGAGCGCTTGCCACAAGGGGCGGGATTTATGATGCAGACGTAGTCCTGATACCTCTGGAGGACGGCGACCGTTGCGAGGCGCTGGTAGCCATGGGAAAGAAGGTAATTGCCATCGACCTCAATCCCCTCTCCAGAACGGCACGAAAAGCCACTGTGAGCATCGTGGACAACATCCTCCGGGCAGTGTCCAATCTGACGGAGCAGATAAGTATGCTCTCGAAGAAATCACGCGCAGATCTCGAGAAGATGGTGATGGAATACGATAACCAAAAGGTCCTGGCCGGATCTGTGCAGGAGATCCGGGACCACCTGGACCGGCAATTCAGAGAGGGTTAGATGAACATAGATTGACCGTGATCTCGATGTTTATCATCAATATTATTAATAGTTCTTAACCCGCTTCGCATTCAACCGGTTCGACTCCTGGCAGCCTTCTGCACGCTCTGATCCGGATCCTGGGCCAGTTTTCTTATGGTCTCGGCAGGCGTGTTGGGATTCTTCGCCACTGCCTCTCTTACCATCCATGACCAGTGGCTGGCGAGTTCCTCCAGGATCGATCCCGCCAGGTTGGGATTGCCGGCCACGGTTTCCCTGACTTCCCAGCTTTTGTCGGCCGCAAGCGCGGCGAGCGCGGCGCCGGGCGTGCGCGGATTTTGGGCTGCCGTGACGCGCACATCCATAATTCTGTCGGCGGTTAGATAGATGATTAGATCCTCGGGGGTAGACGGATTTCCGGCGATGTTGTTTCGGACCAGCCAGCTTATGTCCTTCGTCATCTTGCTCATGAGATCGCGTGTCAGCAGAGGGTTGGATGCGGCTGAAGCGCGGACATGCTCATCGTAATCGCGGGCGAGAAATGCCAGGGTTTCAGAGTTAATCTGAGGGTTTCTTGCCGCCGCTTCCTTTACGAGATAGCGGTTCTTTTGCAGGGTGCTGTCATAGTCCACCATCTCATCCCCGGCCAGCTTCTCCAGCATCTCGCCTGTGGCACGGCTGTTCAGGGCCACGGCAGCCCGCACGTATCCTGAGCCGTCTTCCGCCAGCCTGGCAAGGGTCGAGTGAGAGACGTGAGCATTGCCTGCCACGGCTTCTCTCACCCACTGCACCTTATCGCAGGCAAGATCGCTCAGGATCTCTTCAGGTGTGTCAGGATTCCAGGCCAGTTTTCTGCGCACGTGCCAGTCCCAGGATTGAGAGAGCTCTTTTGGGCCCTCTCTTTCATTTTCCTTTTCCTTATGTTTCTCACTGATCATATCTCAATCCGGTAGCATGTGAAGCCATAAACCTCTTGCAAAAGCGAATCGAGCTGCTTTTCATCATGTGGCTCCAGCCTTCGCTCTACTATTGGCAGGCCGATGGATGGTTTGATCTGTCTAGTGAGGCTCTCGTCTCCGCTGAGGATGGCGTATTTGACAATAGTTCCATATTTGGCCAAAAGCATAGAGAGCTTTTCCTGGACGGCATCGACGTGATTCTTTATGTCCTCCTCGCGCAGCCTCTCAAACCTCTTCTGGCTCCATCCGCCCTTGGAATGCTTCTCTTTCACCTGGCTTTCCACGAACTCCAACACCTCGAAGCCCTCCCGGCTCATGGCCACTCCTAGGAAGGTGTCTCCGGCATGGGCAGAGACGACCAAAACCGGGGTTTCTGCAACCTCTGAAAAAAGGTCAAGCTGGAAGGTGCTGCCTTCCCAGGATGCGCTCTCTTGGATGGGAAAGGGGGGAATTAGGAGCAACGCGAAAAGCTGCGGATAATAGAGGATTATCTTGCCCCGCGGAGATTTGATGGCCAGGGCAGCCTTTTTTGCCTGCAGGGGAAGGCTGACTTCCTCAGGAACGGGCCCTGGAAAAGAGGCAACCAGGAGATCATCTTTGGGTGAGGAGCATGCCTTGAGTCTCTGCAGGAGTATATCCAGCTCTCTCTTACCGGGCTTCCACGATTTAGGCAGCTTTTCCTCTCCAAAGTCTTCCTCTGCCACAGGTGAAAGCGAAACTGCCGCCGCCTTTTGCTCCATAGCTTTTAGCGCTAAATTGGCCTCCTGGTTAGCGCTCGTGAGCTTGCGGATCTTCTCCTCTCGCTTCTCCAGTGTGCGCATGAATTCCTCCTTATCGAGCTCCAGCGCGGCCCTTGCTTCCTCCAGCTCCAAAACTCGGTCTTCCAGCTTCTTTTTGCCGAAGAGGTCCACCAAACTCACCGCCCTCCAATTACCATCCCGCTCACGGTCTAAATCATATAAGGAGACTCATTATTTTTTCACGAAAAGCTCATCGCCGCTCTTGTACCCTAGCCCAGGATGGCGATCAAACCGTACCACTCCCACAAAGGCCCTATCTCCCACTGCCTCTGCCACCCTCGCCACTCCGATCTGGCCGAAACCGCCGCATAGCTCGATGGCCGTCACGCCCTGGTCGACCAGCTCTCTTGCTACGTTGGCTGCTTGATCGTAGTCTCTGACGCCTACAATCACCAGATCCAGAACCTCCGGCGTGGATAGGCTCGTCCTGTGGATTTTTGGATCAGAATCCGGCGTTACAAACATGAAGGCTGCCTTAAACTTTCCCATTCTCTTCATCTCCTTTGTTTTCGTCTGAACCGGTGAATTCTCCACTTGCTGGAGTTCATTCTATGGCAATGCCATTCGAGAAAAATTACGGACTTGCCGGGACTCGAACCCAGGTCAGCGGGTATCTTCGACCAAAGTCACCGAAGCCCGCTAGGATGTCCACTACCCTACAAGTCCATCAGAAAAGCAACATCGCTTCCAGGCTATTAACCTTTCCGGCAAGACAGGCACGGGAACGGGAAATAAAAGCTGTCGCAAAGCAATTGAATAGCATTGTATCGAAAAGAATAATATGTTGAAAGTTGAATATAGAGTATATCCCAATGGTGATCAGTAGATGTCCAATTCAGCTAAATCCTGCCCATTTGTAGCCAGAGAATGCTTGCAGGAGGGCTGCATGGCCTGGAGGCAAAAAGACTGCATGATGATTCTCGGAAGAGTCGGTTCGAGCGTTTTCGAGCGACAGCTCATGAATGCGGCCCCGCTGATGTACAGATCCTTGCTCGATCTGGTCAGGATTATGGAGGAATCATCCCAAGAATGCGGAAAATGCGGGCCGGATCTGTGGAGCTATGCCCAGCAGATCCGGACAAGCCTCCTGAACGAATTGATACAATCCGAGCTGGCTGAGGTCGGAATCAAAGCTGATAATTCTACAGTGTCCCAAAGAGATAAATCAGATATATAAAAAGGGAGCGATTATGGCAGGAACTCATTTTCCCACCAACTGTCCCAGATGCGGAAACGTGGCCGAGGCCTGGACCGAGGATGGAGTAACAGTAAAAGTATGCTGCAGAATGTGCGGCTATGAGGGACGTCAGCCTCATCCGGACCTGAAGAATGGGGCCTGGCGGGTGGGATAGCAAAGCAGGCAGGAAATGTTGGTTAAAGATTCCCGTCATGGATTATATTCATGAATTCTACTGCGATCTGCAGGGCAGCGATCGGTGCTATTGCCATCGAGATCACATATGAGTCAACGATTAGCCATTAAATAAACCCATCAACATCAATCGGGACCATCGACTATGAGAACCAGCCACGCCCTTCTCCCGGCTCCTTTTCCATGATCCGAAGTTTGAGTTCGGCAAAGTCTCTGTAGAATATGTCGATCGAGGGCCCCCGGGCGATAGGTCAAGGGTTCTGGGAGACAGGATCATCCGTCTGGAACAGGGCTTCATGGAGATAGAATCGGAGATGAAGACGAAATTCATCCCCATGCATCGCATCCGGCGCATCGCCTACGATGGAGAGACCATGTGGGAGAAAGGCATTGACCCCTGCACAGGGCCTGGAAAAAGAGCCTCTGATATTCAGGATCAGGATATTTAATTAGCCGTTGGACCTCAGTACTTTGCGCTCGTTGCGATCCAGATAATCCTTTATGGCCTCAACAATGACCTCTGAGCGTTGAACGTAGAGAGATCCTCTGCTCTTCACTACGTAACCAGCCAGCCTGTCATTCAAATCCGGACTTAGCTCGACCTCGATTTTGGGCATGATTTCTGATGGGCAAAAGCAGTATTTAATAATTAGTCTGTTTCAGGGCTTCAGCCTTCGTATCTCCAGATATCTGACCTCAACGTCAGGATAGGCGAAGACCATTTGCTTGCGCACCGAATGGGCCAGACGCACGGCGCGAGAGAGCACTGGCGGCAGGAAGATGTGATCATCGGGTATGGTGTGAACCAGGTACTCGGAGTGAGGCGCTTTCCGGGTACCCTCCACTTGCTTGTAGACACGGAAATGCGTGCCGAATTTGAAGCCGGTCTTCACTACCAGTTTTTTGTCTCGTAGATCCTTATAGACGCTGAACTTCAGGTCGAAGTCGCTCTCGATCTGGCGTGCCCTGACCAGGAGGCTCTCCAGGCAGAGGGAGTCGCCGGAGCGATCGTTCAGTTGAATCAGACCCTTCTCCAGGAGGTACGCAGACTCGACCAGCGAGAGCTGAAGCCTTTCACCTACCGGCTTGCCATAAAATCCGTGCTGGTGCAGCCTGCTGGACGCTTCAGCGTCCCAGAGAACCACTCTATCCTCCAATAAGGTCGCCATGCCGCCTTCTTCCTCTTCTGCCATCATCCCGGACATGGCCTTCTCCTTGGCCTCGTAAAAGGTGATATCGCTCTCTTCATCGACAATGGCCAGCATCAGCTTCTTTCTCATCTGCCCCGCCACGCGCACGGGCTCGATGATATCCTTCAGGGGCAGAGGCATGCGTTCAGATATAACCAGAACATAAAACTCAGCCGGGCTCTTTCCAGGGTGACCTCCCCGGGGGTAGACCCGAAAATCCGGTCGGCCTGGTTGGACATAATAGCCGCGCTCCCGCAGATCTTTGTAGACCACATAGCGGAACTCGAAGCCCTTTTCCAGAGAAGAAGCTTCCTGGAAGAAAGCCCTGAAATCCAGCTCTTTTCCTTCCCGGATTATCTTGATCCTCGATCGGTCCAGGAGATAGGCAGCTTCCACCAGAGAGAGTTCCAGGCCCTTGCCTTTAGGCCGGCCGAAGTAACCCTGCTCATAAAGATCGGGCAGGGCCTCCGGGCCGAGGCGGATCTTGTCGTCCAATAGCCTGCCCTGTATCTCCTCAGACATCGTTCCGCCTTGCCAAAGCTTCAGCAGCTCAGCTTGTCCGGCCAGATGCCGTGCATGATGCCGAGGGACTTGTCCACCAAGGCGTGCACGTCGCTTGTCGGATAGCCTGCGGAAAGCAGATAGGATTCGACGTGATTGGGCACGGCGATGGACATCTGTTCCACCATGGAAACCGTCTGCAGAATGGTGTAGTTTCCCAGTTTGAAGGGTATGATGGCATCAGAGACGATAAGCTCGAAGATCTCCGGGCTGATGGGCCGCTCTACGCCGGAGAGGAAGGCCTCCAGAATCTCGCTCGTCCAATCATGCTTCTTGCCTTCATCTTGATAGGGCATAACCACTACCTCACGGGTCTTGGCATACTGCTCGACCAGCTGCGCCGGTGTGACGCTTCCCTTAAAGACCAGGTTCAGGAAGTTAGTATGCGGCACAGTAGTAGGCACCTTGCTGGCGCGGATATTGAACTTGACCTCTTCAAAAACGGTTCCCGCATCAGTGCCCTGGTGACCTGCTCCTTTGCCGAACTGGATAGCGCTGGGAGAGGCCTTGACTACCGTATGAGGGTCGCCGTGTCTGCGGTCGATGTTGCCCAAAATGGCGGTCAGGCCCAGAGGGCGGGCGGCTAATGCCAGACGGGAGAGCCCCGTGGTGTTGCAGCTTGTGCACTGGACCAGCTTTGGTTTAGCCTTCTGGAACACTTCATAGTTTTCCAGTCCGAAGAAGAACTCCCTGGAAAAGTCCGCTTTGAGTTCGTCTGTGATCTTGACCTTCTTGCTTTCCGTCAGCCCTTTCAGGATCTCGGGCCGGTCCGCGCCGCCCATGAGGGAGACGAAGCAGCCGTTGGCAAGGCCCGCCTCGACATAAGGCAGCTCCTCATCTCCCGGTGTCCCTACCATCAAAAAATCAGATGCCGCGAAGAAGTCATCAAGGCTTCCCTCGATCTTGACTCCTGCCTTCTCCCACTTCTCTTTATCAGCCTTATCGTTAACAAATGCCTTCACGCCAAATAGGCGGTTGAATTTGGCGACGATAGATAAGGCCCTGCCGTGGGGTTTTCTGAGCAGCACATTCAGATCGCCCTCGATGGCCGCGGCCTTCTTGACCTCTGCCAGAGCCAAAAGAGTTCGTTTATTCTCTGTTCCATCAAAACCTACAAAGCCAGCATTGGACTTCAAGCATCTTCACTCCTGATGGGAAGTCTAAGTGACTGTATTTTAACCTTTCCGGGATTGTTGGAGCAGATTAGTCTTTTCAGTTCAATCCAAAGATATCTGAGACTCTATCTGCAATACGATTGGCACTCTCTTCCAAGCTCATTCTTGCGGCATCAACCTCGATCTCTGGAGACTGCGGCTCTTCATAGGCTACATTGACACCCGGGACGGCTGCGTTCGTTGCAGAGGCTTTCTTATAGATGTCCCTGGGCGAGAACAACGCTATTCTCTTCTTCTCCCTTTCCATGCAGACCTCCAGTGGAGTGCGTATGAAGACCTCGGCAAAGTTCGGAATCAGGCTTCGGGCGAGGTCACGATAACGACGTCTGTTGGCAGTAGCATCTATTATGACATTTATTCCTTCTTCTGCCAGGAGCTTTGCCATGTAGGCAAGGCTCGCATAAACGATATCTCTTTCTTCTTCTGTATACTTTGGCTGCGGTGTGATCGCTCTTCTGATCTCATCAAGTTGCAGGATTTTGGCATACATCCCCTTTTCAGAAAGCTTCGTCTTCACTCGATCCGCGATGGTGGTCTTCCCGCAGCCTGGAAGGCCCGTGAACCACATGACCCATGCCATAACCGATTGAGAGTTCCATCCTGAATAAAAAGCCATTCCTCTTTGGCGGCTCTTTCGGAAGCGAGAACGGAAGAGACGCGATTATTATGAAACTTTCAACAAATTCTGAAATCAAACAAAAGATTAATATAAGTGCAAGTGTTATATAGACATGCTGCAAGGCTTTGTTGCCCACTGCATGCCGTTATGTTTGAGGTATAAAATTATGATAGAAAAAAGGAATTTCGCATTGCGAGACACGGATGGAAACGAGATCGGAGTATTTTCCGGAAAGCAGCCCAGACAAGCTGCCCTGAAGGCGGCAAACCGCGGCTTCACCGACATCAGGCTCCGGGAGAGGGGAACCAAGAAGGTACACGTCTTCCAGGGTGAGCGCAAACAGGTGCCAAAGCCCTCCAATGCCCCCAGCTGGATGCCAACCAACATCTGGAAGCCGAATGTCAAAAAGGTCTCCATCGAGAAGTTGGAAGAACTCTAACATTATTTCCATTAATTAATTTTATTATATTATTAAAGTCATATTTTATAACATTTTTAGTAAGTTTTTATAATTCAGACGGCCCAGAGTGAACCGGACAAAAAAATTGTAAAAAAAGCTGCTGAGAGTTTCAGCCGAACAGGGCACCCAGGCCCTCGACTCCGCTCTCCTCTGCAGCTTCCTTATTCTCTTCTTTCTCTTCCTTAGAGGCAGGCGCGGCTGCAGCGGCTGCGGCCGGAGCGGCAGCGGCTACGGGCATGACGGCAGCCTGGGCGAGGACCTTAGCGATGTCCACGCCTTCCAGAGCGGCCACCAGGGCCTTGGCTCTAACATCGTCTACTTTAGCACCAGAAGCCTCGACGATCTTCTTTATTCCTTCCTCTGTAATGTCTTTGCCTGCGCTGTGAAGCAGTAATGCAGCGTATACGTATTCCATTTGAATCGACCTCTAATTTATCTTAAACCAAATTAACCGAATAGAGCACCAAGTCCTGCAGCGGTGTCTCCTTCGTCTTTCTTCTCTTCTTTCTCTTCCTTGGCGGCGGGCGCGGCAGCGGCTGGAGCTGTCTCGCCTCTGGCGATGTTGTCAATGGCTTTGGCATTGGCGGCAGCCTTGGCCAGAATGAACTCCATCATGCTTGGCACAGGTATTGCCGCTTCCAGTACCAGGGCTCTGGCCTTAGTCTGGGCCTTCTGCAACATTGGTCCGATCGTAACCGGTGTAGTATAGCCAATCTCGACAGCAAAGCTCAGTGCCGTGGCTGAGGCGTTGCATAGCTCAGCGATCTTGCTATCCACATTGATGGAAAGATCCTTGGACTTGAAGATCAAGCCACCCTCGAAGGCTGCTCTCAATTCCAGACCCACATTTCTGGGGAAAATCTCCATGGTTTTGAGAATGTCTGCAGTCTTGGCAGGAACGATCTCTCCCTCTTTGGCGAGTGTGATCCTCTGGTTGATGACCACTTTTCCGCCTTTGATGGCGGCGGGAATGCCAGCTGCCTGGAGCTTGCCTACCATTGGTCCTGGCGAGAACGTGGTCTCTCCAGCTTCGACAACAATGTCTTTGGGGGCTCGCGAGCCGGCTTTGATGGGCATGGGCTGTTTGCCCTTCTCCAGCAGACTGTTGAGCTTGAAGGCGTTGTCATTGCTGAAGATCAAGGCAGTCTGATCTTCGATGAAATCGGCCAGCGGCCTGATCTCTGGAGCGGATGCCTCCAGGGCACGGCGGGCGATGGTATTTCTTACCATTCTTATCTCGACGTTGCCTCTGAGACTTCCTCGCATCTGCTGCAGATTGCTCGCAGGGATCTCACGCACGCCTACTACGCCGACCACTCTGCTCTTGCTGATCTTTTCGATAAGCTCTTCTACATCCTTAACCTTCCATTCAGGTATATGGGCAGTGTGACGAATTTCTCCTGCCATTTAGATCACCTTTATAGAAGGCCCCATGGTGGTCTTGACGTAAACTGACTTCAGGTTATGCCGACCATCCTTTAAGGTCTGCTCGAGCTTGAGGACGACCGCTTCTATGTTTTCGGCCAGCTCTTTGGTGTTCATATTTCTATTCCCAACAGTCAGGTGAAAGGTCGGCCTGTCCCTGGACCTGATCCTGATCATGTTCTTGAGCCTCTGTATTTGCGGGGTTACATCCTGTGTTGGTGGTAGAGGTGTTGGCATCTTGCCTCTCTTACCCAAGACGGAACCCAGGCTCTTACCTATGACAGGCATGAACTGAGTCTCTGCAATGAAGAACTTGTACTCGTCGGCCAGTTTGCGTGCTGCTCTCTTATCTCCGGCGAACTCTTTGATCTCGTCCCCAGAGATGACCCGGTCAGCTCCGGCGCTCTTGGCTCGCAGGGCAGTCTCTCCGGCAGCGAATACAGCGATCTTGGTCGGTTTGCCAAGTCCGTGGGGTAGGATAACCTCGGCATCGACTCTGTTTCCCGGTTGGGCTAGGTCGATGTTATGAAGGTTAATGGCCAGATCCACGCTCTCGCTGAACTTCCTGGCAGGCGCCTCAGTGATAGCCTGTTTAACGGCTTCTTCGATATCCATTTCAATCCTCCGTAGTCTGCGACTTTTAGGGTCTCCTACGGCTTCTCAAAAAAGAGAATCAGAATTCAGATTATAACTTAATATTTTAAGCCTTCGCTTCTAATATCTCATCGTATTTGCCGCTGGCCACAGCCAGTTGAGCCTCTTTGCTGGGCATACCATCTATTGTCGCGCCCAAAGATCCTGCTGTGCCGATGACCTCGCGGGCAGCGTTCTTCAGGGTCTTGGAGAGAAGGCCTTTTCTCTTGATGTTCGCGATCTTCAGAACCTGCTCCATTGTCAGGTCCCCTATGATGGTTTTGTCGCCAGTGCCCTTTTCTACACCGATCTCCCTGATGATAAGGGCCGATGTGGGAGGCGTCCCGACTTCGATTTCGAATTCGGTTCTGGACTTCACTATGACCTTAACTGGAACTTGCATTCCATTGAGGTCCTTGGTCTGCTCATTGATCTTGGCAACCACCTGAGCTACATTCACACCCAGGGGTCCAAGTGCCGGGCCCAAAGGTGGCCCCGCACTAGCCTTTCCGCCAGGGACCAATGCTTCTACGACATTAGCCAAATCAATCACCTCTAAGTTTCATCTTTACTGAGCACGCGTACGTGATCTCCCCTTACCGTGATGGGAATGGGCACCATAGCTTCAAAGAGTTCTACAGTTATCTCTTCCTTGGCCACGTCCACGCGTTTGACCCTAGCTTTCTCTCCCTTGAAGGGCCCGGATATGAGCTCAACAATTGCGCCTTCATTGATTCCGATTACTGCAGGCTTGGGTGTGAGAAAGTGTTCCACCTCTTCGATATTCGAGGCCCCTTTTATCACAGAGCGTGCGTGGGGTATTCCTTGAATCGCCTGATCCACGATCTCGGGGGCTGGTGATTCCACAAGAACGTAACCTTTCAGCACATCTGGTACCAGCAGTGCCCTTATATCATACTTTTCCTTGCGTGCTATCTGGGCGATCATGTTGGCCACCGATCGTTCTTGATTCGCAGTGGTCTTAACAACATATATGCTGGTCTCGGACATTCCGCCTCTTTAGACGAAGGCCGTGTATAAAAAGGTTTGTAATACAATCGAAATCTCTTTATACTATAAACAAGGGTGTTCCTCTTGGGGTGAGTATCTCATATGAGTGGTAGGACTGATCAGCTGCGGGACCTCGTTATGAAGATTGGCGCCACCACCAAGGTCGTGGAGAAGCAGGCTACTCGTCATGGTAGTCTCCGGGGAAGCGGCGAGATTGAACGGGCTCTATTGGGGGTAGTCCGGGAGATGATAAAACAATATAGCATTCAGACGAAGTTGACTCCCGAGCAGTTATCCTCAGTGGTGAGGCTATTTTATAAAGGATTGAGTGATACCGAGATTGCAGAGCAACTGGGTGATAGAGCACTTAATAAGACCGTCAGCCGGGCCCGAATCAAGCTCCATCTCTTTCGCGAGACGGATTTGAAGCCTCCTTTTGATAAGGAAGAGTTTCTCCGCCTGACGGACGCCAGCAAATCCGTCAAAGATATGGCTGAAAGCCTGCGCGTGGCTCCTTCCACCATTTCTGAATATCGAAATATATTTGATAGCCAGAAAGCGTCGGAGAGGGATGGGTACACAAAGCGTTTTAAGGAGATTCTCTCCGATCAGGATGTATCTGAGCGCATGGTTACGGTTCATGCTGAGGATGGTCTTCAGGATACCATTGATACCGACTACGAAGCAGTAGAGGCTTGATTCCTCTGCTTTGAGCTTTTTCTCAGATCAGGCCCGTTCTGCTTATTATCATTATTGACAAGCAGGCCAGCATCCATTCCCCGTCCACGAATAGGTCCAATGAGAATGGGTTCTTTTTCTTGCTGAAGTAAAGTATGTAGATGTACCCGTATGCTATCATCCCTACCATCAACTGCCCCGCGATGCCCTTCGTCAGTATCGCGAGAGGCAGAAGTGAGCTGTTTACGGCCAGCAGAATCAATGACGTTTTTTCGAGACCCAGTAGAATGGGCACGGTTATTATGCCGTTCTTTTTGTCCCCCGCAACATCCCGAACATCATAGAGGACGGTGTTTATGATGCTCTTTAGGGCCATGAATAAAATAATCAAGAGAACCTTTGCATCCAGGCGCTTCGAGTAGGCTGCGGGGATGAGGACGCAAACCAATGCCCAAGAGAAGGCTACGACCAGATTCTTCATGAAGGGTATATCTTTGAGCCTGGGGAGACCTGGAATCAGCCTGGAACTGTATAGGGCATTGGCTATCAGGGGGATGAATATTACTGGAATTGCTACTGGTTTTTCTAGAGCGATCAGAAGCACTGCCAGTGCATAGGCACCCAGGGAGTAGACAAGGATCAATCTTGTCCTCCCCGCCAGAAAACCGAGCCGCTCTGGAAAGTTGATAGCATCCTCCTTTCTATCCGTCAGTTTATTGAGGCTATATACGCTGAAGACCGTAAAGAACACGGCGAAACATGCGTGAAGGTCTGGGATGACACCAAGCAGGATGAAACCCGCGAACGCCATGCAGAATCCTGTGCCGCCGATGTAAAGGGAGCTGATTGACAAAAATAAAAAAACTCTTTTAAAAATTTTTATCAGGTTTTCAACCTCATCGACAAAGACTGCTTTAAATTTTTCTTTATTATCCAATAGTGTGTACTTAAACATTACCGATCACCACTTTTCCGAAGAAACGTACATTATCTATTTTTTGCAGAGAATTACAGCAATCAGATAAATGACTTGCTAGAGAAAACTCCACATATTGATATTGGGACGCGAATGAATTAAAAAAAGACCCTTCATAGGGAAATCATATCAAATACTTTTTACTAATGTGGATTGACTGAGATAATAATTAAATAGCTCCATCCCCCACACATGAGATGTCTCTCCCTCGCAAAAAAGATCGTTGACAAAATCATACCCATCATCCAGTCTGTATAGTCCCAAAGAGAGGATGGAATCTGTCACAGTGAAGGCTATTTTGACGTCTTCTTTTAGAACGTACAAAGAGAAGTTATCGAACAGAAGTAAATTCTTCAAGACATTGAAATGCTCCTTTAACACGACGCTATAGACGGAAGGAGCCAATATCAGTTCGACCCAGGCCCCATTTTCAACGGCTCCGGAGATACCTTCTGCATACCCGGGAGCAATAATGGGTGATACTCCATGAATTTCCCTGGATTTCATAAGCTCTGCCAGAAAGGATTCATAGCATTTGAGAAGTGATGTGGGATCGGATTTGATCAACTGGGATTGAACAAGCATCCCTAGATTCATTTGCAGCTTGACGGGTATATCCCTCATGTCATGAGTCATCCAGAAATCCCAATGTCGATCTAGAGTCACAACGGTTCCGATCAGCTCCTCCAGGATCATAGCCTGGATTCTGCCTATATTTGTGAGCCGGTATCCTCTGTCCCTCTTGGTGACCAGCTTTTCCTCACTCAATTCCTTGAGGGAATGAAGTATTGTAGTGGCTCGGAGCCCCATCTCCTTCTCGAGCTCTCCTGCATTCTGCTCTTTTTCCAATAGGCAGAGCATCACTTTTGTGCGCACTGCGGATCTGGTGAAAGCCTTAAGTTTGGTCTCGGCCAGATCATATTTATCGCTTGCAGACGACATTAACTAGCCTCTTATTCGCTTCTATCATTATTCTTCAAATTTAATCTCGGAGAATGTTTGCTGGAGGAGTACTAAAGGACATCTGATGGCGCTCTCTCCTGGCATTCAAATTCATATCTCGTCCAGAGCCAGACCCGGGTGAATCAAAGGCGGCGAACATTGGCTATTTTCGAGATGTGAAATGACCTCCTATAAAGGCTTATGCCTGAGCAAACTATTTAAGTATACTGTGTTTTTTTTTTTGGCATGTTAAACATTTTTTATTTTAAATTGAATACCTCGATGCTTGCGGCGGGGTTCGCAGCCATCGTTTAACCATTGATTCGGCAAAATCCTTTCAGTCACCATCATAAATCGGCTTCTCCGGTACCAGGTAGATGGTCCAGAAGATCAGGAGGGTTATTATGCTCTTGACTATGAGATTGGTCCAGATCATCTGCTGCAAGCCGGCTGCTCCAACTATGCCCGCAAAGGCGATGATGGGAAAGAGCAGGCTGTCTACAGGATGGAAACGGCATTGGAGGCGAAGACCCGCGTCCACTGCGGCCAATTTCGCCGTGCTCCTTGTGTCCAGAAGTGGTAGACCCTGGTATCGATCAGCTCGGCCAGCAGTGCCGTCAGGATGGAGCCAATGACGATCCTCATCTGCAGAGAGAATATCGAGTGCCATCCCGTGCCCGAGGAGTCTATTATGCCGAAGAGAAATGCCCAGGCTGTTTGGCCTCCCTTATTTGCCCAATCCGTTTGCGCGGGCAGCAGAACCACCAGTTGAAAATAGAGCGCAGCAAGCAGGTTTAAGCCCGCCGCCAGCCAGATGGTGGTGATGGCCGCCTTTTGCCCGAGCTGCTTATGGATGAGGTCCCGCCAGGTAAAGGTCAGAGAATATATGAAGCCGGCATCCATGACCAGGCTGCCGAAATAGGTTACCTTGGTGGCGGCAATGTTTCCTGCCAGCGAGAAGAACAGGTACAGCCCGCAGAGAATTATGGTGGCCTGAGTCTTGTCGATCCGAAGCCTGCCTCCAAAGAACCCGGATCTTTCCGCCGCGCTTGAATTGGGATTCCCGCCCTGACTTTGCCCACTCTGCTCGCTATGCGGAATCTGACGGGTTTGCAGAGCCTTGCTCGTTAAATCGTTCTCAGCCATTTATTCTTGAGCTCCAAAAAGGTTCCTGCTCTTATGCTTTCCCTAAGGTCCTCCATGAAGCGGAGCATGAAATGGAGATTATGAAGCGTTGCTAACCGGAAATAGGAGAGCTCCCCGCAGACGTAAAGATGGCGGAGATAGGCCCGCGAGTAGGTGCGGCAGGTCGGGCAGCTGCAGTTAGGGTCGAGGGGCATCTCATCCGACTTGAATCTGGCTGACTTTATATTTATGTGGAACTTGTTCTGCAGAGATCCGCCCGACTCTGGCGAGAGGAAGAGGCTCCCTCTGCGAGCAATTCTCGTCGGCGAGACGCAGTCGAAGGTATCGACGCCTCTTGCCACGCATTCAAAGATGTCATCTATCTCACCAATGCCGAGGAGATGGCGCGGCCGGTCGTCCAGCCTGGGAAGCGTCCAGTCCAGAACCTGATGCATATCTTGCTTGCTGTTTCCTAATGAACCTCCGATAGCGATGCCGTCAAAGGATTGGGATGCGATGGCTTCCGTGCTTATGTTTCTGAGGTCTTCAAACCATCCGCCCTGGATGATGCCGTAAATGGCCTGGTCTTTGTCGTGATATCGAATGGACTGATCCGCCCAATCATGAGTTCGCAGCATGGCTTTCTTCGTGTATTCGTAGTCCGATAGGGGAGAAGTACATTCGTCAAAAGCCATGATGATGTCGGAATCAAGATTGGACTGTATCTTCATCGACTTTTCCGCATTCAAGAAATGCCATGCCCCATCGGCCATGGACTTGAAAGAGATGCCGTCGTCAGTGATCCTGGTGAGATTCTCTTTCTTCACTATTTTTGGCCCTTTCTTGGCAACCTTTCCGGATCTTTCAAGGCCTTCGTTGCTATTCTCTCCATAATCCCTTCTGTAGTTCAATTTATAGATCTCACCGGGGTCGATGGAGTCCAGGATCTCAACCTCTTCCGAGCACTGGCACATAGATCCTTCTGAATTGTCCACCCTACAGTCAGCATCATCCAGAATGCCCTCTTTTTTCTCTTCGCCCGACCCAACCCGGGATAGCTCCTGCGGGAAGATGTTGCCGATCTTGCTGATATTATGCTCCCTTCCAAAGCCCAGAGAGAAGGCCTGAAAGCCGCCTGAATCGGTGAACAGGGGTCCGGCAAATCCCATGAACCTGTGCAATCCGCCCAGTCGTTTGATCAGCTCATCTCCCGGCTTCAGGTGAAGATGGTAGGTGTTGGCAAGAGTGCACTGGACGCCAAGGCTAGCAAGATCGTCTGAGCCGAGAGCTCGCACGCTTCCCAGGGTTGCTACCGGCACCAGATAGGGCGTCTCGATATCTCCTCGCCTGGTTCTTATCAGCCCGAGCCTGGCGTTCGTCTCCTTATCCCGGCCGAGGATTTCAAAAGAAAATCTATTCATTTCATATTACCCGATTGATTCGATTTTTTTTTGATTTTTGTTGTGGTTCATGCGCCATGTTGCTTATGGACTTTATGGCGTTCTATTTCCTGACCATATTCAGTGGCACCTTAACTTCGCGCATATAGGGAATAGAGAACGCTTTTAAGGTGGTTTTCTAGCGCTAAATCATTATTTGGGCGAAGTTTTTATATATTATTATTCCCCATATGATGAACATGGAACAATG
>Ga0182011_10001709_pt1 | contig 19053 bp, 16 predicted proteins | sample 711E1DmetaG_FD_120481 | JGI IMG/M metagenome (GOLD analysis project Ga0182011, IMG submission 120481) | Permafrost microbial communities from Stordalen Mire, Sweden - 711E1D metaG | ecosystem: Environmental > Terrestrial > Soil > Wetlands > Permafrost | place: Sweden: Stordalen | collected... | reverse complement strand
CCGATAGGACCACACCTGCGAATCGGCTCGTCCTTCAGCGAATCCCCAACAGTTTGTGCGTTTGTAGACTCAATCGCCACGCAGGATGTTCTAGGCAGTAGCCGACCGCCTGCTCCGTGTTGGCCCGCTGCTCGGGTCCATCCATCGGCTGTAAAAAGAAGTGACGAAACGCCAGCCCCGCGTAGCGTTCCGGCATCGCGTCGGCCTGCGGAAAGACCAGCTTCAGCTCATCACCGGAGCGTTGCGCGAGCTTCGCACCCGCCTTGGGACTGACGCAGATCCAGTCGATTCCACTGGGCGCGGCAATGGTTCCATTCGTCTCCACCGCAATCTCAAACTCCCGCGCGTGTAGTGCATCGATCAGCGCCCGATCCAGTTGCAACAGGGGCTCGCCGCCCGTGCAAACCACGAACTTCTTCCCCGCCGCAGAGTCCTTCCCTGCGGAAGCAGGCCAACTCGCCGCGATCCGCTCCGCCAACTCCTCGGCGCGCTCGAACCGCCCACCATCCGGTCCATCCGCACCGACAAAGTCCGTATCGCAAAACTTACACACCGCAGTCGCACGATCTTGCTCGCGCCCAGACCACAGGTTGCATCCGGCGAATCGGCAAAAGACCGCCGTGCGCCCAGTCTGCGCTCCCTCGCCTTGCAGCGTGAAAAAAATCTCTTTGACCGCGTATCTCATATTTGCCTACCCATATATGTAGACCGCCGAAGTCCGTATCATATCTGCTTATCCGTATATTTTAGCGGGTCTACGAGTCCGTTCTCGCGGAACCCCTTCTGCCGCAGCAGGCAGGAGTCGCATTGCCCACAGGGCTGTCCGTTTGGTGCAGGGTCGTAGCAACTGCTGGTCAAAGAGTAGTCCACGCCCAAGTCCAAGCCCTTGCGAATGATCTGCGCCTTGGTCAGGGCAATCAGCGGGGTATGAATCTTCAGCGCCTGCCGGCCCTCCACGCCCGCCTTGGTAGCGAGATTCGCCATGCGCTCGAAGGCCTCGATGAACTCCGGCCTACAGTCGGGGTAGCCGCTGTAGTCGAGCGCGTTCACGCCGATAAAGACGTCGCTCGATCCCAGAACCTCCGCCCAAGCCAGCGCGAACGACAGAAAAATCGTATTGCGCGCGGGCACATAAGTGATGGGAATCTCGCCACTCATCTCTTCGGTCGAGCGTCCCTTAGGCACGTCAATCTCGGCGGTCAACGCCGATCCGCCAAAGACGCGCAGGTCGATCTTTGCCGTCCTTTGCTCCGTTGCGCCGCCTGCTTTCGCCACCTCTCGCGCGCAGGTTAGCTCCCACGAGTGGCGCTGACCGTAGTCGAACGAGAGCGCGTAGGCGTCAAAACCCGCCTCGCGCGCAATGGCAAGAACGGTTGTGGAGTCGAGTCCTCCGCTCAATAGAACGACAGCCTTCGATCTTGCATTGGACAAAATTGATTCGGACATAAAGACGACTCCCTTGAGTGACTAGAGTATTTTCCGTAATGGTGTAGAGTGTCGTGGCGCGAGCGAAATGCGGGGATCCTTCACTTCGTTCAGGATGACAAGCCTAGTTACTCTATAGCAACAGTGAAATGCTCTAGCTTAAGGGTACAACGCTTCGTCGTCTTTCCCGACCATCTGTGGCAAAAGAAAGCCCAGCCCGCAGCGGCTTGCGACCACTGCGAACTGGGCTGAATGGAGAGCGTCCAACAACTTCGTTGCACAGAACAAATTCGAACGGACCGCGTTACTTGGCTGCGACCGGAGCCACTTTGTCCAGATCCAGATTCAGCTCCAGCACATTCACCCGCGGTTCGCCCAGCAGTCCAAACTGCCGTGGCGTAACGTGTGCCGCAACCAGCGCGCGCGCTGCGTCTGGGCTGATGTGCCGCGCCTCCGCCACGCGTTCGACCTGATAATAGGCCGCTGCAGGCGAGATGTCCGGGTCGAGTCCCGAAGCCGAAGCCGTCGCCAGATCAATCGGCACCGCCGCATTCGTCCCCTTGGGATTGAGCGTCTGCACCGTCGCCGTCACGCGCGTCGCCAGTGCAGCGTTGGTTGGCGCGTAGTTAGAGCCGCTCGAGTTCGACGCATCGTAGCCCGTGCCCGCAGCCGATGGCCGCGACCAGAAGTACGTGGGTCCGCTGAACGTCTGCCCAATCAGGTGCGACCCGATCAACGTGCCATTCTGCGAGATCAACGACCCCTCGGCCTTCTTGGGGAAGATCAGATGCGCCAACCCCGTCACCGCCAGCGGATAGACAACGCCCAACAGCACAGCCGTCACAACCGTATAAAGCACCGCCGTAATAATATTCTTCTTCATATCTCGACCTCACTCACCACAAATTCCCTAGACCAGATGGATCGACGCAATCAGCATGTCGATCAGCTTAATTCCCACGAACGGCGCGACAATTCCGCCCAATCCATAGACCCACAAGTTGCGCTGTAGCAGAGCCGCCGCAGACATCGGCCTGTACTGAACGCCGCGCAGAGCCAGTGGAATCAAGGCAACGATGATCAGCGCATTGAAGATGACCGCCGAAAGAATCGCCGACTCGGGCGAGCGCAGATGCATCACGTTGATGATGGCGAGTTGCGGAAAGACCACCATGAACATCGCCGGAATAATCGCGAAGTACTTCGCCACATCGTTCGCGATGGAGAACGTCGTCAGCGCGCCGCGCGTCATCAGCAACTGCTTGCCAATGCCAACGATCTCGATCAGCTTGGTCGGGTTGGAGTCAAGGTCAACCATGTTGCCCGCCTCTTTTGCAGCCTGCGTACCGGAGTTCATCGCCACGCCTACATCTGCCTGCGCCAAGGCTGGCGCGTCGTTGGTGCCATCGCCGGTCATTGCGACCAGCTTGCCCTGCGCCTGTTCGCGCTTGATTAGGTCCATTTTGTCCTTGGGCTTTGCCTCGGCGAGGAAGTCGTCAACGCCCGCCTCGCGTGCAATCGCCGCAGCGGTCAGCGGATTGTCGCCGGTAATCATGATGGTCTTGATGCCCATGGCGCGAAGTTGCTCGAAGCGCTCCTTCATGCCGCCCTTCACGATGTCCTTCAGATGAATCACGCCCAGTGCGCGGCCATTCTCTGCGACCACCAACGGCGTGCCACCTTTGCGCGCCACAGCATCCACGGTTGCACGCACCTCGTCGGGCAGAATCGAGCCATTCTCTTTGAGGTAGTTTGCGATCGCATCGGCTGCGCCTTTACGAATGCTGCGCCCTTCCATGTCGATGCCGCTCATGCGAGTCAGCGCGCTGAAGGGGATGTACTCCACCTTCAGATTTGCAAGCTCGCGTCCACGCAGACCGTATTGCTCCTTCGCCAGCACAACGATGGAACGGCCCTCCGGCGTTTCGTCCGGTAGCGACGAAAGCTGCGCCGCATCGGCCAACTCTTCCGCAGTAACTCCGGCCGCAGTCAAAAACTCCGACGCCTGACGATTGCCCAGCGTGATCGTCCCGGTCTTATCCAGCAGCAGCGTGTTGACGTCGCCCGCCGCTTCAACCGCGCGACCAGAGACCGCCAGCACATTGTGCTGCACCAAGCGATCCATGCCCGCAATTCCAATCGCCGAAAGCAGCCCGCCAATCGTCGTGGGAATCAGACACACCAGCAGCGAGATCAGCACAAACGCCGTCTGTGGCGCGCCCGAGTAGACCGCGAACGGCTCCAGCGTAACCACCGCCAGCAGGAAGATAATCGTCAGCCCAGCCAGCAGTATGTTTAGCGCAATCTCGTTCGGAGTCTTCTGTCGCTCGGCACCCTCTACCAGCGCGATCATGCGGTCCAGAAAAGTCTCGCCGGGGTTGGCCGTGATGCGCACGACGATAATGTCGCTCAGCACACGCGTCCCACCGGTCACCGCCGAGCGATCTCCGCCCGCCTCTCGAATCACCGGAGCGCTTTCTCCCGTGATGGCTGACTCATCGACCGAGGCGACACCCTCGATCACCTCGCCGTCGCCGGGAATCATCTGCCCCGCCTTCACGCGAACCTTGTCGTCGACGCGTAGGTCTGAGCTGACAATCTCCACGACATCGCCATTGGCCTTCAGCTTGTAGGCCGTCGTCTCCGACTTGGCCTTGCGCAGGGCGTCGGCCTGAGCCTTGCCCCGGCCCTCGGCCATTGCCTCGGCAAAGTTCGCAAACAGTACTGTGAACCACAGCCACAGCGTGATCTGCAGGTTGAAGGTGAAGTGCCCGCTGTGGGTAAACAGCAGCAGCGTCGTCACCACGCTGCCCACCTCGACGACAAACATCACCGGGTTCTTCATCATTACTGCCGGATTTAGCTTCTTCAGCGCGTCAACTGACGCTCTGCGAACAATCGCCGATTCAAACAGCTTTCGCTTCTTCGACGTTCCTGTATATGTCTCGCTCATCTTATCCAACCTCGAAATTCCTACTCGTTGCTAACTCGCTAACTTGCCGACTCGCCAATACGGTGCACTAACTGAAGCTGATTCCAGAGCGCAGCAACACATGTTCCAGAATCGGTCCCAGGCTGAGCGCGGGAAAGAAGGTCAGCGCGCCGATGATCACGACGACGCCGGTCAGCAGTACCGTAAACAGCATCGTGTTGACCGGAAAGGTTCCCAGCGAAGGCGGAGCAATCTTCTTTCGCGCAAGGTTTCCTGCGACCGCCAGCATCGGCACGATCATCAGAAAACGCCCGGCCAGCATAGTGATTCCCAGCGTCGCATTGTACCAGTGCGTATTCGCACTCAACCCGGCAAACGCCGATCCGTTATTGCCCGCCGCCGACGTGTACGCATACAGAATCTGCGACAACCCGTGCGGCCCGTGGTTCGACAGGCTCGATAAGCCGAACGGTGCCAGCACCGAAATCGCGGCAAACCCCAGAATCACCACCGGGAAGATCAGGAAGTACAGCATCGACATCTGCACGTCGAAGGCCTCGACCTTCTTGCCCAGATACTCCGGTGTGCGCCCCACCATCAACCCCGCGATGAACACCGTGAGGATGACGAAGATCAGCATCCCGTACATTCCCGATCCCACTCCGCCGAAGATGATCTCGCCCATCATGATGTTTACCATCGGGATCATCCCACCTAGCGGCATGAAAGAGTCGTGCATGGCGTTGACCGCGCCGCAGCTTGCGTCCGTGGTAACCGTGGCAAACAGCGCGGTGCTGGCGATGCCGAAGCGCACCTCCTTGCCCTCCATGTTGCCGCCCGGCGACTGTGCCGCTCCCATCTGCACTACGCGCTGATCCACGCCGTGCAGCAGCGGATTGGGATGCGACTCCGCCCAGTAGCACGTCAACACTCCGGCGAACCACAGCACGGACATCGCCGCAAAGACAGCCCATCCATGCCCAGCCGAACCCACCATCTTGCCTAACGTGACGGTGAGCGCCGCAGGAATCAGAAAGATCGAAAGCATCTCCAGCAAATTCGACAGAGGAGTAGGATTCTCGAACGGATGCGCGCTATTGGCATTGAAGAATCCGCCGCCGTTGGTACCCAGCATCTTGATCGCCTCCTGCGATGCAACCGGCCCCTGCGCAATTGTCTGCATCGTCACCTGTGTTGTCGAGGACTTGCCGTCTGTGCCGGTCGTCGTCACCGTCTGCGGCTCGACCAACTTCACCGTGTCGTAAGGCTTCAGGTTCTGCACCACGCCCTGCGAGACCAGTGCCAGCGCATAGATGATCGAGATCGGCAGCAACACCCACAACGTGCCGCGCGTCAGATCGACCCAGAAATTTCCCAGCGTCTTCGATTCGCGCCGCGAAAGACCGCGAATTAGCGCAATCGCCAACGCCAATCCCGTCGCCGCCGACCAGAAGTTGTGCGTCGCGAGGCCGACCATCTGCGTCAGGTAGCTCATCGTCGATTCGGGCACATACGACTGCCAGTTGGTGTTGGTGGTAAACGACACCGCCGTATTCCACGCCAAATATGGCTCAACGCCCGCCAAGTGCTGCGGATTTAGCCGCACCATCGGAATCACGCCCTGTAGCCGCTCAATCGCGTAGGTCAGCAGCAGCGATGCAAGGCTGAAGATCAGCATTGCCACGCCATACTCGGTCCATCGCATCTCGTGCTCGCGGTCGACTCCGGTAACGCGATAGAGTAGTCGCTCGAAGGGGCCCAGCACTGGATCGAGCCATGTTCGCTGCCGCTCGAAGACGCGCACCATGTACAGCCCCAAGGGCTTCGCTGATAGGAATATCAGCACGATAAAAACCGCAATCTGTAACCAACCGTTCGCTGTCATTAAAATTTCTCCGGGCGCAAGAGCGCAACCACCAGATAGACCAGCAAGCCTGCGGTCAAAATCAGTAGAAGGATATTTTCAAGCATTGTTGTCACCGCCCTTCAGAGTTTTGCAGCCGTAAAGATACGCCACGGAGACAACAAAGAAGACCAACGTTGCTACGGGAAAGATGAAATCATTCATAACGAAAACTCCCGGTCCGCCGCGCTTCAACGTTTCTGCGCGACAGGATCATAGATGTGAGTCTCGCCGCAATCGGCATAGGAATGCCGTAGAAATCGCGTTAAGATTTTGTAAATGTCAAACTAAGTGTCTAATCAATTAGCCGGTTAGACCGTTTCCCCTGTTGCAATAGGGCTGTCAGAATTGTCATTCTGGGCGCAGCGCATTTTGTTTGTCATTCCGCAGCGAAGCGGAGGAATCTGCTTTTTCTCGCTCCACGACGGCCCACCCATTGCCGAAAATCTTCTAGTACCGCAACCGTGTGATGATGTAACCGCGTACTCTTTTAGTTTGTCATCCCGTAGGGATCTGCTGTTGCTTTCCTGACGACCTTTTCATGCGGTCGCGGTACTACTCAGCTCCGCCACCCTCGCCCCGCCCGAGCTCGTCCGGATTGGCGGGCCGCGGGCTCAGCCGATAGCCCACCCAAGGCTCGCTCAGAATGTACTGCGGATCGCCGCCCGGCTCGATCTTCTTGCGCAACTGCGCCACCAGCACGCGCAGGTACTCCGGCTGTTCAGCTCCCGCCGCGCCCCACACCGCCTTCAGCAGTATTTTGTGCGTCAGCACGCGATCCGCATTCCGCGCGAAGTACACCATCAGGTCGAACTCCTTCGGCGTCAGGTGAACCTCCACCTCGCGCACCAACACCTGATGCCGTTCCACGTCGATGTGGAAGTCGCCCAACTCGATCTGGCTAGACTGCACCTCTTTGGACACCGCGCGCCGCGCCTGCACCCGAACCCGCGCCAGCAGCTCTTGAATGCTGAACGGCTTGGTAATGTAGTCGTCCGCGCCCTCGTCCAGCGCGGACACCTTGGCCGCATCCTGATTGCGCACCGACAGCACAATAATCGGCACCACCGAGCGTGCGCGAATCTCCTTGGTCAACTCGATGCCGTCCATCCCAGGCATCGCAAGATCCGTAATTACCAGCTCCGGCTGCGCCTTCAGGAACAGCGCCAGCGCCTCGACGCCGTCCTTTGCAACCGTCACCTCGTGCCCATTGCTCTGTAGCGAAGTTCGCAATACCCGCGTAATCTGCGGCTCATCATCCACAATCAGAATCCGCATCGGGGTCCTCCAAGCTTACGTCGTCTGCTGCTGCGTCACGATGTGCACGTCCACATGCGGGGCGTCGTTCATAAACTGCTGTAGCGCCAGATAGTACACATACTTCTTCCAGCCCTTCACCGCCGACCGACCAAAGATGACCTGTGTAATCCTATTCTTCGCAATATACTCGCCGGTTGCCGTCGGTACGCTTGATCCCTTTAGCCGCACCACATGCGCGCCCACGTTCTCGGCAAACTGGATGTTGGTCTCCAGCGACCGCCGGCGCTTCTCCGACATGTCAGGATTGGTCTCGACGTACAACACAAAGAACTCGCCGTTAGTCGCCTCTGCCATGCGCGCCCCACGCGCGATCAGGTCGCGCGACTCCGGGTTGGAGCTGATACACACCGCCACGCGGTCCGCAATCTGCCAGTGTCCGCTCAACTGCTTCCGCGTAACGTAGTCATCCAGTGTGCGATCCACCGCGCGCGTCACGCGTTGCAGCGCCATCTCACGCAGCGCAATCAAGTTCCCGCGCCGGAAGAAGTTCTGCAACGCCCGCTCCACGCGCTCCTGCGGATAGATGTCGCCGCGGCTCATGCGGTGCGCCAGCGCCTCGGGCGTTAAGTCGCTCATTACGATCTCGTCTGCCCGATCCAGCACCCAGTCCGGCACGGTCTCGCGAACGGTCACTCCGGTCAGGCTCTGCACCCTTGGCGTCACGCTCTCCACATGCTGCACGTTGAGCGTGGTCAGCACGTCGATCTCCGCCTCCAGAATCTGCAACACATCCTGAAATCTCTTCGGATGAGCGCAGCCCTCGACGTTGGTATGCGCCAGCTCGTCGATCAGCACCACGTCGGGCCTGCGCGCCAGAATCGCGTCCACGTCCATCTCTTCAAAGATCGCGCCTCGATATTCCATCATCTTGCGCGGAACCTGTTCGACCTGCGCTGCCAGCTCCGCCGTGCGCGTCCGACCGTGCGTCTCCACAATGCCGATGACGACGTCTTCCCCGCGGCCCTTTCGGCGAATCGCCTCGCTCAACATGCTGAAGGTCTTGCCCACTCCCGGCGCATAGCCTAGAAACACCTTGAATCGGCCGCGCTTCTGGCCTTCGGCTGCGGCAAGCCACTCTTCGGGAGTCTTCACATGGGGCTGTTCTGAATTCATTTTGGCTTGGCCTAAACACTCTCTCTTGTTACGTTACCGTGTGGCGGAACTATTTGCTCAATCTTTTTTATAAAGCGGCAAACCGTTAAAAAGTCGTAAGTAACCCATAATCAGAGAGCGTTGCTCGGTACAATTCTCTTAATGTCCATTAAACGCATCTTCGATACGCTGCGCTGGATCCTGATCGCAATTGGGCTTGCCGGTATTGTAGTTCTCTATCACCATTTTAATCGGGCAAATAACACCACCGTCGCGCTTACCCTGCTTCTGCTGGTGCTGGTCGTCGCCGGAAGCTGGGGCCTGCGCTTTGCGCTCGTCGCCACGGCAGCCGCCGCCATCCTCTTCAATTTCTTCTTTCTTCCCCCAATCGGCACCCTGGTCATCGGAGACACGCAGAACTGGATCGCCCTCTTTGCCTTTCTCGGCACGGCCATCTACGCCAGCCACCTAGCCAGCCGCATCCGCAAGGAGTCCAGCGACGCCGACTCGCGCCGTCTCGAATCCGAGATGCTCTACCGCCTTGGTCGCCAGCTCCTACAGCCAGAGAACGTCGCCCAACTACTCAACTTCATCCCTTCCAGCGTGGCCAACGCCTTCAACAGTCCCGCCGTCACGCTCTACATCGCCGACGGAGACCGCATCTATCTCTCTGACCCTAAATACATCTCCAACCCGCAGGCCGCCTGGAATCTGAGTAGCAACGGCTCCTCCGACGGCGTTGAGCTGACCCGCGCCGAGACCGTGCAACGGCTACAGGAAGCCATGCAGCTTCCCACCTTCCGCTCCTCCACCGAAGGACTGCCCACGGTCGTTCCCCTGCGGGTCGGCGTCCGTCCCAGCGGCGTTCTGCTCATCGAGGCCATCTCCATCTCGCGCGAGACCATGGAGGCCCTCAGCGGTCTAGTCTCAATGTCCATTGAGCGTGCCGACGCTCTGGAAACCAGCGCCCGCTCCGAAGCCGCCAAGGAGACCGAGCGCCTGCGCACCGCCCTGCTCGACAGCGTCACCCACGAGCTGCGCACCCCGCTCACCTCCATCAAGGCCTCCGTCACCACGCTGCTCACCCAGCCCGCCCTCGACGACCACGCCCGCAAGGACATGCTCACTGTCATCGACGAGGAGTCGGACCGCCTCAACCGCCTCATAGAGCAGGCCGTCGAGATGGCCCAGCTCGACGCCAACAAAGTTCAGCTCAACCTCAAGCCCATCTCCATCGCTCCCCTCATCGAAGCCGCTGTCGTCCACGCCCGCGCCGCAGACCCCACGCGCGACATTCGCATCACTCTGTCCAGTTTTCTGCCCAACGTCCGCGCCGACGCCGCATGGATCGAAAAGGTTCTCACCAACCTGCTGGGCAACGCCATCAAGTATTCCCCATCCGACAAGCCCATCTTCGTCTCCGCCGATCCCCAGCGCGACCTGCTGGCCATCAGCGTAGCGGACCGTGGAGTCGGCATCGACCCGCTAGAAGAGGGCATGATCTTCGACAAGTTCTACCGCAGCCCCTCGCAGCGCAATCAGGTCAACGGTACTGGCATGGGTCTGGCGATCTGCCGAGCCATCGTCAACGCCCACGGTGGCACCATCGGCGTCACCAGCCAGCTCGGACACGGCTCGGTCTTCACCTTCACCCTGCCCATCTCCATCCCCGAACCCACCCGCAACTAGAGCATTTTCACTGTTGCTGTAATGTGAACATCGTGCGATCCAACCCTTGCGGCAAAGACAAGTACGCCACAAGGATGGGGCACCCAAGGCTTACACTAACCTGAAAATGCTCTAAAGATCGCCCTACCCGTTACTTTTGCCATTGCTGTTGTTTGTTTTCTCTTGTCCCAAATCAAACGCACGGGTGCCCCATCCATCGCTTTTTTCTAGCGATGGGTGGGAAGTAGCAACGCTCGCACTGTGAGCTTTTGCTCTTGCCTGTTTCGCTCACCCCAGTCATTCCCCGCGACGCGTTATCCGTGGCGGAAGTGCCGTACCCCGGTAAACACCATGGCGATTCCCAGCCGGTTTGCCGCTTCGATCACCTCTGGGTCGCGCACCGAGCCTCCGGGCTGAATCACCGCCACCGAGCCCACGCGCGCGACCGTCTCCAGCCCATCGGCGAAGGGGAAGTATGCGTCCGATGCGGCAACCGTTCCGGCCAGCGGCAGCGCTGCCTTCATCGCGCCAAAGCGCGCCGCATCCACGCGGCTCATCTGTCCCGCGCCGATGCCGACCGTCTGCCCATACCCTTCGTTGAAGCGCGCATACACAATCGCGTTCGACTTCACATGCTTGCAGACGCTCCACGCAAACAGCAGTGCGCGAATCTCGGGCCTGGTCGGCACGCGTTCGGTCACCACGCGCAGGTCGGCCTCGGCGATGCCGATGCGGTCTGCGTCCTGCATCAGAAATCCGCCGGAAACCTGCTTCAACGTGCGCTCTGGCCTGCCCGCCTCCGTCTGGCTGGAGACGATCTCTAGCAGCCGCAGATTCTTCTTCGACGAGAGCCTCGCGACCGCCTCCGATGTAAACGACGGCGCAATAATCGCCTCGACGAAGAGCTTTGCGATCTCTTCTGCCGCCTCGGCATCCACCGGGCGATTGATGCCGATCACGCTACCGAACGCGGAGACGGGATCGCACTCCAGCGCGCGTCGATAGGCCTCCAAAACCGTCGCACCCGTCGCCGCGCCGCACGGATTGGTGTGCTTAATGATCGCGACCGCTGCGTCCTTTGCCGCATCGAACTCGCTAACCAGGTTCCAACAAGCGTCCATATCGACGATGTTGTTGTAGCTCAATTCCTTGCCCTGTAGCTGCTTGGCAGCGGCAACGCCGCGCCCGCTTCCGTCGACGTACAACGCGGCATGTTGGTGCGGATTCTCGCCATAGCGCAGCACATTTTTTAGCGAATCAATCACCCGAATCGCCGGTGCCATCGCTTCTGCGTCGAAGACCGCCGGTTCGCCGTGCGCCGCCGGCTCTGGAATACTCTCAAGCGCGGTAGCAATCGCCGAGTCGTAGGCCGCTGTGACGGCGAAGGCCGCTTTCGCCAATCGCCAGCGAGTCGCGAGCCCGAGCGCTCCGTCGTTTGCGGCCAGCTCCTCGGCCACCGCTGCGTAGTCGGCGACCGAAGTCACAATCGCGACATCGCCAAAATTCTTTGCCGCCGAGCGCACCATCGACGGGCCACCGATGTCGATGTTCTCAATAATGTCCGAGAAGGCCGCGCCCACCTTGCTCGCCGTCTTCTCAAAGGCGTACAGGTTGACCACCACCATGTCGATTGGCTCGATGCCGTGCGCTTTGATTGCCGCCACATGCTCGGCGTTGTCGCGAATGTGCAGAATGCCGCCATGGACCTTGGGATGCAGCGTCTTGACGCGCCCGTCAAGCATCTCGGGGAAGCCGGTCAGGTCGCTGATGTCGCGCACCGTAAGCCCCGCCTCGCGCAGCGCGCGCGCAGTCCCACCGGTCGAGACCAGTTCAATCTCGTGGCCAGCCAGCGCACGAGCAAATTCAACCAGCCCAGTCTTGTCGGTAACCGAGAGTAGAGCGCGGCGAACGCGGCGAAGGCCGCTCGAAGGGGCAGTGTTGGCAGCAGAGGCAGATTCAGTATTCACCCCTCTATTTTATGCCGAACCCGCAACTGCACAGGAGGAAAGATTCTGCTCGTGAAGAAACCAAAGTTAGAACAGATCTCTCTATAGCGTAGCGTGTTGCGGCACGAGCGAAATGCGGGGATTCTTCGCTTCGCTCAGAATGATAATCAATAAATGCTCTATAGCGACAGGAGAACAGCCCTAAAACGCTTTAGCGCACCATCGCCCCGGTCAGATCGCTCACCTTGGCAATGTCGTGGCTGGAGCACCATCGACGCAGCCCGACCGCAATATTCTCCACCGCACGCGGATCGGCGAAGCTGGCCGTCCCCACCTGCACCGCGGTTGCGCCCGCCAGCAGAAACTCCACCGCATCCTCGGCGCGCGAGATTCCTCCCAGCCCGACCACGGGAATTCGTACCGCCTGCGCCGCCTCGTTCACCATCCGCACCGCAATCGGTCGAATCGCCGGTCCTGATAGCCCGCCCGTTACGTTGGCAATGCGAGGCCGTCGCGTCTCCACGTCAATCGCCAGCGACAGAAACGTATTCACCAGTGAGACGGCGTGCGCCCCCGCCTCTTCCGCCGTAATCGCCATCCGCGGAATGCTGGTGACATTCGGCGACAGCTTCACCATCAACGGCCTCTCGGCGGCGTGTCGGCAGCGCGTGGTCAGTTGATACAGCGAGTCCTGATCGGTGCCGAAGACCATCCCGCCGTGCTTGGTGTTGGGGCAACTCGCGTTCAGCTCATACATCGCGATGCCTGGCGCGTCGTTCAGAATGTGAATCACCTGGACGCAGTCCTCGATGGTATAGCCGAAGACGTTGGCAATCACCACCGCACCGGGAATCGCGCGCAGCTTAGGCAGCTTCTCGGCGATAAACGCCTCAACACCGACGTTCTGCAACCCGACGGCGTTCATCATTCCGGCAGGCGTCTCGATAATGCGCGGGCTGGAATTGCCCGTCATCGGCTCGCGCGACAGCCCTTTGACCACGAAGCCGCCGATGCGTTCGAAGTCGACGACCTCCTCGAACTCCACCCCGTAGCCGAAGGTTCCGCTGGCTGCCAGTACCGGCGAGCGCAACTCCACTCCAGCTAAATTCACGCGCATGTCGGGCTTGCTCAGGCTCTCACACTCCTCTGCATTCTCACTCGGTCTCTGACCGCCTGAAGTTGCACAGGAGTGGGTGCCCCATCCTTGCGGCGTACTTGTTCTTGCCGCAAGGGTGGGATCGCACAAATTTACGCGGTCGACTACTAGTGTAATCTGACGCGCTCGCTCCTCGCCAATCCCCAGCTATCGAGTTGCCGCACCCGGCTTCAATGCAAAGGTCAACACATGCCCGACGCTGGCCGACGGCTGGTTGACTCCCAGCAGCGACGCCAGCGTCGCCGCAATGTCGACCGGAGCCACTGGCTCGCGGTAGTATCCCGGCGCAAAGGCCTCTCCGAAGAAACCCAGCGGGACATGCCGGTCATAGCTCCACGGCGAAAAGTGCGTTGTCTGAATCCCGGTGAGAAACTCCATCTGATAGGCCGTCGGCACCACCATCACATACCATCCGCCGTTGGCCGTATAGCTGTGCGCGATCAGCCGCCCAAACTCCGTCGGCGGAATCTTCCCGCTGGCAAGGTCCACCCGGCTGCGCACAAACGCCAGTGACGGACTGGCGTCGATTCGCGCATCGGCGTACTTGCGCGTCGCCTCGGGCGTCGCCAGATTGTTCGGCGGCACAGGAGGTGCGCCCAGCGAAGCCATCGCCGCCGGAATCGCGTCGACCACAGCCTGCTCGGCCTCCTTCTCCGGCGTTTTGCCGAAGGCGCGCGGGTCCAGCGCAATATACGGCAGTTCCTGCGTAGGTAGCAGGTAATTCTTCCTCAGTCCCGGAGAAAATCGCTCGTTCAAAGCCGCCTCAATGCTAGCGGCAAAAGCCTCTAGGTCGAGCCGTGCCGAGGCCACGCCCAGCTTGGCCGACTCCGTCGGAATCGGCGCAATCCCGTGGTCGGCGGTGAACGCGACCGTCACGTTCGCTAGCCCCACCTTCTGGTCGAGCCAGCTAAAGAACGTATCCAGGTCGCGGTCCAGCCCCAACACCATCTGCTTCTCGCTATCGGAGTCTGGCCCCATCTGATGGCCCATGATGTCGTTGGCCGAAAGCGACACCGTCAGCACGTCGGTCACCGAGCCCTGCCCCAGCTTTTCGTTCTCAATCAGCGCCCGCGCAAAGTCCAGTTCGTAGCTGTTGGCCGCCGGCGTATGCCCCACCATGTTGTAGAACTGCGTCGTATCGTCGAGCCCAGCCTCCTTCACCGCCTGCGCGCTGCGCGGCCCCTTGTTGAACGCCGTAACCCACTCGGGAAGCTGCGGCATATAGTAGCTGGACGTCATAAATCGTCCCGTCGCCTGATCGATCCAGAAGGCCGCGTTGGCCGTCTGCCCCGCAGGCAGAATCGCAGCGCGGTCCTTCAGCGAGATGCCGTAGAGCTTGGCCTCGCCTGCGGTCGCCAGCCGCACCTCGTCGCCAATCGTCGTCGCCCGCAGGTTCAGCGGCGAGGAGCCAATGCGCGGCGCGGCGGGAGGAACCACTCCGGGCGGCGGCAACGGCAGGTCGTCAAACGTCCCGACGACGCGATACCGCTCGTCCTCCACCGAGCTAATCATGCGGTCGGTGTTGCGCGTCAGGTCCCACCACTCGTTCGAGATGATTCCGTGCCCGTCGGTATACGCCCCGGTGCCAATCGTCGCGTGGCCCGGTGCCGTCTTGGTGTTGGCGTAGTCGAAGTAGCACCCATTGAAGTACGCGCCTTTTTTCAGAAACAGGTTGAATCCGTTCGCTGAAGTTAACGCGTCGCGATAGCGGTCCAGATAGTCGCCGCGAAGCTGGTCGATCACCACAACAACCACCAGCTTGGGACGAGCGTTATAGGCCTGTGCCCGCGCGCGCGGCGCGGCAAAAACCAGCAAAATCACGAAGAGGGCTACGACAAGCAGCTTACGCATGACAGCATGATAGCGCAGACGTATGAATGGACGATTGCAGAGCAGATCGAAGAGATATACTTCAATCAACTGCGGAGGAGGACGACCATGCAGACGGCAAAGATTTCGACTACTGGCGTCAGCCAGACGGTGGAGCTGCCCACAGAGTTCCGCTTCGACGCGCAGGAGGTGTACATCCGCCGCGATGAGAAGACTGGCGAGGTGATTCTTTCGCCACGACCAACATGGAAGTCAATCTTTGCCATGCTGGATGAGACGGAGATCCCAGAGGATTTCCTGAGTGCCAAAGAACGCGATCAAAGTCTTTCTCAGGAGCGAGAAGAGCTTTGAGCCTCTACCTGTTGGACACAAACACCGTCTCCTATCTGGTCCACAAGCGCTCCCCCGAGTGTGCAGGCACATATTGATGCGCTGAATGCGGACGATACGCTTGCCATCTCGGTCATCACTGAAGCCGAAGTCCGGTACGGCCTTGCTCGCAAGCCAGAAGCGCACCGACTTGCGCGAACAGTGGAGTTTGTCTTGGCCGGACTGACGATTCTGCCGTGGACCTCTGCGACGGCACACGCCTACGCCTCGCTTCGAGTTGAAAACCAGCGGCTGGGATTGGCTGCGGGCAGTCTGGACCTGTTGATCGCCGGCCACACAATTGCCGCCGGAGCCGTGCTTGTGACCAGCCCACCGGCGCTCTCGAAGCTCGCCGGTGGGCTCGTTACGGTGAACTGGGCCGACGACATCCGACCCAACTAATGCTTCTCCCGCGGCTGAATTGGAACTCTCGATCCGAGCAAAGTGAAACATCGCGCAGACTCACTCCAAACGATTGAGTAGAATGGTAGGGATGCTAGACCTAGGATATGTACGGGCAAATCTGACTCATGTAGAAGAGAAGCTGCGGTCGCGCGGCGCTGACCCTGCCGTCGTGCTTGGCGACTTTGCCACGGTCGATCAGACCCGCCGCGACGCCATCACGCAGGCCGAAACCCTGAAGGCGCAGCGCAACCGGCTCTCGGAGGTGATCGCCAAGCTGCGACGCGCGGGCGAAGACACCACGTCGTTGAGTGAGCAGACCAAGTCGCTGAAGGTCCATGGCGACGCACTGGCGATCACCGCGACCACCGCCGATGACCACCTGCGCGAGATCATGCAGGCTGTCCCCAACCTTCCGCAGGACTCCGTCCCGGTGGGCAAGGACGAGCGCGACAACCACGTCGAGAAGACATGGGACAACGGCGAAAAACCCAACGGCTACACGCCGGCGAACTTTGCCTTCCCCGCGCTGCCTCACTGGGAGATCGGCGAGCGGCTCGGCATCCTCGACTTCGAGCGCGCCGCCAAGATCTCCGGCTCGCGCTTCGTCGTCCACTTTGGCCAAGGCGCGCGGCTGGAACGTGCGCTGGCGAATTTCATGCTGGACCTGCACACGCGCGAGCACGGTTATACCGAAGTTCTCCCGCCCTACATGGTCAACTCGAAGTCGCTCTTCGGCACCGGCCAGTTGCCCAAGTTTGCCGAAGACCTCTTCCACTGCGACGACAAGGGAGCCTACGAAGCGGGCAACTTTCAGGACGGCGACCACTGGATGATTCCCACCGCCGAGGTTCCTGTCACCAACCTCTTCCGCGACGAGACGCTTGACGAATCGCAGCTCACCACCAGCTTCTGCGCCTACACCCCCTGCTTCCGCTCGGAGGCTGGCAGCTACGGCAAGGACGTGCGCGGCATGATTCGCCAGCACCAGTTCCAGAAGGTCGAGTTGGTCAAATTCGCCCACCCCGACCGCTCCCATGAGGAGCACGAGCGCCTCACCCGCGATGCCGAGGCGGTGTTGGAGCGGCTTGGCCTGCCCTATCGGCGAATGCTCCTCTGCACCGGCGATATGGGCTTTTCCTCGGCCAAGACCTACGACCTCGAAGTCTGGCTGCCGGGGCAGAACCTCTATCGCGAGATCAGCTCCTGCTCGAACTTCGAGGCATTCCAAGCTCGCCGCGCCAACATCCGCTTCAAACCCGCGGGCAGCGCGCAAGGCAAGGCGAAGAAGTCTGAATTCGTCCACACGTTAAACGGCAGCGGTCTGGCCGTCGGGCGGACCTATCTGGCCGTGCTGGAGAATTATCAACAGGCTGATGGCACCGTGCGCATCCCCGATGCGCTGGTTCCCTACATGAACGGCGAAACGGTGATCGTGCCACAGACCCACACGGGAAGCACGAAGGCGAGGTAGTCGAGCGATGGGCAAACTTTTACGCAGCTATTTTTGGTGGACCTACGACCGGGGCAGCATTCACTTTGACATCATGGTGACGCTGATCCTGCTATTCCTGTTCGTCTCGCCGCACTTTATCAACTTCAAGGATCGGCCAGTCGAGACGGTCGCGCTGCATGGCAGCGAGGTGTTGGTGAAGGAAGCCGGTCACCGAGGCACCAACAGCGTCTTCGTCTTCCAGATTCGCAGCGATCAGGCGGGTGGACCGCAGGCCAACCAGACCGACGACGAGCGACGAGCGGCGATTCTGCGCTCGGTTGAGCCAATCTCTGGCGAGGTCACGCTCGATCATTCTGAGCCGGTCCTCGACGCGCACGGCAAGGTCGTCGCCTACAACGCTTGGGTGGTGCGCTAATGCGTGCAACGATTCTTTCTAAAATGCTCTGTGCCTCCCTCGCACTCGCAAGCCTCGCAGCCAACGCGCAGGCCAAGCCGGATCGCCTGAAGTCCGTGCTGGCGCAGATGGACGCGGCCAGTAAGACATTCCAGTCGGCCGAGGCCTCCATCCAGAAGCAGCAGTACGAAAAGATCGTTCACGACACGACGACCCAGTCGGGCACAACCTACGTCCAGCGCATCGGAAGCACGACGCAGATGGGAGCGAAGTTCGACAACGGGCAGACGGTGGAGTACAAGGGTGGCCTCTTTCGCCTCTACACCGCGGGCACCAACCACCTCGACCAGTACTCGTCGAAAGGCGCCAATCAGGCGCGCTTCGAGACCTATCTAACGCTCGGCTTCGGTGGCAGCGGCAGCGACCTTGCCAAGGCATGGACGATTACCGACCAGGGCACGGAGAAGTTAAGCGACGGCAGCCGCGCGGTCGAGGTCGAGAAGCTCGATCTGGTCTCGCGTGACCCTAGCGTGCGCAACAACTTCACCCACATCACCATCTGGGTCGATCTCGCCCGCGACGTCACCCTGAAGCAGCAGTTCTTTACTCCCTCCGGCGACACGCAGACGGCGATCTACACCAACATCCACCTCAACCAACCCATCGACCTGAAGAACTTCGCCATCCACTGCAAGGGCAAGTGCAGCTAGGCCTCTGACCACTTGAAGTTGTACATAATTGGGTGCCCCATCCTTGCGGCGTATTCGAGAACGGTACGAAGTACCTTGTTCTTGCCGCAAGGGTGGGATGGCACAATCTCACGCGGCCAAAGTGTCGTATGTCGTTCCGTATTCCCGTCGCACTACATATTCGTCAACCCATGCCGCATCGACTCATTGAACGACGGTTTGATCGCCGCCAGCGTCTCACTCAGCTCCGCATCATAAGCCTCGCGCTGCTCCATCAGCTTCTCGGTTGCCGCGCCGAACTCCGCGTCGGTCGCCCCTTGTACCAACCCCTCGCCCACCAGCTCCGCCGCCGCCTTCTGCCGCTCGACGGTGGCCGTGCAGATCGTGTTGACGACCCGGACCTCCAGCAGGTCCCGCGCCACAAGCGCTCCCGCCATCTGGCGAAATCGCTCGGGAGAGAACGTCGTCTGG
>Ga0182011_10001707_pt1 | contig 19087 bp, 19 predicted proteins | sample 711E1DmetaG_FD_120481 | JGI IMG/M metagenome (GOLD analysis project Ga0182011, IMG submission 120481) | Permafrost microbial communities from Stordalen Mire, Sweden - 711E1D metaG | ecosystem: Environmental > Terrestrial > Soil > Wetlands > Permafrost | place: Sweden: Stordalen | collected... | reverse complement strand
TGGACAAGCTGCGGTTTAGGTCACCGCTCGTCCAACTTCCAGTGTGCCCCCGCTCCACTACCTGGACACGGGCCTCTCGAACCTCAGGGAACGCTTCGGAGAACGATACTTTGCTGCCGAACAGAGGGTTCGTGTCCCTGAAGACATCGGATGCCTTCTGCCGGTCTTCTCTGCTGCTCAATCAGTCCCTCCTCTCCGTATGACAGAGGCCAGGAGCCAGCTTACCCGGCTGCCTGCTGTGCGCTCACCCCGGCCCGCGAGCGGACGAAGTCGATCACCTGCTGCTCGGATGCGCTGGCCAGGTCCAACCCAGCGCCGCGGAACCAGCTGACCACCCGGTTGAGGGCGCGAAGGCGGTCGTATTCCGGCGCCGGGATGACGGCGACCGCCAGATGACCTCTGGCGACGATCGTTCGGACCCGGCCCTGAGCAACCTCGCCAACGAGGGTTGCGAAGGCCGCCCGGGCATCAGAGACGCCGATCGTCCGTAGCGGCGAGAGGATCGCCCGTGGCTCCGCCGTGAGCCTTCGGATGGTGACGAGGTCGGGCGGCCCGAGCGAGGCGATATCGGCGAGCTCCGAGGGGTCAGCCAATGCTTCCGGATACACGCCAAGAGCGTGGAGGACCGCGAGCGCATCTTCGATCTTGCGCCAGTGCTCGGCTTCCTCGTGGCTGATCATGACCGCGAGAGGTTGCCCGTCCTTGAGACACACGACCGGGTTGCCCGCTTCCACCTTCTCGACGACTGCCCGAAGGTTGGCGCGCAGCTCGCGCATCCCCATGGCTTCGAGAACGCCACCGATGGTCACGAACGTTTCCTCCCCGATGTGGTCTTCAGCGTCACCGTACTCCGGCTCGGCTTTCCGGGCAAGTCATTCTGTGCACGAGATTGCAGCGATAACCCGTACAGTGAGACACGTACCCGGTCACGTACACAATGTCTTGCGACCAGGTCGACGAAGGCGTATGGTCAGCTGGCTCTCGCTCCGCCTCCTGATCTATAGCCCCAGGCGCGGTCTAGCAGGAGGCCAGAGCGAGACGAGCAACATCCCGGCGATCGAGTGACGGCTCACTTCCCAGCAGGGCAGGAGCCACAGTCGAACCGCCGGGCAACGCCACGGAAGGACGGGACACATCTGGAGATGGACGAGGCAGAACGGGCCAGTCGGGTCCTTCGCGGCAGGATCGGTGCACACCGACTCCACGCGACCCACGACTCTCGCGAGACGACCAAGGCCGCCAGGCAGGCGTTCTGGTCGTCGTTCGAGCGAGAGGTCGATCCCGACGGCCTGCTCGAGCCCGAAGAGCGCGCTCGACGTGCGGCGCATGCCCGAGCCGCCCACTTCGCTCGCCTCGCCTATCTGTCCGCCCGGGCGCGAGCAGCACGCGCGCGACGACCTCGCACCGGCTACCTGGACGACTGAGTAGCTCGATCCGAAGGATGCGTCCCGATCCCAACCGAAGATCCCCGACCTACCGTTCGGCCACCCAGAGGCCGAGCGGACTTCGGCATACCCGTCGCCAGACGGCAGCGAGCACCCCCGAAACCTGGCGCCGGACGATGCATCGGACTGGCGTTGGACGGTGTCGACCCGCGACAACCCAATGTCGCGATTTCACGCTCAATCGGTCGGCGGATTGGATGCAACTTACATGAGCTACCGTCCTTCTTCCCCCGCTCATGTTCGTACGCGAGTAGACGTCAGCCTGCTCTCGATCTCCGATCGTGCCTGCCTTCGCCTTCTCGAATACGCCCGCGTCTGCACCGCTAGCCAGCTCGCAGCCCTCCTCTATCCATCCCTTCGCACGGCACTCCGACGAACACGCAAGCTCTCACTTCAGAACCTCGTCACCCGCGAGTCCCTCCCTCCAGATCGTGGTGGAATCCCACTCGCCTATCGACTCAGCTCATCCGGACGACGCCATATCCACCTCAACGCCTATCGATCGCCCGGTCTCATCACGACTCGCCACTCGCTCGACGGCGTCGAGTTCGTCGCCTCGCTCGTCCGCCACGATCCGGGGCTCGTCCAGCTCTGGTGGCCCGAATGGCTCATCCCCGACTACGACTGGGGCGTCAAACCCGACCACCTCGTTGTCATCGATAACGGCGACGCCTCGGCGCTCATCCTCGTCGAAGTCGACGAGTCGACCGAACGGCCACCGGTCATCCGCGACCGGCTTCGCGCCTACGCCAAGCTGTTCGAGGACCATCGTGTCGGCTGGCACCTGCTCTGGGTCGCCAACAGCTGCGAACGACTTGCCCGTCTCCGCCAGATCGCCGGATCGATGAAGGACGCGATGCTCGCCGGTCGATGCTGGGGCGTCGCGATCGACGACGTGTCCGATCGAGGTGCGGGCGCCGAGGTCATGGCCATCGGCGCGAAGGATGCGCCTAGGCCCCTTCGCGGGATCGCAGCCGATCCGAAGGCTCGCCGGAGCAACTACGAGGTCGGCTCGGCCGCCTGGATCAGCCTGCTCGCGAACGGCGGGCGCGAGGACATCGGTCCGCTCTGGCACGGCGTCGAGCGCGTCCACGCCGAGACTGCGCCCGCGCCTGCGGACATCGCTCTGGTAGCCGAGGTAGCCACAGAGCCGGCGACCGTGGCCGCCGTCAATGACTCGGCTGTCGAGGAGCCCGCTCAGCCTGCAGCCCCGGAAGCACCAGCGACCACCTCCGGGTCGGTCACGCTCGAAGAGCCGGCCACGCCACGCGATCCAGACGAGGACCTCCAGCACATGTTTGGGGGAGAACTCGTCCGGCTGATCCTCGGAGCCGCTGGGGAGGGATCGCGAGCCGCCAGGGCGGTCGAACTTCTGGCGGAGCGAGGAAACGTCCGCTACCTGCTCGACGACCTCCAACTTCTCTGCAGCTCAGGGAAACTGGCGCAGCAGCTGCAGGCCCTGGCGGTCATCCGGAACGTACGAGTGCCTACCGACGACTCGTATCACCTGCGGGCTCGGGATCTTCTGCTGCGGTTGGTCGATCAGCGCAACGAACCCGCCTTAGTCAAGGCCGCGCTTGTCGTTCTGGAAACATTCGAGCGCCGGGACGAGGCCGATTCCAGACTCGACTATGGTGCCTGATGAACGCCACGCCCACCTCCGGCGGCATCATCGCATGTGTGGCCGCCTAGGCCTCGCTAGTGATCAAGCGCCTTCACGCTGTCCTCGTCGAGTCCGAACTGCTCCTCTACAGAAAGCTGCCACTGTCGGTGGAGCCACGGTCCAAGCGTATCCAGGAATTGGGCGACCTCGGCACGAGTAATGGACTCGAACGCGAGATCCTTGTGCCCAACGCTACTGCGGTAGGTCACGGAGCCCGGTTCAAAATGAATGCTGATTTCCCTGCCCGTATCGTCCTTCTCCCAGAAGTGCATGACTTCGTCCCGCAGTTTCTTGGCCCGGGTCCGCAGGGCGTGCAGCTGATCGAGAGGGATCGGACAGGATGCAGCAGCTTGGGCATCACCGGGGATGCAGACTCCCGGCTTGCCCTTGATCTCCGGGCGACCCTCGATCATCAAGCAGACAAAGTTGACACATAGGTAGAGGGCGACCACCCAAAGCTGCATGGAGCCCATGTCGCCGGATTCCTGAAGGTGCCTAGTAGTTGCGCTCCATACAGACGCGCTGGAAACCCACTGGCGAAGTATTCCGCGAGCTTCCGGATGCGCTGCGGGCTCGACCATTCGCATCGTTCCTTAGTGGTCGGATTACCGTGCAGGTCTGGTAGCGGAGGTGGGCCCTGAGCGCGACGTCGATCGGATCCTGCCACTTGCCGCAGCAGTCTTGGGCTTGGTGGCCACGGCAATAAGAGACCGCTCGCCCGCGACAACGGTTAGGTGGTGGCAAGTCGCCACCGCCCGCATCTGGTGCTGGCCCCGGGCGGTTCGAGACCCGTTCGCCAGTTCCTCGATGAACTGGTCGCCCCAGCAGCAGCCCGATCGGTCGAAGGGAGGGTGCAGGACCAGCTGCGCCGCCAGCCTTTGGTATTCCCCAGGGACCTGGTCGCGTTCCATCTCTCCGATCGGCTGCCCGCATCGAGAAACGAAAGTGAAGTCTCCGGCCGTGTATCGGATGCTTGCCCGCATCTTCGGCACTGCGCCCGATGCCGGCGGCACCGGATGCTGAACTCCGTAGTCGCCGTATCGGAGAGGAGACTCGACCTGGCCTTGCACGGCGAGGAACAGAGCACGTTCCCGACGCTCGATCGCGTTGAGTGAGTCGTCTGGGATCTCCGCGGAGAGGGAGTCAGGGATGGAGGTTCCGGCGAGGATCACGCTTCGCCAGGGCGCCGCAACCGTCACCTGGCGCACCAGCCAAACCACCGAGGAAACATCGTTAGCACCAGCCGAGATGTATCCGAGGTCAACGATCACATCGAGTCGGCCGGGTTCGATGCCAAGCGATCGGACCTCTTCTCGGAGCTCCAGGTCCAATCGGCCGACTCCCATGGTAATCGCCGCCGCCTTGGGCACGAGCACGGCCGCGCCAATGCCGACTGTGGCGAATTCGATCGTCGTCGGGGCAAGGTCACGCCTACGGAACGGGTAGACAGGGGCGAACACCAGATCCGAAGCAACTGCTGCCTCGTACACCTGGCGGACGTAAGACACTCCAAGTGCGGCGATTCGACGGCGGCGCCTAGGGGCCCCGACCGGATCGAGGTAAACGGCGTGATCGCCAGCCGCCCTTGCGATGCGGGCGATCTCCGCTGGTGGCGGATCAGCCTCCGTTCTGTCACGCAGTTCGGGCGGGACGATCCTGATACAGGGCGTCACCGACTCCCAGACCAGCGGCGGCAGATGCTCCAGCGCCGTGCGCTCCCCCTGCTTCGCGAGGAGGATGGGCACGTACGGATGGCCGATCGTGGCCGGATCGCCATCTCGTCTGAACATCCGGAGCTGACTTGACAAGGTGGTCATGGGCCGCAATCATAACCCCTGGGGTTATGACGTCAAGAGGTGCTGGAGTCATCGAGATTTCGTGGGCCAATCGGCGGCTCGCAAAGGAGTGCGAGACCGACGCGAGCGGCCTTCGCCGCTTCGGGCCCGAGCAATGGCAGGTCATTCGTCGCCGCTTGGGTGTGCTGGCTGCCGCGCCGACCCTCGTGGACGTCCGCGGGACTCCTGGCCATTTCCATCCCCTGGCGGGAGATCGCAGAGGCCAATACGCGCTCGACCTCCGCGGCCCCACACGGTTGGTATTCGAGCCCGACCACGACCCTCCACCGACCCTCCCGAGCGGGGGCATAGATGAGGCCAAGGTGACGGCAATCTGTATTCTCGAAGTGGTCGACTACCATGACTGAAGTCTCGCGCTGGAGTCCCAGCTGGGTTGTCTCGCCCGGTGAGGTGCTAGTAGAGGCGCTTGAAGAGCGCGACATGACGCAGGCGGAGCTTGCCCGGCGGATGGCAAGGCCTCTGAAGACGATCAGCGAGATAGCGACTGGAAAGGCCGCGATCACTCCCGAGACCGCCATCCAACTCGAGCGGGTATTGGGGATCCCTGCGGCAACCTGGCTCGGTCTGGAGTCCAGATACCGCGAGGCCCTAGCACGAGAGCGCGACCATGTGGAACTTGAGGCTGAGGTCGGGTGGCTCCAGAACTTCCCGGTTCGACAGCTTGTTTCTCGCGGGTTTGTCGACGGCTCCGCCCCGCGTCCGAGCCAGGCAGCCCAGCTCCTTGCCTTCTTTGGGGTGAGTAACTCGAATGGCTGGGAACAACACTGGGGTCAAATCGCGGCCAGTTATCGCATGAGCGAGCGGCTGCCCGTTTCTCGATACTCTGTCGCAGTCTGGCTACGGGCGGCAGAGCGCGAAGTAGGCGGCACACAACTGCCCCCATATCGGCCCGCACGTCTACGCACTCTGGTCTCAGACCTCAGGCCTCTTTCGCGCGCTCTCGTCGTCGCCGGTGCCATTGATCGTGCGAAGGAGCTGCTCTCGTCCGCGGGCGTTGGGTTGGTGCTCATCGAAGGAATCACCGGCGCGCCGGCTAGCGGGGCCGTCCGCTGGATCCACGGAGATCCTTGGATTGTACTGACCCTTCGACATCGAACCGAGGATCAACTCTGGTTCAGTCTCTTCCACGAGATCGGGCATATGCTCGAAGGGGGCCGACGTCGCGATGTGGTCGAGGAAGCTGACGACGAGCTAGCACGTCCCGACGAGGTGGGAGCGAACTCGTTTGCTCGCGAAGCACTGCTGCCGCAGGCGGAGCTCGATGTCTGGCTAAGCAGTGCCAGTCTTGATCGCCGATCGATAACCGAATTCGCCGCTGCTCAAGGCGTCTCGCCAGGCATTGTCGTGGGTCGGCTCCAGCGGGATAGACGCGTCGACAAGAGCGCCTTCAACGACCTCAAGGAGCACCTATAACGGCCGTAGTAGGATCGACAGGACGCAGACCAGACGGCGGGAATCGTGCTCGTTCCGACACTCTAACTGGACAACTTTTGGTCCCGATTCCACGCTTGGGACATACCGTTCGGACGCCGCTACTTCCCAAGCAGAATGTCGCGGGTTCCGGGCCCGCACGTTGGAGGAGGTCGGGAAGGAATTCAACGTGACGCCCGAACGCATCCGCCGGATCGAGCCCAAGGCCAGCGCAAGCTCCGCCACCCGTCCCGGTCGCGCAAGCTCAAGCACAATCTCGACCAGAGTGGCCACCCTCCATTCGGCAGTCGTCTCTGTCCCGCGTACGGCCGCGCCACTCCGGCTCGAGGACTGGATCCTGACGGCCTGGGTGGCACTCGCCGTGCCGGCCCTGTTTCGAGCGCAGGGCGGGGGAGGACTGCTGGCCCCAAGCCGGCCCATTGACGGGGTTCTGTGGCTGGTCGGCGTGGTTGGCGCGGCGGTCTGCCTGGTCACGCGCAGTCCCGACCAGGAGGTCCCGGCGACACCGCTGACCACGGGCATCCCGTCTATGGTCGCATTCGGGATGTTCCTGGTGGGGGTCGGTGCTTCCATGGCCCTGGGTATTCCGACGTGGGTCGGAGTGGCGCCGACGGTCGCGGCCGCCGGCTTCATGTTCGTGCTTCCCTACCAGCTCCCCGGCATTCCCACCGAGCCACCGATTCTCAAGGACGGCACGCGGCGAGCCCTGGTGGTGCCGTACTGCCTCACAACGGGCACGATCCTTTACGGGGTGATTGGGTCGATCTTCGGATCGCCAAACCTGATCCGCCAGGTCTTCAGCGGTGCGGCTGGCTCCACGCCCAGCTTCATCCCCGTGCTCATTGTCTGCGGGGTAGGGATGGTCGCCGGAGTCGCCATGGTCTACGCGGTCCTCGTCTACTACCCTCGCCAGATCGTGAGGCCGGAGACTGGGAGGATTCTCTGGATCGCCAGGTTCGCCGTCTTCTTGATTGGGCTGGTCTTCGGCATGGGCATCCTGTCCGCCCTCGGCATGTAGGGGCCAGAAGGCGCGGCTCGGCGGGCTCGACGACGACCCCGACGCGAGTGGCCGTAGACCGCGTAACGTGGCCCTGCGCTCGCCTACGGCCCAGGTGGCCAATTGTCGCGGCCGGAAGCTGCACGGAAACAACAGGAGAGGATCGTGTCGTCCACCCAGTCGTTCCTGTCGGACCCGTTCACAATCGGGATCATCTCGCTTGTCCTGGTCCTCAGCGGGCTGCTCCTCAGCCTGATCTGCATCGCGTTGATCCGGATGGACCTCCGATCCCAGAAGTGGCCCACCGTCGAAGGAAAGGTCACGGCTTCCAGGACGGAGCGTGAGGCCACCGGCTACGACAGCAACCATCACATGAGCCACGCCTGGGTACCCGAGATCAGGTACGCCTACGAGGTGGGTGGGACGCAGTTCCTCGGCAAGCGCATCGGCAACGGCGTCTACTCCTCGAGCTGGCGAGGCAGCGCCAGGAACGTCGCGCATCGATATCCGTCAGGCAAGGTGGTGACGGTTCACTACAACCCCGCGGATCCGAGCGAGGCGGTGCTGAACACATTTACCGTCTCCAACGTGGTTGGGCTTGCCATCTCGCTGATGGTGGTCGCCGCCGGCGTGGTCATGCTGGGGTTCTGCTTCCACCTGCTGCGGGCCTGACCGCGAAGCCGGCTGCGCCCGGGAGTGGCCGCGCCAGATAGCAGCGACGTGAGCCGCTCAGGCCGAGAGTGCACGCGACGCGGTTCGCACCATCCTGACCGCACTGCCGCGGCTACGACGACGGGGCCGACCGCCTCCCGCCCAGCCAGGGCAGGCGACCAGCGGGCGGCGGATTCGCAAGTGGCCTCGTGTCAGCCGATGGCCCTAGGAAGCGCCCGGCTCGTTGGACGCGATCTCTGACACCTTCCCCGAGACCGCGTCGACCGTCGCCCAAATGTTGTGCCACGCCGTCGGACCGGCCGCCCCCGGGCTCGAGTCCGGAACGCCGTAGGTGAGATCCCAGGTGGAGTCGGAATCGAAGCCCAGAGACAGCGTGGCCGTAGACCAGAGCGTCGCGGGAGCGCGGATGGCTGCCGTGGCCAGGTTCGTGGCAGCCGTCTGTCCCATCAGCGGCGCCACAAGCCCTACGCCCTGGCGCCGATCCAGGAAGGCGAAGACTGCGCCGCTGCCGGCGTTGACGAAAACGTCGAAGTCGTCATCCGACGCGCTGGGATCCTTCCACGAGACCCGGTACGACGACACGTCGGCTGCCTGGACCTGCGTCACCGAGATTGCGAGGCCGGTAACGCCGTAGCCGGACTTCTGCATGAACGTTCCGGCTGCGGCCTGAGCGGCGTCGGCCGTGACCGAAACCGCGCCCGTCTCCGGGAGATCGGAGACGAAGACGACCTCGTCGACGGCCCCGGTCAGGCTGTCGACCAGGGTCTTGGTGGTCGAGTCGTCGGCGCCGTAGAAAGAACCGTAGCGGCTGGCCGTGAGGTCGGAGCGACCGGATACTCGCTCGGCCGCGGCGACGGCCTGTTCGGCGGAAACCGGGACGCATTGGGCGCTCGCCGGCGACGTGCCGGGTCTCTCGATCGTCACTTCACCCGTCACCGCATCCACACCCACCGTGGCCGGCGGCAGGATGCCAGACGACGCCGGCCACGGTGCCCCAAGCTCGACCAGCCACACCGAGTGCGGGTCGCCGCCCCGGAAATCGATCGTCATCCTCGCCGATGGCACCTGGCCGCCGGAGGCCGCGTACTTTGCGAGGGCGATCTCCATCGCGCGAGCCCTGCCGATCACGGGCACATGCGGGTTCGGGGCTTTCTTCAGCAGGTCCCAAGCGAAGGCGGCGCCGGTCTTCGCATTGACCATCACGCTGAAGTCGATGTTCGAGTCGCGCTGGCTGTCGTCTGGGGCGTACCAGGAGTAGTCGACCCTGAGCGCCGCGACCCCGCCCTGGTGGACCTCGGTCACAGTCGGGTAGTCGGGAATGCTGCTGTCGGAGAAGCGTTCACGGGAGAGGAGAGCCCTGGCGGCCGCGAGCGCCTGATCGGAGCTGGCCGAAACGGTGTCGTCCACCGGCATCTGATCGAGGAGCACCAGTTCCTCGACCATCCCCCACGCGTCCAGCACCACGACAGCGCCGTCGGATGCGGCACGGTAGTAGCATGCGCCGTCCTGCCCGTCGACCAGTTCGGCGTTCATGGAGGGGATCGCGGCCGCGGAGGCCGCGGCCGCTGCGGCCTGGGCCGCGGCGAGCGTCGGTCCCGGGGTGGGGGCTACGCAGCCGCAGCAGCCCGCGACGAAGAGTGGAACCAGCGCGAGCAGGATCAGGCCTCGAGGCGTCCAATGTTCGCCGCTCATCTCTCAACCTCTACGCCGGCCCAGCGGAACGCAGACCAGGCCCTGAGGCCCGCAAGCATAGCTCGATATGTTGCCGTCCCGGCCGCTCGCGCCCCAAAGCAAGTGGATGCGGACCCTGGGCGAGGCCAGCCACAGATGAGAAGCACGCCCGGCCTGCTGGGTGTGGTTCGCCATGGACATCCATCAAGGGAAGCCAGACGGGAATCGTCGTGAATGCCGCGGCCGTCTCCAAACTCGTCGTCTCAGGGCTCACGACGCCCCGGACCGCGGGTACGGCGGGCAGCATCCGGGTGACGGCGACCGACGCCTACGGCAACCGCATCCGTGGCCAATTTGGGCAGGATCCACTTCACGAGTTCAGACCCGAGGGCGAAACTGCGGGCAGCCACACAGGCATCGTCGTGACGTATCGGCGCGGACGCTGACTCGGGACCACGGCGCAGACGATGCCTGTGCACGACGCAGCCATCGTGCACAGATGCGCCGCCCGCTCAGGGGCAGGCGGCGAAGGGCAGGTCGCGGCGCATGAACGCCGTCAGGACGCGCGAGACGGGACCCGCGGGCGTCCCATCGAAGATAAGCAAGTCGCCGGCGGTGCGGCCGTTGGCGAGCGCGAGCACGGTCGAGGCGTATGGCTGCCCGTCCTGGTTTAGGGCGCCGGCGGCGTAGGCGCTTCGGGGCGCGAGGTCAGCGGCTGCATTCGCCGGGTCGGCATAGAGCAGTGCGACCGTGACCGCGGCGCCGCCCGCAGCGGCCTCCGAGAACCCGAGCGCCGTCCCCGCCGTGACGCCCAGAGCGGACAATCCCGACGTGGCACTCGCGCTCGGGGGCGTCAGGCTGGGTCCGCCGCCGAACGTGCTGCACGCGCCGGGATCGACCGAGAGGATCGCGGCGTACGGTGACCCGAGGGCGGCCGCGAGGGCGAGGGCTCGCGCAACGGGGGAGCCCTCGGCCGGGCCGGAGGCGGGCGCCTGGGCCGCGGCGGGAGCCTGGGCCGCGGCCGTCAGGGAGTCGGGGCTGTCGGCGACGATCAGCCGGTGGCGGGCGATGTCCAGCCCGAGGTTCGTCATGAATTGCGATCCCTGGTTCATGAACGGCTTCGTCAGGTCGAGCTCGTGCGCGTACGGCTGGACGCCGTCGACGACGGCGCCCTTGGTGTATGCGCGGCCCTCCATCAACGGGCCGAGCGAGGAGATGTCGAACGTATCGCGGAACTGGAGCACGGTAAACGGCGCGTCCGAGTTCCCGAAGTAGGCCTCCCAGGCAACGTCGCCAACCCCGAAGCTCCATTGCTGCCGAATTGTCGCGGCGTCGGACATCAATCCGCTCGCCGCGATGGCGTGGGTCTTGGAGAGCGCGACGATCGCGGCGGACTCCGCGCTCGGATCCGGGCGCGTGCCGAAAAGGCGCGCCCAGTCGGTGAACTCGACCCAGCTCACGTCGGCCGTGGCATACGCCAGAGCGGCCGAAAGGTCGGCGTCGATCACGGCCGGCGCCGGCGTCGGGGTGGCGGTGGGAAGCGGGCTGGCGGGTCCAGTAGTGGCGGTCGCAGCCGAGGTGGGCGCTCCGGTCGAAACCGAAGGCGCGGCCGACGACGATGCGGAGGGCGCGGCAGACGATGTCCCGGAGCCACAGGCCGCGAACAGGAGCGCGGCCATGATCGCCAGCGGAGTGAGACTGCCGCGGATGTCCACGTCGGCCATCATACAGAGGCGCGAGCGACGGGCCAAGGGCGAGGTGGCACCCTGGCCCGCGTCACCGCCACCCACGGATCTCGCAACCCGATCCGCGATGTCGCTGCACCTCTAGCCACCCGGTAGTCATCGGTCATACCCAGGCCCCTCGCCCGGCCCATCCGCCAGGCGGCACGACGGTCCGCGAATCAGGCAGGATCGCGGACGAGCGGGCAGGTCATGCAGTGGCCGCCGCCGCGGCCGCGGCCGAGTTCGGAACCGTCGAGGGTGAGGACCTCGATGCCGGCCTTGCGCATCAGCGCGTTGGTCGACTCGTTGCGTTCGTAGGCGATCACGACCCCCGGTTCGAGCGCGACCACGTTGTTGCCATCGTCCCACTGCTCGCGCTCAGCCTGCCAGCTGTCGCCACCGGTTCCGATCACACGGAGGCTCTTGGTCCCAAGAGCGTCACCGACAGCGCCCAGAAACGAGGCCTCGCGTCGGACGTCCAGCTCGCCGGCCCGGTCGGACGGGCGGACCGAGTACGTCGTGATCGAGTCGACTACGGACGGGAACAGCGTCACGCAGTCTCTATCAAGGAATGTGAACACCGTGTCGAGATGCATGTGCGCCCGATCCCGCGACATCGCCGCCGCGATGACCCGGTCCGCCGCGCCGGCGGCAAACAGGGACAACGCAATCTTCTCGATCATCTGCCCGGTGGTCCGCTCGCTCATCCCGATGAGCACGGTTCGGTTGCCGATCGGCATCATGTCGCCGCCCTCGGAGCTGACGCCGCCGAACGCCTCGCCCTCCTGCTCACGCGAGTACCAGAACTGAAACCCGGCGTCGCGGAAGAGCGGGTGGAAGCGGTAGATGGCCTCCACGTTTAGCGCTTCGAGGCGGCGTGCGGGCCAGTACATCGGGTTCACCACGACGCCGCCGTAGATCCAGGCCGAGGAGTCCCGGGTGAAGTAGGTGTTCGGCAGCGGGCGGAGGACGAAGTCGTCCGCTGTCATTGCCGAGACGACCACCGACCCACGCCCGACGACCCCGCGTGCCACGTCACGGCCGGCGCGTCCACCGAGGACTTCGACTGCCTCGCGCTTGGTAAGCCCGCCGATGAGATGGTCCGCCAGGACGGCCGGCTCGACATCGTCGAGGTAGGCTCGGACCTCGTCGGCCATCCCAGCGCCGAGAGTGAAGGGAGTGACCGCACGCTCGAGGACCCATCGCCTGGCGTCGGGCAGGGCGAGCGTCTGGGCGAGGAGTTCCTCCAGGTACAGGACCTCGACTCCGCGGCCGCGGAGCAGATCCGCGAAGGCGTCGTGCTGCTGACTTGCGCGCTTCACCCAGAGCACATCATCGAACAAGAGCTCGTCGTGGTTCGCGGGCGTGAGGCGCTTGAGCTCGAGATCCGGGCGGTGGATCATCACCCGACGGAGCTTCCCCACCTCCGAGTGCACCCCGAACGTCGCCCGATTCGCGGCGGCCGGCTCCACGGTCGATGTCATCGGTGCTCCTTCTCGATCCGCCTCCGGCAACGTCTCCTCGCGGGGGCCCGAGCGACGGCCCATGGCCGCCAGACGCTCACATCATGAAGGTGGGCACAAGCCTCACTCGCACGGCGTCCGCCGGACTCTCTCGCCCCGACCTGTCCCTCAGCATCCTGGCGGGCCGTTGAGGAGGCGAATGAACCTGACGAGCCCACCGCGAGTCCCATAGAGCGTGGGTGGTGCTGCGCCACACAAGCATCGTCTGGGAGGGCTGATATGAATCAGGATGAGATCAACGAGCGCGAGCGGAACAACCCGGGCAACTGGGGGAAGACCCTTGGGTTCTACCACAGCAGAGCCGACAGTCGAGTGTGGGTTCGTAAGCCAAGGCCCTGGATGGGCTGGTCGTTGAACATGACGAATCCATTTGCCGGGCTACTGGTCCTGCTCTTCATCCTTCTGTTGTGCCTGTTGGTGGCTTCGATAGTGTTCTTCGTTCTCTAGATAGAGCCATCAAACGGTCTCGCGAGTGCCCTTCCACTCAAGGCCTCCCGCGGCCGCTCGAGGCAATCCCGCGGCCTGGCTATCGGCACCCTGGCTATCGGCGGATCGACCGTCGCTGCTGTTCGACCGCGGCGAGACCGAGGCCGCCGAACGCGAGGCAGATCAGCAAGGCAAACGGCGGGGTCGAGCTTCCGTCAGGAGAGCTGCCGGCGGTACTGGTCGGAGGCGGGGTCGTCGTCCGACCCGGCGTCGCGGTCTCACCCTGGAAGGACTCGAACGGGGTCGGTGTCGCAGTCGGCACAGGGGTCGTGGTTCGCGTAGAGGTCGGGGTCGGCGTCGGGGTCGGGATCGGGGTCGCAGTCGGCACAGGGGTCGTGGTTGGCGTGGGGGTCGCGCAGGCAAACACCGTGAACTTGGTGCCGGTGACGTCATTCCACACGCCCGCGACCGGAGTATCCCACTGCCGGATTTCAAAGGAGTAGTCGCCCGGGGACAGCCCGAGAACGTTGGCGCCCGACACGAACGGGCCGACCAGGTGATCACCCGGTTCGACGACGGCCTCCCAGTTCGAGGGATCGGCCATCGTTGCCGTGAAGGTGATCCTCTCGCATGTCACGTCCACCCCCGGGAGCGGGTCGGATGCCGGCGAGGTCGTTGGCGTTGGCGTTGGCGTCGGGGTGGGCGTCGGCGCGGGGGCCGCCATAACCGTGCCCGATACAGACATCAGGGCGCCTACCATGGCGAGCGCCACACCAGCCAGGAGACTGACTCTTCGTCGCCGGGTCACCTTGTGTTCCTCCATTCCGTGGATATGCCTCCAAGAACGGAAGGGAGCCTACCTCAATGCTGAGCAAGCTACTCAGTATTAGTCGCCTGACGCAACGGCTGCCCAAACCCCGAGCGCCAGCCTGACGCCGAGTTCCTCGACTCGCCGAATGGGCACCAGCGCAGCCAAGGCGACCGGCGCGCATCCGCGATCTAGACGGCCGCCTGCACGGTATTGGGCTGGCCAGACGTCACTTCAACGGCTACGACGCGGCCTATCACCAGGCCCCAAGGCCACCTTTGACCCGGAGCCGGCGAACAACCAGACGCGACCCTCACGAACCAGAATGTCCGACCCATCCACGTCGAGGAGCGCCTCGTCTTCGAGGGCGAGCACCGGCGTTCTGTGGAATGCGTGATAGAAGCCGATCCGCTCGTCGCGCTCGACGATCGCCTCCTGTTCGGTCGGGTAATGGACACTGAGGCTGAACGGGACCAACCCCAACCCATCGAAGTCTGTGGTGGCCGGGGCATTGATGTCCTGCGAGTTGAGGATATCGAGCCCGCAGAGCACCGCGCCGGCGCTGAACCCGATGTAAGGCAACCCGCCGAGTATCCGGCGTTTGATCTCGTTTGTCAGGTCGATTCGGCGCAGCCGGTCGGCCAGGACGAACGTGTTGCCGCCTGGTGCATAAAGCAGGTCGCACTCGTCGAGGGCAGTCAGGAGGGTCGAGCGGTCCATCGCCACGAGATCGAGCAGCCGAACCTTGGCGATGCCTCGAAGAACGTTCTGGTTCTCGGTGAAGGAGAAGGCCGGATCGAGTGCAGCCCCCGGCAAATAGCAAACTCGGGGATCGCTAATCCCGACGAGCAGATCGCGCATTCCTTCGCGGAGGCGACCAAGGCCCTCTCCGGGCGTCGCCATCAGCCGAGCTCTGCTCACGTCCTCGCTCCCTCCACCTGTCCACCGCGGCGTTGGACACTATGCCCGATTGCTGATGCGGCGGACCAGGCCATCCATCTCATCCTAACTGCTGACGCGGATCGGCCTGCTTGGCGACGGTAAGCGATGAGATGTGCCGAACTTCAGTCGATCCGACCAAACAGGACATCGACGGCATCGGCGAGTTCGCGCGCGCTGAAAGGCTTCGCGAGCAGCGCGGTGGCGCTGGGCGGGAGCGCGCCCGCCTCATAGCCGGACATGAAGAGGATCGGCAGGCCCGGCCGGACGGCAGCGATGCGCTCTGCGAGCATCGGGCCGCTCATGGTCGGCATCACCACATCGGTGACGAGGGCATCGAAACCACCCGGGTCGCCGATGGCAGCGTCGAGCGCTACGCCGGGATCGGCGAAGGCGCGGACGTGGTAGCCGTGGTCATTCAGAGCGCGCTCGGCGAAGAGACGCACGGCGGGCTCGTCTTCGACGAGCAGGATCGTCTCGGTCCCATGGCCGTGCTTCACGCTGGCGGCGGGCTCGAGATGCGCCTCCGGCATGGCTCTCTTGAGTGCGGGGAGGTAGATGCGGAAGACGCTGCCACCGCCCGGGTTGCTCTCGACGTCGATGTAGCCCCCCGCCTGCTTCACGATGCCGTACGCGCTCGCAAGTCCGAGCCCCGTGCCCTGGCCCGGCGGCTTTGTCGTGAAGAACGGCTCGAAGAGACGCGCCTGCGTCGTCTCGTCCATCCCGGCGCCGGTGTCGGACACCGCGATCAGCACGTAGCGGCCGGTCTGCGCCCCCGGGTGGGCAGTGACGAACCTGCTGCTGAGAGCTACGGTCGAGACGGCGATGCTGAGCGTGCCGCCACCCGGCATCGCGTCGCGGGCGTTCGCGGCGAGGTTGAGCAGGACCTCCTCGACCTGGACCGGATCGGCGAGAACGCAGGGCACCTTTGCGTTCGCATCGAGGCGAATGGTGATGTGCTCCCCGACGAGTCTGCGCAGAAGCGTTCCCGCGTCACGCACCACCGCGGCGAGATCGAGAGCTGCGGGGTGGACATCCGCTCGACGGCCGAAGGCGAGCAGCCCCCGCGTCAGCTGGGCCGCGCGTTCCGCGGCGCGCTGGATCTCGAGCACGTCGTCGCGACCTGCGTCGCCGGGCGGGTGGTCGGCGAGGTGGAGCTCGGCGAACCCGCGAATGGCTGTCAGGAGATTGTTGAAGTCGTGGGCCACTCCACCCGCGAGCCGCCCGATCGCCTCCATCTTCTGAGAGGCTGCGAGCTGATCCGCGAGCATGCGGGACTCGGTTATGTCCTGGATGATCCCGTCGTAGGAGACGAGCGCGCCGTCCGGCCCGAATTGGGGCACAGACGTTTTGCGGACCCACCGGACCCGGCCGTCCTTGTGGACGATGCGATGCTGCGCGGGGCCCACCCGCTCCCCCGACACGATGCGGCGAGTCTGCTCGATGACCCCGTCCCGGTCCTCCGGGACGACCATGCGGAGCCACAGATCGGGGTCGCTCGACAGCTCATCGGCCGAGTAGCCCGTGACGGCCACGCAACCCGGGCCGTACTCGGTCGAGCCGGCCTCTCCGCCCTGCACGGTCACGGTGAACACGAAGTCCGTGATCGTCTCGGTGATGCGGCGGTAGCGTTCCTCGCTCGCCCGAAGCTCGGCGGTTCGCTGGGCGACTCGACCTTCGAGCTCGCTGCGCGCAGCCTGGAGCTGCTCGCGAATGGCCGCGTCCTCTATCGAGATGGCGGACTGGCTCGCCATCGCCGAGAGCATGTCCAGGTCGGCCTTGTCGAACTTGCGATCTTCAGGCCGATTGGATGCGACCACGACGCCCAGGGCGCGGTCCCCGTATAGGATCGGGGCGACCATCATCGGACCGGGGCCGGTGGCCTGTCGCCGTTCGTAGACCCGCTCTGACTCTCGCGGATCCCGAACTCCTCCTGCCGAGAGGGTGGCCTCGCGATGGGCGATCACCCACCCCGCAAGTCCTTCCATCAGCTCATCGAAGTTGATGTCGGTGAACCGATTGGCCACGGGGCCGGCGCTGTAGCTGCCCGTCACCGCACGCTCTTCTGAATCGATGGCGAACAGATTGACGCGCATGGCCGGGAGCGCATCTGCCACAGCCTCGACGACGCGCTGGAGCAACGTTTCGAGGCTCTCGCCCGCCACCTGCGAGTTGCTGACCTGGTACAGGGCCTGGGCCTTGGCCAGGGCGGCTTCGGTAGCCGTCAGACCCGCCCGGTGCCGCACCTCTTGGGCTCGCATCGCGTCGGGCGCCTTCTTGTGTTCGCCGGGCGCCACCTCACGCTCATCGGTTTCGGCTCTCCCGGACGCCGCCTCGCCGGCCTGGTCGCGGCCTCGCGGGGTGGCTGGCCGATCGTCGCCAAATGTGTCCATGTCAACCTTTCGGCGCTCACCTGGCCGGGAGCGGTAGAGGCGGCCGAATCGCCCCCTTTCGGTCGCAGTCGCACTGAACTGGCAGGAGTGTACGCGACCGTCGCCGCAGCCGACCAGGGCGACCTGGAGTCCAGCCGTCGGAATCGGACGGCCCTCTACAAGTACTCGGTTGACGTATTTCATACACTGTGTATCGTTTACTTATGGGCAGTCGAGTGTCATCTGAGGAGCCACGAGCGGCGAACGCGGCTCCGGTGAGAAGACGTGGTCCGTCCAAGAAGCTCGACACCGCCATCGCCGAGGCGACGCTCCGCCTGCTGGGTCGTCTGGGTCCCGGCGGAGTCTCCATCGATGCGGTGGCACGTGAGGTCGGTTGCTCGAGATCGAGCATCTATCGCAGGCATTCGTCGAAGGAGAGCCTGATCCTTGGAGCCACCCTCGATCGGTTCGGACCGCGCGACTCCGGGGTCAGGAACGGTCGCCTGCTGGAGTCGGTCATCAGAAGCCGCGCCGTATCACTTCGAGATCCCGCCTTCGTTCTCGCGTGGACCGTGCTCATGGACGAGACGATTCGCGGCACGGACCTCGGCAGGCGCTACTTCGAGGAGGCGTTCGGGCCGTTGCGTCTGGAGAGGGCGGAATTCCTCTCCCGGGCGGTGACAAACGGGGAGCTCCGAACGGAGGTAGACATCGATCTACTCCTCGACATCGTCACCGGAACGCTGCTCTTCCGGGCGGTCCATCACCCGAAGGCGGAAGCGGATCTGCCCGAAAGGCTGATGGCCATCCTCGCCGGCGGCGTGGTGCCAGAGGGCTCGACGGCACATCCGAACAACGGAGGGCATCATGACCAACGCTGAGATTGTCGCTCGGAACCACGCAGCAGCGGAGCGCCTGGCCAGGCTGGAAGGTCTGGCCCGCTTCGCCGGAGCGCGGGCATCGGATGCCACCCTTTCGCCGGTGGAGGTGAAAGAGATCGAGGCTCGATTGCTCCTGATCGACTACGACCTCGGCCTGACAGAGAAAGAGGTACTCGGTCTCGCAGCCCTCTTCGCCAGGGACGACGACTTCCGCAAGTCGTAGCCGGTCCTTGCTCCGCTACTTGCCTACGTGCGGCCTCATCACGGTATTGCGGACGGCTTCGATCCCCCTGGCGGCGGGTTGGCCGTTCTCGGTCGGGTGGAGGTAGAGGCCGCGTTCGCCGGCGGACTTGTCTGCCTCGACCGGGATACGGTGGGCGCTGGCCCAGGCGTCCTGGCGGATACCGGTGAGCTGCCAGCTTACCCGCTGACCCGCCTTGCCGCCGGCGATCGAGAATACGCCCTCGGCAAGCTCGCGCTTCACATGCAGATCGGGTGCCGCCTGGCCCATCGCCGTGAGCTGATAGCGGAAGTCGCGATTGAGCGCCTCGAACCAGTCGGGCAGGGTGACCGTGGCCTCGCCCTTTGCATCGAGCGTCACCACCCCGTCGTAGACGTTCTTCATGTCCGGCGACTCGACGAAGCTGTGGTACAGGAACTTGTTCGCCGGATCGAGGGG
>Ga0182011_10001706_pt1 | contig 19099 bp, 14 predicted proteins | sample 711E1DmetaG_FD_120481 | JGI IMG/M metagenome (GOLD analysis project Ga0182011, IMG submission 120481) | Permafrost microbial communities from Stordalen Mire, Sweden - 711E1D metaG | ecosystem: Environmental > Terrestrial > Soil > Wetlands > Permafrost | place: Sweden: Stordalen | collected... | reverse complement strand
TTTCGATACAAGGCTGTATCTATTCACTTTCGTGTTTTTGTCCTACATATAGTAGTAAGCGTTATTTGTTAAAGTGCGTGTATCGAGTGCGGTATTTAAGATTGCCAGTCTCAAAATATGTTTTTTAGCTTTTTTGTCCTCACTTATTAGCTTCATTGTGTAACAAAAAGTCATAAAGTCATATTTCAAGAACGCGCTATATTATCACCTCTCCCCGACGGGCGGGCCATAAGTGTAAAACAAAAAGAAAAAACCTCCAGCGTTTAGGAGGTTTTTCTAGGAATGTTATTCTTCAGGGGTTACTTAACGATGCTATTCGAATATAAGTCTGCACCATTTAATGTATTCTGTTTTCAAAATTTCAAAACTCTCTTCAGTGATAGCACGGTTGTGAGCGATCGGGTTTCTAAAGCCATCTATTGTCTTTAAACATGAGATCAATTGGGCATTGTTCTGGGAAACAACTTTGTTACCAGGAATGTTAGCCAGGTAACGTATCAAGTCAATCAAGTCGCCCAGTTCGCAATAACTTAAATAGTCTTCTTCCTGTTTTATCAGTTTGTTAGTTCCTTCTCTCTTTTTAAGACTCTCAGCCGCAACTTTTATGACTCTGATATGGTCTCGTTGTTTCAAAACTTCAGATCTATTATCGTTGGGGAAAATAATTTTATCGATTTTTTGCCACCAGTCTTTTCCCAAAATTTGGACCATTTGACTATTTATCCATTTTCGTGCTGAATTTTCTACTAAATACAATAACATGTATGTTTCAGAATTCTTATTGGCGCCAGATATTTCCTCCTGAGACAAATTTGGCGGTTTTACTTTCATAGTATTAATATCCGGAAGCCCTACATCGAGAAATTTCTCGTAATATTCATCAAATTCGTGTATGACGGCGGCGTTAATTGCAAACTTATCCCCTTCAAGCCAAACTATATCGTATTCATGACGTAATCGCGATCCAAGATTCGTTGGAACATTCAAGCGCGAAAATTTAAAACACTCCTTTATTTCATATTCATTCAGTTGTGTTCCGATTCCCCTTTCAGCGAACCAAATAAATGCCTTTGCTTGTAACATTTGAGTGAGACTGAGGAATTTTTCCGGTGGTAGTTTTTTGATGAATCGGATCATTAGCTCAATTTGTTTTGCTTCCATACTAACCTCCATTGGCTTTGGCTATTAATAGGTTGTCTAGGATTTTACATTATGTTTTCCCTGGCTTCACCCCCGGTAAATTTCAAAAATTTCTACTTGGGTCTTGACAATCAGTTTTCAATATATTATAATCAGTTTCATATAGTCTGAATATATACCGTTATGTTTTCTGGTAACATCTGTACGAATCAGAACATAAGAATTCCTTAATATGGGACTGGAACCGGTGTTTATCAGCCAGATTCTACATCATGTTATTCGTAAAATCAAACACGACAGAAGTAAAAAATGCATCCGAAAAAGGTTTACGAACTTATTGAATGCCTGCTGGCTAACCCAGACTCTGCACCAGCGTTATACCTCTGGGGGCCTCCTGGCGTGGGGAAATCCGCTACACCTAGGGGAGTCACCCAAAAACACCATATAGGTTTCTGCGACAACCGCGCCCCATTGCATGACCCAACAGATTATCGTGGGATACCTACCGTTATTGGGGATAACGCCGTTTGGTTACCCCCTGCGGAACTACCCACTCCTAATTTCTGCATGCGATGCCAGATGGTGCTTCATCCTCGCACTATGGAGATAACTGGTACTAGAGTGGAACAACCAGATGGTAAGGTAAACGGCGTCATCTGTAAACGTTGCGGAAGCAGCGATATTGTGTGGAAAGGCATTCTGGTTTTGGAAGAGCTGTCATCCGCTCCACCGATGACCCAAGCTTCGTGTTATCAATTGACCCTAGACAAAATGATTGGGGATTACCAACTTCCCAGGGGATGGATAATTCTTGCTACATCCAATCGTCTGGAAGATAGAGCGGTAGTTCATCGTACTTCCACCGCTCTGCTCAATCGATTCATTCATGTAGATTACGAAATCTGTGTTGATGATTGGGTCGAGTGGGCATTGACTGATGGCCATATTGAGCCTGACATTGTCGGTTTCATCAAATGGCGTGGGAAACCCCTATTGTTTAATTTCAATCCTGAAAGTTCCGAGCGGGCGTTTGCTACACCCCGAAGCTGGGAGTTCGCCTCAAAGATTTTGGGATTAATAAAGTCGAGGGAGATTCTGTTAGAAACTCTGATTGGCTGCGTTGGGAATGCTGCTACTATGGAATTCTTTGCCTTCCTGAAAATTCAGAAGGAGTTACCCAACCTGACGGATATCCTATCCGGTAAAAGCCGATATGTTCCCGATTTTAATAGGATTGACCTGATATATGCCATTATTTCTGCTCTTGTGGCTAATGCTGATCCAAAACAACATTTCGACAATTTAATTAAGTACTCATTTAATCTGCCCCGGGAGTTTTCAGTCTTGCTAATTACGATGATGTTGAGCCGGGACCGCGCTCAATTACAGGTTGCCCCCAGTTTCCCAAAATGGGCAGAAACTCAGAAAAACGTGATTCTGCCCCGTAACGATCAGAGAAAGGATACGAGAAATGTCCAGAGAATCTGATGACAAAATTATGAATGCTCGGGTCGGTATGTTGATTGACCTACCTTTTTTCGGACACCTGGCTTTAAATCTCATGCTCAAGCAATCCGATAATATGAAAACGCCCACAATGGCTACAGATGGAAAGATCCTGTTTTATGACGATAATTTCGTTAGAAATTCAGATCAGGAATATCTGCAATTCATGATCGCTCATATGATAGGGCATATCATCCTTCAGCACCTACCCAGACGGGCTGGCAGGAATCCTAATTCATGGAACATGGCAGCAGACTTTGTTACAAATGCCTTGCTCTTAAAAGTACACCAGTTTGAATTAAATTACCGACATCATATTCTTTTCAACCGTGATTGGGATGATAAGACTGCTGATTGGGTGTATACCCAAATTCCCCACGGTTGAAAAGGAGGAATGTGTTCACCGTGGAGTGTGGACGATCATAACCACTGGGATGACTGGGATAAAGAAACCGGTTTGCAAGCGGATTGGCAAATAAAAATAGCTTCTGCTGCGATGGCTGCCAGGGAGAGAGGTAAACTACCGGCCTATCTACAAGATCTGGTCAATGGATTTCTATCACCGAAACTCAGCTGGCGAGCTATCCTGAGGGATAAAGTTATGAGTACGACCAAGAATAATTTCAGATGGATTCCGCCAAATAAAAAATACCTTCATCGCAACTTAATCCTGCCAGGAATCTCAGGTGATGAAATAAAAATTGCCGTGGCTGTTGATACATCGGGCTCTATCAGTTCCCAGACCTTGGCAGAGTTTCTGGCGGAGATTGACGGGATCTGCACTACGTGCGATACTTTCACTCTCCATCTCTATGCCGCAGATGCTCGCATTCAAAAATACTGGGAACTACATGAGATGGATCCTGTCCCCAAACAAATGCCCGGTAGGGGTGGAACAAATTTCTGCCCTGTAATAGAAGACCTGGGTAATGGTAGAAAAGATTTCTCAGTGCTGGTTTATCTAACTGACCTAGACGGCCACTTCCCGGACAAAGCTCCTGATTTTCCGGTAATTTGGGTTTCTACAACCGATCCTGCCCGGATGCAAGTACCTTTCGGTGAGGTCATTTTTTTATCAAGAGAGAATAGTGTCCCGATTAAATAAGGATGGAATCGCGATGACTACTGATAGACATCTAATAATGGGACGAGTAATCGTATACGTTAATGTTAAGGAAGTGCCCGTTGCAGAATTGGTTCTAGGTCGGCTAATGGGTGAAAAAACACTTGTAAAAATCGATATTGATGCAAATTTAGTTGACTGGGGATTGGGTTTTGACACTTCTAAGAGCTATTCAGGAGACCGCCATAAAGTTGGTTTTGAGTTTTATGAGGATTGGCAAACTAAACTTACCCTTGTTCCTTATAACACCCGGGAGCAAGTGCCTGAACAGATCGTAAAAGGTCAACCATTTACGGAACTGATTAACCTAAAAAGAGGTATCGGAATTATTGGTACAGGCGTCTGCGATAAACTCTTGAAAGACTTTTCGTATTTTATGAGAAATGCTCATCAGATGGAAAAGGATTTTTTTTGGGACATTTACTTTAAATTCACCCTGTGTTTCATAACAGCGACCACTGATCAGGGAGTCGTAATCATTCAACACTATGTTTTGTAAAGAGGGGATGGAATGAATTAACCACCGATTAAAGAAATACTAATAGGGAGAATGCACCAAACCTGAAGAATGGGCACTGATTACTATGATTAGCAGTAATCAAGAAAAATTAAATTAAGGAGGATTGTAATGGAAACGACACCAGGGCAATCGGAGAAACTCAAGAGGTACCTAATCAACGCGGACCCATTTTTATGGGATGTTTTGAAGGCCAAAAACAAAAAAAACCGCATAAAGGAGTTGAAAGAACTCGGATTTCTTGAGATTTATCCAGGAAAAAGTAACCCGACTTATAGCAAGATAAATCAGGATCTATTGATTGAGCTTCGCATTGAAGGAATTTTTGAAAAGATCATTAAAAAGCAGCTGGATGCTTTATTCAATGTCAGTCACCTGGTTTATTTCCGGCGGTGTTGGGAGCAAGGGCAGACTCCGGACATGTTGTATCTGAAGAACGAGAAACTTTATCGACCCAAATTTTTCGAATCCGATGAAAAATTAGAGGGTGGCAAAATCACCGGTTATAGATCACCTGCTTTTATCTTTTTTCAAATCAACGTGCAAAAGGATTTCATCGAACGGTGGACAACCTTTGCCGGGCTCTGGTTCGAAGAAATCGAGCCTATAATAGAACAGAAAATATTATGAAATAGGTTAACTAAAAACAAAAAGGAAAAGTAGCATGGACTGCCCACATGATTTTCAGATGAAGACAGCTGATGGTAGGATTGTCTGCCTTAAATGTAAAGAAACTTTGAGAAAAGTAGATATAAAGGATGAGGGTAAAAACCAGAAAATTACGGCAACCTAGCAGTTCTTGCAATCAAACTCTTACTGCTCATAAGAAAAGTTTAACAATTATGGTTTTTAGAGATTCTTTACTTGAGGCCTATGTTGATATTGGGACCACCAGTTTGTCTGTTCACGACGGTGAGATAACAGTTATTGGTTTGTATCTGACAAACAGCTATCATAGCGCGATCGGACGTCGGTTTGACTTGCCATTTATCCAAGCATTGGCATTCGATCTTGAGAAGATCGCCTACCAACATGAATTAATTTATGACTACTGGCGCTTTAATCTGCGAGGTGATTATAACGCAGCCGAGGAACAACTTGGAATTCCGCGGTATCTACAAAATGCCATCGGATGGAGTTGTAACAAGGTCACGGCAGCACCGACAAGAAGGCTACCGGTAAACCTTAACGCTACTTAATTAACGATTCCCAGACATAAAATGCCAAAAAAAGAATAACTTACATACTCCGTACGTGTTGCTGAATCTCACATTTAGGAGTAGAATTTCTATTACTAAAAGTTCGATTCGTTTAATAGTGAATTTGGCACCGGATCGGGCCATCATACAAGAACAAAGCAAATAGGCAATCTATATCGTTTTTAAGGGGAGGGGAAAATGGCTCAGCAACAGGTGATCCCTTATGCAGATCAACCATTTGTACAGGAAGCGTTGGCATATGTTTACGTAGCACAGTCTGTGGGAAGGAACAGAGCCGGTGTGCTGATGTATGATTGTGAAAGGTACAGGAGCCAAATTAAGACGTTGTCCTCGCAAGGAGACATTCAGCCAACTAGGTATTATCAACTTGACGGGTTGGTTACTACTGAAACTGGAACCGAAAAAGCACAAATAATAATGCAGGATAAAATAATAAATAAATCAGATTTTCTTAGGAAAGAACTGGGTGAAATCCCACCGCAAATGAAACAGTTTCTGAGAGATATTATCTCATCTGATGAACTTGGACTGGGTGATCAAGGTAGACAAGTACAGATTGATAGGAATATTGGAAGATATGAGACCTCGTCTTCGAATCAGGGGTCTAGCTTTTGGTGTTTGCTTAATAATAAGGAAGTAAGAGACCAGCGAGACCTTTTTTTTCAAACTCTAACTTCTCTGAAGCTTATGGTTAGAGCCTTTTCTTATGTAAGTACGAGGGGTGGAGAGACAAGAGAAAAACTATATGTGCCTGCTCCTGAGCTAGAGATATTTTTTAATCATTATTTAGCAGAAGTTGGTTTAGGAAGTTATTTGTGGCCTGAAGAGCTGGAGGAAATCCATAGTGTTTTCCACATTCTGGACAGTTCAAACGGTTCACTCTCTTCCCGAGACGAACTTGACCGTAAGACCCCCGTGCGTTTTCGGGACTCCGTCGGTGAATTCATCAAAGAATGTCTAGCTCGAAACGTCATCGAGGAATCAAAAAATGATTATTCCTTTGCCTATCTTAGTGTCAATGATATGGTGTGGTATGAGACGGAGCGAGTGAAACGCTATCAAAAACCGCTAATAGATTTCCTATTGGTAAAAAAACCGATTAAACCTATCGTAACACCCCCAACAGCCTCAATTTCGGGTACACTTCCAGAAGGGGGACATGAAGCAAAGGGGATATCCAAAGGTGAAGAAAAACATACAGGTAGTCTTGCTATCTTTTTGGGATATTCGCCACAACATGAGCAAATATATTGGCAACCCGGTAAATCAAACAATGGCCATTTATTAATAGTTGGCGGTTCAGGTGCTGGTAAAACAGAACTTATTAGATGTATCGCAAAAGAATTGGTTTCTCACAAATTTCCAGTTCTTATGATTGATTTTCACGGAGATATGTCACCAGACAAAACTGTGGTACAAACTTACGATATACATGAAGCTAGCCAATACTATTTTAACCCCCTCGAGATTGACACGAAATTTCCGGATATTACTCCTTTAAGAGCGGAATATGATTTTCTAGACGCAATGTTAATAAATTTTCCAAATCTTGGCATACAACAAAGAGATAATATTGCGGACATTATTGAACAAGGTTATAAACAACAAGGAATTACTATTAGCCCAGATACGTGGTCAAACGAGCTTCCATTTGCTTTTATTCAAAATGAAATTCTTAATAGCGATGATAAAGAGAGACAATCGCTTAGTGCCTATTTTCGGGGAATTTTCGATTATCAGCTATTTTCCGGCACGAAAAAATTTTCGGTGGGTGAAGTGTTAAATGTGGGAATAAGCCATATCAATTTAAAGCTGCTTCCAGAAAGTCTTAGAGCTTTGTATGCGGATCTTTTTCTAAGAAAACTATATTATACACTACAAACACTAGGAGAAATCCCCAGAGGAGATATCCCCGATAATCAGCGTTATCGGATTTTTGTTATCGTGGATGAAGCAAAGTTGTTAGTTTCTGAAAGGCAGGGGGTCAAAGCTGTACTCAACAAATATGCTACAGAAATGAGAAAATGCGGCGTTGGACTTATTCTAGCGTCACAGTTGGTGAGCCACTTCAATGATGAAATACTTGCAAATATTGCTTCTAAAATATGTATGAATGCAGAAAATATGAACCAAGCTAAAACCAATGGTAAGCTCTTCGATATACCGGAGAAAGTTCTTATTAATCTCGAACCGGGTCAATGTTATTTAAAAACAAAAGCAGGTCTAACTGAATTACAGGTCTCACCTAGTTGGAAAAGGTAGAAGTGTGTCGCCAGCAAAATGAGACAAATAAGGCTTAATAAATCCCCGACGCTTCAGGGATTATTGCTTTGTCTTGGTGATCATATTATAATGATTTCTCTCCTGTAATTTCCTGCTTTTACTCTATTTGCTTTTCTATACGTTGATGTCTCTTTAACAATACGTCGAAAAGTCACCTATTACAATTGTCTATATTTTTAACCGAGGTAACATTTTAGTAGTTTGTGACATTTTAAGAATGACTTTACATTTTAACGTTGTCAACCAGAATAATACGTAGTGTGTACGAATAGCATTAAGTAAATTCAATGAAGAGGATAGAGTTAGATCTTTGTACTCTGAGGCTCTTCTAAAAGTAGCATGAGGTTAGTGCGTATCTTCTGTCGTTCTAAATCGGAGATATCGCCTTCTGTAAGCTAAAAATAAAAGCATCCGTTTGAATGATAGCACTTTCATCGACCGAGTAAGTAAGTCTTTGACAATCGGATACGATGGGTATATCATCGGTTTCAAGATGGAAGATTTTCGAGGTCGACTCACTTAGAGTTGATATGGGGAATCCCGGTTAGCATCTCTAGTACTACTACGTTATGTTGCATTTGATAACATATGCCAACAAATATTCTTGCTTCGATGTCGCGGTCATGAAAGTTAAGAGGCAGAGCAGTTCAAAGCTGACTTTTGGTACTTAACGCAGTAGTACTAGCACATTTTGAAATCATCAACCCCAAAACCACTCCCGAAAAACGTGACGAATTTAGAACAACCTTTTGAAATATTGCGCACGGGACACAGAAGGCAAGGTGAAATTGGTGAAGATGTTGAAAGAATAAACAACATGGGGGAAACGTTGAAAAATGTCCCGGTTTCCATTCATTTCATCTAACCTGGAGAAAAGATGCCAAAAGAAATAAATTTCATATTCGATAATTGGGAAGAAGAACTTCTAAACATTGCACATGAATGTCTTGAATGTGCAATTGCATCTGCGTACATGAATTTAGAAGGGGTTGATTTCTTATCAAAAGTAGCAAACAGATTAGCGGATTTTGTCCGGTCAAATAATCAGATCACTCACATCAAAATAGTATTGAGTAACCAATTTGCCCCCACCAAAGTTGAGCGACTGGAAGTGTTAAGGAGATTAATTCTACTTCCTATTATGGACGTCCGAATACATACCAAAGGAAGATTTCAACATCGTAAGAATTATATTTTCCGAACGAATGACGAAATAAGGGTTGTGGTAGGGTCTATAAATGTTACTTCTGCTGGCCTATTTAGAAACCTTGAAATGGCAACCTACTCAACTCATGAGATAAATGACCCAAAAGCCGCGGAGGTAGTTGCCCACTTCGAGGAATTGTGGTCAGATTCCGAGCCAATGAAAAGTTATATGGAGGTTGAAGAGATGTCAAACGACCCAGCTCTTTTCTCAGTTGGAGATAATGTCAAATATATTAGTACTGGTAAAGTGGGTACGATAAACAAAGTTATAGCCGGTTTGAGAAGTTATTCGTACCGAGTAATGATTGATGGGCAAATTCGGACCATCGCTGAGAGATTTTTAGAATTATTCGTTGATACTGAAGAAAACATAATTGACCAGTTTGCTGAAGGGAAGCTGGGAAATCACAATGATTTCAAGCTTTTTCACACATGGTTTCGGTTAGCCAGACCATTAGAAGGTAATTTATACAGTTATCTCGGAAGTAAAACCAAGTTTAACCCTTATCAATTCAAACCTCTGCTGAGATTTCTGTCTCCAAATTCAGACGAAAGACTTTTTATCGCGGATGAAGTGGGGGTAGGGAAGACCATTGAAACGGGAATTATATTGACTGAGCTTTTAGCAAGAAATAGGTTAGATATTAGAACGCCCATCCTTGTCGTGTGTCCTTATTCGCTTGGACCTAAATGGATTAAAGAAATGAAAAAACGCTTTAACTTAGATTTCCATTTACATGATGGGAAATCATTGAAATTTACCCTAGAGACGACTTTACAAAACGGTATTTTCCCTAATAACTATTGCTTTGGAGTTGTTGGATTACAACTTATTCGTGGTGAAGAATATTTAAAGCTACTTAGAAAGTTAGATGCGAATAGAGAAATATCTGTTTTTGGAATGGTAGTCATAGATGAAGTTCATCATCTGAGAAATCCCGAAACTGACAATAACAAGTTAGGTCATCTGTTAAGCAACTTGACTGAAATGATGTTAATGTTATCTGCCACTCCGTTGAATCTTAGGAATGAGGACTTATACAACCAAATGAATGTTCTGAATCCTGTCGCTTTCCCGGACCCCATGGCTTTTGAGACATTGCAGTCACCTGTCACTAAATTAAATAAGATAAGACAGCTTATTGCAGAGAATGATCCAGAGAAAAAAGGGGAAATACTATTACAATTAGTTGAACTTAGGAAGGATCCCCTTGGAAAAATAATTTCTTCATCGCCGGCAGTTAGGGATTTCGTGGAAAGGCTGGATAGAGCGCTTCCTTTTACTACGGAAGAAGTAGTAAAATTCGAACGCTTATTTGTTTCTCTCAGCCCATTGTATCAGTCATTTACCCGTACTAGAAAACGTGAAGCTCTTCAGCATCAAGTTCAACGAGAAGTTTGGGAGTTGGCTATAAATCTTTCTGAGGCAGAAATGAATTTTCAACGCGACGTATTGAAAACCATTGAGGATCATTATTTGGCTAAAGGAGGAGATCCACGTGCTATATCGTTCATCACGAATACCCATCGTAGGATGGTCAGCAGTTGCATTCCAGCTATGGCTAAATATCTAGAATGGTGCGTAACTGAGAACCGCCTTTTGGAGAGTGAATCGAGCGGATCGGAAGAAACAGAGGATGACAGCCAACTTAATACTACGCCTCTTGATCAAGATCTGAAAGAACGATTTATTGATCTCTTAAAGCAAACTGTTGAATTGGAAGAAACCGATAGCAAATATGAGCAATTTCTACTAATGGTAAATAAAATATTGAAAAACCCAGAAACGCCTCAAGTGATTATTTTCTCGTTCTTCGTTCGGACCATCAAATATTTGAGGAGACGACTTGAAGATTCTGGGCTAACCGTTGGTGTAATTCATGGTGAAGTACCTCTACAATCAGAACCTGGTGAAATTGGGCGGTACGAGATAATGGAAGCATTTGAGAGAGGTGAATATCAAGTGCTCCTTTCAAGTGAAGTTGGTGGCGAGGGTTTAGATTTTCAGTATTGTCATGCAATCGTGAATTATGACCTTCCATATAACCCGATGAGAATAGAACAAAGGATTGGACGCATTGACCGTTTTGGCCAAGAGGCAGATAAGGTCATCGTTGCAAACCTTTTTATTCAAGGAACCGTTGATGAGGAAATATATGACCGGTTATATCGAAGACTCAGATTAGTAGAGGATGGGGTAGGAGCTTTTGAGCCAATATTAGGCAAGAGGCTTGCAGATATACAGACTGCAATTATTTCCGGCGGGTTAACTAGTGAGCAGAAGGAAATAATGTCTCAAAGGCTGGATGAAGCTATCATATCTGCCAAGACTGAGATGGAGGAGTTTGACAAACACCGGAATGAATTAATTAGCGATGATTATTTGGTTCAACCAATAAATAGCATCTCTAAACAAAACTTCATCAGTCCAGCAGATGCTACCGAGCTTACGGCATTATGTTTGTCAGGATGGGAAGGTTGCCGTTTTTTATCCACTAAGGGCGGATGTGGAGACCTGGTTATTTCTGAAAAAGTAGTTAATAAAATAGAGCATTTCTTACGTCGGCCAGGCAATGAAAGAGGATACGCCGAATTAGAGCTTTTGTTGTCTCCTAAATCGGTCACGAAAGTAGTCTTCGATGGCAGCATTGCGGAAGAAAACAACGACCACTTGTTTTTACCCCCAACTGGTTACTGGACGCGGTTCCTAACGAACGAGCTGATCAGCCAAGGAAAGATATCTAAAGTGTTTGGCTTTACCGTAGACACTTTCAACGCTGATGTCCCCAAAGGGGAATATATGGTGTTTTTGTTTGAGATCAGAATGGAAGGTATACGTAGAGAAATAGAATTTCTAGGAATTCCTGTCGATACCAGCAATGAATTAATTGTTCAAACGCAGTTTGAAACACTACCCCGTATGATGACGAAGGTCGTGGGTCAAACGGTTCGTACACCCGTACCGAACGTTGACGTAAATTTATTTTTGGAGAAAGCAAGGAATCATCTTGAGGAAATATTGGAAGAAAAACGTAGTGTTATATCACAGGAGAACAGATATAAAGTTGAGAGTAGGATTGCAGCACTGACAAAGTCGAGCGAAACAAGAATCATGGGTCTTCAGGAACAGAAGTCAGCTCATATCACGAATCGTCTTAAGGAGAGCAGAGAGCCGGATATTGACTATATAAGATTGACCGACGCTCGAATAGAAAAGGAGCAATCCCGGCTGAAATCTAAAATAGACGATCTTCGGAAACATCAAGAATTATCGGTGGATTACAGCCTTGAAGCCATAGTTTATTTGGAGGTACTAAATTAATGAACCCCAAGGTTGACATACTTTTCGAAAAAATAAGGAACGAGAATTTATCAAAATATGGCACTGCCGTAGGTGTTTATGGCCCAGTGCTGTTAGCAAACTTATATCCAGATGGCGTTCATTTTATTTACGAACTACTTCAAAATGCTGAAGATGCATGTGAACGGGCAAAGCGGGCTGGAAATAAGAATAAATTTACATGTACTCTAGAACTATCTAAATACCAATTTACGATGAGACATAATGGTATTCTATTTGACGAGAGGGATATTAGTGGGATATGCGGTATCGTTGATGGGACTAAAACCGGGGATGAATCACAGATTGGAAAATTCGGAATTGGATTTAAGTCTTGTTTTGCTTATACCAAATCCCCTCAAATATATAGCGGAGATTACTCATTCTCCATTAATAATTATGTTCTGCCATCACTCATAGCACCAAAGGATAATCTCGAGAAAACAGATACTTTATTTGTCATACCCCTCGATGATATCATCACCAAGACAAATGGAAAAGTCTCCTTGGTCACCAAGGAAACTGCATACCAACAAATAAACAAGAAATTGAGAGAGTTAGGAGCCATAAGCCTCCTGTTTCTTAATAACATCGAACAGATCGATTGGAGTGTTGACAATATCACTCATGGTGTATACCGACGAGATTCTAAGGATATTGGAGAACATACCAAAAAAGTACAGTTAACAACCAGCATAGATAATACTGTGCAATCTACTCAATTTATAGTCTTTAACCGAACTTTTGGGACATCTCGAATGGAGAAAGTAGAAGTCGCTTTTCGTATTTCAAATACAAAAGAAAATCAAGAGAAAATATCTTCTATTTATGAGCCAAAGTTTGCCTCTTATTTCCTGACAAAAGAGCCTACTACTTTAGGATGCATAATCCAAGGACCCTTTTTAACCACTCCAGGAAGAGATTTAATTAACTTTGAAGATGATTGGAATCAAAAACTGATACTCGAAACGGCCATTCTTATTGCCGAAGCCATAACAAAAATCAAAATAATGGGGTTACTTGATGTAAGTTTTCTTAATACCTTGCCGATAAACAAAGAAAAGTTGGCACTAAATCCCGCTATGATCCCAATCTATCACAAGACCCGAGAAATATTAAATTCAAAAGAAGCATTATTGCCAACAGCTGATGGTCATTTTGTTTCATCTCGGCAAGCGTTACTAGTAAGGGGCAAAGACCTTGTAGAACTGCTAACATCAACTCAGCTTCAACAATTGTTTGGCAGAACAACATGGCTTGATTCAGATATCACAAGGGATGTCAATCCCACCATCAGACAATATTTGATGGAGGAGCTGGAAATTCCGGAGATAGAACCTGAAGAATTCGGAAAAAAATTAACTGAAGAATTTATGTCTAAACAAAGTGACGAATGGATCGTGAAATTATATACATTCCTTAACGGACAACCAGCCCTTTGGAGGGAAAGGAGGGGTAATTCCCCGGAAGGTGTCTTCCGTTCTAAGCCAATTATTAGACTACACAACAATAAACATACAATACCTTTTAATAGTATTGGCAAGCCTCTCGCTTATATCCCGTATCCCGGCTCTACAATAAGTACTTTCCCGACAGTTAAACAAAATTTAATAGATCAACCAGAAACTAAGCTGTTCCTTAGTAATCTTGGTTTGCGACTGCCGGATGTTGTAGATGTAATAATCAAAGAAATTTTGCCCAAATATGGATTACAAGGACAAGGTAAAACTATCACAGTCGATGAGAACAAACAAGATGTTACGCTCATTAGTACGTTTTTAAATATGGCGACCGGAGAGAGAAACGAAGAACTATTGGAGGAATTAAGAAATACCGAATTTTTGTTTGCTGAAAACTATGGAACTCCTAAAAAAGAATATCGAAAACCACCTGAAATCCACATTGGACCTCAATTTACAAAGAATAGCGAATTGGATGTTTACTTCAATGGAGATATTAATCAGTGGAAATTAGATTCAAGATACCTTGATATTGCTAATATAGAAACCCTTGAAAGGTTGGGGTGTAAGTCACAAATATTTGTTCTTCGTAATCCTGCGGATTATTTTGGCTATGTAAAAATTCAAAATCAATATGGTTCACATAGGCGTGGTTTAGATGGATTTGACCCAAACTGCCAAATAGAAGAGTTGGAGTACGTTCTAAAAAACATAACCGCAGAAAGGGCTGAAATAATATGGCGATTACTTAAAAAGAATGGTGACCTAATTCGAGGTATTGTTGAAATTTCGTCACGACAGGACTTTCTTAATGCCCGACAGGATCTGCTATTCTCCGAGATGGGCACATTGCTATCAAAGTATGCTTGGATTCCATCTGCGAATACAGAAGGGAATATTGTTTTTAAGAGACCTTGCGACACTACTATTGTGGAATTACTACCTACTTTTAACGCCAATAGTCAAGATTCGAAAAATATTGCCGATAAACTTAATTTTAAAACTGCACCTGAAGAAACTTATATTGGACAACTTTCAGAAGAAGACAAGACCATCTATTTAGCCATCCGAGGACTTACGCAACAAGATAAGGAGAAGGTTCTAGAATTATTACAAAACTTCAAGACTAATGTGCAAACCGAAGATCCCACCGTCGAGGAAATCGGTAATAGTTTAATGGAGTGCCTTGAAAAAACAGGAAAACTCGATGTTATTGGAGAACAAACAGAAACGGTATGGTCAGGATTATCACCTGAAGAGGAAATAGAGATCAGACAAAAATATGGTCAAAGCATTGCTCAAAACCTAAGAGAGATCAAAGTAAAATTTGGAATTGATCCATCAAGGAAACCCACTGTTATGGGAATTATTGAACCAAAGGAATTCCTTCGTGCGGAATATAAAGGACATTGCCAAATATGCAATACTAAAATTGACTTGGGTACAAACAAAGAACCCTATTTTGAAATACTGCGTATATTCGAAATGCGCAATAAACACTGGTGGACGAATATGGAATTTAACGTTGTATGCTTGTGTCCTAATTGTCATGTCCGTGTTAAGTATGGAGCTAATGATCTTCGAAACATTTGGGTAATCGCTGAACAAATCACAAAAAATCAGGAAGCGCCCCAACAGGTAGAAGAAAGACGTGGAGATTATTATATTATAAGCATAAAAATAGCCAACACAGAACGGCAAATTTACTATTCTCCTGCCCATATGGCAAAGTTAGGCGCTATTGTTAATAAAACAGTCAAATCTTAAAAAATAATATTGCGTTAGACGTGGAAAAGTTGAGTCAATACCTGACTTGTCAAAAGATCTATTTTGAGACCTTTGAAAAACCAAGAAATAATCAATCTGCGACTGCCAGTCTGATGGTGTTCTCTTCAATTGTCCTAATTAAAACTCCTTACCCGGCACGTCGAACACCAGGTGGTATGCCCGCCGCGGCAGGGTTTCTTCTCCAACTGACGCGGGCCATGACTTACCACCGAAACGGAGCCTCTGACTGTTTACAGATGGCTCTTCCCTTATCCCAGGAAAAACCGTCCGCTCCGTCCTTACTGTCCGCTTTAGCTTCAAATCAGGCGGACAGTAGTAAAGAGGGCTTCGTATACTGTCCGCCATACTGTCCGCCGAAAACTGAAGCTGACTCAAGCGTGAGGGCGGACAGTAGACCAGAGCGGACAGTAACTGGCGATGAATGTGCCTCCGGACGTAAATACCATGGTAAGGGGGGAGTCAGGAACATCCTCATATGGGACATCAGGACTGATTGGGACGGGATTTTCACTGAAATTCTCTATATTTTCTTTCATATGTAAATTTCCTGTAATTTCCTATCCCATTTGTCTCTCTTGTCCCAATTGTTCTTGCTGCCCCTATGAATCAAGCCTTCTATCAATTTAGCTCTTTGCACAATCATTATCATAGGAGAAACGCCTAACTCTGCAAGTTGGACACCAGGTAGTATGACCGCCGCGGCATGGTTTGACTTCCAGTTCATGAGGGCACAACTTGCTGCCAAACCGAAGCCTCTGCAAGAGTAGAGGGTTATCGAAGAATGTCACCGCACCACAGCCCAAGCAGTGTGCCATATAGCCTTTCTCCAATTCAAACACTGGCGCTTTCTCCCCGCAGCCACAATTCAGAGAATATTCCGTGAGTATTTTCTTTTTCCTGATTTTACTCTTTCCCATTTATTCCCCCAGTCTTAGTTTAAGAGGAGCACCTACAGGATAGTTGAGAGATTGATACACTCTTTCATCAAATAGAAGATGACGATAGCCACATTGAGGACACATTGCCGGCGGTTTATCCGTCCAGAAATTGGCATTACCCGAGTTACGGTCAAAGGCACCGGTTATCGTGAATGCCGGATTGTTACAGCGCATAAAGAATAATTGATTCCAACCCGCCAGATATTCCATGAGGATACTTAACCCCTGGTATCGGTGGTGAAACCGCCGTAGTTCATCCTCTGCGTCGACATCAGCGTGTAGCTGCAAGATAAGATTATTCTGGAAGCGACATTCCTGATCAAGGCTTTTCTTCCGCGTTTCCAGATTGGCGACATCAACCATCAATTCCTTCTTTTGCTTTTCTCCCTGCTCCGCCAAATCATCAAGGTATTTAATAAGAGAACCGTGTCTATTTAACGCTTCGGCAAGTTTCTCCCTGGCGTTCTCTTGACTGGCAAATTCCTTAGAGAGGTCAAGTATAGCCTCGATGGTAAAACCGTGATTTTCTACCTCAGTCTTTACCTGTCCGGCAATGACTACTTCCTCTCGGGTTATGTTAGCCTTCTGGTGACGGTCTTCGAGTTCTTTATTTATTCGCCGTTTTTCCGATTCAGCCTTCTCTCTAAAGGCAGCTATTCCCTTTTCCTCTTTTTGACGCTGTATTCTCATTTCTGCCAATTCTTTTTCGGCTTTCTGGATTGCCTCTTGTAGCTTAATATACGTGTTATTGGCCTGCTTTATTTGCCCTACCAGACTATCCAGTTTCAGTTCGAAGTCGGCCGCCTCTTTTTCCAGCTTCGTGACGCGGTCGAATAACTCTTCACAAGCATCAAGGGCTTCGGTGCAGGGAACACCTTTCTCTTCCTCCAAACGGAGCATGGCCTGGACTACTTGCAGATGGCCCGAATTATCAAGCTGATTCTCAAGCTCCATCAAGCTTTCGAATTTCTCTTCGCTAAAACCCGGGCAATAGATACGGGCTGTTTTGGCAGTCTCCTTTATTTCATCAGCGGTAAATTCACGACCCATTAATTTCCTCCCTCTCTGATTTATGATTTTGTTCTACTTCTTCGACCTGTAATGTTAACCGGATTGCATCCTCGAGAGTAATACCTGCTTTCAGACGTGATGCGGCACGACTCACCATTTCCCCGGCTTCACCATGCCGGAAGGCCATACTTTCGAGAGTCTTTATCAAGTCATCGGTCGTCCACTCTTGGTTACTTGCCGGCACAGGAGGAGTTGATTCCTGAAATGCCAGGCCGAGCAGGCTTCCCGCTACCAAAGGTGCCACACATCTACCTTGGGGACCAAACTTCAATAACCAATCTACCACTGACTGCCATTTCAACATTTCGGTGAGCTTACCAACAAAGTCATTAGAAAGCTGGACGGGTTTGGTTCCCGGTAACTCCCATTGGGTATGAGCAGCATCTCTGGCTATTACCGCAAACCGCCCCAGGTCCTTTTCAAGGAAGGCATGAAGGAAAACCATGGGGATAGCGAGGATTTCCGGCTTACCAACGGCTTCTACCAGCGTAATCGAATGGGAGCCTTGTTGTGTGTTAACGTCTGCCGTTGCCACTAAATATACCTTGGCTTCTATTATTAGACGAGGAGTATCTTTGCCTTCGTAATGGAGAGTCGGGATAGGGATAAACCAACGCTCTACTCGCCAGGTGGCTTTGCCCCCATACCTACTCCGGATAGCGGAACTGATAATCTTTTCGGCTTCACTGTCGATTTTGTCACTGCTCGTAATGGAGGTGAACATATCGAGGATATCTTCGCTTATACCATCTACACCGGTCACCTGAAAAACCTTGTCAATTGCCTCTTTACGGTTGGTGGCTTGTCTGCCCAATAAAAGCTTCATCTACTTAGACCTCCGTTTGTCGTTGACTTTTCGGAATAATCGGTAGCATGAAGTGCTTTTTGGGACACAAGCTCCGCTGATTTAAGCAGATCGCTTATGCCGATGAGAAATTCCTGAAACCCTTTAGTTTCTAAAGGTTGAGTTGACCTACATACCGATGGCACACGGCTTTATGTATCTGGTAGTCATCATGGACTGGTACAGCCGGTACGTACTGGCGTGGCGGTTATCAAATACGCTGGATGCAGATTTCTGTGTGGAAGCACTCGAAGAGGCGTTGAGCAAAGGAAGACCGGATGTTTTTAATACTGACCAGGGATCACAATTCACCGGCAAGGCTTTCACCGGAGTTTTAGAGCAACATGGAATCAAGATCAGCATGGACGGTAAAGGAAGTTACAGAGACAACCTGTTTATCGAGAGGTTATGGCGAACAGTGAAATATGAGGAGGTGTACCTAAAAGCATATCAGAATGGAAAAGATGCCCGAATCGGGATTGGGGACTATTTCCGTTTCTACAACAATGCACGACCCCATCAGGCACTTGGTTATAGGATACCGGGTGCCGTATTTACTTCAATCCCCTTTGAAGAGCTTGAGATAGGTGTGATAGAATCCTTAACACAAGGTACCATTGATACAGCAGGACACTATCTTAAATTAGCCCCCTCGTTGTCCTA
>Ga0182011_10001705_pt1 | contig 19102 bp, 12 predicted proteins | sample 711E1DmetaG_FD_120481 | JGI IMG/M metagenome (GOLD analysis project Ga0182011, IMG submission 120481) | Permafrost microbial communities from Stordalen Mire, Sweden - 711E1D metaG | ecosystem: Environmental > Terrestrial > Soil > Wetlands > Permafrost | place: Sweden: Stordalen | collected... | reverse complement strand
GTGGTTATCATCGGCACCCAAACCGGCGACTCCGAGGACTACCGGAAGATAAGCTGCATCGTCAAGGACGGGACCGTGATAGTGGATGATGCCAATCCACTGGAGCTCAGAGAATTGCTGCAAAAGCAGAAAGCCGACATCCTGGTGGCCGGCGTCAAGGAGAGGTTCCTGGCCTATAAGCTCGGAATCGCTTTTTGTGACTTCAATCATGACCGGACGACGAGCTTCGAGGGCTATGATGGAATGGTCAACTTTGCCAGAGAGATAGACGTGAGCCTCAATAGTCCCGTCTGGAAGTTGCATAGAGTTAGAGCGAGCACGCTTGAAGCTGGAGCTTACGGCATTAAGAGAGAGTTGATCGCTATGCATGAAAGCCAAGGAGCTGCCGCCAATGTCTGAAAGCTATTCCACAGTAAACCCCTGCAACATGTGCATGCCCATGGGCACAGTTTTGGCCTTCAAAGGCATCGAAGGCTGCATGCCCCTCTTTCACGGTTCACAGGGGTGCGCCACCTATATGCGCCTCTACCTGGCGCATCACTTTCGGGAGCCGGTAGATATCGGATCCTCGGCCCTGAGTGAGACGGGGACCGTCTACGGTGGAGCTGCCAACTTAAAGGAAGGCCTCAAGAACCTCATCTCCGGCTACAGACCAAAAGCTATCGGCATAGCAACGACCTGTCTTGCCGAGACTATAGGAGACGACATAATACAGATCATCAAGGAGTTCCGGATAGAGGAGCCTCTGGCCTCCCATTTGCCCATTATCCCCGTCTCCACTCCCAGTTACTCCGGCTCACATGAGGAAGGCTATGCCAGGGCCCTTCTGGCGCTGGTGGAGGCTCTGGCCAAAAGGGGCGAGCCCAATAACAAGGTGAACCTAGTGATAGGATCGGTGCTTTCACCAGCCGACGTGCGCTATCTCAAGGATATGTTAAACGACTGGAACTGTGGTGATGAGTTCATCCTCCTTCCTGACATATCGGAGACCCTTGACGCGCCGCTGGTCGAGGACTTGCCCGCTATTTCCGAAGGCGGCACGCCCCTGCAGGACGTCGCAGACACTGCAAATAGCCGCGAGACCCTGACGATCGGCGGAAGGTTTCAGAAGGACTTTGCGGGCGCCTTTCTGGAGGAGACCTACGGCGTGAGAAGCAGCCTTCTGCCCCTGCCAATAGGTCTCGAGCATACCGATCTCTTCATGTCCAGGATGGAAGAGCTGACCGAAAGACGCCTTCCCAGGAAATATGAAACCGAGCGAGGAAGGCTGCTCGATACCCTGGCGGATGTACACAAGTATCTTGCCGGGGTCCGGGTGGCGGTATTCGGAGATTCAGATATTGTCGTCGGCCTGACCCGTTTGCTCACAGAGGTTGGAGCTGTGCCGGCAATCGTTGCCACGGGCTACAGCAGCCCCGGGTTTATGGCTGAGATCAGGGCGACTTCGGCGGAGCCTATCATCCTCTGCGGCGCAGACTTCACCGATATCTATGAACAGGTATGCAAAGGAAGAGTCGATCTGTTGCTGGGCACTTCCAATGGAAAGCAGATCTCGCAAAAGGAGAAGATACCGCTGGTTCGGGTGGGCCTTCCTAATCACGATCGAGTTGGAGCGAACAGGCAATTGATTCTGGGATACGAGGGTGCAGGGAGGCTGCTGGATGCCCTGACCAATGCCCTTTTGGAAGAGAGGGCGAGGATATAAAAATCAATATAAGGATTTAAGCGGGATTGAAGCTCTTCATCTTCAGAATTGTGGAGCGATTGTGGAGAAATGAACGAGAGCAACCGTCCACAGGCCCGGGCGCAAGGATTAATAAGTTTAGCGCTTTCATTAACATAAGTGCACGATAGTAAGCACTTATGCTTACATCAATAACGTATAGATAAAACAGGAAAGGTGCACGAATTTACTCGTAATAGTCAGGTGATAGTCTTTGATAGAAAAGAGAATAATTAGAGTTATGATTGCGGTATTGCTTTTAGCGGTATCTGCAGGCTATGCACAGGAGCCAAAAGAGCTAACCGTCTTTACAGCAGCTTCGCTGACGGGAGCCTTTGGAGAGATAGGACAGATGTATAAGAATGAAACGGGCATCAGTGTTGCATTCAACTTCGACGGCTCGCAGGCGCTTCGCACGCAGATGGAAAACGGAGCTTATGCGGATGTCTTCGCTTCTGCCAACCAGAAGCAGATGAAGGCCATTGAGAATGATGGGCTGATGAACAACAGCAGCATAGTTATCTTCACAAAAAACAAGCTCTCGCTCATCGTTCCCAAAGATAACCCTGCCAAGATCGTTAACCTCTCAGATCTGGCCAAGCCGGGGCTCAAGATCGTCATTGGAACGAAGGATGTGCCTGTGGGCGACTATGCCCTGCAGATCTTAAGCAAGCTTAGTAATGACTCCGCCTATGGTCCCGACTACAAGACAAAGGTGCTGGCCAATGTTATCTCTCAAGAGACCAACGTCAACTACGTGGTGACAAAGGTGGCCTTGGGCGAAGCGGATGCCGGATTTGCCTATGTCTCAGATATCACAGAGAATCTGACGAGCAAGGTGGATAAGATTGCCATCCCTGACGAATACAATGTCATCGCCGAGTATCCGATGGGAGTATTGCTGGAATCCAAATATCCGGCAGAGAGCCAGAAGTTCATGTCGCTGGTAATGTCGGATGAGGGTAAGGCCGTCCTGGAAAAATACGGCTTCGCTCCCGTTGAAGTGGCGGCTGCCAAAATAGCCGGAACGGCCATGGCTGCAGCTGCAGCTTAACCGGAAGTTCTTTCTTTGAGGCCGGGAATGAACCGATCCCGGCACCAAAACCTTTGCCGGAATAATGCAGGATAAGGTCTGCATTGCTGTGACAAACTGCTGAGCTGGGATGAACTAATCGCAAGAGTGGACAAATGGCATCCAATCAGGCTGATATCGGCCCCTTCGGTGAACGAAGTCTGACAGAGCTTGTAAATCAGGAGCATGAAATCATTGGCATCCCTTCCAGGACCCGAGAAATGGCTCTGAAGGCGGGTCTGGCCCTTATGCTTATGCTGGCCATGGCCTTCATAGCTCTGCCTGTGGTTGCCCTCTTCCTCAAGAGCCCTCTGGACACCACCCTCAGATCTCTGCACGATCCGGTGGTGATCGATGCCCTCAGGCTGAGTCTCACGACATCCACCATAACCACCATCACGGTAGTAATCATGGGAACGCCTATCGCCTATGTCAGCGCTCGCTTTCAATATTTTGGCAAAGAGCTGGCCGACTCCCTTATCGATCTGCCTGTGATCATGCCTCCGGCTGTGGCTGGCATTGCTCTGCTGGTGGCCTTTGGCAGAATGGGAATCGTGGGTCATTATCTGAATGGCCTCGGAATAAGCATAGCTTTTACCACCTTGGCGGTGATAATGGCTCAGGTCTTCGTCTCCTCGCCATTTTACATTCGCCAGGCCAGAACCAGCTTCGAGGATGTGGATATGGCCTTTGAGAATGCCGCTCGCACTTTAGGCGCTTCCCGGGTCTACACCTTCTTTCACGTCATCATACCCATAGCTATGAACGGTCTAATCTCCGGGGCCATCATGGCCTTTGCACGCTCCTTAGGAGAGTTCGGAGCTACCATTATGTTTGCCGGAAACTTTCAGGGCCGAACCCAGACCATGCCCCTGGCCATTTATACCGCCATGCAGGGAGATCTGGACGTATCGCTATGCCTGGCGATAATACTGGTCGCGTTCTCATTTATGGTCATATTCCTGGTGAAGACACTGACTCGTCGGCGGGTGCACAAGAATGCTGGAAATTGACATCAGAAAAAGGCTGCGAGACTTCAGCCTGGAGGTGAAGCTGAGTGTGGCCAGGAGCGAGATCCTCATGCTGGTGGGGGATAACGGCTGCGGAAAGACCACTCTGCTCAATATAGTGGCCGGTCTGCAAGATCCCGATGCCGGAAGGATCGCTCTGGACGGTAGATTGATCTACGATTCAGTTCTGAAGACCAGCACCCCTGCAGAGGCCCGGAATATCGGATATGTCTTTCAAAGCTACGCTCTCTTTCCTCATATGAGCGTCTACGATAATGTGGCCTTTGGTCTGCGCACCCGATCTTACTCGAAGAACGAGATCGGTCTCCTGGTGAAGGATTATCTTGAAGCCGCCGGACTCTGGGAGATCAGAAAAGCCAAAGCTGTTGACGTCTCCGGCGGCCAGAAGCAGCGGATCGCCATGGCCCGGGCGCTCATCATCGAGCCCGATCTCCTTTTGCTGGATGAGCCCCTGTCTGCATTGGATGTCCGCAGGCAAGCTCAGATGAGAAAAGAATTGCGGGAGACGATTCATGCCTGCAATGTTCCCTGCATCATAGTGACCCACGACCTGAGAGATGTGGCCTGCATCGGAGACCGGGCTTGCCTCCTGGAGAAAGGAAAGATTGCGCTCAAGGGATGCGCAGAAGATGTCATGAGCTGGGGAGCATGCTTGCCTCAGGTCGAGAAGAGCAAGAGCCAGGATGCACCAAACGATTTTGGAGAAGCAGGAGCAACCTGAAGTTTATTGGGGGCTGGCGAACTCCCATTGAGTTTTCCAGTCAGCCCGCATCCTTGCGTTGGGCGGGCAAAAGCTCGGGACTCTGCCAGAGAACAGCCTACATGCGACCTTGTACTCGGTGACTTTTCCTTATGCCGCAAATATTTTATCGTCCTTCGTACGCTTGCTTTAAGAGTTCTATGTCGATTTTTTTCATTTGAAGCATTGCCTTCATAACTCTCTTCGATTTCACAGGATCAGGGTCATTCAACATCACACCTAAAATTGAAGGAATGATCTGCCATGATACTCCAAATTTGTCTTTCAGCCAGCCACATATTTGTTTTTCTCCGCCCTCTGAGAGCTTTTCCCAAAAATTATCCAATTCTTCCTGGGTCTCGCAGCTCACAAAAAGCGACATGGCTGGAGAGAAGGTGAACTGTGGACCACCGTTCAGTGCCATGAATTCTTGTCCATCGAGATAGAATATCCCGGACATTACCGTTCCCTTTGGACCAGGACCGTCTTCTCCATAAAGAGTAGTACTCAAAATCTTCGAATTCTTGAAAATCGAGATATAGAAATTCATTGCATCTTCGGCTTTTCCATCGAACCACAGGAATGGGGTGATTTTTTGCATATAGTTTTCCTCCTTGATTGATAGTAATTGCAGCGACAAATCTCTTGATTCTATTCGTTCTTCTTTCTATTTCAATCGATCCAAAGTCGGGTGCCGAGAGGCGACGAACCCGCGCGACCTATGCAGATTGGATTTCTATTTCAAAACTTCTTGAACCACTTTTGATAACTGCCAGCGTACCATAAAATTTTCAGACTTGACTTATGATAGATGGTTCTTCTCTCTTTGCCCCGCATTGAAAACAATATCCTTTGTGAACACAGATGATCCCGCCACATTGGTGGCACTATCCATCGAGAATGTTAGTGCCGTAGAAATGCATTCATTCTATCCTGGTTAAATAATAGAATCCAGAAATCCTTATATATGAATAAATGGATTATGCTCTTTGTTGAATTGCATTGTTGAATTACTCTGTTGAAATCAAGAAGTCATGTGGTAGGCTGTGCTGATGTTGGATAGGGAACTGCCTGTGATCTCCGGCAAAATATTGACCGGTGAAAAGAGAGAATATTGCCAGGACAATCTTTGCTGTGAAGCAGAAAAGACCCTGATCAGGCTTTATGGAGATCGAGGCAAGGCTAGAGAGCGATGTCTCCTGGTGTGCAATCAGGTAAAAAGGATCGATGAAGAGGAAACAGACCGCGAGATAAAGGTCTTCAAAGCAGCGGCAGATGAAACCCGCCTCAGGATTCTCAAACTTCTGGCCGGAGGAGAGCTTTGCATTAGCGAGATAATGCTGGCCCTCAAAAAACCTCAGTCCTCTATATCCCATAATCTATCCATACTCGAGGATGCGGGCCTGGTAAAAGAGAGAAAACAGGGAAAATGGTGTAGTTACAGTATCATGGATGAGGCTGTAATGGATATGATCAACCTGGCTAGGCAGCAGAAGAGAAAATGATGCTATGAAGCATATCCCGCAATTGAGCTAGTGATCTTGATGGCAATCCTTGCTCAAATTATGAGAAGAAAAAAAAGCGCTCTTTCAAGATTGATTAATAGGGTCGGTGGAATAATATGGTTGGAGGACAGGCAGATGTTAAGCTCGTGAGCAACGCCATGGCCAATGCCACGAGAAGAAAGATAATGGCAATGCTGGTCGAAGGCAACAGGACGATGGAGGAGATCGCAAAATCCGTTCCATCCATGCTCGACTACCACCTGCAAATGCTGCAGCAGGCAGGCTTGATCGAGATCAAGGAAGATACCGTGATTCTTACCGATTTTGGAAAAAACTTCATGGAGACCAAGACCGGAAAGCCGGCGGAAGTCAAGAAAGATCTTGCAGGCACAAAGCCCCTGGAAGTCGTAGAGGTGCGCCAGCTCTTGCCCTGTATTGCAGACAGCACCAAGTTCAGAATAATTGCCCGGTTTGAGCCTGCTCTCGGTGGAGCCCTGAATCTCCTGGAACCCCTCTTTCCGAGAGCGAGATACTCGGAGAAGATTGGGGCCCTCATCATCCAGAAGGGAAATATCCTCATCACTATCTATTCCTCGGGAAGTGTTACCATGACCATGATCAAGAGCGAGGCGGAAGCCCATGAGACTCTGGAGGATCTTAAAAAGACCATCAATGAGGCCATAGCCAAAGGTGTGACCCCTGTTCCCCGAGAGAGAATCAAGGTAGACCATGCTGAGATCTACCAATACCTTCCCAAGACCGACTGCCAGATCTGTGGCGAGCAGAGTTGCTATGCTTTCGCCATCAAGCTGGTGGGAAGGGAGGCCGCTCTGGACAAGTGCACGCCATTGCTGGAAGCCAAGTACACAACCAATCTGGAACACATCAGGGCATTGCTCGAATACCTCTAGCTCTTGAGGACACCAACTCCATGAAGACGTTGACTATCATTCTCACGGACGGGCCTTATATCTCGGAGTATGCCGAGATGGCCTACAAGATCGCATCTGAGGCGCTCAAAGTCTCTCAGGTGAATATATTTCTTTACCTGGATGCTGTGCATATAGCAAAAGTCGGCCAGAAGCCCTCCCTCTTTGGAAATGCAGGTCAGCAATTCCTGGAGCTGGCGGAAAGAGGAGCAAAGGTCAGGGCCTGCGCCAGGTGTGCCGCAGCCCGAGGCTACCAGGCAGATGAGGATGGCAGCTGCCCTGATTATCACCAGGGGATAAAGATCACAAGCCTTTATGATCTGGCCGAGATGCTGAAGAATAGCGACAGGGTAATTGCTTTATCAAGATGAGATCGATGAGATCAATAAGATCAATAAAATCAATAAGGCCAATCTGCTTATGAGATCCGTCTTCTATCTACTTGACGATGCACCATATGGCAGCGAGAAGGCCTACGGAGTGCTCAATGCGGCGGCTGTGAGCCTCGAGATGGATGTGACTTTGGGCCTCCATGCAGACGGTGTCTTCCTCGCCCTTGCCGGTCAGGAGAGCAGGTTTCTCGGAGTTCCCAATAATTCGGATATCATTTATGCCTATCCTGAGATCAGAGTCATTGCCCATGAGCCCTCTCTCGCAGAAAGGGGGCTCTTGAGCCGGAGCCTGGTGGAGAGGATAGAGCTGATGGATGAGGAGAAGTTCCGGGAAGAGATCCTTTCATCGGATTGTATCATACTATTATGAGGATGAAGCAAGTGAATGAAGGACTGCTGGTATGATGGTTGGTATGACTGATTTCAAGCATATTTTCCTCTTGACCAAAACGCCTCAAAGCGAACGCGCCAGGCTCTGCCTGCAACTTGCAAACCAGTCGAAGAATGCCGTCCTCTACCTGGCAGGAGACGGCGTCTATAATCTGCTGGCAGGGGTTGTCGGATCCTGCGATGACCCGGCCCTGGCAGCTGCCCTGGCAGATCTGCCGGTGGATCGAGTCATAGCTAGTAAGGAAGACCTGGAGGCGAGAGGTGTGCAGGCAGAAGATAAGGCAAATGTGTCTGATGATTTTTACGGGCGGCTGGTGGATGACATGATGCAGGAAGGCAGCCGAATTTATGCGTTCTGATTGATGTTTATGTTTGTAATTGTAAATCTAAATTTCGCGGAATAGAAGATGAATTATCCTATCAGCGACGATTTGCGTTTGGTCAAATAATCCATTTTTTGCGCCAACAAGATAAAAAAACATAAAAGATTTAAATTTAACTGGGTTGCAGCATTACAGTCTTGTTCCGCGCCAAGCATTTGGCTTCAATGCTTTATATCACTCAGTCTTCTGATCCACTGGTCTACTTCCTCTCCGCTCTTTCCGATTGAGGCTGCCCATTGCTTGATCTGCTCTTCACGCCATTTGTTGACGGCCTGCATCACCGGCTCCGGATCAAATCCATGCGTCTTGATGTACTGCTCCCGGTTCATCTCATTCATGTTTGCATCCACGTACAACTTCGTGGCCTGGTCCGGCATCATCCGGACGCCAGTTGGCATATCTGCCGGGCTGATGCATACATCTTCACAGTAAACCAATCCTTCTCCGCTTTTTGCCTGCTCTACTCGGAAAGGCTTTCCACATCCAGGACATACTCCAATCATTTACATACCTCATATCTTCGCATATTTTGCATAGTTATTCTCTCACCTTAAGCTAAATATCTTTCTGATCCTAAGAGCTCAAAGACTTAAAAACTAAAACATAAATATGAGGCCGCTTTCTCGATCGCGATACCATTGCGATACCATTGCAACCTCATCCCATCTTTATCTCCACATTGTGCTCCTTCCGATCGTCGTTCAGGTGCACCGCCCCGTCATTCTGCTCCAGGCCGTCTACCGTCACGCTTGCCACCTTGCATCCCTTACCAGTCCTCTCAACCTTAATGTGGTAGAATGTCTCAATGTAGCGATAGTGCAGCATAAACGACTTCCAATCAGCCGGAATACACGGAGCAAAATGCAGCCTGTCCACATCCAGCCTCATTCCGAGCAGTGATTCCACAATGAGCCGGTACATCCATCCCGACGCTCCCGTGTACCAGGTCCATCCTCCCCGCCCGACATGCGGCGGCATAGCATAGACATCGGCAGCCACAACGTATGGCTCCGTCTTGTAGATTGCCACCTGTTCAGGAGTCGAGCTGTGATTCAGAGGATTGATCATATCCAGAAGCTTCCAGGCCCGGAGGCTGTCTCCCATAGCGGCAAAGGCCATGGCGACCCATATGGCGGCATGAGTGTACTGCCCGCCATTCTCCCTTACTCCCGGAATGTATCCTTTGATATATCCCGGGTCCAGATCGGACTTATCAAAGGGCGGCGCCAGGAGCTCTATAAGCGATTCATCCCTCTTGACCAATCTCTTATCTACTTCCGTCATAGCAGTCTTTGATCTATCCGGATCTCCTGCACCGGATAGAACTGACCAGCTCTGAGAGATGGAGTCAATCTGACATTCTTCATTAGCCGAGGACCCCAGCTTCTCTCCGCTATCGAAGTAAGCACGTAGGTACCAATGGCCATCCCACCCGTTCTCTCTGATCGACTGGCGGAGACGGGCAGCCTCATTCTTGCAAATATCTGCGAAGTCTTTGTCATTATTCATCAGAGCGATCTCTGAGAATCTCGCCAGCACATGGTAGAGGAAGAAAGCCAACCAAACGCTCTCGCCCAGGCCCTGATATCCTACCCGGTTCATGGAGTCATTCCAGTCGCCAGAGCCCATGAGCGGCAGGCCGTGCTGTCCCAACTGCAGGCTGCGCCTGATGGCTCGAATGCAGTGTTCATAAAGGGTTCCTGACTCTTCCGACTTTATGGGCAGATCGTAGTTTGCTTCCTCCTCTGGTTTAAGGGGTCTGCCCTCAATGAAGTTAACGCGTTCGTCCAGTACTCCCTTGTCTCCAGTAGCTTTGACATAGATATATACGGCCAGCGGCAACCAGAGACGATCATCGGAGCTATGCGTGCGTACACCCCTTCCCGATGGCGGATGCCACCAATGCAAGACATCTCCATCCGGAAACTGATGGGCAGCGCATCGCAGAATGTGTTCGCGTGTGATACGGGGATCGGTGTAGATCAGGGCCATCGAATCCTGCAACTGATCCCGGAAGCCGAAGGCTCCTCCTGACTGGTAATATCCGCTACGCGCCCAAATGCGGCAGGCCAGGGTCTGGTAGATGAGCCAACCATTGGTCAGCACGTCCAGAGACTTATCCGGAGTCTCCACGCGCACTGCGCCAAGGGCGCGGTTCCAGTAATTCCAGACGGCTTCAAGCGCAGAGCGCGCAGAACCTGACCCCTGAAAACGCTTGATCAGGTTTCGTGCATCATCCATGTTCCGTCCCGTTCCAAGGGTGAAGACGATCTCTCTCTCTTCTCGTTCTGCCAGATCGATCTTGACCTGTTGGGCTATGCACGGATCCATGGCCGCACCTACCCTATTGGAGAGCCGCTCTCGCAACATGGCATCAGGTCTGGCCATACTGCCGTTTCGACCCAAGAACTCTAGTCGGTCACCGGTGAAGCTGACCTGTTCCGCATTGACATCCAGGAAGACTACTCTCCCTGGAAAATCCGTATTATAGGGATTCCTGGCAAAGAGGGCTCCCGTCCTTGAATCGATCTCAGTGTTTATGTGCATTTCAGACTTTATGCGATTCTCTCCAAGAACCAATTCGACAAAACCGGTAACAGATATATGACGGGGACCAATTGACTCATTACGGACAATGAGCCTGCAAAACTTTACGGGAGCATCTATTGCCACGTATATCCAAAGCTCAGATGCAATCCCTAATTCTTTGTGCTCGAAGACGCTGTAACCAAAGCCATGCCTGCAGGTGTAAGGCGTCTCTCCTCGTGCCGGCAATATAGTGGGGGACCAGAACTGGCCGCTCTCATCATCTCGAATGTATATAGCTTCGCCACTGGTGTCGCTAACAGGATCATTATACCAGGGACTGAGACGGAATTGCTGAGAGTTCTCGCCCCAGGTGTAGGCGCCTCCGCATTCTGAGATCACCGTCCCAAAATCCGGATTTGCTATAACATTCGACCAGGGGGCTGGGGTAGTCTGTCCCGGAGCTATCCTGATTATATACTCTCGACCATCCTTTGTGAAACCGGCAAGGCCGTTGAAAAATATAAGATCATGACCAGAGGACTTGGTGGGTTGATAGTTCTCGACCCGGAATGCCTTTTCAGGATCCAAAAGCTGGATGCTTCCATGGAGCCTATTCTTGCGCTCTATCTGCTCCTCGAATGTTCCCCGATCATCGGAGAAGACGGCATGAGCTGCGGCCTGCAGAAGGATTCCTGTCCCTTCAGATATCTCATCTCCATGTATCACAAAGATCCCGCCCGGCTGGTCCCTGGCGAGGGGATCTGTGCCAATAGATATCAGGCCCATAATATCGTCCTGAAGCTGCTGCCGGTACCCTGTGCTGTCGCCGTTCCAGATCACCAGATCAACCGCCAGACCCATGGTATGCCAGTAGGCATGAGCCCTCATAAGTTGGTGCGCCAAATCGATGTAAGATCGATCCCGAATCGTGAGAAGAACAATTGGGATGTCACCCGAGATACCGTATGCCCATAAGGCCGACTGGCCGCTTTGATTGTTCAAGAGAGTGCTCGTGGCTGCGCGCCAGTTTGAACCGTGATAGATTACAGCGCCGGCAAGGCGCAGATAAGCTTCCATATCGGTTTCAGTGATATTGAGCTGCTGCATTATCATCTGGTTATGAGTCCAGGCAAGGCTGTGTGCACGTTCTGTCAGGCCAGAATCGTGGTATTTTTCAATCAGCCCCAAAGCCAAGTCTCTGGTCTCGGCATAGCCCGTGATGAAGTTAACTTTGGCTTTCTCTTTCGGTTCGATCGTTATAATGTACCTGATAGAAACGATTGGGTCCAGGACGGGACCCTCGCTATCAGAGAGTGCCATTTTCCCTATCATTGCGGCGGGATTTGCTGTGGTTCTTCCTCTGCCTATGAACAGGCTCCGATCCGTCTCAAAGGAAACCTTCTCCCCATTAATCTTCTCGGCTGCGATCATATGCAACATCCAGTATGTCTTCTCATCCTTCGATTTCGGTCGACGCATGCATATTATTGCAGATCTCTTGCGCACGATCTCCGTCTCTACGAACAGGTTGCTGAAAGCAGGATGAGATGCGTCGGCCGCCGGTGTTGTCAGAACCACCTCTGCATAGCTTGTCAGCTCTATCGTCCGTCTGGTCGATGAGTGGTTGGTGAGGTTGATGCTGCGTAGCTCTACGTCGTCCTCAGGCGAGATAACAATCTCAGTATGGACATCGATCTCAAAAGCTCTTAATCTGAACTCTGCTTTGGACCCCTGGAATATGGCTTGATAAGTTGCTTCATTTCTGCAAGTAGGCTGATATCCTGCCGACCATACCTCATTGCTATCCATGTCACGGATATAGATGAACTGCCCCTCGTTATCAAGGGTGCTGTCACCATTCCAGCGGTTGATTGCAATATCCTTCCACCGACTGTAGCCGCTACCGGAACTTGTGATCATCAGTTTGTAGTTGCCATTGGAGAGAAGATGTACCTCAGGCGGGGAGCTGTTCGGATCCGTGATGACACGGAAGGACTCTTTTCTCTCCATCATACCAGCCCTCCATATTGCTGCCGAAGCCTCAGCAGCATGGGGATAGATAGGCGCAGCTTTGGGAACCCTTTCCTGGAGAATAAGATCAACTGCCTGGAAGATGAGATTTTTCATGAATCTCCTTTGCATGGGCCGGTCCAATAGGACATAGGCCAGGGAGAGGAAGCTCATGCCCTGGTGATGGGCCATAAAGGACTGCACAATTGCATGGGTCTCGTCCCGGGAAAGACGGGTTGGAGTATAATCGATGGCCTCGTAAAAGCCGTACTCGCCAAGATAGCCATCATTTGCCATCTGTTGCAGATTGAGGCAGGCCCTTGCGGGTGTGACCATCAAGGCCAGGGCAGAAGCATAAGGCGCTATAACCAGGTCTTTTGCCAGCCCTCGCTTTAATCCGAGACCAGGCACTCCAAAAGCTTTGTACTGGTAAATCTGGTTGATATCCATTATATTGTAGCCGCTCTCCGAGATGCCCCAGGGAACGCCTTGACGCTTGCCATATTCGATCTGCCGCATGACTGTCGACCTGTAGGTCTGATTGAGCAGCGAATTCTCATAAGTCGGCATGATCAACAACGGCATTAGATATTCAAACATGGTCCCACCCCAGGAGAGCAAAGTCAGTTCTCCACCTGCATTGGTAAGCATGCGACCCAAAGCAAACCAATGCTCCAACTTCAGCCTTCCCTGGGCTATGGCAACAAAGCTGCATAGTCTCGCCTCAGATGCCAAAAGATCGTAGCAGCTCTCATCCCGTCTGGCGTCATTGACACTATAGCCTATGGCCAGAAGTTTACGCGACTTATCGAAGAGGAAGTCGTAATCAATGTCCGCCAGTTCGTTACACTCCTCTGCAATCTTCTCGATCGACCTTATTCTCTTGCGGGCTCGTTCGCCGGCTTCCGTGATCATCTGACCGAGCTGGAGGAACCAGTCTCTCTCCTCTTGACCCATCCCCTGTTGACCCATGCCCTGAATGGAGCCGAGAATCTGGTCTATCATAGGCACCAGCTTCGTGGTTATCACTGGAATTTCTTGCAGGCTCGGAATGCTATCGAGCAGGAGCACTTCCGCCTGCAATTGACTCAGCATTCCTGTTCTATCTGTCGAGGCTTCGGTCAAGACCTCTTCATCGAGGGGATGAACCAGGACCCACATTGGCACCAGAAGCCACGGAGCCATCAGGATCAGATCATCCAGGTGATCCAGAAGCTGTCGCTCATAAGCCCTGGCCCACCACAACATTTCATCATCCACTTTCGGTCTTGCCGGGTCCAGTAACTCTGAGATGTTCCTCGTCTGCCGGTCCAGCAGCAGCCACGCTGCCGAAAGAGTGCTTGGAGGTGACGTTAGTTCTGCCAGGAGGCGGTCGATCTCTTCGATCAGCGGCTTGGATGCGATTTGCTCTCGGCCATCTTCTTTTGACTTGTTTTCCGTGATGGAATCCCTGAGAATCAGAAGCGTGTCCTTGAGGCCGTCAAAGGTCTGCTCCGGCAGGATCTTCCTGTCCAGAAGCTCTAACATCCCCTGCTCCAGGGTGAGCAAATGACCCGATAAATTGCCACTATCCACAGTTGAGACATATTGGGGCTGCATCGGCTCGAGCAGCAAAATGTCGTACCAGTTGTAAAAATGCCCCTTGAACCGCTTCAGGCCCAGCATGCTTGCAAGGGTTAAATCATTCCGCTCTATCAGCTTCCCTGTTGAGATATAACCGAAGTCGTATGCCGCCAGGTTCGCCAACAGAGACAATCCCATATTTGTAGGTGATGTACCATTAGCGATCACAGAGCGTGGTTTCTCTTGATAATTATCCGGCGGAAGCCAGTGGCTTTCTGGCCCGACGAAAGTCTCAAAGAACCTCCATGTCATTCTTGAGAGCTTGCGCAGGAAGACTGACTGATCCAGGCTCAACTTTGCCCCGGGTGTATCAAGTGGTAGGCTGATCCACCAGGCAACGGCAGGAGCAAGGCTCCAAGATACCAGCAGAGGCCAGACGAATTTCAGTTCATCGGGATGCATGAAGGCAAGGGACAGGGCCATGGCAATGGCAACTGTTGGGGCGATCCACATGGACCGGTAGAATCCGACCAGATCACTCTGCCCACTGCTCTCGGAGCTTCTCGAAGAGTTCCATTCCAATAGCAGTTTGTGGGTGAAGAACATTCGCCCTTCGCTGCGCACGATTGCATCCAGACAGAAGAAGGCTTCGTATGGCAAAAAGGTGAGGCTGAGCGCCACCTGGGCCAGATTTCTGGCTATCGATCTCCCTGCAGAATTCAGATGCTGGTCAAGGGGTATCTTGGCAGATTTATTCAGGATCCCCCGGAAGCTGGCAATCACCGGCAATACCAGAACCGATCCTATGACTACAAAGGTCCAAAACTCCGGCTGCAGCAGTATCAACCATGCCAGGAACAATAGAAAAATCTGGGCGGGGGGCACCAGACTGCGCCGGAGGTTGTCGAGAATCTTCCAGCGAGATAGCCCTGAGATAGGGTTATCCAACACTATCCCGCCGGGTCCCGGCACTCGCGTAAGAAGCCAGTTGGCGATCTGCCAGTCCCCTCTGATCCATCTGTGCCTCCGGCTTACGTCTGAGGTGTAGCGGTAGGGATAGTCCTCGTAGAATTGCACATCGCTGACCAGCGCCGCTCTGGCATAGCTCCCTTCCAGAAGATCATGGCTCAGGATCAGGTTCTCAGGAAAACGCCCGCCCAGGGACTGCAAAAAGGTGTCAACATCGTAGATCCCCTTACCGGAAAAGGAACCCTCCCCAAAAATGTCCTGATAGACATCCGAGACCTCCCGCGTGTATGAATCAATTCCCGGCTCGCCTCCAAAGAGCTTAATAAACCTGGATCGGTCTGCTTCAGGCATGCTTGCGCTCAGGCGAGGATGGAGAATGCTGTAGCCTTCAGCAACGTATCTCTTATTCTCGTCGAACCGGGGCCGGTTGAGAGGGTGAGCCATGGTCTCCGCCAGAATCCGGGCAGAGTCGTAGGGCATCTTGGTATCCTCGTCAACTGTGATGACGTACTTTATTCCGGGAAGAATTGTTACATTTCCGGTGATTTGAGAGAAACTGCTCTTCGATCCGCCTCTGAGCAATAAGTTGAGCTCTCCGATTATGCCTCTTTTTCGCTCGTAACCTCTCCAAATCTCATCCTGAGAGCTCCATTTGCGCCGGCGGGGGAAGAGAAAGAAGACACTTCCCTGGTAATTTTTGTTCAGAGCCTCAATTCCATTATGAGCTAATAGCAATAGTTGCTCATCCTCCGGCATGACCTCCAGCTTCGCTTCGGTGAGATCTGTCAGAAGGCCGAAGTAGAGATTCTTATCTCGGTTTGCCAGATATCGAATTTCAAGGCCTGACAGCAACTCTGCGACTCTTTCAGGATTGGTCAGCAGTGAAGGCACAACTACCAGGGTGCTCATCTCTTGCGGAATGCCTTTCGAGAAATCCATTCTGGGAAGAACATGAGGCTTGACCAGCATCGTCACCAGCAGGTTCACCAGTCCGACTGCCGGACTGCTCAAGCAAAGCACCAGGAATATGGATGCAGGAACCAGTATCCATTCGTTTGATCCTGACTTTGGTGCCTGAGACAGAAGTATATAGGCCGCAGTTAAGGCCGTAGCCAGCATTATTGCTCCTGCATAGCTGAGCAATGGGAATCGGAGAGCCGTCCTGCCGAAGGAAGCTCTCAGCGACCGGCTCATTCCGACAGTTTTCTCGAGTTTTGGAACCCCCTTATCTATCAGGTAAAATCCAACATGAGCACGTCGATCGTCACTTCCTGACGCCTCCAGTATCTCTTGAGCCAGTTTTACTGCATTGTGCGCCACATCCTCCTCGGAGAGCGAGCAATGCCTTGAGATCCTTTCAACTGCATGACGGTAGCGATCCCGGGTTGCGAAATCCATCTGGCTGTACACGCCGGCAGGATCCTGTGCGAGTGCTTTTTCTACTGCACTCCATCCCTCCACGAATTCGCGCCAGTCTAAGGACTCAAGAAAACTGAAGCTTTCGATAATATTGCCTATGGAAACCTTATCGGTAGCCTCTTGCTGAATATCCTGCTGGATCATCTGCCCTGTGGTCTTTCCCATCTCGGATAGACGCTCTTCGATCCATGTTAGCGGGAGAGCCAAAGCCATGCTCTGTCCCTCCAGCCTTCGGGCAAATTCAGCAATAAATGCGCCGCTAAATGTCGGATCCGATCTGGCCAAATCCGCCACTACAACGATCATGCTCTTAGGGTCCGTCTCCGCGACCTCAATTATCTTATCGACCCAGTTGCTGGCCCGGCTTCGGTCGTAACTGGCTTTGGAGATTCGTAGAGAGATCCGTCGCAGGTTTTCTATCAGAGCCAGGCGGAGCATGATCGGAATCGCCCACAGCTCGCCCAGGTCCAATATGCTGACCGTCTGATACTCCTCAACGACGCTCTTCAGGCGTTCTGCATCCATTCGGCCATCCGTATGGAGTAGCAGCTCTGTGGCAAGGCCATAAACTCGCGGATATCCCGCCAGCGGCCCGTTAAGTAGGTGCGGGAGATTCTTGCTATAATTCATTGGCAGGTGAAGCCTGGCCATGCGAATCTGCTCTTCTATCTTATAGAAGTTATCAAGCAGCCACTCAGACGCGGGCGCTATTATGAGATTCGATGCAGCAGCATCCGTAAGCAGCCCATATACATGTAACAGGATCTGTTCGTTCTCATCCAATCTCGGCAAGAGAAGATCCTTATTGGGCCTTGGATCGATCTCATCCCGCTCTGCAAGCCCTTTTGCATGCTCCTTCATCTGGCCGGTGCTGAAGAGATCAGAATGCAGCGGCTGTTCATAGCTAAACTTATTCAAAAAGGCATCGCCGTTGGCGCGGCCCGCGCGGCGACTTAAGCTCTTGAGAACGATATTTTGGTCTATGATATTGGCTCCTGGGTTTTGTTGCTCCATGGTGCCATTAGTTGCTGACCTTTGGGTCGGCTAGAACTCCTTAAACACTAACTGATGAAGGAGTTCGGGCTTTAGAGCGGTGCACGAAATAGTACCATGATGTTATTGAATGTATGATGTATATAGGCATGTCTATTGCAAGGACTGAATCCCATTCGAGTCTGTCGATAATGAGGATTGATTCCGGGGAAAATCAAGCCGGACATAAACCAAAAGCGCCATATTTCTCGGCTCCTGTTCATCACAAATCAAGGCACGGGTTTTTTATTTACAGATTTTAAGATTGTTGGAGCAACGATACTGGTAGAACTAATATTTCATTTTTTTAGATAGTCCACCTTCATTGAGTTGACCGATCTTCGCTGATCGCATGACTGGCACGAGAGAAGTTGATTGCACTCGATTGGTTCTCCATTAGGTGCCTGCCAGGTGACGAGGCCTTTTCCTCGGTTTTTATGCGCAACAATTCATTGTCGGTAGACTGCCCGAGATCCAACTGCCATTCCATGTCCATATTCAGTGGCCGATTAGACCCAACCAACCGAAATTGGGATTGAACGAACTTGACGGATTTGACGGATTTGTATATCGTTCAAGCTCGTCCCAACAGCATTTGCTCTAAAGGCCCAGGCCCTTTGCGACAGCTGCTGCCAGTCCCTCATCCACCCGGGCCAGGTTCCCGAGGGCTCGCTTCTGTATCTCGGGCAAGGTGACGTGGATTAGATCGGCTATGAGGTTGCCTACCAGGTGTTCCTGTTCTGTCTTATCCATGGAGAGGCACCTCAATTTCGCCTGGGAGAAGTCGTCCGTCTTGTGGATCTTCTCACGGGTTACATTCCCCTGAACAGAGGGTTCATAAGGTGCTCCCTGCAGCGGCGCTGCCGTTGGTCCACCCTGGCTGCTGGGCCCAAAGTTGACGGAGCCTTTGAAGATCTGGGTCTGCATGGCCCCATCGCGCTGATTATTGGCGACATTGGCAAGCGGCTTGTTCGTGGGCAGATCGTTGAAGTTGGCCCCCAGGCGATAGCGCTGGGTATCGACATAGGAGAATGTCCTTCCTTGCAGCATCTTGTCATCTGAGAACTCGATGCCTGGAACCAGGTTGGCCGGACAGAATGCCGCCTGCTCCACCTGGACGAAGTAATTCTCAGGATTGCGGTCCAGTATCATCTTGCCTACCGACATGAGCGGGAATTTGTCCACCGGCCAGGTCTTGGTATCATCCAGGGGGTCGAAGCTCTGGTTGAGCTCCTCGGAGATCTTCATTATCTGCACCTTGAGCTCAAACTCTGCATGCTCGCCCCGGGCTATAGCCTCATAGAGATCTCGAACCAGATAGTCAGGGTCCTCGCCCGCTAGCCTTGTCGCATTCTGGCGGTCGAAGTTGTGCACCCCTAGCTTTGGCTTCCAGTGGTATTTGACATAGACCGCCTG
>Ga0182011_10001703_pt1 | contig 19116 bp, 10 predicted proteins | sample 711E1DmetaG_FD_120481 | JGI IMG/M metagenome (GOLD analysis project Ga0182011, IMG submission 120481) | Permafrost microbial communities from Stordalen Mire, Sweden - 711E1D metaG | ecosystem: Environmental > Terrestrial > Soil > Wetlands > Permafrost | place: Sweden: Stordalen | collected... | reverse complement strand
GGGTGAAGACGGTAGAATGGGGAATGGGCGAGATTCATGATACCAGTATCGAGAGGCATTACGCCGGGCTGTTGGGCGTCGCCGCTCCTTGGGAGGTCAGCGAGGTGACCCGAGAGCCGAGTCTTCAGCGGGTAACGATTCGGGTGGTATGGCCGGAACGGACGCGGCCGCTGTGCCCGACCTGCAGCCAGCCGGCGGCGCTGCACGACAGACGCGAACGACGCTGGCGGCATCTGGATGCGATGGGACACGAGGTCCAACTGGTGTGCGCAGTGCCCCGCTGCGCTTGTGTGCAGCACGGCATCTTGCAGGTGAAGGTCCCGTGGGCCGATCCGGGCTCGCGCTTCACCGCCGCGTTTGAAGCGCAAGCCGTGAAGGTGATCGAGGCCAGTCGCTCGCTGACGCAGGCGGCTGACCTGCTCGACCTGGACTGGGATAGTGTGCAACGGATTCTGGAACGAGCGGTGGACCGCGGTTTGACCCGGCGCAGCACCGAGGGGCTGCGGTACGTCGGGCTGGACGAAAAGAGCTTTGGCCGCGGTCAGGACTACGTCTCGCTGATGACCGATCTCAAAGGACAGCGCGTGTTGGAGGTCGTCGCGGGACGGGATACCGACCAAGCCCTGGCTTTGTGGGAAAGCCTGCCTGAGGCCCAGCGCAAAAAGGTCGCGGCGGCAGCGATGGACATGGGGGCCGACTTCGCCGCGGCCACCCGCACCGCGGCGCCGCAGGCACAGATCGTTCACGACAAGTTCCATGTCTCCAAGCTGCTCAATGAGGCCGTCGACAAGGTGCGCAAAGAGGAGCACCGGCGCCTGTTGGCGAAAGGGGATGAGAGCCTCAAAGGCACCAAGTTCCTTTGGCTGCAGGGTGCCGCGGTCACCGGGGAGCGAGCCCTGCGCTTTGAAGAGCTGTGTGAACGTGATCTGAAGACGGCCCGGGCCTGGTATCACAAGGAGACCTTCGTCGAGTTCTGGGCTCAACCGGACCCGGCCAGTGGCCTGGACTTCTTCACCCGTTGGTTCTGCACCGTGCGCCGATCCAAACTCGACCCGCTCAAGAAGGTGGCCCTCACCTTTAAGGATCACCTGCTTGGCCTGCTCAACTATTTCGTGCATCCGATCACCAACGCCCTGACCGAGGGCTTCAACTCTCGGATCCAGGCCATCAAGGCTGACGCCCGCGGCTTCCGGCGCTTTGCCAACTACCGCGTCCGCATCCTGTTTTTCTGCGGCAAACTCGATCTCAGTCTCCATTTGCCCGCAGCTCAAACCCACACGATTTCCTGAAGAACCCTTTAATGTGACCATGATAGCTGCCACCAATACCCAGATAACCGACGCTCGCGCCGCGTTCCAGAAACTCAGCTTCCGAGGAAGCCATTCTGAATTCGTCGCCGCGACGACGCTCATCACTGGATTGTTGGACGGGTTGCGCGCGCCGGGCGGTCCTGCCGTGGATCTACAAGCCGAGTGCGTCCGGATTCGCGAAGGCATGCAAATATTGAATGAATATCATGAACGGTTTGGCATGACAGCCGTTTACGCGGCCAACCTGCAAGAGAAGCTGGACAACATTGCCGCGAACTTGGAACGCGACCGCCAAAATGCCGTTCTTAAGGCTGAAACCCTGAACCGGACTCTGAAAGCGGCCCGCGCTAGATGCGCCCTGCTTGGCGCCGGCGCGCTGGTTGCGGCCACCCTGGGTTGGGAATTGAAGAACTCCCTTGTCTGCGCTCTCTCCACTGTCGTCCTGTTCCCGGTTGCTTATGTCGGATGGCTGGCCCTCCGCAGTCGTTGGCTCATCCACCTGAGCCACGCGGCTTGCCGGTCCGGACGCGCCCAGGCCGACGAAATTCTCAACGACATTGCCATAATGACGCGGCTGACGAAGGATGCTGAAACGGTTTTCGCCAATGAAATGGACAGCTTGCGAAACCAGTTGGGGAATGTCTTGGACAAGCTGGAAGCGTCGTTCGCGAAATAGGTGCGACGGGAGGTGGCTGTTCGTCGTCTCGGGTCAACGAATGCGACCGGCGATCCGGTTGCCGCTGCCCCACGGTCTTTTGTTTTTGAACGGGTCTCGTCTGACATGGGCCGGACGCCCATGCCACGTGGCACGGGCGTCTCGCCCGTGGGATCGCGCGACGGCTCTTCAAAACAAAACACCATGGCCGCTGCCCACCGGCACGCAAAACCTTGCTTGTCGTATTCGGTTTCCTCTGGAATGTTTTGATCCGCATGAGAATTTCCTGGCTGCTATCGGTGTTGGCGGTTTCGGGGCTCGCCGGCGGCGAGGTGCGCGCCGCGGAAAGATTCACGGTCACGGTCACCAACGATCTCGATCTGGCCCGCCCGGCTGAGACCATTGTCGTTCCATTTAGCGAAGTGAAGCGCTGGCTCCCCGCCATGGTTTTCGACCAGATCGTGGTGAAGGACGCCAGTGGCCGGGTCGTTCCGGCACAAATCACCGCTTTCAGCCACGTCCACAAGGGTCCGCCCCGCTTTGAAGACTTGATTTTCCAGCACGATTTTGCCGCGGGTGAGAAGTCGGCCACGTTTACCGTCGAGATCTCCTCACTGCCGGTCCCGCCGTTCCCTTCGCAGGTCTACGTCCGCTACATTCCCGAGCGATATGACGATGTCGCTTGGGAGAACGACAAAATCGGACATCGCGTTTACGGGCCCGGCCTCGAACTGCCTTCCGCCACCAAGGATCAGCAGACGAGCAGCGGGATTGATGTTTGGAGCAAGCGCGTTCCCTATCTCATCGTGGACCATTGGTACCACAAGGGCCACGACGGGCTGCATACCGACACCGGCGAAGGCCTGGACATGTACGAGGTCGGCGTCTTCCGCGGTTGTGGCGGCACGGGCGTTTGGGACGGCAAAGAACTGCACGTTTCGCGGAATTGGCGGCAGGAGACAGTTTATGCGAACGGGCCGGTCCGCGCGGTTTTTGAACTGGGATACGAACCCTGGGATGCCGGCTTGGTCGGGAGCAGCGAGAATGGCATCATGGTATCCGAGACCAAGCGTCTGATCGTCGACGCCGGCCACAACCTGGACGAAATCGACAGCACGTTCAATTTCCGGGGCATGCGCCAGTCCGACGGCGACGAGCTGACGATTGCCATCGGTCTGACCAAGCACGCAGCCAAGGCCAGGCTATCTCCGGTGCGGGATCCGATCGGCCAGTGGTTGGGCCTTTGGGAGGACTACGAGGATCCGGCTGACGGCAGTCTCGGCACTGGCGTTATCCTCGCTCCCGGCACCCGGTTGGCCGGCTTCGCGGAGACGGCTCATGACCTGCTCATCCTCGTGAAGGTCAGGTCAGGCGAAACCGTCCGTTACTTTGCGGGAGCCGGCTGGAATAAGAGCGGGGCCTTTTCGTCGTCGGCCGATTGGAACGCCTATCTCAACGCCTGGTCCCAGCGGTTGGCGTCACCGATCAAGGTTACCCTCTCGCCCTTGTGACGGCCAAGACGGTCTCGCCCCGCAGTCTCGTTGCCTGGCTGCCCACAATCTGCTTGATGGCTATGCGTCCCTCGAAGCGATGCGCAACGACATTTCCCGCTGACCATGCAAAATTTCATTCACGACGACTTTCTGCTCCATAGCGCCATCGCGCGCGATCTCTACCACAGTTACGCGGAAGGGCAGCCGATCTTCGACTACCACTGCCACCTGTCGCCCCGACTCATCGCCGAGAATCACCGCTTCGCTGATCTTGCGGAAATCTGGCTGGGGGGAGATCACTACAAATGGCGCGCCATGCGTGCGAATGGCGTGGCGGAGCGCGTTTGCACCGGCGATGCCTCGCCGCGCGAGAAGTTCGACGCCTGGTGCGCCACGGTTCCGCATCTCTTGCGCAACCCGCTTTATCATTGGTCGCACCTTGAGCTGAAACGCTACTTCGGAATCGACGACTCGATCAACCCGCAGACCGCCGACTCAATCTGGAATACCGCCAATGCGATTCTGGCGAACCGGCGGGTCCACGATATTCTGGCGGCCAACCGGGTGGCCGTCGTGTGCACGACCGACGATCCGGCCGATTCGCTCGCGGACCATGAGCGAATCAAGCAGCTGGGGCTCAAGACCCGGGTCTATCCGGCCTTTCGACCGGACAAGGCGCTCTGGGTCAATCAACCGGCGGCGTTCAACGCCTGGCTGGAAAGGCTTTCTGGCGTCGCGAATCTGCCGGTCAGGACCTTCGACGACCTGCTCGCGGCCCTAAAGAAGCGGCACGATGATTTCCATGCAGCCGGCTGCCGGCTGTCCGATCACGGCCTGGAGACCGCATTGGCGGATCCGTGCACCCACGCGGAGGCCCACGCGGTGTTCGATGCGGCGCGGGCGGGTCAAGCCGCCCCGCCGGCGGCCTGGGCGAAATACGCCTCCTTCCTTATGCTGGAGTTTGGCCGTTGGGATGCGCGGCAGGGTTGGACGAAGCAGCTGCATCTCGGTGCCCTACGGAATGTCAATTCGCGCCTGTTGCAGCAGCTGGGCCCCGATACCGGGTTCGACAGCATCGGCGATTTTCCGCAAGCGCAGGCCCTTGGTCGGTACCTCAATGCGCTCGACCGCACGGGAGAACTGCCGCGCACCGTTGTCTATAATCTCAACCCGGCGGACAACTACGCCTTCGCGACGATGGTGGGCAACTTTCAGGACGGATCCGTGGCCGGCAAGCTCCAGTTTGGCAGCGGATGGTGGTTCCTCGACCAGAAGGAGGCGATCGAGTGGCAGATCAATGCCCTGTCGAATAACGGGCTGCTCAGCCGTTTCATCGGCATGCTCACCGACTCGCGCAGTTTCCTCAGCTACACCCGCCACGAATATTTCCGGCGGGTGCTGTGCAACCTGCTCGGTGCCGAGATGGAACGCGGGGAAATGCCCAACGACCGGGTGCTTGTCGGCCACATGGTCAAGAACATCTGTTTTGCCAACGCCCGCGATTATTTCCGGTTGGACCTCGATCCCGCTTATCGGGGATGAATTGCAGCGAACCGGACACCCTCCACTTCAATCTGGCGGTCAGGGGGGCTCCGGTAGCGTGGGCGGATCGAGGGAACGTACAGGGTATCCCAAACGTCAACGGGCTAAAGTTTTACCCGCGAATACCGATCCTTTGACTATTCTCTGATATACCGAACCGCGAACATCATGGCGTTTACTGTGAAAAAGCTCCCCCTCTTATTTGTTGCACTTCTCACTGTCTCGACGACCTATGCCGTCGAGACCCAAGTTCGCATCGGCGAGCGGGAGGTAACGGTCATTGCCGAGGAAAGCTCCGATTCGCCGACAGCCTGCCACGCCGCGCTTCTCGAAAAGATCAACAAGCAGGGATGGCACGATGAGTTTTACAACGCTACCGACAACGGCCAAGCCTTCTTTGCTTTCAGCCAGCGCGTAATCGAACACGGCGCATGTAACAAGATGAAGATCACCTTCTGGAAAGCCAGCAAGACGGCCGACGGGAAAACCATCACGAAATCCCAGGTATTCATGGTGACCAAGGCAGAGCTGAATTCCTTCCTCGACAACGAAATCAGACCTCTGTTTGTGAAGTTCAGTCACGCCCAATAATGGTCGCGAGCCCGTCGGGCTCCGAAATTGCTTCGTGCCGCGGCGGACGGTTTTCCCGCAGCGCGGTTTGCCAATTCTGGCCCCAACTTGGGAAGGCCTTTGGTTCTGGCGTGCCCGCTCGATATTGGTGAAGCTGGTTAGCCAACTTGACTTGGCGCGAATACTGTTTGCAGGCGATCGTCTGAAAGGAGAATTCATGAATCGACGGGAGTTTATGAAACTGTCGGTAGCGGCGGCGGCTTTGCCGACGGCTGGTGTGATGGTCGGGGCGGCAGACGTCCGCAGCGAAACCGCCGGCCGGACAGCTGGCCTGTCGAGCCCCCACCGGAGCTACAATGGTGCCTACGAAGGACCCACCTTGAGCCGGGTGGCGTTTCCTTTGGGGGGCATCGGCGCTGGAACGATCTGTCTCGATGGGACCGGCGCTCTCTCGCATTTCTCGTTGAGGAACCGCCCGGATGTGTTTAACGAGCCGGGTGTATTTGCCGCCCTATCGGTCAAGGGGCAAAAAAAAGTGGCCCGCGTTCTCGAGGGACCAGTGCCGGGCTGGAGGCTTTTCGGCCGGCCGGGAAACGCTGCCGGGGGCGCCGAACCCGGACTGGGTTTGCCGCGGTTTCGCGACGCATCTTTCAAAGCACAGTTCCCTTTTGGGGAAGTGACGCTGGTCGATGATGAAGTGCCGCTGGCCGTGAGAATCACCGGGTGGAGCCCGTTCGAACCGGGTGACGCCGATAATTCGAGTCTGCCGGTGGCGGCACTGGAATATGAATTCGCCAACCACAGTTCCGAATCCGTCGAAGCAGTATTCTCGTTTAATTCGAAGCACTTCCTGGCGATCGACAAGGCGCCCAATGAAATCCGTCCGGCACCGGGCGGTTTTATTCTCCTGGGCGAGGGGATGCCGGACCGTCCGTGGGACGCAGCAGCTTTCCATGTTTCCGTTGATGATCCCAATATGAAGGTCAACCACGCCTGGTTCCGCGGCGGCTGGTGGGACTGGCTGGCGATGGTGTGGCGCGATATTGCCGATGGCGCCTGTTACGAATGTCCCCCGGTCAGTGAGGGGCGGCCCGCGCCGGGGGCCTCGTTGTTTGTCCCGTTCCAACTCGGTCCGGGCGAAACCAAGGTGATTACGGTCCGCCTTGCCTGGTATTCCGGGCGGGCCAATCTGCGGGTGGGCAAGGATCTTCCAGAGAGCGTTGCCGGGCCAAAAGAGACCTACCGGCCGTGGTATGCCGGACGGTTCAAGGATATCGTGGAACTGGCGGCGTTCTGGCACGAGCACTATGGCGCATTGAGAGCCAACGCCGAGCGCTTCACCCGGTGTTTCTACAGTTCGACCCTGCCGCCAGAAGTGATCGAGGCGGTGGCCGCCAATTTCGCGATCCTCAAATCTCCGACCATTCTCCGGCAGACCGATGGACGGCTTTGGGGTTGGGAAGGCTGCGCCGACCAGGAAGGCCAGGGGGCTCTTTGCAGCCACGTCTGGAATTACGCCCAGTCCATTCCGCATCTATTCCCGGCGCTGGAGCGCACCCTGCGCGAGACCGAATTTGGGCCCTCTCAAAACGACCGGGGGGAACAGACCTTTCGCAGCGGGCTGCCCATCCGGCCGATTGTCCACGAGGAGTTCGACGCTGCCGACGGCCAGTTAGGCGGCATCATGAAAGTCCACCGCGACTGGCGCATCAGCGGGGATACCGAGTGGTTGCGACGGATTTGGCCCAAGGTTCGCGTCAGCCTCGACTACTGCATTGAGACTTGGGATCCAAAGCACACGGGCTGCCTGGAAGAGCCCCAGCACAATACCTACGATATCGAGTTCTGGGGAGCCAACGGAATGTGCACCAGCATTTATCTCGGAGCCTTGCAGGCCGCCACCCTCATGGGGCGGGCTTTGGGCGAAAAGGTGGACGACTACGCCGTTCTTTTCGAAAAAGGAACTCGACGTGCGAACGAGCAACTCTTCGATGGCGAATATTTTTGCCAAAGGATCGAGTGGCAGAACCTGCGCGCCAAACTGCCGAAGGATCCCAAAAATTGGATCGGCGAGAGCTTTTCTACCGAAGCAGTGGCCCTCATCGAGAAGGAGGGGCCGAATTATCAATACGGCCCCGGCTGCCTCTCCGACGGAGTGATCGGATCCTGGTTTGCGTTGGTTTGCGGGGTTGGTCAGGTCCTGGACTCCGGCAAGGTGAAGAGTCACCTCCGGGCCGTCCACCGGAACAACCTGACGCGCGATCTCTCGTCGCACGCGAATCCAGACCGGTCCACCTACGCGTGTGGTTCCGAAGGCGGCCTTTTATTGTGTACCTGGCCCAAGGGAGGCCGCGCCTCCCTGCCGTTCGTGTATTCCGACGAGGTGTGGACTGGCATTGAGTATCAAGTCGCCTCCCACCTAATGTTGATGGGATATGTGTCCGAGGGACTCGAAATCGTCCGGACCTGTCGCAATCGTTACGATGGGCGGGTGCGCAATCCGTTCGACGAGTATGAATGGGGACACTGGTATGCCCGGGCGATGGCTTCGTATGCCCTGTTGCAAGGGCTGAGCGGTGCACGCTACGATGCCGTCGACAAAGTGCTGTATCTGCAGCCTTCCCTCCCGGGTGATTTCCGCTGTTTTCTCTCCACCGCCACCGGCTACGGCACGGTTGGGGTTAAGGAGGGGAAACCGTTTCTTGAAACCGCCGGTGGGACGATTGAAGTCAGGGAGATCCGCCATTCTCCGCCAACGCAAGGCGCGGCCTGAAGGCACAGGGGTGCGTTGGTGGAGCGGCGGTAAGCGTGGATTTGGCGGACGTCAGTGAGCCGCCGAAGAGCACGACGCAGGCAAGCCAAGTCACGACGGACATATTTCACGACATAGGGGTAGGTGGAGTTGAAAGAAGAGCGGAAAAGGCAAACGGGCGGCGCTCAGCGGCGGGCCGCGAGACGTTTCACCAGCGCGGCGGCCTCGGCTTCGCGTCCGGTCGGAATCGGCACGCACACCGTCTCGGTTGGCCGGCGGTTGCGGCCGGGAGTCGAGTAGGTGATCGCGCTCTTTGGCGGCGCCTGCTCGAGTTTGTTCTGGCGGTGGACTTGCATCCGTACAATCGCCCAGCACAAGATCCAAATTCCCCCCAGGATGCCGCCCACGAAGAGAGTAGCGCGGCGGCTGATCAAGACCGTCGCCACCTTGGCGACAAGCATGAAGCCCGCCATGATCTTGAGCAGCATGCCCTTGTCGTTGGCCAGGCGGCGCGTCTCGCCAGGCGCGAAGACGTTCCATTCGTCCGCCGTATAGGTCCAGCGGGCGAGCAGGTCGCGCCCGGCGACGAGGACGGCACCGAGCAGGGAGAGGAACCAGGAAACGCGTTCTCCGATGCTCATAGTTAATCAGGCAAAATCTCGTGGAGAAGCAAAGAGGGGCATGAATGGACCTTAGTAAAAGGAGCCATGGACGCACGCTTTTCTGGTGCGCCGCGCCACCCGTTCTGCCCGAGAAGGTTCGTGCATCATGGCGGCTTCGACGCTAAACAGGAAAAGAGACAACGGTCTATTCCGGTTATGGCCCGGAATCCCGGCAGACAAGTTCCGATACGCACGGTGCGCAGCCACGCCAAGGAATGGAATGTCAATCCGGCGTCGGTCGGGATCATGGGGTTCTCAGCGGGCGGGGAGCTCGCGGCCCTCGCCGCCGCCGATTTCGCCAATCCGGTTAAGGGGTCGAACGACGCGATTGATATGCTCGACTGCCGGCCTGACTTCCAGGCCCTTTTCTATCCGGGCCTGGCGCGCGAGCAGCCCATCCTGACGCCGCAAACTCCCCCGGCTTTCCTTTGCGGCGCCTACGACGACTCGTTTAACCTGACGACGCCGATGGTGAAGTATTACCTAAAACTTGCGGAGTCGCGCGTGCCCACAGAGCTGCATGTCTATGCCCGCGACGGACACGGATTTGGAATCCGCGACGAAGGGAAGTCCGTGTACACTTGGATGTCGCTCTTTCGGACATGGCTGGGCGGCCTGGAATTTTCAGCGAAGCAGGCTCCGTAGTGCGATTAATCCGACCATCCAAAGAAAACGCGAATTGCAGGCGGGCTAATCGCCGGCATCTGCCTAGCCCGGATGTTTCGCACTCTGCTCGATAGCCGGCGTGCAGACTGTAGACGATCCGCGGGCCGAGCCTGCTGGCCGGCACATCCGGGCTACCGGCAAAACCGCCCCCCGGAACGTTCCGCAGGGAAACCGGCAAGCTTCTGAGGCTTTCCTGGGCTGGCTGTCTTTTCTCAGTCGGCGTGGGCGCATGGTCTCACTTCGGAGGGGCGGTTTTGCATTAACCCGCATATCCTTTGACTAGCGCCATCATAGGAACCGCTAGCCGGAGGATCATTGTAGCGATGGCAAAGCCTAGGAAATATGCGGGCTAGGCGCAGTTGTGGGCTCCATTCGTCTTGTCTCAGGCGTGCCTGCCCGGCATGGTGGTCCCAACCATAGCGGCTGTTGGTTCAGTCCGGTCAGATGCCCGTGGCGTTACCCCCAAACGCCGATCTTGTCAGATTCACAGAAACAATCCCCTGTTCATCTTGATCGTTCCCTAAGATGGCTGCCATCGAATCCCGTGCCTGGCCGGTCCGCCAAACCTGGGCGGCGTTTACCGCGCTCCACCGCGTTGGTGATGCGATCATCACAGCTGATGGCCAGGGACGAGTGGAATTGCTTAACCCCGCAGCCGAAGCGCTCACCGGCTGGAAGGACAAAGAAGCGGAGGGCCGGCCGCTCGATGAAGTTTTCCGACTGGTCGACAAGGAGACGAGGGAAAACCTCGAAAGCCCCGTCACGCGCATTGTGCGCGACGGGCCGATCGTTAAACAACCCGATCATGCCATCCTGCTTGACCGCGAAGGCACCGCGCGACCCATCGCCTACAGCGGCGCCCCCGTCCGCGACGACCATGGAGCAATCGCCGGCGTGGTCGTGGCCTTTCGCGACCAAACCGGCGAGCCGGCTGCGCAGCGAATGCCGCGCGATTCACAGAGTATGTTGGGCAGCGTTCTCGACACCATTCCTGTGCGCGTGTTCTGGAAGGACCTGGAAGGGAAATTCCTCGGATGCAACGCCTCGTTCGCCCGCGACTCAGGTTTTTCCACGCCGAGCGAACTGATCGGAAAGGACGACTTCCAGATGGGCTGGAAGCGGGAGGCTGAGCTTTACCGGGCCGATGACCGCCAAGTCACCGAAACCGGGATCCCGAAAATCGGCTTCGAAGAGCCTCAGACGACTCCAACCGGGGGTTGTCGGTGGTTGCGCACCAGCAAGATTCCGCTGCGGGACGATGAGGGCCACACGATTGGCGTTCTCGGCACCTACGAGGACATCACCCCGCGCAAGGAGGCAGAAATCGCGCTGCAGGAGAGTGAAGCGCGCTTCCGCAGCCTCTTTGAGAACAACCATACGGTCATGTTCGTGATCGACCCGGAATCGGGCGCGATCGTCGATGCGAATTCCGCCGCCGCCGCCTACTACGGCTGGTCGCGCGATGAGCTCATCACCAAGAAGATCGCCGCTATTAACACGCTTTCAGCGGAGCAAATCCAGGCGGAAATGCAGGTCGCGCGCGACGCGCACGGCGGCAATTTTAACTTCAAGCATCGCCGGGCCGATAGCTCGATCCGCGAGGTGGAGGTCTTCAGCTCGCCCGTCAGAGTGGCCGGCCGCACCCTGCTTTACTCACTCGTATTCGACGTCACGGACCGTCGGCGAGCGGACGAACGCATCCGGCGGCTCAACCGCACGCTGGCCGTGCTGAGCGATATCAATCAAGCCATCGTGCGCGAACGCGACCTGCTGGCGCTGCACCGGGAAACCTGCCGCATCGCGGTTGAAAAGGGCGGTTTTCGCATGGCATGGATCGGCCTGTTGGATTCGGTCGCGGCGCGGGTGAATCCCGTGGCCCACGCCGGGGAGGCCGGTGACTACATTGAGAAGCTCGACATCGATCTGAGCGACAGCCGGCGCGTCGCCGAGCCGACGGGCACGGCCTTGCGCCGCGGAGAGCACGCGATCTGCAACGACATCGAAAACGACTCGTTCATGAAGCCGTGGAAAGGCGCAGCCCTGCACCTCGGTTATCGCTCGTGCGGGGCATTTCCACTCAAGATTGCCGGTCGTACGATCGGTGCTGTCAGCCTCTATTCGGGCGAGCCCGGCTTCTTCGACGAGGAGGAACTCCTGCTGCTTGATGAACTGGCGATGGACCTCTCTTTCGCGATCGAGCATGCCGAAGCCGAGTCGGGACGCCGAGCGGCTGAGGAACGGGCGCGCCATCTCGCGGCGTTTCCAGAACTCAATCCCAATCCGGTGTTCGAATTCGCCGCCGATGGCATGCTCGCGTACGCCAATCCCGCGGCGCACGCCCTGGCTGCCGCCGCCGGCGTCGCTGAATTGCCGGCCCTGTTTCCCCCCGATACACGGCAGATCGTCATGGAATGCCTTGCTCAGGACCAGCCCTGCCTGCGACTGGAAACGCGAAGCGGCCTACGGACTCTTTCCTGGTCGTTCTACCCGATTGCGAGTCAGAAAACCGTCCACTGCTACGCTGGTGACATCACCGAGCGTCTCCAGCTCGAGGAAAGTTTCCGGCAGGCACAGAAGATGGAAGCCATCGGCCAGCTGGCCGGCGGTGTGGCGCACGATTTTAATAACCTGCTGACGGTCATCCTGGGCTATTGCGGGCTATTGCTGGCCAGCGCGGACGCCGAAATTACGGAATCGGCGAAAGAAATTCAGGCGGCCGCGGTCCGCGCCGCCAATCTGACGCGCCAGTTACTGACGTTCAGTCGCCGCCAGCCGATGCGCATGATGCCGCTCGATCTCGACGACGCGGTCTTGAGCGTCGGTCGCATGCTCCAGCGCTTGATCGGCGAAGACATCATGTTGCGCACCCGTTTGCTTCCCGGCGGCGCCTGGATCGAGGGCGATTCCGGCATGATCGAGCAGGTGTTGCTCAACCTCGCCGTCAACGCCCGCGACGCCATGCCCGGCGGCGGCGAACTTTGGATCGAACTCGACGATGTGACGCTCGACGAGGCCGCGGCGCGCCAGCACCCGGAAGGCCGTCCCGGCTCCTTCATCTGCTTGAGCCTGCGTGACACCGGCCGCGGCATTGCTCCCGACCATTTGCCACACATCTTCGAGCCGTTTTTTACGACCAAAGAAGTTGGCAAAGGCACCGGCCTGGGATTGGCGACGGTGCACGGCATCGTCGAGCAGCATCACGGTTGGATTGAGGTGGAAAGCCATTCCGGCGAGGGGACGACGTTCCGGGTTCACCTGCCACGCCTGCCCCAAGGCGTCGACCGTCCAGGCGGCGCGCCCAAAGCGGCGCGGGTGCTTGGGGGAAACGAATCCATCCTCGTGGTTGAGGACGAACCCGCCGTGCGCGCGCTGGCGAGCAAGATCCTCGGTGCGCAGGGTTATCGCGTGCAGGCGGCGTCCAGCGGCGTCGCCGCTCTGGAATTATGGCGGCACCAGGCAGGCGCGTTCGACCTGCTTTTGACCGACCTCATCATGCCCGGTGGCGTTTCCGGCGCGCAGCTCGCCGCGCAACTCCGAAGCGAACAACCGGGCTTGCGGGTCATCTACATGAGCGGCTATCGCGGCGACACGGCCCCTGGCGAGGTGGGCGCCAATTTCCTGCAGAAGCCCTTCGAACCCGCGCACCTTGCAAGAGCCGTTCGCACCTGCTTGGATGACGGACCATGACGCACTGCCTGTTCGTTCAGCTTTAACCGCACCATGAAACAAGCCTGTCGAGTCTCGCTGTCAGCCCTGATCTTGTGCCCCGCGCTGAATCTGCTTCGCGCGCAAACCCCGAAGGTGCCGGACTGGGCGCAGCCGGGCTCTGCCACGCACGTCCAGGTGGCGCCACCGGTGGACTTTCACCGGCCCAGCCAGAGTTTTGATACGCCGATCGGCCTTTTTGACGGCCAGTCTGACCTTGGCAGCGCGGTCGTGCCGGGCAGCGCCGGTTACGACGCCAAGACCAAGCAGTACACGATCAACTCCGCCGGCTACAACATCTGGTACACCCGCGACGAGTTTCGCTTTCTTTGGAAGAAGCTGTCGGGCGACGTTTCACTCGCGGCCGATATCACTTACCCGAACCCGAACGGCTACGGCGATCGCAAGGCCGTTCTCGTCATTCGCCAGGACCTCGACGACGATTCCAAAGAAGCCATGACCGCCCTGCACGGTGCCGGGTTAATCCACCTCGCGCAGCGTCCCGCGAAGGGCGCCAGCATCAAGGAGGCGTATCGCATTGAAGGTCGCGGGCATCCTGGTGGCGACAGGTCTGACCGTGGCATCGGCGTCGCGGCGAAGCGCATTGGCATCGAGAAGCGCGGCGACTCTTTTGTGCTTTTTGTCAGCCTGGAAGGTGAACCCATGCACCAGGTCGGCCTCCCCATCAACCTGCACGTCGACGGGCCCTTCTACGTCGGCATCGGCTTCTGCTCGCACCTGCCGGACAAATCCGATACGGCCGTGCTCTCCAACGTTGTTCTCGAAAACTCCGCTGGCAAGGTTCGCTAGGCCGGATGTTCCACCCTCCACTTTTGGTTGCGGCCTCAGCTGCGTTGGGAACTATGCGGGCTTGAGGGGCACGCCGGCGGAACCGGCGGTCCGGTCCCGCTTTTTTCCATAATGAAGCTCATGCGCAGATATCTCCCGATCGCCCTGGTCTGGCTCTCGACGAGCCTCGCCATCGCTGCCGACGCCAACGTGGCGGTGCGGCCGTTGCTGACGAATGCCGTTGCCAGTGCCGATTCGCTCTCGTTTTCCGTCGGGGAAAACCAGGTCGTAGTCCAGATCTGCCAGCCGAATCTGGTGAAGGTGAGCGTCGTGAAAGACGGGCAGAAAGCCACCGACACGCCGAGCATTTGGAAGAAGAGCTGGTCTGAGGTGCGGGTGGCCTTCGATCTTCAATCCGATCCGCTGGTTCTCCGCACCGACAAAATGGTGATCAAGGTCAGCCAGGCTTCCGGTCGGGTCTCGGTCTACGATCCCAGCGGCAATCTTCTGATCAAAGAACACGATGAAGAGGGCGTCTACCAGAGTTGGCAGAAAGGGGTGCGCTTTACGACCCGCGCCGGGTCGCATTTCTACGGAATCAAAGGATGGGAGTATTTGGACGATTCCCGCGGGCAAATGGAGATGAGACCGAGTGCTCAGGCTTATCCCATCCGGGCGGGAGCCGAAGGGCAAACCGGGGGGCCTCTCCTGTGGAGCAATCGGGGGTATGGAGTGTTCGTGAACACCGATACTGGCTTCTGCCACGTCCGCAGCGACACGGATGTGCGCTTCTATGACCTCTCCGGTGGAAACGTCTCGTATTACGTCGTGGTCGGATCGGCTTATGCTGTGCAACAGGCCGTCGCCGAGCTAACCGGGAAACCGCCGATGTTTCCGAAGTGGGCGCTGGGCTTTTCCAATAGCGAGTTCGCCGACATGAACGAGGAGCGCTGCGCCCAGAACGTGGAGGGCTATCGGTCGAGGGGCATTCCGATCGATTTGTACACCTTCGATTTCCAATGGAAGGCGTGGGGGGAGGACCATTATGGCGAAGAGCGCTGGAATCCTGTGAACTTTCCGAACGGCCCGTCCGGGGTATTCAAAAAGCGGATGGAGGCGTTCGGCATCAAGCTCGGTGGAATCATGAAACCCCGGATCCATCTCGCCACCGAGCAGGGACGGTATGCCACCGCGCATGATTTCTGGGTGAAGGGACGGGCCCCGTACAACGACTATTTTTCGGGCAAGCTGACCAACGACCTGGATTTCTCCATTCCGGAGTGCCGGCAATTGTTCTGGGAACATGCCATCCCGGCCTTCGATTCCGGGATAGTGGGGTGGTGGAACGATGAAGCGGATGCCTGGGGATCGACCTGGGAGGGCATGCACATGGCGCAGGCGATGTATGAAGGCCAGCGATCCCACGCCAAAGACAAGGTGCGGGTTTGGACCAACAACCGGAATTTTTTCAGCGGTGCTCAACGCTACGCCTACGCAACCTGGTCCGGAGACATCGAATCCGGCTTCGGGGTCATGCAGCAACAACGGGAGCGGCTGCTCTGTTCGGTCAATGTCGGACAAGCCCGATGGGGGATGGATACGGGCGGCTTTAACAACAGTTTCCATATCCAAGGGGAGGAATTGAACGAGGCCTTCGCGCGGTGGATGGAATTCGCCGCCTTCGTTCCCATCTTCCGCACGCACGGCACGTCCTATCGCCAGCCCTGGCTCTATGGGCCGCGGGCCGAAGCGGCCGCCAAGCGCGCAGCCCGGTTGAGGTATTCCCTGATTCCGTACATGTATTCCTTCGAGCGGAAGTTGGACGAGACCGGCGTTGGACTCGTGCGGCCGCTGGTGTGGGATTATCCCGACGATCCGCATTTCACCAACTGCGTCGATGCATGGATGTTCGGCGACTACCTGCTGGTGGCCCCGGTCGTGGAGCAGGGCCAGACGGTCAAAGACATTTATCTCCCGGCTGGTGAGTGGATCGACTATTTCCGCGGCGACCGCTTGCAGGGCGGCCGGGTGATCCGGTATCCCCTTGATGCGACGAGCTGGCTGGATATCCCGCTGTTCGTGAAAAAGGGAGCGATCATTCCATCGATGGAAGTCCAGAACTACGTCGGGGAGCGTCCGGTCAATAATGTCTCGCTGGATGTTTTCCCTGATTTCTCGCCTTCCACTTTCGTGTACTACGACGACGACGGCGCCACCTATGACTACGAAAAAGGGAGCTTCTTCAAGCAGGAGATCCGGACCTGGGCCGACGCGAATGGCACCTCGTTGGTTCTCGGTTCCCGGACGGGTGAATATGCACCGGCCTTGCAGTGGTACACCTTCAAGATTCACGGCCACGCTTGCAATTCGCTGACCATTGACGCCAAACCGGCCCGGCAGCTTGGCACGCTCCAGGAGTTGGAAAACTCCGCCGACGAAGGCTGGGCGGCGTCGACTGATGCCTATGGCGTGGTTACTTGCGTAAAGGTGCGGGCGGGCGTTGTGCGCAAGATCAGGGCCTGCCAGGGCGGTTCGTAACCGACGACTGGCGACCTCTGACCATCGGTGGCAAGCGACCTTCCTCCAGGGTTCCGGCTTGGTTGGGGTCGCACGCGAGCCGAGACTCGGTATGCCCAATTCTCTCGCCAAGAATACGCTCCAACGCAACGGTGTCTCCGCGAACGAATTCAGAGACTGGTTTGCGCCAGTCATTCGGAAACTTCATGTCCCAGACGGTCCTCAATTCACGCCTCGCGCTAGCGTTGCTCTTCGCGGCAGGGCCCGTTGGCAGGGCTACGGTCCAAGGGCAGCACGGACCGCCACCGATCCGGGTGGTGATGGACAACAACTATCCGCCGTTTGCTTTCATGGACAGCGACGGCGTCCTTCGCGGCATCTCAGTCGACCAATGGCGTCTCTGGGAGCGGAAGACCGGCCGAAAAGTTGAGTTCCACGCCTTGAATTGGGATGAAGCGCAGCAGCGAATGCGGGCCGGCGAATTCGATGTTATCGATGCGATCTTTAAAACGGACGAACGCAGCAACTATCTCGTCTTTTCGAAGTCCTATCGGATGGTCAACGTGTCGATTTTTTTCGACCGGGAGATTACGGGGATTACGGATGCGAAATCGCTCCGCGGCTTTCCGGTCGGTGTGGAGGACGGCGACGCCGACATCGATTTTCTTCAGAAGAACGGTGTCGAGACTCTGCTGCGCTTCCCGAACTGTGAAGGAATCCTGCAGGCGGCCTGGGCGCGGAAACTAACGGTCTTCGTCGCGGAAGATCCGCTGGCGCTTTACTATCTGCACAAGTTCGGCCTCCAGGACCGTTTCCGGCATTCCGCGCCCCTGTTTGTTGGCGAATTTCATCGGGCCGTGGCCAAAAGAAACCCGGCGTTGCTGCAGGAAGTGGAAAACGGTTTTGCGCAGATTACTCCGCGTGAACTCCAGGCGATCGAGAATGTGTGGTATGGAACCGAGAACTTTGGCCAGATGTCCCTTCGGTGGATTCCGCCCGCTGCCATTGCGACGGGGCTGTTCATGCTGTTTCTCTTCGCCTGGAACCGATCGCTCCGCAGCCGAGTCCGCCTTCGCACGGCGGAACTGAAAGCGAGCCAGGAGCTCTTCCAATCCATCTACAACGCGGTCAATGACGCCATCTTTATTCACAACGTCGAAACCGGGGAAGTGGTCGACGTGAACGACCAGATGTGCGCCATGTACCGCTGCACGCGGGAGCAAGCGCTTGCCCCGACTGCTGAGCATTTCTCGTTGGGCGTTCCACCGTACGATGGGAAGACAGCGGTCGTTTGGTTGCGGAAGGCCGCGGCGGGCGAACCGCAGATCTTTCCCTGGCACTGCCGGCGCGCGGATCGGAGCCTGTTTTGGGGTGAGGTGAACATGCGGCGGGCGCGAATCGGATCGGTCGACCGGATTGTCGTCACCGTCCGCGACATCACGGAGCGCCTAAAAACGCAGGAGGCACTCCAGACTGGCGAGAAGCAGATCCGGCATATCCTGGCATCGGCCAACTGCCTCCTTTGGCAGGCGCGGGTTACCCAGCGGGCCGCGGGTGGGTTCGACTGGGATCTCTATATCCCCCCTTCGAGCCTCTACCGGCAACTCTTCGGAGTCGATCCTGACGATACGCCTCGTTTCGATTGGGAGGAGCTGGGCGTGCCCGAAGTGGCTGCCATGCAGGCAAAATGCTGCCGGGCGATCTTGTCAGGCGAACCCCGATACGCCCAGGAGTTTCACGCCGTAGTCGGCGGGCGCGTGACTTGGCTGCATGAACAGGTTTCAATCAGCAAGGAGACCGAGTGCGCCTGGATTCTCGTCGGCGTGCTGACCGATATCACTGAACGCAAGGCGCTGGAAGATCAGATGCTGCGCGCGCAACGGCTGGAAAGCGTCGGGCGGCTGGTCGGGGGGATCGCGCATGACCTGAACAACATCCTCGCGCCGGTGATCTTCGGCACCCAAATGTTGCGCGACGCGGTCAACTCAGCCGAAGCCACCCGAACGCTTGCCACGATGGAGTCCAGCGCCAAACGAGGCGCTGCCATCGTCAGCCAGCTCCTGAGCTTCAGCCGCGGCGGGGTGAAAGGACATGAGCCGGTGCAATTGAACCTCATTGTGCGCGACATGTGCGCAATCATGCGGGAGACGTTTCCCAAGAACATATCGGCCCGAGCAGTGCATCCCCCGGAAGTGTGGACGGTCCTCGGCAACCCGACGCAATTCCATCAGATCCTGATGAACCTGTGCGTGAATGCGTGCGACGCCATGCCGGCCGGCGGCACGCTCAGCATCGAATTGGAGAACGTCCAACTCGACGGGGCGTTTGCGGCCAAGGTGCCCGGCGTCACGCCCGGACCGCATGTCCTCCTGAGTGTGACGGACACCGGCGTCGGCATTGCGCCGGAAGTTGTCGGGAAGATCTTCGATCCTTTCTTTACCACCAAGGACGTCGG
>Ga0182011_10001699_pt1 | contig 19144 bp, 14 predicted proteins | sample 711E1DmetaG_FD_120481 | JGI IMG/M metagenome (GOLD analysis project Ga0182011, IMG submission 120481) | Permafrost microbial communities from Stordalen Mire, Sweden - 711E1D metaG | ecosystem: Environmental > Terrestrial > Soil > Wetlands > Permafrost | place: Sweden: Stordalen | collected... | reverse complement strand
GCGGCCGAGCTGATCAAGCACCACATGGAGGTGCGCGGGGTCGGCATCATCAACATCAAGGACATGTTCGGCGTGGCGGCGGTGCGCGACGAGAAGAAGATCGAGTTGGTGATGGAGCTGGTGCGCTGGGAGGAGTCGGAGTCCGCCGACCGGATCGGGCTCGACGATCAGACCCATCTCATTCTCGACGTGTCGGTGCCACTCTTGCGTATTCCGGTGAGCCCGGGGCGCAACGTGAGCTCGCTGGTGGAGGTGGCGGCGCGCAATCGCTTGCTGCAGATGCGCGGCCACCATTCGGCGCGCGAGTTTCAGGAGAGACTGGACCAGGCCCTGGCCGATGCGCAGCAACGGCGCTTCCGCGACGACGTAGAGTGAGTGATGAAGCTGGTCGTCATCACGGGCGTCTCGGGGGCGGGCAAGAGCACGGCCAAGAGCGCTCTCGAGGACCTGGGCTTCTACTGCGTCGACAACCTGCCCATGACCCTCATGCCGCGTTTCATCGAGCTTCTGGCCGGGCGGGAAGAGGTGACGCGCGCGGGGTTGGTGGTGGATGCGCGCAGCGGGGAGTTTCTCGCCGATTCCGCCCGCGTGCTGTCCGATCTGCGGGCAGCCGGGCACTCCATCGAGGTGCTTTTTCTGGACGCGCCTGACCAGGTGCTGCTGCGGCGTTTTTCCGAGACCCGCCGCCGCCATCCCCTTTCGGGGACCGACATCCGCGCCGGGATTCAGGCCGAGCGCATGCGCCTGGCCGCGCTTCGACAAGAGGCCACTACGGTCATCGACACGGCTGAGCTTAGCGTGCACGGGCTGCGCGCGATCGTATTGGGCCGCTACGGCCGGGCTGAAGGCAACCTGTCGGTCACCATGGAGTCTTTCGGTTTCAAGTATGGGCTGCCCACCGAGGCGGACATCGTGCTCGATGTTCGCTTCCTGCCCAATCCTTTCTTCGTCGCCGCGCTCTCCCCGCTTTCGGGCGAGGACGAGAGCGTGCGCAGGTTCGTTCTCGACAACCCGGAGACACAGATCTTTCTCACCAAAGCCGAGGAGCTGCTCGCGCTTTGCATCGCTGCTTTTGAACGCGAAGGCAAGACCTACGCGACCGTGGCCATTGGCTGCACAGGTGGCCGCCATCGCTCGGTCGTCATCGCGGCCGAGCTGGCGCGTCGCCTGCAGGCCTTTCACGTCGAGGTCCGGCACCGGGACATCGGGCGGGGTCGCCCCTCGCCCGAGGCGCGAACCACGTAGACAGTCAAATGCGTCGAGTTACAACAACATCGCGTTCGTACCCAAACCGGGTAGAATAAACGGGCAATCATGTCCACCCAGCCGACTAGGACGCTCAAGCCGATGGTGGGAGTCGTGGTTGTCTCCCACGAGCAGGTGGCTTTTTCCATGCTGGAAGCGGCCCGCCGGGTGGTCGGTACCTTGCCCGGGGTCACGGTGGCTTGCACTTCAGCCGGAGATGACAGCGCGGCAATCACCCAACGGGTTGCGCGGGCTTGCAGCGAGGTCGATGACGGCGCTGGTGTGCTCATCATGGTGGATGTCTATGGGTCGACGCCGTTTCATGTGGCCATGTCGATGTTGGACGGCACAGGTGCCGCCGAGGTGTTGTGCGGCGTGAACCTGCCCATGCTGCTCAAGCTGGCCACCATCGATCGCACGCGCCTCTCGCCGGCGGAGATGGCCCAGGAACTGTGCGAGTGTGGCCGTCGCGCGATTCGGATTGGCTCGGAGCTGACCGGCAAGATCGTCGTGGGAGGGATACGCTGACGTGGGGGATGTTGGCCAGGCGCAACGCTCGGTCAAAATACGCAACCGCCTGGGCATGCATGCGCGCGCTGCGGTCAGGTTCGTGCAGCTCGCCAACCACTTCGAGTCCGATATCAACGTGCTCAAGGATGGCACGCAGGTCAACGGGAAGAGCATCATGGGTCTGCTGACCCTGGTCGCCGCCTGGGACACCGAAGTGATCGTCGCGGCTAGTGGAGTCGACGCGGATCAGGCGGTGGATGCATTGGCGGCGCTGGTGAGCGACGGCTTCGGCGAAGGGGTGTTCAATGCTTAGGCTGGCAGGCGTGGGCGCGTCCCCGGGCATCGCCATGGGGGTGGCCCATTTCCTGGGCGGCCGGGTGGAGGTGCAGGAGCGCCGCATTTTCACCGACGAGGTGGCCAATGAACTGCGTCGCTTCGAGGACGCCATCGGCCGCAGTGACGCGCAGTTACGGCGCATCCAGCAGCAGATCGCCGAGCAGGAGGGTGACGGTCAGGAGTACCGCATCCTCGAGGCGCACCGGATGATGCTGGCCGATGTACACCTGGTCGAAGAGACACGGCGGATCATCAGCTCCGATCAGGTGTCGGCTGAGTGGGCGTTGCGGCGGGCGCTGGACCAGATCCAGGCGGTGTTTGCGCGTATTGAAGATGCCTACTTCCGCGAGCGGCGCAGCGACATCGACATGATCGGCGAGCGCATCTTGCGCAATTTGATGGGCATGACGCCGCCCGGGCATGAAGGCGTGCCCAAAGGCGCGGTGGTGTTCGCCCACGATCTCTCGCCGGCCGACGTGACCCAACTCGGCCGCGCGGGCGTGAGCGGCTTTTTCACCGAGGGCGGCGGCAAGACCTCGCACGCAGCCCTGGTGGCGCGCGCGCTGGGCCTGCCTCTGGTCGCCGGGGTGCAGGGGTTCATCAAGCACATCCGCACCGGGATGACCGTGATCGTGGACGGCGGCCGCGGCGAAGTCATCTTGGAGCCCGACTTCGAGGTGCAGGGCCGTTACGCCGACCGGGCCGCGCGCGATCTGGTGCAGACCGAACGCCTGGCCCGGTCGCGTGAGGCGCCTGCCATCTCGCTCGATGGGGAGCGCGTGCACCTCTCAGCCAACGTGGAGTTGTTGGAAGAAGTGCCCATCTCGGTCGAGTTGGGCGCGGACGGGATTGGGCTGTTTCGCACCGAATTCTTGTATCTGGAACGCAGCACCCTGCCCACCGAGGAGGAGCAGTACCAGCACGCGCTGGCCGCCTTGCGGGCCATGGATGGCCGCGACGTCTGCTTTCGCACTTTGGATTTGGGCGGAGACAAGCTGCCCACCTCGGTGCGCATCCCGGCGGGAAACAATCCCGCGCTGGGCCTACGCTCGATCCGCTATTCATTGTGGCGGCGTGACGTATTCAAGTTGCAGTTGCGCGCCTTTTATCGGGCTGCCGCGGTGGGCCCGCTGCGCATCATGTTCCCGCTGATTTCCGGCGTGGCTGAGCTGCGCACGGTACGTGAGTTGTGCTCCGATGTTTGTTCGGAACTGCAGCGCGACGGGCTGGAACACAATCCCGAGGTCCCTATCGGCGTGATGATCGAGACACCCAGCGCGGCCGTCATCGCCGACCTGTTGGTCGAGGAGTGCGATTTTCTTTCCATCGGCACCAACGACTTGATTCAGTACGCGCTGGCGGCTGACCGCCAAGACGAGCACGTGGGCTATCTCTACCACCCGCTGCACCCGGCGATTTTGCGCCTGGTCAAGCAGGTGACAGCGGCGGCCAAGAACGCCGGAAAGCCGGTGTCCATGTGTGGGGACATGGCCGGCGACCCGCGCTTCTGCTGGGTGCTGCTCGGACTCGGGCTGCGCTCACTCTCGATGGCGCCGCGCCAGATACCCATGGTCAAGTCCATTGTGCGCGCCTCGCGCATCGCCTCTGCGGAGAAGCTGACTGAGGAAATCCTACGCCTGCGCACCGAGGACGAGGTGGAAGAGGCGGTAAATCGCGTGATGAAGGAACGCTTCCCCCTCGAGTTCACCGAAGAAACCTCGTAGGGGCTGCCGGCCAAGGGGCTGCGGCCGCAAGGCTGCGATGTGACCTAGTGCCTCCGGTCAGAATTTCGGCCACGTTTGGGCGGCCGATGCATCCCGGACGGCTGCGTTGCTCCTCGGTTACATACGTCAAGTATGCGCCCTCGTCGCGCCTTGCCGTCCGGGCGCCTCGTCCACCGAAACATGCCCGCTCTTCTGACCGGAGGCACTAGACCACACTCGGATCGCGTTGCCATCGCCGCTCGACGGTTCTTCCGCTAGACTGGACATCCATCGGCCGCCTCATGTTCCCTTCCCGACCCACGTCGCTTCTTGCCCTCTTGGTCGCTGCCGGGTGTTTGCAGCCAGGCCCTCTGCCCGAGGGACGCAAACTGTTCTCCGGCCGCGACCTCGGCGATATCGGGTTTCTCTCGCTGGATGGGGCCGCCTGGGTTTCCCTCAATCGGCGCCTGGCCCCAGCCAACCTTCCGGCCAAGGGCGCAGTGAGGGACCTGTGGATCGCGTCCTGCGATGGGACGCAACAGCGAGAGGTCGTCGCGGGCTGGTCGGATCGATGGCCCACGCCGTCGGCAAATGGATCCTTGTTCGTCATGGTTGACGAGCAGCAGGTCACAAGTGGAGGCCTGGGTGGAGGGCTGGAGGAACATGTCGGCACCCTGGTGCGGCTGGACCCGCACTATCAGTCCAACGCGACCTTTGAGAATGTGTCCAATTTCGCGCTCGGCGCATACGACAACCGCTTGCTCTACCGCCAGGTTCCCCCAGGGGAAACTCCGGGCCTGTTTCTGTGGGACGGCCAGGACCAGATCCGCCTGGGCGACGTGGCGAACGTTAACCTTTTCGACGCGCAAATCGCCGGCAGCGGCATGGCCTACTTCGTGCTGGGCAGCGATCAGGTTCTGAGCCGGCTCGACAAGCTGACCGACACCAAAGATGACCTGCACGCCAACGTCAGCGGCTTCACTCTCGGCCCGAATGAGACGTACGCTGCGCTTTCTCTCTCCACCGGCACGACCACGGTGCTCGACTTACAGTCGGGCAACGAGATATCCCTGGCGCTACCCCCGGAGCATCCCTGTCTCTTCGCGCCTGGGTTCGCAAGCGAAGACCTGTTTGCCTACCAGCAATGTGCCATTGCAGGTGCGCCCGCCGAGTATCACACCCTTGATCTGACGACCGGCGCTGACACTTTTGTGGTCCTACCGGCCCCTCTGGTCAACCTGGTCGGAGTCGTGACTCGAGGGGATGACGACCCAAGCCTGTATGATGAGGAGCTGTATCTCGACAGCCAAGGCCACGGCGTGTTCTTCGGCAGCAACGACCACGTGCCGCGGAGAGCCGTCCCGGTGACCATGCTGACCCCCAGCATATCGCCCGACGGCAAGTATCTCCTCTACGTCGACCCGCAGCCCGCGACCGTGGCCTACCCGTATGACCACGGACCGCTGATGGTGCAGGACGCCGATCTAGTCAACCCGCCCCGCCAAATTTCGACTCCGGGCATGACCGTCGACGCTAGAGGAAAAAGCTACTTCTTTATCAACGGCCCCAGCACCGATGGCGGCGTCAGTCACATCTTGGTCTTCTGGGCCAGTGTCTCGATTAGCTCGGCTGACCTCTACTTCGCCAACCACGAGACCGGCGAGTTGAAGGTCGTGGCCCATGCGATTGGAAACGTGTCGGTGGACTCCCAGCGGATTTTCGGGACGGTCAATGAATCTGCCCAGGATGCAACCGGCGATCTGGTCGTCCAGTATGTGGAGGGCGGCGGCGGCCGCACCATAGCGCACACGGTGAACGAAGCTACACAATGGTACGACCCTGTCGCGCAGTTCGTGCGAGTCGGGTATGTGGTGCGGGGTCGCGCGCCGTCCGACCGTGACGGTGTGTGGATCACCACCCTGGATCCACCCAGCCAAGACGGGGGCCAGTAGGGTGAGCGGATCGATTCTCGCCGCCTTGCTGGTGGCGATCGCCGTGGATGCCAGCCCCGATGCCGGCGCAGAGGACGCCCGCGAAACGACCGAGGCGGGCGGGGCAGACGCCGAAGTCCACGCCGACGCCGGCGCGGAGGCTCCTGTGTCCACCGATGCCGAGCCACTCGCGTCGGCGCCGGTACTGAGCGGCCGCGTCCTGGCGCGCGGCACGCGCGAGCCACTGGTAGGGGCGCAGGTGCGGGTGATCCTGGGCAACGGCGCGACTCATGACACTGAAACGGATGAGAGCGGTGAGTTCACGCTGCCCGCGCGCTCCGGCCCGTGTGAGGTACTGGTCCGGTATCCCGGCTTCGAGCCCTTCTCCAGGAAGTTCGACGTAGCAGAGCGCGGTACAAGCGGCCTGGTGTTGCGTCTGCAGCCGCGGTTGATCGGCGACCGCTACGAAACCGTGGTGACGGCTGCGCCCGAGCGAGCCCCTGCCGTTCCCGTACGGCGGGAGGAGCTGACCCACACCCCAGGCGCGTTCGGCGATCCCTTTCGGGTGATGGAATCGTTGCCAGGCGTTGTGCAGGCGGTATGGCCAATGCCCATTTATGCCATTCGCGGCGCCAATCCTGGCAACACCGGCTTCTTCATTGACGGCGTGCGGGCGCCGGCGCTGTTCCATTTCGCGCTGGGGCCTTCGGTCATCCACCCCTTCTTTCTCGATGAGATGCAGTTCTATCCCGGCGGCTATCCCTTGGAATACGGCCGCTACGTCTCGGGCATCGTCACCGCACGCACGGCCGCGCCCGCCACCGATCGCCTGCATGTCTCCGCCGACGTGCGCCTTTTCGACGCGGGCGGGATTGTGGCCATGCCCTTCGACCAGGGACGCGGGACCGTGGCGATGGCTGGGCGCTATTCCTACACCGGGTTGGTGCTTTCGGCGTTCTCCAGCGAGTACAGCCTGGACTACTGGGACTACCAGCTTCGCATCGAGCACCGGCTGGGGCCGGGGCGGCTGACTCTGTTTGCCTTCGGCTCCGGCGATACCCTGCAGCAGAAACACCCTGATGCGGTTTCGGTGCCATCGGACATCCAGCCCGGCCTGGCCCAGCTCATGTTCCATCGCGTGCAGTTGCGCTGGGACGGCGGCGTGCTGGGCGGACGCCTTGCCGCCAGTGCGCTGGTCGGCTACGACGATTCGACGGTCAGCAACACGCAACTGTTCGATCTGCCGGTGAGCAGCCGCATGCTGATGGCCGCGCCACGTTTGGGGTTGGGTTGGCGTCTGGGGCGTTGGGTGGAGCTGCAAATCGGCGGCGACGCAGAGGCCCAGCGCTTTTGGCCGCGGTCTGCATTGGCGGAATTGGGCGGGGGGCTCGGCAACTACTATCAGACCGATCTATTCCGCAACCGGAGCGCTCTGTCGGCTGGCGGCTATGTCGGGCTCACCATCAAGGCGGGCGACAGACTGCAGGTGACGCCCGGCCTGCGCTATGAAGGCTACTTCGAGCAGAACACCCAGGCCGGTGCACCGAGCCCGCGCCTCACGCTTCGCTATCGGGTGGCTCGGGAGACTTGGCTGAAAGGGCATGTAGGGCAGTTTTCCCAAATGCCTTCTCTGCCGGTTGGGGTTCCGGGATTCGAAGGCTTCGGTCTGCAAAGCTACGGCTTGCAGCAATCACGTCAGGGCAGCCTGGGCGTGGAAACTGGCGTGGGCGAGCGCGACGGCGCCGACCTGTCGCTCGACACCTCCATCTTCTACCAGCGCCTGCATGTGACCGACATGCGCAGCTCAAGCAGCCGCGATCCACAAGCTTACGACTTCCTCGAACCGCGCGAGGGCGAGAGCTACGGCTTCGAGATCATGCTTCGCCGGCCCATGCGTCACCGCCTCTATGGATGGCTGTCCTACACGCTCTCGCGCTCGCTGCGTGTGGTGGACGGCGTGATCGCGCCGTCGGACTGGGACCAGCGCCATGTGCTGAACCTGGTGACCGGATGCCGCCTGCCCCGCGGCTTTACCGTTTCGGGGCGATTCCACTACAACTCCGGCCGTCCCTTTGCGCTCTGGGACAACGGCTTCAAGTGGGTTGACTACCAGCGCCTGCCCGCCTTTGCCCAGCTTGATCTGCGTGGCGAGAAGCGCTTCATCCACGACACCTGGATCTGGGATGCCTACGTGGAACTTGTCAACGTCACCATGAGCCGTGAGGTGTTTGAAGAAGGACTGCAGAACGGCGTTGTAGTCCAACGGGGCTACCGCCTGATCTTGCCGTCGATCGGCGTACACGTCGAATGGTAGTGGGTGTATTCTTGCTCGCATGACACGCACACAAGTGAGGTTGAATCTTGCTGCCGTGCTGTTTGCGCTGCTGGCAGGGGGAACGGCGCGGGCGGACGACGCGGCTGTGCACTACAAGATGGGTCTAGATCTCAAGCGACAGGGCAAGACCGCGGAGGCCGTAGCTGAGATCAAGAATGCCATCCAGTTGCGCCCGAACTATGCGGCGGCCTGGTTCACCTTGGGGACTCTGTATCGCATGGAGGGAGACCTCGACAATGCGGCGCAGGCGCTGCAGAATGCGCTCAAGCTTGAGCCCACCGATGGGAATTCGTACGCCAACCTGGGTGCGATCTACGGGCGGCAGAAAAAATGGAACGAGGCCATCACGGCGTTGCAACACGCGGTGATCCTCCTACCCAACGACTACGAAGCCCAGACCAGCCTGGGCGCAGCCTTGCGCCAGATTGGCGACTATCCCAAAGCGGTTCCGCACTTGCGTAGGGCGACCGAACTCAAGCCGGACGACCCTCTGGGCTGGGCCAACCTGGGCGTGGCTCTGAGCAAGATCAACGACCGGGAAGGGGCGATCGCAGCGCTGAAAAAGGCGATCGAGTTGGACCCGAAGAACGGGCAGACCCATCTCAATCTGGCGGTGGCGTACCGCCGGCAGAAGAAGACTGACGAAGCCATCGGGGAGTACGAGACCGCGGTCTCGCTCGATCCAGGGCTTGCCGGCGGCTACTACGATCTCGGGCTGATTTATTCGCAGGACCGACGTTATGACGAGGCGCTCACTGCTTTCAAGAAGTACCTGGCCTCCAGTGAGAACCTGGACCCAGAGTCGCGGCGCGATGCCGAGGAACGAATCAAGTCGCTAGAAGGCGCGGTCAAGAAGAAGTAACTAGCTAGAACTTTATCCCGACGAAGGCACGCAGGATCTGGGCCGCGGTGGCGGTTCCGCCGCCAGCGGGGGAGAACATACCTGATTCGATGGGGCGGTTGAGCGCACCGAAGGGCCAGAACACTCCCCACACCATGCCGGCGTAGAACTTCTCGCCGATATTGCGGTAGCCAAGGTTCACGTCCATCTCGACGCCATAGCTTATCGAGTTGCCGGGCGTGGACACGGGAACCGGCGCCAGGCTGTAGATGAGCGATAGGCTCCCCCCCAGTTGGCGTCCCTCGGTCACGTCCAGCCAGTAGGCGATGGAGGGCTTGAGGTAGATGGCGTTGGTGACGGTGCCCATGATGCGACGAAAGAAGATCTCGTCGACGTGGTAGTCGGGCGAAAAGTAGAAGTTGTGTAGCGAGCTGTCCCCGAGCGGCTGGGGTACGAACTTCCAGCGGTAATTGAGGTAGGGGCTTGGGTTGAGTGTGGTTGCGTTGCAATTGGTGCTGTCGTTGCACGCGCTCTCAGCCTGGTCGCCGGTAGCGCCGCCGGTCTCGAACCCGACGAAGAGCGAGTCTTTGTACAGCTTCAGATCGGCGGCCAGAACCCAGCCCAGTTGCAAGATGGTGAGATGGTTGTTGCTGCTGCCGGATTCCTGCAGGCGCAGCGGCCCGGCGTTGCCCATGTGACCTGCCAGGGCGGTGCTTTCGAACTCCAGGGTGAGTGCTTTCCAGCCCAGCTTGAACCACACGCTGGGGATGAGCAGCCAGGCGTCAATATTCTGGGTTAGCGAGGCGGTGCCGTTGGTGGCGTCGCCGTTGTTGTCTAGGACGTAGCGAGAGAGCGAGCCACTAAGACCATTTGTATTTTGCTGGGACGTGGGCGAGAGCTTGAAAACTTCACTGCCCTGGGACCGGTACACGAGTTGCACGCCGTAGTTGATGGCCAGCTCGCCGCTCTGCGCGCGCTCGCGGAACGTCCGGTCATCATCCAGCTTGGTCAGGGCTGCGGTGAGCTGGAAGACGTCGTCACTTTGCGACAGATCAAGCGGCGAGCCGTTGGGATCGGCACGGCCTGCATCGGTCATGCCCCAGGCGTAGCCGGAAGGGCCGAAATCCCAGGACAGGGCAAGCTGGTGGCCGTAGATCTGGGTGAGCGCCATGAGCCGGTCCACCGTGGTGCCGCCGTCGCAATCCGCGCAGTCGCCCTTGTTGAAGTACATCCCGCGGCCAAAGTGCCAGGGCATGCGGCCAAAGCGCAAAGAGCCGATCTGGCTGTCCACTTCGGCCCAGGCCCGTTTGGGACTGATGGCCGAGGTGAAGGTATTCTGTCCGGGCGTCACCTGGGAGGTGGATAGGATTCCGGCCTGCGCCTGGTTGGTGCGCAGATCCGGTTGTGATGCCGACACCAGCGAGTCCGGGGTGGAGCCCAGGATGATGTTGTCGAACACGTCGATCTGCGCCATCACGCGGACCTGGTCCGAGATGTTGATGGTAGGCTCAAGGCGCAGGCGCATGTTGGTGTCGCCCAGGTTTTTTGCCCCGCAACCGGTCTGGGTCGTGTTGGTGCCGCACTCGAGCGGTGTGGGGAAAGGCGGGTACCCACTTTGGGGACTGGTGCTATCCACGTATCCCAGGCCCAAGTTGAAGTTATGCAGGTACTCTGGGCGCACGCGGAAGTAGCCATCGAGCTCGATCACCTGGGTCCGGCGCCGGTGCTGGTTGGCATAGCCCGACTCGGGGCCGGCCTCGGCCGCCGTCTTGCCTTCCTCCTCGGGCGCGGCCTCGGCTGGGCCTTCCTCGTGCTCTTGGCCGGCTGGTGGTGGTGCCCCCATACCGCCGGGAGACATGCCCCCTCCGGGCATGGCGCCCATTTGCGCCCGGGCAGCGCCTGCGCCGCCCAGAAGGGTTGCGAAGACAAGAGAAGACGCCAGGCAGGTCTTGGAGCAAAGGTACTTGAGCTTGATCATCGCAACGTCCCTAGGTAGGCGCACCTTATAACAACAGCTTGCCCGCTCGGCCAAGGTTCTCGATATGATGGCCGGGTGAGTCCCGCCAGCCTTCGCACCTTGTGCGGCCAGCTTCTGTCGGTCGGCTTCGACGGGCCGCAGGCGCCGGCCGAATTGCTGGACCGCATTGCACGCTCGGAGGTAGGCGGGGTCATGTTGTTCCGGCCCAACATCGTCGAGCCCGTGCAGGTGGCCGAGCTGGTGCGGGCCATGCGCAGGGCCAGCCCGGCGGGGTTCCCGCTGGCGGTTTCCGTCGACCAGGAAGGCGGATTGGTGCAGAGGTTGCGCCAGCCGCTGACCTTGTGGCCAGACATGTTCTCGGTGGCTGCAGCTGGCGATCCCGCGCGCACCGAAGCCGTCGGGCGCGGGCTGGGGGACGAGCTAGCCGCCCTGGGCATTGGCTGGAACTTCGCCCCGGTGCTCGACGTCCACACCAACCCCGCCAATCCGGTCATCGGCAACCGTGCCTTCGGCGTGACGCCCACGGCTGTGCAGGCCCATGCGCTGGCTTTCTGGCGCGGGCTGCGCGCGGCCGGGGTGCTCGGTTGTGGCAAGCATTTCCCTGGACACGGCGACACGCAGACCGATTCACACTTGGACTTGCCCGTGGTGGTTCACGAGGAGGCCCGCTTGCGTGCCGTGGAGTTAGCGCCCTTTGCTGCGGCGGTGGCCGCGGGCCTGTCCGCGATCATGACCGCGCATGTGCTTTACCCCGCCTGGGATGCGCGGCTGCCGGCCACCCTGTCGCGGCGGATCGCGCGCGATATCTTGCGCGGGGATCTAGGCTTTGCTGGGCTGTTGGTGAGCGACGATCTGGGCATGCGGGCGGTGGCCGACCGCTGGCCTATGGAGGAATTGGTGGTGCAAAGCCTGCTGGCGGGGGTGGACCACTTCCTGGTGCGCGAGCCGCGGGCGCGACAGGAAGCGGCCTTTGCGGCCCTGGTGCGCGCAGCCGAGACGCGGACCGAGGTGCGCGCGCGGGTGCAGGAGAGCGCGGCGCGCGTGGCGGGTTTCAAGGCTCTGCTGAGCCCGCGCATGCCAGCCGACCAGGCCGAGTTGCTGGCTCGGCTGGGCACGCCCGAGCATCAGGCCCTGGCCGCCTCGTTCCCGCGGGTGAATGCAACTGCGGCGGTGGGATCACCGGTGGCGGATAGCTAGCTATTTCTCACAGAGGGCACAGAGAATCACAGAGGGCGGATGGGAAGAAAGAATCTGGGTGTGGAATAGGTGACTTCCTACTTGCACACCAGAAACTGGATGTCGTCCACCCACAGATCGAAGACCTGTCCGCCGGCGATGGACCAGTCGATGGAAACCAGCTTGCCGGGCGTCACCGCCGCAGGACGGGGTTCGCCCCAACCAACTTGCTGCTGGACCTCGGAAAACAGAATCCGGAATTCCTTCCACTGATTGGTCACTATCAGATCCTTGCCGAAGTGATTCCAGCAGACCTTGCAGACCCCCGCATTCGGGTGGGTGTTCACGTCGCCGATGGCGAAGCGGATCTGGCGTGTCGAATCCGCGCCCACCTTGGCCTTGAACGAAATGCCCACGTATTTCGAGGCGTTGTAGACGCCATTCTGCCGGGTGAGAAAGTTCACGCCAAAGCCCGCGCCCCAGGTCTCTGGCCCGCCGATGGAGGTCTTGCCTGTCCCACGCAGCGCCAGGCCCGAGCCATCGGCTCCCCCTTCGCTGGGGATGAACGGATCGGGTCCGATGGTCGAGCCCTTCTCGTCATGTTTTGTCCACCAGTAGCCATCCCGGCCCGCGATTACATTGAGCTGGGTGTTCTCGTCCTCGAAGTCGTCGATCAGACCATCGTCAGCGGGACGGGTGCCCAGCCGGCAGCTCGCGACATCGGCTGCCCCCGGGGTGCCGCCTGCGCCGCGGGTTTGTGAGACGCCTATACAGGCGGAGACGCCGCCCAGCACGAGAAAACACGAGAGAAGACGAGACATGGACTCGGCGACACTATACCCCAAGCGGTGGGCAGTCGGGCCGAAGAAAACGATGGTAACCCGGCCCGTAACTTGGTAAGAGGCTCTTACCAACCTCGTCTTTGGTCGCGGTGTGATCTGCGCGCTCCTTATCCTGAAATTGCTGGCCCTGCCGCTCGCCGGCCCATCGGCTGAGGCGGCTGTGTCGCCTGAGTCCGCACCGACCGCATCGCCCAGCGCGCCCGCGGCAGCGGAGGAACCGGCGGCGGCCAGTCCCACCCCGATTCCTGCCGAGCCCAGCCCAGCGTCGGGTGCTGCTGAGCCCAGCCCAGCGCCGGCACCGGCCACCGACGGCGCCAGTCGCGTGGGGAGCCCGCCGGCCCTTCGGGACGGACAGCCCACCCCACCCGCCCCACGCGCTTCGCGCGCGCCCTCGCCGGCGGCGGACCGTCGCGCGAGGCCGAGCGAAGCGAGCGGGGAGGGGGGGCAGGTGGGGGGCCGAAGGGCAGGGGAACCCTCCCAGGGTTCCCCTGTCAATGACGAGCTACCGGGTGCCGGGTATGTGCCAGGGTATCGCATGTACCAGGGGTTGACGTTGTCGCCGCTTTCACCCCGGGTCGGTGGGGCTCCCGGAGGCATCACGCCAGGCTTTGCGGCGCCCATGCCGTTCGGACAGTGGACCCTGCGCTACAACGGGTTTCTGAGTGCCAGTTTCCAATCCAGCATCGGTAAGCGCGCCTGCGTTGAGCCGGGACAGAGCGCGACAGTTATCCACGTTCCGCCGCAGACACTCGACGAATACGCGTCGTTCGTGGGGACAAACACCATGCCCGGGCAATGGGTGGGGATGAACTTCGCCTACGGCAATGGCGTGGTCAGCGCCAACGTGAGTCTGAATACCTGGAATCCCACTGCGCCCACCACGTACTATCAGATCGGCAGCCAACTCTTTCTCCTCAGCGCGTATCTCGAATTCACCATTCCGCAGATTGGTCCCCTGCGGCCACGCGTCCTGGCCGGCTACTTCGGTCCCTTCTATGGCAGCCTCGCCGAGTACGGGTTGGGCATGTACACCAACCCCATGGTGGGATCGCCCCGCGGGGTCGGCGAGCTCACCGTCATCGAGTACCGTTTGCGACCAACCCTGACCCTGTTTGTGGAGCATGGGATCATGGGCAGTCGCAACGGTAACGTGCCGGCGAACGTGGTCCCTACCGGCGGCAACGGCTCGGCCAATCCCGTGTTCCCGTCCGCCTGGATCCACCACGCCCACGTGATACTGCGTCGGACCGGCGAAACCGAGGTGCGAACTGGGTTGCACTACCTCTACAACTGGGCCCAGGACGATCGCGCCCAGCAGGCCGCCGACAACGGCACCACGCGCGAGATCTGCGAGAACTACATCAAGGACGGCAGTCTCACCGTGCTCGGGTGGGATGCGACCGTGCACAACGCCGTCCTGGGCCATTTCGGGGCCGGGGCCTCGTATATTCACGGCGAGAATGCCTTCCCTTTGAGGGGGCTCAATACCTTTGGGGGCGAGGGCAACAATTTGACTGACCGCTGGTGGGGCCCGTCCAGCCAAGGCAATGGCAAGCTATTTGCCCTGGGTCTCAACTACAACACCAGCCTGGGCCGCATGTTGCGACCGTCGTACTCGGCCGACGCCCCTGACGTGGCAATCAACGCAGGATTCGTCATGGCCTACACCCTGACCAATACGCTGACCTTCCCTGGCACGGGTCCCGTCACGGGCCCCATCAACCCCTGCTCCTTGCCCGCGGACGTCGATGCCTTCAATCATCGCTTGCGCTACAAGTTCGCGATCGAGTCCGTCTACACCTTCCGTTCTTGGGTGGGGGTGGCCTTGCGCGCCGACCGGGTGGCGCCCAATTCCAAAGATTCTGGTGAGACGTTCTACGTGCTGGCTCCGCGACTGGTGTTTCGCACCAACTGGGTCAGTCACGAGACGATCTCGATCATTTACGGCAAGTGGTTCTATGGCCCTCGCAGCCATCCCGAGGCGAGCTCCATCATTTCTGGAGACGTGGGCCTCGACAGTCAGTTGATCGCCTTCAATGTGAACATGTGGTGGTAAACATGGATGACAGGTTCAAAATACCCGCCTTTCGAGCGCTCGGGATCTTGGCGGCAGCGGTCGTGACCCTGGCCAGCGTTGGCCCGGCCTACGGCCAGGGGGCCGTGGCTCCGGCGCCCGACGCTTCGCAAGGGTTGCGATTCGACCCTTCGCTCAGCCTGGATCCCACCTTGCCCCAGGTGGGTGCCATGCCCGGGGGAGTGACCCCGGCATTTGGACAACGCTCGCTCAGCGAGGGTGAGTGGCGTTTCGACTTTCACGGTTACATCCTGGCGCCCTTGAACATGGGGTTCAATACTCGGCCCAACCCCCTGCCCGGGCAGACCAAAATGGTGCTGCACGCGCCCCCAGTGGTTCCCGACGACCTGGAAACCTTCTCCCATACCGGCGTGGTGCCCACTACCTACGTGCAGCTCAATTTCTCCGAAGGCAACAGCATCGTGACCGCGAACATCAGCATCCTGGCCATGCAGGCCAATGTGTCGGAAAGTTTTCTCGAACCGGCTGATCAGCTCGGCATCACTGACGTGTTTCTCAGCGTGCTGCCTCCCTTGGGGGATCGGGTTCACATGCAGGCGCTGCTGGGCGCCTTCACCCTCCGCTACGGCTCGACCGGCGAGTACGACGAAGGACGCTACGGTACGCCGCTCATCGCACGTATCAAGGGCGTGGGCGAGCATGTGGCGCTGAAGACCGGGTGGCGAAAGTTCTCCTTTGTCCTCGAAGAAGGTTTGCATGGCCAGACCAACACCGCCTCGGTCACCGTCACACCGGACGTGTGGAACAACTTCGCAGACCCGGGCGCGGGCAGCACCTTCGTGGCCCATGTGCACGGGGGAGTGGGTTACACCAACCACGGCATGGGGGTCATGCTCGGGGGACACTTCATGCGCGCCTTCAGTCAAGACGACCGAGACGGGACTTCGGCGCCTGACGGACGCATCGACGTGTATGCAGGGGACGTGCGCCTGAACCTGGGGCGCTTTGGCCATTTCTATGGGGCGCTGACGTACACAGATGCCCTGCAGGCGCGAACCGTGAGCCGGGTGATCAGCATCCTCAACACCCAGGGCGGCAAGGGGCTGATGGACAACTACCTTGGCGACCTGAGCGGTGGTACCGGGCAACTCACCACCGTGGGCGGCCAGTACGATCTCAGCATCGGCCGGCTGGTCAGCTATCCGGTTCCATTTTCGGGCGACGGTCCGGATCTGTTCGTCAGCCTTTTTGGCATGCAGACCCATGTGTCGAGCACTGACAAGACCGTTGACAGCAACAACGGCCGATTCAAGTACGACAACGTCACCAAGCGCAAGTTCGGCATCGAGGCCACCTACAGCCTGCTCTTTTGGCTGGCGGCTTCGGCGCGTTTTGATCACGTGGATCCAAACGTGGACGAGACGCGCTACGGTTTCTCGGTGATTTCGCCCCGGATCATTTTCCATACCGGCTGGCAATCCACTGATCAACTAGTGTTGCAGTACTCACACTGGTTCAACGGCGCGTGGACCACGGTGCGGGTGGGCGATCCGCCAATCGAGGATATCTCGGTGGTTCCGGACGGTGACATGGTTTCGCTGTCGGCGCGCATGTGGTGGTGAGGACCATGACGCCGGGAAAGGCATATCGAGCCGAGCTGCAGCGCGGGCTGGTCGCCGGGCTTTGCAGCTTGGCGGCCTGCATTCCCAATGCCGGCAAGCAGGCTCCGCCAACGGGTTTCTGTGTAAGGCCAGCGGCGTTGTGCACGCCCGATCCAGGGCCGCAGCCGGTGAACTGTGCGGATGCCGAGGCGGGCCTGGAGTTCGCTCCCTTCATGATCGCCGATTTCGAGGAGACGGGCAACGACCCGAACGGCAATTCGGCGTACCTCGGCCAGTATATGTATTCATACACAGATGCGACCGCTCAAATCTATGCCAATGGCGACAACGGGACACAGTTTCCAGCCGGATACGCACCTGTGGCGGAGACGGCGGGCCTGTGCAGTTCGGGCGCTCCGAGTCCCAATCATATCTTGCACGTTTCGGGTGGGCCATTTCTGGGTTGGGGTGGGGGTCTGGGCGTGGCCATGGAACACATCACGCAGTCAGATGGGGGATACGGATTGGGATATTGTCCTGTTGGCCAGCCGGCCCAGTATGATTTTTGTCCTCCCGCTGGCTCGGAGGATGCCGTTGCGCTGACTACTCTCGACATGAGCCTGTGGGACGGCGTCGCGGTTTGGGCCAGGCGCGGGCCGGACAGCCAGCCACTCTTGCGCGTGCTGGTGGGCAACAAGTATGTTGACGAAGACGTTAGTTTTCTTCAGTACGGCAAAGACCCAAGCAAGCCGCGCTATTGTGAGAGGGCTCGTGAATGCGTCTGCGTAAACGGGAAGGACTGCAAGTTTTGGGCGGGCAGTGTGGGCAGTGATGCGGGCACCGGGTTCCAAGCTGGCTACTACTGTGGGGATCCGGCCGCGGATCCCCCACCCGGAACCCCTTCTGGCAACGGCGTCATGGCGACCAATGGTTGCAACATCACTCAGTGCAACCAGCCCTATCCAGCCTACGCGACCAAGTACACAGACCCGACGAGGTGCCAGAAGCCGGCAGACCCGGTGATGTGTCCAGACCCCAATTCTGCCACCATGGGGACAGATCCGCAGTTCTACAAGCGGCCCTGTACCCCATACGCTTTCCGCAGCGGCCTTCAAAGCAGCTATTGCTGGGATCCCGATCCAAATCATCTCTATGTCACGAGCGGCCGTCTCGATCCAAACGGAATTCCCGATTTACCCCCTGCCGAGTCGGACCAACAGTGCGGGGACTACTGGACATTTCCACTCCATCTGACTACCGAATGGCAGCTCTTTCTGGTACCCTTCACCACCATGTACCAGCAAGGCTGGGCTAAGCGATGGCCTTTCTTCGACACGGCGTCGGTTTCGGTGGTGCGTTTGACCTGGGACGCCGGCTGGGTTGACTATTGGATAGATAACCTTCGCTTTTACAGGGTGCGGCGCTAGACAGGGTTTGCCGCATGTCGCTGCAAGCGAGAGCCAATGAAAGGAGCTAACTCATGGAGAAAATGGCTGTGAACGTGCGACGGTATCTCATCATATCGAGCATTCTGGTCTTGGCCGCCTCGGCGGCAGGCTGTGGGTCGGGAGGGGAGCGGCCTGGGGCCAACGGGGGGACGATCGCGACGGGAGGCACCACGGCCACAGGCGGGTCCACAGGTGCGGCCGGGATCTTGTGCCCACCAGGGGTTACGCCCAGCTCGGCGGAAATTACGAATTTCTCGTCAACCGAGTGGAACGAAACCACCGACAAGTTTGGAACCGGCAACACGCTAGGCGGCATCTTCAGCTACGGAGGCGCCGCGAACGCGGGCAGCACAATGACATCGACTGTAGATACGACCAATCAGGCTTTGGTCCTATCTGGCAGCGTGACAGCCGGCGACTATTCCGGCGGCGGCTTGTCATTCGATGAATGCGTGAACGCGTCGGCCTATTCCGGGGTGCAGTTCACCCTGGGTGGAACCACTGCGGGATGCGACCTCATATTCGACGTCCAGACCTTCGACCAGAAACCTTCGGGCAAGAATCAGGTGGGCGGATGCACCGGCAGTTGTTACAGCTTCCCGGGCACGAAGCTTACAACCACCTCGGGCGTGGTTAGCGTCCCCTTTGCGAATCTGAGTGGCGGGGGCCCGCTCGTGGTTGCGACGGCTATCAATGATGAGATCGTGGGACTGCAGTGGCAGTTCCAGTCTCCCGCGCCAGTGGGCGACGGGGGCCAGCTAGGCTGCCCGAACATCAACCTGACCATCACCAACGTTTCGTTTGTCCCGTAGCCGCTAGGAGCGCACGATTTCGAGGCAGCGCGATCTTGCGCAGTTAACTGCCGGGGCGATTTGCGGTCGCCCCGGTTGACTCGCCTCCGCGAGTCGGTACCGCCCGACGCGCCGAATTTCGTCGACGAGGTTGACGCTTGTCCCGGGCCAAGGCGGGCGGTCCGGAGGGCGACCGCAGGTACCGCTGTCAACTTAGCGGGTGGGTGCGTGTGGTGACCGACGGGCCGCCCCGGATATTTAGGAAGAACCACATTTTTTGGACAGGATCTGGGACAGGCGTAGAGAGGAAGCGGCGATTGGCGACGTGGACTCCGAGAGGAGTCTGAAAGATGAAGCGTTGCAACCGCCGCG
>Ga0182011_10001698_pt1 | contig 19153 bp, 17 predicted proteins | sample 711E1DmetaG_FD_120481 | JGI IMG/M metagenome (GOLD analysis project Ga0182011, IMG submission 120481) | Permafrost microbial communities from Stordalen Mire, Sweden - 711E1D metaG | ecosystem: Environmental > Terrestrial > Soil > Wetlands > Permafrost | place: Sweden: Stordalen | collected... | reverse complement strand
CTCACTGCGCGCGCGGGCCTCCATCAGAACGGCGTGGATATGGCCTTCGAGGTGGTTGACGGCGATGAGCGGCTTGTCGAGCGCGAGGGCGAGGGCTTTGGCGTAGGTGATGCCAACCAGCAGGGCTCCGGCGAGACCCGGGCCTTCGGTGACGGCGATGGCGTCGAGCGAGGCGAGGGTGAGTCCGGGCTGGGCTTCGGCCGCCTGCGCCATCGCCGCGCGCACAACGGGAACGATATTGCGTAGATGCTCACGCGAGGCCAGCTCCGGCACCACTCCGCCGTAGTTCGCGTGCAGTGCGATCTGCGAGGCGACGACGCTGGCCAGCGTAGTGCCGTCGGCGCGCACGATGGCCGCTGCTGTCTCGTCACACGAGCTCTCGATTCCTAAAATAAGTCCGCTGTTGCTGTGCATCTCTCTATCATAGAGACATGGCGGCTGACCTCCATTTCAATTCGCGGCTTTGTTCTTCTGGCTCAAGGCTGTGCGCCTCCGACCCGCAGTACCGCGCCGCGCTGGGCATCGTGCGCCGACTGCGAGAGGCGGGGCATCAGGCTTACTTCGCGGGCGGATGCGTTCGCGATCTGCTGCTGGGCGTGGCACCGAAGGACTTCGACGTGGCGACCTCGGCTACGCCCGACCAGGTCGTCGCTCTATTTGCCAAGACGTTTACCGTGGGCGCGCACTTTGGCGTTGCGCTGGTCTGCTTGACGGTGACGAACGAAGACGCAGCGGAGGGCGAGGTCGAGATTGCGACCGAGGTTGCGACCTTTCGCCACGATGGAGCCTACTCCGATGGACGACGCCCCGATGCGGTGAGGTTTTCGACCGACGCGCGTGAGGACGTGTTGCGGCGAGACTTTACCATCAACGGGATGCTACTCGACCCGGAGAAGTACGAGGCGACGGGCGATGTGGCTGCGGCGACGCTCGACTCCGTCGGCGGGCGCGAGGATCTGGCGCGAGGAGCAGTTCGCGCCATCGGCGACCCCGCGCTGCGCTTCAGCGAGGACAAGCTGCGGCTGTTGCGCGCGGTACGATTTGCCGCGCGGTTCGACTTTCAGATCGACGAGGCGACGGCGCGCGCAATGCGCAGCCACGCAGAGGCGATTGCGCAGGTCAGCGTCGAACGCATTCGCGACGAGATGACGCGGATTCTGACTGAGGGCGGTGCGCGGCGCGGATTCGAGCGGCTCTGCGAGCTTGGGTTGCTGGAGCGAATTCTGCCCGAGGTGGTGCGGATGCGCGGCGTAGCCCAGCCGCCGGAATTTCATCCCGAGGGTGACGTGTGGACGCACACGATGTTGATGTTGGAGAAGCTACCTGCCGGATGCAGTGCGACGCTGGCGTGGGGTGCGCTGCTGCATGACATCGGCAAGCCTGCGACTTATCAGCCGCCCAACCCGATTGTGCCGGGAGATAGAATCCGCTTCAACGGCCACGTCGAGGTGGGTGTGCGCATTGCCGAGGTGACGCTGGCGCGGCTGCGATTCTCCGGCGAAGACGCGGCGCAGATCGTTGCGCTGGTGAAGAATCACATGCGATTCGGTGACGTGATGCAGATGAAGCAGTCAACGCTGAAGCGGTTTCTGCGCCTGCCGCGCTTTGAGGAGCATCTGGCGCTGCATCGTCTCGACGTAAGCTCATCGTTCGGCGATCTGACGAATTACGACTACGCGCGCGAGCAGTACGAGACTGAGCCCGCCGAGGAGCATCGGCCTGCACTGTTGCTGACCGGGAGAGACCTGATCGCCACGGGCTATCGGCCTTCGCCGCAGTTCAAAGCGATGCTGACGCTGGCCGAAGACGCACAGCTTGAAGGCACGGCGAAAACGCGAGAACAGGCGCTGAAGTTGGTCGTGGAGCGCTTCCCTCGTCCCGACCATTCGCCGAAGAGGTAGCGGCTGGAGTAGAGTTTTGCAATGCGCAAACGCTTCCCTTCCCTGCTTTTTCTGCCGCTCGTCGCTCTGATTCTCTGCACGCCGCAGCAGCTTCGCGCAGGCGTTATCGGGATGAGCCAGCCCGCGCCGTCGATCTCGCAGCAGCGCATCGACAAACTGCCGGATCCGCAGCGCGTCGAGTGGACTGCGTACCTCGAACGCTCGCACCAGCAGGAGATGCGCGACCGCGCCGCACTGGCCGCCGAACGCAAGGGCTTGGCAACCATTCCACCACTGCCGCGCGAGCAGTTCAACGCAAGTAGCGTTCCGCTCAATCGCGACGCTATCTGGTACGCAACTGCCGAAGCGCGCCACATCGGCGACGTTGTGGTCAGCTTCCAGACACCCGGCGGCGGCTGGTCGAAGAACCTCGACATGGCTACGGCTGCGCGCCTTCCTGGACAGAGTTACGCCACCAATAACATCTCGCGGTTCCTTGAGCCAGACGACTTTGACACACCGCGCGATCCCAACTGGAACTACATCAGTACGATGGATAACGACGCAACGAATACGCAGATCCATTTTCTTGCGCGGCTCTCTTCGGCCACCCCCGGGGCGGCTGGCGACGCCTATCGCGCCAGCTACCTGCGCGGCATTGGCTACCTGCTGGCCGCACAGTTTCCTAACGGCGGATGGCCACAGGTCTGGCCGCTGGAGGGCGGCTATCACGATGCCATTACCTACAACGACAACGCGGTGACGGAGGCCGCAACGGTGCTGACGAATGCGGCCAGCGGCACCAGCGACTACGCCTTCGTCCCTGCCGATCTGCGTCGGCAGGCGTCCGCCGCTTCTGCACGCGCTGTGGATTGCATTCTGGCAACGCAGATCGTTCTCCACGGCAAGCGCACACTGTGGGCGCAACAGCACGACGCGCTCACGCTGGAGCCGGTCTCCGGGCGCAACTTCGAGCCCGCAGCAATCGCCACTGGCGAGAGCGCCGACGTGCTGCTTTACCTCATGTCGCTCGACCACCCCAGCAAGGCTGTGGTGGAGGCGGTGCGCGCAGGCGTCGAGTTCCTGAAGTCCACCACGATCTACGGGCAGCAGTGGACTGGCGGCTGGGGTTCGACCGAGGGGCGGCATCTGGTCGCAAAGGCCGGAGCAGGGCCGATCTGGCCGCGATACATCAGCCTGACGACCGGCAAGGCGATCTTCGGCGACCGCGACAAGACAATTCATGACGACGTCAACGATCTGTTGCCGGAGCGGCGCAATGGCTACGCATGGTTCAGTGGCGGACCGCGGCGAGCCATCGACGCCTATGCTGGATGGAACAAGAAAAATCGATAATCTAGACCGCATAAAATAGAGAAGGAGGTAACGATGCCAGCCGATCCCAATCGAGTGATTGCCAACCTGCGCGAACTTGCCGCACTCACCAGTGACGCCGAGGGCGCACAAAGAATCGCCTTCACGCCAATGTGGCGGAAGGCTCGCGAGTGGTTTGCGGGGAAATTGGCCGAACTGCCCGTCACGCAGCATCGCGACGCAGCAGGCAACGTGTGGATTACGCTGGCGGGCGCGTCGCCGAGGGCGCTGGTGCTGGGCAGCCACATCGATTCGGTACCCTGCGGCGGCTGGCTGGACGGTGCACTGGGCGTAGTCACCGCGCTGGAGGTCCTCAGCGGTATTGCGCGCGACAGCAGCGGGCGACCGCCGTTTACCGTTCGCGTCGTCGACTGGGCGGACGAGGAGGGAGCGCGATTTGGCCGCAGCCTGTTTGGCTCATCAGCCTTTGCGGGGACGCAGACGATTGCCGCCGACCGTGTGCGCACAGACCACGACGGCACCACGATGGAAGCAGCACTGGCCGAGTGCGGCATCAAGATCGACCGCATCGGAGAAGCCGCCAGCGAGCGCGAGAATATTGCTGCGTACCTTGAGCTGCACATCGAGCAGGGGCCTGTTCTCGAACGGCTTGGCCTGCCGCTGGGCGCGGTGCTGGGGACCAAGGGAGTCGAGCGGCACAACATTACGTTTCTCGGCCAGACGGCGCACTCTGGCTCGACGCCGATGGGCGAGCGACACGATGCGTTGGCCGCAGCAGCCCGGCTGGCGCTGGAGATTCGCCCCATCGCAATGCGCCACGCAGACGCCGTGTGCACGATGGGCAGCTTGAAGACTTCGCCGGGAATCGTCACCGCAGTAGTAGGGCGAGCAGAGGCGACGCTCGATCAGCGCGATTTGGACGCAACGATTCTCGCGACCATGCTGCGCGAGGCCAAGGAGGCAAGCCACCACTTCGCGGAACAAGAACGCTGCACGGTCGAGTGGTCGAAGATCCTGAGCATCGAACCGGTTCCCTTCCACCCGCAGTTGGTCGCGCTGTGCCGCGAAGCGATCTCAGAGACGCTGGGAACACCTGCGCACAGTCTTCCCTCCGGTCCCTTGCACGATGCCTCCGAGGTCGCGCGCATCGGCATTCCCACCGCGATGATGTTTGCGCAGTCGCTCGGCGGCATCAGTCACAACAAGATCGAAGACACGCGCGAGGAGCATCTGCGCCTTGCCGTCAAGGCCTTCGACCGCCTCGCCGCGAAGACGCTCGATTGGATGAAGTCGCAGTAGGCTGTTGCAATTTCGAGCCGGTCGCAATTTAACAAAACCCCTACGAATTTCATTGCGCGAACGAGGTAGACTTACATTCATTATGGATTTATCTGGTTGTGGTACGGCACTGGTTACTCCCTTTGCAGCGGACGGCTCGGTTGACGAATCGGCCTTGGTCAGTCTGGTAAATTGGCAGATCGAATCGGACGTCAACTTCATCGTAGCCTGCGGCACGACGGGCGAGGCTTCGACGATGACCGAGGCAGAGAACCAGCGCGTCATTGATCTGGTGATCGAGACCGCCGCGGGGCGCGTTCCGATTATCGCCGGATGCAGCCACAACGCAACCAGCGTCGCGGTGGAGCGGGCCAAGAAGCTGTCGAAGACGCCCGGATTGAACGGGCTGCTGACGGCCAATCCTTATTACAACCGGCCCGGGCAGGAGGGACAGTTCCAGCACTTTCGCGCTGTTATCGAAGCGTCCGCGCTGCCGATTCTGATCTACAACATTCCCTCGCGCACGGGCACCAATCTGGAAGCGACGACGGTGCTGCGACTGGCCGAGCTGACGAACGTCGTCGGCATCAAGGAATCGAGCGGGAATCTGGCGCAGATCGCCGAGATCATCCACGGCGCGCCGCACGCCTTCAAGGTCTTCTCTGGCGACGACTCGCTGACGCTGCCGATCCTTGCGTTAGGCGGCGTGGGGGTCATTTCGGTGGCGTCGAACGCCGTGCCTGCGGAGATGGCGCAGATGGTGCAGGCGGCGCTGGTCGGCGACTGGGCTACGGCGCGCGCGATCAACAAGAAATTCTTACGACTGATGCAGGCGAACTTCTCCGAGCCAAGCCCCGCGCCGATCAAGGCCGTGCTGGCGCTGCTCGGCCACGGCGAAGACCACCTGCGGTTGCCGATGATTCCGGTAACGCCCGCCACACGCGACAAGCTGAAGAAGATTCTCGGCGAGTTGGGGTTGCCTACGAAATAGAGAATCATCCCGGTTGTCGTGTCGTATTCATTGTTTGTCGCGTCCGCAGCTTCATTGTTTGTCGCGTCCGCAGCTTTTTGGTTTGTCATTCCCAAGGGAATCTGCTTTTGCTCGCGCAATGACGGTCTACGCCATTACCGGAAGCTCTTTATCAATCTAAATTGCTGATCCGCGGATCTTGTGTGCGTGGCCGTTCTGATTACAATCGAAGCAGACCATGAAAACTCAAAACCCTGTTCCGCCAGCAGCTAAACTCGAATCGCGAATTGATACATTCTTTGCTGCTGGCGCTGCCGCCGTTGACGATCCGCGCGCGAAGTACGCCTTTATCGAGCTGCGCAATGAGCTGGAAGCCGGCTCGCTGCGCGCGGCAGAACCCGACGCCGATGCACCCCCCGTCTCTGGAGGACAATCCTGGCGCGTCAACGCGTGGGTAAAGCGCGGAATTCTGCTGGGCTTTCGCATCGGCGCGCTGGTCAATATGAGTAATGGCGGCCCACTCAGCTTCATCGACAAGGAGACCTACCCGGCGCGCACCTTTCTGACCGAGGCGGGCGTACGCATCGTTCCCGGCGGAAGTTCGGTACGGTCGGGCGCGTTTGTGGCGCGCGGCGTGGTGATGATGCCGCCTTCGTATATCAACGCGGGCGCGTACGTCGACGAGGGAACGATGGTCGACTCGCACGCGCTGGTTGGATCGTGCGCGCAGATCGGCAAGCGAGTGCATCTGTCGGCAGCGGCACAGATCGGCGGCGTGCTGGAGCCGGTCAACGCTTCGCCCGTCATCATTGAAGACGACGTGCTGGTGGGCGGAAACACGGGCGTCTACGAAGGCACTATTGTGCGGCGCGGCGCGGTGCTGGCCGCAGGAACGATTCTGACGCGCGGCACTCCGGTCTATGACCTTGTGAACGGCACAACTCTGAAGGCCACGGCCGACGCGCCGCTGATTATTCCCGCAGGCGCGGTGGTGGTTCCCGGCTCACGCGCGGTGACTGGCGGATACGGCAAGCAGATGGGCCTCAGCGTCTACACGCCGGTGATCGTCAAGTACCGCGACGAGAAGACCGACCTGTCGACTACGCTGGAAGAGTTGCTCAGATAGGGCTTGACATGTAGCTACTTTGTAGCTACTCTAGATTTGTAATCTAGCTCAGGCTGTAAGTAAGCTCTATTGGGAGAGTTCACTTACAACGGCTTTATGTTTTGACTGCAATCAGTGTAGGAAGCGTGGTTTCTCCATGCGTATCCAACTGGACAGCAGAGATGAGTCAACCAACTGGGCATCGTTGACTTGGTGAACCGGTGAATGCCGGATTTACTTACATCTCTGTACCTTGAGGGACAAATAGGAGAACGACATTGCGTACAAAGACTTCAGACATGTTCGATTGGGACGAAGCAAACATTGCCCACATTGCAAAACATGGCGTATTGGCAGACGAAGCCGAAGAGGTAGTTTCCAATAACCCGCTCGATATAGGGAAGCAGACGCGCGAAGGCGAAGAACGATTGATGCAGATCGGCGCAACTCTTTCCGGTCGAGTTTTAGTTGTCATCACAACGCTTCGTGGATTGAAAACGCGCGTTGTAACTGCATATCCAGCAACCCCAGCATATAGAACTTTCTACTCAGCGCATAAAGGGAGTATCCATCATGGAAAAGAGAATCCTTCCCAACTTCAAGAATGAAGACGAAGAGGCGAAGTGGTGGTTCGACAACCAGGCCGAGCTTCTGAAAGACTTCGAGCAGGCTGCGGCGGATGGCACTCTTGGTCGTGGCACGGCTGCTCGAATTGGGGCCATTCCCACGACCACGATTCGCTTCGACCCGGACGACGTCTCGTTGGCGCGCGAGCAAGCTAGCGCGCGCGGGTTGAAGTATCAAACCTACCTCAAGATGCTGGTGCATGAGGCTCTGGTGCAGGCTCAGACGAAGATTCAGTCGAAGGCCAAAGCGTAACTGCGCGACAACTCCGATGCCTCCTCCTGAGTACGCTATCAGTCCGCTAAAGGCGCGGGGTGTAGAATCAGGGATGAATGGCTCAAGATAAATTACGAATAATCCCCCTTGGGGGCCTCGGCGAGTTCGGCATGAACTGCACGGCCCTCTGCTGGCAGGATGACATCCTTGTCATCGATGCCGGTCTCATGTTTCCTGAAGAAGAGCTGCTGGGCGTCGACATCGTCGTACCCGACATCAGCTTCCTGACCGAGAATCGCGAAAAGGTTCGCGGCATCCTGCTGACGCACGGGCACGAAGACCACATCGGCGGGCTGCCGTGGATTCTTTCGGAGATCAACGTGCCGATCTATGGCACCGAGTTCACCCTGGCGTACGTCGAGGGTAAACTCGACGAGCACCACCTACTGGACAACGCCGAGCTGAACGAAGTTCTGCCTGGACGACGCTTCACGCTAGGGCCGTTCACGATCCAGCCGATCCGCGTGACGCACAGCTTGGCTGACTGCGTGGCATACGCCATCCACACGCCGGTGGGCGTGGTGGTGCATACGGGCGACTTCAAGATCGACCTGTCGGCGCCGGACGGAAACCCGTTCGACCTACAGGCGTTCGCTGAGCTGGGCAAGCACGGAGTTCTGTGCCTGATGCAGGACTCGACCAACGTCGACCGACCGGGCTACACGCCGAGCGAACGCGCCGTCCGTCCGCGCCTGGACGAGATCTTTGCGCAGACCAAGAAGAAGCTTTTTTTCAGCTGCTTCTCGTCGTCGATCCACCGCATTCGAATTGCGATGGAGCTGGCCGAGAAGCATGGCCGCAAGGTCGCGGTGATTGGCCGCTCGCTGGATAATTCGACCGAGATTGCTCAGGATTTGGGCTATCTCGACCTGCCCGCGGGGCTGCTGATTCCTCCGGGGCAGATGCGCGACATCCCTGCGAACAAGCTAATGGTGATGATCTCTGGCACGCAGGGCGAGCCGATGTCGGCGCTATCGCGCGCTGCGGTCAACAACCACAAGCACGCACATATCGACGCGGGCGACACCGTGATTCTGAGCTCGCGCGTGATTCCCGGCAACGAGAAGTCGATCTATCGCATGATTGACCACCTCGAACGACGCGACGCGAAGGTGATTCACGACGACGGAACCGCTGGGCTGATCCACGTCAGCGGGCACGGATCGCAGGAAGAGATGCGGCTGATGATTAACCTGCTGCGTCCGAAGTTCTTCATTCCCGTTCATGGCGACTATCGCCACCTGAAGCGCCACGCGGAGCTTGCTGCGGGCACCGGACTGGTGGAGAAAGTCATTCTGCTTGAAGACGGCGAGATTCTGGAGTTGGACAAGACCAGCGCGCAGAAGAACGGAAAAGTCACCGTGGGACGAGTCTGCATCGACTCCGGCGGCTCGATCGACGTGGTCGAAGACGTGATTCTGCGCGACCGCCAGCACATCGGCGAAGGCGGAATCGTATTGCCGATTATCACCATCAACAAGCGCACGGGCAGAGTAGAAAATGTGCCAGAGATCGTCATTCGCGGCTTCGCGGTCGACGATCCGGCTATTCTCGACGAGGCGCGGCTGGTGGTACAGAGAACGCTCGAAGTCTCCAGCGACGAGGAGAAGGTCGACTACGGCGTCATCAAGGACAAGATTCGCGCCGACCTGAAGCGCTACATCCAGAAGAATATGAGCCGCAGACCGCTGATTATGCCCGTCATCCTTGAGGTCTGATCGCAGATTTTTTTGCCGATTTGAGTGAAGCCATACGGTTCTCCTGCATCCAACAGAAGCAGGAGAACCGTATGCTTACCTCTGGAATTGTCAGTATTCTCGTTGTGCTGGTCGTAGTTGGACTGGTGCTGTATCTGGTCGATCTCATACCGATGGACCGCACGATCAAGCAGATCATCCGCGGGATTGTCATCGTATTAGTCATTCTGTGGCTGCTCCAGGCGTTCGGGTTCCTAGGCCCGGTTCACAATCTTTTGCACCCGGTTCATCCCATTCGATGATCCGGCTGTAAGTGCCTTTCAGACGATCTCCTTGATCTCCTGCTGTTGTTTGCGCAACGCCGGTCCGACGCCAGACGCCCTGTTCGTCCCCCCCTCCCCCCCGGGGTACTTTGAACGGAACTCGTTTTGAATGTGCGACTTTGCAGGATTATTCTTCTGCAAAGTCGTCTAAACAAACGAGTTACGCACAAGGTATTATAAATAAACGACTTACGGTTGGACAGACGCCGATTTCGGCTCGTCAAGTTCGGCAAAGATAAATGCGAAGGGCCGCAAGGTGCGTCGCGCTCTCGCGTCGACGGCTTGCGGCCCTTCGTTTTAATCTCTACTACTATTTTACCGGATTGAATGAAACTAGTATGCCAACTTTTTTGACTTTATTTTGGCGTGGAAGTGATTTCGTTTGTTGGAGTTGACTTTTTGGGGGCGCTTCGAGCATCTTGACAGGATATTTTGGGGCGGGCAAGAGGTGGGCTTTATCGGAACCCACCCATCGCTAGAAAAAAGCGATGGATGGGGCACCCGGCACCCGGCAATTTTTGCCCGAAAATTTGCGCTCCCGGCGCGCGATGTGCCGATTGTCATGGTGCTGTGATACAAAGGCACAAGCGGCTTTTTTGCAAAATTGGTCGGATCACTGGAGTGCGATTCCGTACAGGCACCGAGCGGTCCGCCGGATAACGCTGGAACTAAATTGAGAATCGCGGGCAAAACCTCGGTTCTGACAGGGAGAACGAAATTTATGTCGACGGGAAGTTGTGACATTGGTTTGATTGGACTGGCGGTGATGGGCCAGAACCTGGTTCTGAACATGAACGACCACGGGTACAAAGTGGCGGTCTTCAATCGCACGGTCTCGAAGGTGGACGATTTTCTGCGCGACGAGGCGAAGGGGACCAAGGTGGTCGGCACGCACTCGGTCGAGGAACTTTGCAGCCAGTTGAAGTCGCCGCGGCGCGTGATGCTGATGGTGAAGGCGGGCGATGTGGTCGACCAGACCATCGAGACGCTGCTGCCGCACTTGGACAAGGGCGACATTATTATTGACGGCGGCAACTCGCTGTTTACCGACTCGAACAGGCGCACGAAGGATTTGGCCGAGAAGGGGATTCTGTTTATCGGCACGGGCGTTTCGGGCGGAGAAGAAGGCGCGCGGCGTGGCCCGTCGATTATGCCGGGAGGAAATCCGGCGGCGTGGCCCCATGTGAAGGAGATTCTGCAGGCGATCTCGGCCAAGGTCGAGGGCGGTACGCCGTGCTGCGACTGGGTGGGAGAGAATGGCGCAGGCCACTACGTCAAGATGGTGCACAACGGCATCGAGTACGGCGACATTCAGCTAATTGGTGAGGCATACCAACTGCTGAAGGACTCGCTGGGGCTGACGGCCGACGAGCTGGCGGAGATCTTTAGCGAGTGGAACAAGGGCGAGCTGGATAGCTACTTGGTCGAGATCTCGGCGAAGATCTTTACGCTGAAGGATGAGGACGGGACGCCGCTGGTGGACAAGATTCTGGACAAGGCGGGGCAGAAGGGCACGGGCAAGTGGACGGCGATCTCTGCGCTGGACTTGGGAATGCCGCTGACGCTGATCGGCGAGAGCGTCTTTGCGCGCTGCTTGTCGGCGCTGAAGGACGAACGCGTGGCAGCGGCAAAGGTGCTGAGCGGGCCGGGAGTGAAGAAGTCGGTGGCGGACCGCGCGGCGTTTATCGAGGACGTGCGACGGGCACTGTACTGCTCCAAGATGGTGAGCTACGCACAGGGTTACATGCTGCTGCGCGCCGCAGAAAAAGAACAGGGATGGCACCTCAACATGGGCGGAATCGCGCTGATGTGGCGCGGCGGTTGCATCATTCGCAGCGTCTTTTTGGGCAACATCAAGGCGGCGTTCGATAAGAATCCGAACCTCGCGAACCTGCTGCTGGACGAGTTCTTCTCGAGCGCGCTGAATAAGTATCAGGCGAGCTGGCGGAAGGCGATTGTGCATGCAATTGAGGTCGGCATTCCGACGCCCGCGTTCTCCACTGCGCTGGCGTTCTACGATGGCTATCGCACGGAGAGACTGCCGGCAAACTTGCTACAGGCGCAACGCGACTTCTTTGGCGCGCACACCTACGAGCGAGTCGACAAGCCACGCGGCCAGTTCTTCCACACCAACTGGACTGGGCACGGGGGCAAGGTCGCATCCGGCGTCTACAACGCATAGGTCTGCATCGGTCAGAACGGAAGAGCCAGCTTCGATTCGTCGAGGCTGGCTCTTTCCCTTTGCGACGATGGCGATCTACTGGCCTTGCAGCTTCTGCCAGCAGTCCCAGGTGTAGATGACAATAATGAATAGAGCTAGCACTCCGGAAAGCGAGCCCAGAACACGAAGAGTGGGCAAAGTGATGTGAACCTTGCGCAGAATCGAGTTCTGCTGCTGCTGCTCGTTTTCGTTAATGTTGTCCAGAAAGAGCTGGTCCTCCTCGTAGCGCGTAATGGTGGCATTGTAGGCGAGCACAACCAGAAACAGGCCCGTTACAGCGGCCCACACCACAATCAGGACAGGCAGAGCGTTCATCATGGCGATCCCCCTTTGCTGGGTGCGATAACTAAAGGAAGCGGTCTTGCCGAGGACGAGTCGCCGAACAACTGCGATTCGAATTCCTCCCCGCTGCGCGCATAGTACTCCCTGTAGCGGACCGTTCTCCATATATTTTTTCCGCAGCGATCAAGCCCATCCGCGGAAAGGGAATGGACGAGCAGGCGGCTGCATCCGACTGCGGGCTCGCTTCATCCAATCGGTGTGCGAAGGGCGGCTTGAAGCACCTTGCGGTGGGCTGCTTGCCACGACCGGAATGGTCGCATATACTGAGATTGCGGTATCAAAAGGAGAGTGCTTATGGCCACTGCAAGTGTTACCCCAACCCCGGAGGTCGTTACTGGCGCTCCCACGTCGCAGTCACCGGTTACGCTGACGCCTGCGGCTGTCACCAAGGTGCGCGAGATTATGGCAACGCAAGACCCAATTCCGGCTGGGCTGCGGATCGGCGTGGTCGGCGGCGGATGTTCCGGCTTCCAATACTCCATGTCGTTCGAGAACCAGAGCGGCATGATGGACAAGGTCTACAAGTTCGACGACATCAAGGTCTTTGTCGATGCGACCTCAGCGATGTATCTGGTCGACTGCAAAGTCGACTATGTGGAGACGCTTGAGGCTGCTGGCTTCAAGTTCGACAACGCGGCGGTGAAGAGCACCTGCGGATGCGGATCTTCGTTCAGCGTCTAACTTCGATTCGTTTTGCAGCAGAATTTTCAAAAGAGGCACCTTTTGGTGCCTCTTTTGCTGCGCAGCGGCTCAATTTTTGATGCCAAGTGCGACGAGACGCTGGCGGACCTGTTGTTCCTGATCGGGCAGTGTGCCAGCCGCCGCCGCGAGGAACTGTTTGTAGAGGTCCACGGCGCGGGCGTTCTGATGCAACGTGTCGTTCGCTGTTGCCTCCAGAAAGAGCGTGGAGGGCGTCGGGGGCTGAACCTTGCCCCGCAGAGCAAGGGCTTGCAGCGTGGTTCTTGGGTCGTCGATCTCGCTGGCGGCGAAGGCTAGGTGAGTGAGCGCGTCGACGTAGGCGGCAGCGGTGGGAAAAGCTGCGGGATCGGCTACGGCCTGCTTGAGGAGTGCCTCGGCGGCGGCTGGTCGATGCAGGCTGAGGAGGCTCTCGGCGTGGTCGGCGAGGAGCGTTGGGTCGGGCTTGGACCCTGAGTGAGCTTGGGCCTGCGCGGCGACCAGCGCGGCGTAGAGCGGCTCGGCCAGATCGGCGTGGTTCGTCTCCAAATAGACCCGGGCGAGGAGGCGGGTGACGTTGGCGTCTTGCGGTTGGGACGCGTGGAGGGAGACGAGGAGCTGCGTGGCTTGGGCAACTTTGGCAGGATCGTCCGTGGTGAGATCGGCGCGGGCGAGCAGCGCGGTGAGCGTGGGATCGCCGGGATGAGCGGCGAGCGCGGGCGTGAGCAACGACTCAGCCTCGGCGGGACGATGCTGCGCGAGCAGGACGTGGGCGAGCGCGGCGGTGGCGGCGGGGTCTTGCGGCGTGAGCGCGAGGTAGCGGCGATAGGCTCGTTCGGCGGCAGCAAGATCGGCGGCGGACTCGGCAATCTCGGCCGAGAGCAGAATGTCTTCGTGCGACTCGCTGGTGAGGTTGAGGGCGGCGAGCAGATCGGCCGAGGCAGCGGTGGGATTGGCGGCGAGCTGGTCGAGCTGGGCGAGAGCTCGGTAGGCACGGGCTTTGAGGGTCGGCGCGGCGTCCAGATGGGTCGCAGTGGCAAGCTCGGCGTGGGCTTCGGTGGTACGCCCAGAGCGGGCGAGCAGAAGTCCGAGCGCAACGTGCGAGGCGGGAAAGAGCGGATTGGCCGAGATCGACTCGCGGTAGTAGGACTCGGCGGTGGGCTGCTTCGAGTCCAGCGCTTCCAACGTCAGGCCAAGATCGTAGAGAATCTGCGGATCATGCGGCAGCTTGACGTTGAGATCGGTGAGGAGCTTGAGCGCGGAGGGAAAGTCGCCGGCAGCAAGCGCTTTGTTGGCCTGCGCGATTGCGGCGGCCTGCGGCGCGGGTTCGCTGTCCGAGTGAGAGAAGTCCTGCGCATTCAATGTTGCGGGGAACGCGGCGGGGAGTAGAAACGCGGCAAGAAGGAGCACAGCAGCGCGGGAGCTTCGACCAGCTCGCGGACGCGGGAGAAGGGGCGGGTTCATATCTGCGACGGTCGTGGTCTCTCCTCGGGCGGTACTCGGCTGCTTCGATTATAGGGTGGGGAGCGCGGGATGCATTCACTCTTCGAAGGGAACTGCCGATAGGCTTCGTCAGAGGACAACATGGCGCATACCGATTCGACAAACAAAGAGGCTGCAACGGACAACACGGGGAAGAAAGTCTGCGGCCTGTCGCGCCGGGAGTTTGTGAAATATACAGCAGGGAGCGCCGCGTTTCTGTACTTCGGAGCGATGGAGACCGGATGCGCAAGCACTGGTGCGGGGACCTCTCCGGTGGAGTACCTGATTGCGTCGAACGTAACGACCACCGCACAGCAGGTGTTGTCGTTCCCTGTGCCACTGATGCCCTCCGGCCCCAACTCCAGCACCGGGCTCTATAAGACGGAGCTATCGCAGATAGCCCAGTACAGCAAGTTCAGTTACGGCAGCTACTCGCTGGGCAGCGGGCTCGCGGTTGCGCAGCGCTTCGACATTATGCCCGCCGGGTACAGCAATACATCGCCGACGCGGCTTGCGACGCTGGCGAATTTCTTCGCATTCTCCGACATCCATATCACGGACAAAGAGGCTCCAAATCAGCTGATCTACCTACAGCAGATCGATCCGACCTACGGCGCGGCGATGACTTCGATCTACTCGCCGGTGATGTTGTACACGCCCCATGTGCTGGACGCGGCGATCCAGACGATCAATGCGCTGCATAAGAAGGCGGCGTTCGACTTCGGCATCTCGCTGGGCGATACATGCAATAGCACACAGTACAACGAACTGCGCTGGTACATCGACGTGATCGACGGCAAGGTGATTACACCCAGCTCGGGAGCGAATCTGGGGGCCGACAGCATCGACTACCAGAAGCCGTTCAAGGCCGCAGGACTCGACCGGACGATTCCGTGGTATCAGACCATTGGCAATCACGACCACTTCAGCATTGGTTCGATTCCGGTCGACGCAGACCCGACGCTGAAGATTCGCGAGGGATACATCAGCAGCAATGTTCAGGCTACGGGCGATGTGCTGACGCCGAATTCTGGCCTGTTTCCCTGCCTGTTCGACACGACGGCCAGCCTGAAGGCGCAGACCTACTACATGGGCGTACTGGATGGATCGACGGCGACGGGCGCAATCAAGGACGCGGGAGTCTTTGCGACGGCACCGCAGGTTGTGGCCGACCCGAACCGCCGCTCGCTGCTGCGCACCGAGTGGATCGAGGAGTTCTTCACGACGGCTTCGAACCCGGTGGGACATGGACTGAATCTGGTCGATCCCAGCATGGGAGCGGGATTTGCCTGCTACAGCTTTGTGCCGAAATCGGCGGTACCGCTGAAGGTGATCGTGCTGGACGATACGCAGTCGGAGAACGACGGGTCGCACGACATTCATGGCCACGGATTTCTGGACACGACGCGGTGGAACTGGCTGCAAGCGGAGCTGGCCGCCGGTCAGGCCGCGAATCAACTGATGATTATCGCAGCACATATTCCGATTGCCGTGGGAAGTATCGGCTCCGAGATGGAGTGGTGGGAGTCGTCGAAGGACCCCCATGCGACGATGCAGAATGCCGTCTCGCTGACTGGGCTGGTGTCGGTGCTACAGAGTACGCCAAACCTGCTGATGTGGATGGCGGGACATCGCCATCTGAACACGGTGAAGGCCTTTACGCCACCCACTGGAGGCAACGCTTATCAAGGGTTCTGGCAGGTGGAGACCTCGTCGCTGCGGGACTTTCCGCAGCAACTGCGGACCTTCGAGATTTACCTGAACAGCGACTATAGCGTCTCCATTGTCACCACCAACGTTGACCCGGCAACGGCTGCGGGAACGCCAGCCGAGACATCGCGCGCCTATGCGATTGCGACGCAACAGATCGTGCAGAACAATCTGGTTCCCAACAGCCCGAACCTGCTGAAGGCATACAGCGTCATTCCGGTCGACACGATGGACCCCACGCGAGCACAGGACAACACGGTCGATCCGACCATCGTTTATGGCTCGGTGCCGGGAGTCGCGTGCTGCGCGTCTTACAACGCGGAGCTGTTCAAGCAGTTGACGCCAACGATGATCGCCACGCTGAAGACGCAGTTTCCGACGGCTTAGAGGCGGTCTGGATGCGGCGTTTCATAGCCTAGATCGGCCAGAAACTCATGGTCTTCGTCGGTGAGCAGAGCGCGGGCGAGAAGGTCGGGACGGTTGCGCAGGGTCTTGGCCAGCGCGGCCTGACGACGCCAGCAGCGAATCGAGTGATGATCGCCATTGGCTAGGACATCGGGGATCGGCGTGCCGCGAAAGTCAGCGGGACGGGTGTACTGCGGGTAGTCTAAAATCCCTCCCGACCCGTGAGTGGAGCGAGGAACGCCGTCGGCGGTCTTGCCGTCGGCAGGATCGTCAGGCAGGACGTCGGGCGCGCCGAAGCTCTCGTAGCGATTGGAGTCGGCGTGGCCGAGGACGCCGGGAATCAGGCGGGTGACCGCGTCGATGATGATGGCGGCGGCTAGTTCTCCACCACTGAGGACGTAGTCGCCAATGCTGAGTTCTTGGTCGGCGAGGAGGTCGTTGACACGCTCGTCTACGCCCTCGTAACGGCCACAGATCAGGACGACGCGGTCCAACTTGGCAAGGCGGGCGGCGGTGGCCTGCGTGAAGGGACGGCCTTGCGCGGAGAGCAGAATTACAGACTGGCGAGTGAGGTCGCGCATGGGCTTCGGCGCGATGGGTGAGGCTGCGCTACTCTCGCTTCGGGATTCGTTGCCTAGGGATTCAATACAGTCGAAGATGGGCTCGGGCTTGAGGAGCATTCCCTCGCCACCACCAAAGGGGCGGTCGTCGACCGTGCGATGACGGTCGTGGGTGAAGGCGCGCAGGTCGTGCGTGGCCACTTGCACAATGTCGGTGGCGATGGCTCTGCTGAGGACGCCGTGGGTGAGCGGGCCGGTGAAGAAGTCAGGGAAGATGGTGACGATGTCGAAGCGCATGATTATTTCTCGGCGGCGCGGTTGGGCTGGGCGTTTGGCTTGATCTCGGACTGGAGATTGATCTCGGCGAGACCGACGGGCAGGGACATGCGTATGGATTTGGCCACGGGGTCGAGAGAGACGAGATAGGCGCGGGCGAAGGGGATCAGGATCTCGTCGCCGGTCGGAGAGACGATAACCAGCAGCGGAGCGGCTTCGTCTAAGCGGCGCGCGCCGTCCGGCGTGGTGGGGAAATCGACGCTGGCGACCGTGCCAAGCGGGCGGTCATGATCGTAAACCGTGCAACCGATGAGGTCCGAGATGTAAGCCGCGTCGTCGTCGAGGGGATGCCGCTCGGCGAGCGGAACAAGGACTTCCCTGCCCGCGAGCTTTTCCGCCTGCTCGATGCTATCGACGCCGACGAAGTGCAGGACAATGCGACCTGCGTTGCGACCAGTGGGAAGCCAGTGAGAGGCGACTGCGGCCTGCTGGAGCGGAGCGGGGAGTGGGTCGGTAGGCAGGGACTGCGCGGCGGGGGAATCAGCAAATCCCGCAGGGGCAAGCCAGACACGGGGTTGACTGTCGAAGCGGTCGGGAAAGTCGGTGAAGAGGTCGGCAAGCACCTCGCCTTTACGCCCTTGGGGACGGAGGATTTGGGCCAGCACGATCCATTGCGAGGCGGATTCCATGGGCTCCTATTGCGGCGATGCTTCGCATTGCCGCTACGATTACGTCTGTTGCTGCCTGGCTACAAGTTCGCGCCGACCGCTGTGACAACGCTGACGCGACAGATCCGGGGAGAAGCAGCCTCAGTCGGGGGTTGGCTCGCCGTCCTCTTCGTCGTCATCGTCTTCGATAATGTCGAGGGCGAAGTGGTGGTGCAGCTTCATGCTGGCAGCGCCCAGAATGGTACGCAACGAGCGCGCAGTGCGGCCCTGCTTACCGATCACCTTGCCGATGTCGGCGGGGGAGACGCAGACGCTGAGGACGGTGGCATCCCGATCCTCAATGACTTCGACGGAAACTGCATCGGGTTCATCGACCAAGGCCTGAACAATCTCCAGAATGAGTTGCTGCATCCTGTCGACCGCTTGATCGCTTGTTGCGGGAGTAGCTTCGTTCATCACAGACACCTCTTGGGAGTATGCTGCGCCGGTCCAATTCATCTCGTCGCCTCAATCTGGGTGAGGTCTTCAGAGAATAAACCAATAGCTGCCGGTGCAGACCCGTGCCACATCCTGAAAATGAAGCAAATGTGCCACGCAGCCCGCCCGATTAAAAGCGGACATGCGAGAAGTTTACGCGAGGAAAACGGAAGTTCAACAAGAAGAACTTCAACCTCGGCATCTTTTGGGCACTGTAAATTGATTACCAGAGATTATTTAGTCACTAAACGGCAGGAGTTGTCTCGACGGCAGGAGCTGCGGCTACTTCGGCAACCGGCGCAGGAGCCACTTCAGCGGCTGGTGCGGCGACGGGCACAGCAACAGGTGCGGCAGCGGGATCGACGACCGGCTTGGCATAGAGAAGAGCGACGCGGCTCGACATCTGAGCGCCAGTGCCAACCCAGTAGTCGATGCGGTCGCGCTTGAGCTCAAGCGACGCGGGCGTGGTGCGGGGGTTGTAGGTGCCAACGACTTCAACCGAACGACCGTTGCGTGCACGATCCTTCTCAATGACAACTACGCGGTAATAGGGCTGCTTGCGGGCGCCTACGCGCGCCAGACGAATCATCAACACTTGGGGAATCCTCTCAGAAAAACAATGTGTTTGGGCGAAGAGATTAAGCGGCCCGACCTCTGGTCAGCGGAACCACGATTCACACAACCCAACACCTAAGTATGGCGGAGATTGCAAGATTTCGCAATGGCTACTCTTGTCCAACGCAAGATGAGCCTGAAGGGAGGAGTTGATTCCAACGCAAGATGAGCCTGAAGGCGTTGGAGCGGGCAAGCTGAAGATGGATGATCAGCGTGCTTGGAGCAGAGAAGTTG
>Ga0182011_10001697_pt1 | contig 19158 bp, 16 predicted proteins | sample 711E1DmetaG_FD_120481 | JGI IMG/M metagenome (GOLD analysis project Ga0182011, IMG submission 120481) | Permafrost microbial communities from Stordalen Mire, Sweden - 711E1D metaG | ecosystem: Environmental > Terrestrial > Soil > Wetlands > Permafrost | place: Sweden: Stordalen | collected... | reverse complement strand
GGCGCAGATGTTGGAAACTTCGATCAGGCCGCGCAGATGAACCTGATCGCCCACGTGGGCGATGCGCGTTTCGTCGGCTAGGCGCCAAAGAGTCTCCATCTTTTGTTCATCTTCTTCGTGAAGCCACTCGATAATTTCTTCTTCATTCATGTTCAAATCCTGTCTTCAACCCAGACGATACTTATCCCATTTGTCGCGGGGTTGTCTTTGTGCTTTATATATAATTGAATTCCCATCGGGATAGGTTATTTTCTTAATCAGATAGGATGGCTTTGTATCCTGACTGTGTGCGACAATCATCTCGCCTATCGTTTTTTCTCTTTCTTCGTTCAGATGGCCCAGCGCCAGAATCGACGGCCCGCGAAAATCATCCGGTTCAAAAATACTCTGTCCGTCTTTGGCGAGCAGGCAAAGACGTTCATTTTCTTCCTGATTGCGCCCCAGAATAATTTTGAGATCAGGATACAGACGGTAGTGACGGCCAAGCGTCAGCAAAACCAAATCGGTCTGGTTGTAATCGGCGGTGTGGGCGAAAAGATCCCGCAGGCGCGCGGCAATGACCTTATCGGTCAGCAGGCAACCGCCTGCAGGACAGGGATATTCTGTCACACCCAGGTTTTCCGCCAGCGCGAATTGCGGTTTACGGCCCCGGCCGGAAATATTGAGCAGTTTATCCCGGTCCACAATGCCTTCGCGTTCGGGAAGCGTTGGTTCGAAATGCTGTGCTGAAAGAGGCCGGAGAATCAGATCCTGCAATCCGCTTTCCTTTTCGATCAAACGAATTGTATGCCGTTGCTGGGACATCGGACGTTGTCCCAGCACTTCGCCGGTGATCACAAAAGAAGCGTCCAGTTCCGGCATCATCTCTTTGACTTTCCGCAGCATGTAAATGCGGCAATCGATGCAGGCGTTTATGGCGCTGCCATGGCCGTGCGGCGGATTTTCCACCATCTTGATATAGTCCATTCCCTTGTGGATGACGATAATGGGAACTGCAAATTCTTCGGCGACTTTGCGAGCGTGCATTTTGCAGCCCGCCTTTTTAGGCGAACAGTTGCAAAAGACACTTGTAAAATGGACGGCCGTGACATCGATGCCCTGATCGATCATTAATTTCACAGCCAGTGTGCTGTCTAGGCCTCCGGAGAGAAGGGCAATAGCTTTTTTGTTCAGATTCATATCAATCTATTCTCTTTCAATATTGTTATCTCGTAGAAAGTACAAGGTGTTTACTTATCTGTGATGGGAACTCCAAAGCTGGTGAATTTAATTTTGAACCCGTGCCTGGCGGCCATGGCTTTGATCCGGGCCACTTTATTCAGATCCGGTTTAAAACCGGTCGAGAAATCTTCCTGAGTCTGGCCTTCAAATGCGAGGAGCATGGTTTCCGCCATGCAGGCAAAAATAAACCCGTCTTTAATCGGTAATTTTAATCCGATGCGGGATGTTGGGGGCGGCTCGATAACAGCTCCATCAATAACGAGAATATCTTTGCGTAGTGCGCAGATTTTTTCCGGAATATTGCGCGGAGAAGGAATATCACAGATGATCGCGCCCTTTTTGAGATTATTGGCTGTTGCCGCGGATGGTACTTCTATGGCGGATGTCGTAAAGATTATAATATCTGCATCTTTGATTACATCCCCCAGCGCTAGGCCTTTATCAATAACAGTCGTGGTTGATTTTTGAGCAACGAGAAATTCTTTAAGATCGGTCAGTCTTTCCGCATTCTTCGCGAGTAAAAAAATGGTATCCGCTCTGTTTAAAAATCCCAAGGCGCAGTTCTGGCCGATGGCGTTTGTCGCTCCGACAATCGCGACTTTTGCTTTGGAGAGGTCAACTTTGCGCAGGTCCGCTGCTCGATCCAGTGTTTCCAGAATTGCGGCAGTAGCGAGGCTTGCGCCGGTGGTGATGGCGACAGGCGTTTTTTCGGCAATCCATTGCCCGCCTTTTCCGGCAACTCCCATTAAAGCCCCCATCCCGATTATTTTTGCGCCGGTTTTTTCTCCCAATCGCACGGCTTTTAATATCTTATTTAAGACGTCCTCTTCCTTCATCGCCAGCACTTGTTTGGAAAGCAACGGACAGACAATAAAGCAGCCATCGATTACAGCGCCTTGAGTGGAGCGCAAGTTCTTTGCATAATGAATTTTCAGCGGCGGCAGAATTCGCAAAACCATTTTTATGAGAGCTTGAGGCGCAAGTTTGGATATAAAACAATAATCATGAATATTTTGAATATCGTAGGGATTAAGTACAAATGCGAACTTACTCATATAATATATCTCCATATAAACTTTAATTTTTCTCTAATCTCCGGCCACGCCAAATCATATAGATCGCCGGATAAATGATGAGCTCAAGTATAGTCGAGGAAATCACGCCGCCAACCATCGGAGCGGCAATGCGTTTCATGACGTCGGCGCCAGCACCGTGACTGAACATTATCGGAATCAGACCAGCCAGAATGACGCTCACCGTCATTATCTTGGGACGGATTCGCTTGACTGCTCCATACATAACGGCATCATGAAGATCATTTTGGGTCTTCAGTATTCCTTCTTTCTTCCATTTATCGTAAGCCAGATCAAGGTACAAGAGCATGACCACGCCTGTTTCTGCATCCAGTCCGGCCAAAGCGATGATACCCACCCATACCGCAATGCTCATATTGTAATTGAGCAAATACAAAAGCCAGAAAGATCCCACCAGCGAGAAAGGCACCGCGAGAAATACAATTGCTGTCTTGGTTACGGAGCGCGTGTTGAAATAAAGCAGGATGAAAATAATCAGCAGTGTAAAAGGAATAATCAATTTCAAACGCTCGTGCGTTTTGAGAATGTATTCATATTCACCGCTCCAGGCCAGCCGGTAGCCCTCAGGAATTTTGATTGTTGCCGCTTTGTTTTGCGCCTCTTTTACATAACTGCCGACATCACGTCCGAAGATGTCGATATAGACGTATGCGGTCAAAAGTCCTTCTTCGCTTTTGATGGCTGTGGGTCCTCTCAGAATATTAAAGTCGGCCAGTTCGCCCATGGGCACCTGCAGAATGTTGCCGGAAGGTGGCATGCCTGCGGTGCTGACAGCGCCACTGACGGGAGTCATCACCGGCACGAGAATGCGTTTGAGTTTTTCCACGTCATTGCGTAATTCTCGCGGATAGCGGATATTTACGGGATAGCGCGCCCGGCCTTCGACGGTTGTGGTAAGATTCATGCCGCCGATTGCGGTTTCAATTATTTCATTGACGTCATCCACGGCAAGGCCGTATCTGGCGATGCTGTCTCTTTTAATGACAATATCCAGGAAATAGCCGGTAGCCACTCTTTCCGCGTAAACACTGCGCGTGCCCGGAATATCCCGTAACTGCTGCTCCAACTGCATGCCGATTTTTTCAATTTCCTCCAGATTCGGGCCCAGAATCTTTATACCTACAGGCGTGCGGATGCCTGTGGCCAGCATGTCGATGCGTGCTTTGATCGGCATGGTGAAGGAATTGGACACACCGGGGATATTGAGCGCATCGTTCATTTCATCTTTTATTTTTTCAGTGGTCATGCCCGCGCGCCACTGATTCTCCGGTTTAAGATTTATGATCGTTTCAAACATCTCCAGCGGGGCGGGGTCCGTCGCTGTCTCGGCACGGCCGGCCTTGCCGAAGACTTGCGCAACTTCAGGAATCTTCATTAATAATTCATCCTGCATTTGTAGAAGCCTCGCCGCTTCCGTTACGGATGCGCCCGGCATGGTCACCGGCATGTAAAAAAGCGATCCCTCATATAGAGGCGGCATGAATTCAGTGCCGAGTTTCATGAATGGATAAACGGTCATAGCCATAATAACGAGAGCAATAACAATTACTGACTTGCGGAAACGCAGAGCCAGATGCGCCACCGGCTCATAAATTTTATGCAGAAAAAGGCTCACAGGATTTTTTTCTTCCGGACGAATTTTACCCCGGATGAATAAAGTCATTAGCACCGGCGTCAATGTGACGGCGAGAAATGATGAAAAGAGCATGGCAAAAGTTTTGGTATAGGCCAGCGGTTTGAAAAGTCGTCCGGCCTGAGCCTGAAGAGTAAAGACCGGTAAAAAAGCAACGGTAATCACCAAGAGTGAAAAGAAAAGCGAAGGCCCCACTTCGCGCGCAGCGGCGATAATCACATCCGCTCTGCTGCCGGAACTTCCCTGATTTGCCCAGTCTTCGAGCTTCTTATGCGCGTTTTCCACCATAATAATTGCCGCGTCCACCATGGCGCCGATGGCAATGGCAATGCCGGAGAGGCTCATGATATTGGAGGTAACCCCCAGATAGTACATGCCGATGAAGGCCATGAGAATGGCGATGGGCAATGTCAGGATCACCACAAAAGCGCTGGGCAGATGAAACAGAAAAATCAGACAGACAATACTCACGGCAATGGCCAGTTTGATGATTTCGTCTTTGAGCGTGGCGATCGAACGGTTGATCAGATCGGAGCGGTCATAAGTGGTGACGATTTTTACACCCTTGGGGAGGCTGGGTGCAATGTTCTTATTGATTTTGTCCTTGACCCGCTCAATGACATTGAGGACATTTTCACCGAAGCGGACAATAACAATTCCTCCGGCGACTTCGCCCTTGCCGTTTAGTTCCACAAGTCCGCGGCGAATTTCCGGTCCGAGCTGGATACCGGCGACATCTTTCAAATAGATTGGCGTACCCGATGTGCTTGCGCTCACAGCGATGTCTTCCAAATCCTTGACCGTCTTGATATAGCCGCGCCCGCGGATCATGTATTCCGTACCGGAAAAATCCAGCACCCGGCCTTCCACATCCCGGTTACTCTTGCGAACGGCCTCCATGATTTTTGTGATGGGAATATTATAGGCGCTCAGGCGATTGGGGTCTATGGTAATCTGATATTGTTTGACAAAGCCGCCGACGCTGGCCACCTGCGCCACGCCCTGCACACTCTCCAACCCCAGCTTGACAACATAGTCCTGCAATGAACGAAGCTGGGCCAGATCAAGTTGTTTTCCTTCATCCACTATGGCGTAAGAAAATCCCCACCCGAGGCTCGTGGCATCGGGACCTAAAACCGGATTGACATTGGCGGGAATTTTATTTTTGACCGCCTGAAGGTATTCCAGAATGCGGCTTCGGGCCCAATAGATATCTGTTCCTTCTTCAAAAATAACATAGATGAAGGAGCTGCCCAGATAGGAAAATCCGCGAACAGCCTGTACATGAGGCGCCGCAAGCAATGTAGATGTGATGGGATAAGTAATTTGATCTTCAACCAGATCGGGACTGCGCCCCGGCCATTCCGTGTAAATAATGACTTGCGTGTCGCTCAAATCGGGCAGGGCGTCCAGCGGCGTTTTTTTTATTGCCCAGAAACCCCAGGCAACAATAAAAAACAAAAAAAGGAAAACAATAAATTTATTGCGGGCGCTGAGTTCGATGATTTTTCCAATCATACAATATCCTATGGTGAGTATTAGAAATTAATCTTCTTTTTCTGTAAAAAAGAAGATTACGTCATTAGCAATTTCATTTGCTTTCCATGTCTTGATCTTGCTTCCGGAAAGGCCGCAAGCCTTTGCCAATTCACAAAGACGAATTTCATACCATGTTTTACCGTTATTCCTTGATGGCCAAAATTTGTGTTGGTAAAAAACAAGAAAATCACCTAGATGCAAAGAGTCAAAGATTTGTTTAACTTCACGATGTTTTACATGCTCGACTTTACACTTTTTGGGTTCTAATCCTGTATCAGAATCAAGAAAAACAATTTTCTTTTCCTGAATCCCCTTCAATATTTCGCACAAATCATCCGTGTATTTTTGTCTGTCTTTATGGTCAAATTCTCGATTAAAAACTTCAATACGTGAATCAAGATTCTTGATGAGTTTGATATCCCTAAAATAATTTAGCACTTCTTGGGGTATTGGAATATCATCTCCGTTGAAGGTTAGGGGCGGCCAATGATCTTTACGATAATAAGCTACTTGGAAAACTTTTCCTATCCCGAGATCCTTATTGTTAAGGAGGTGCAGAATACCTCCCCATTTTACGAGGTCCCTTTTATCAGCGTACCATTTGTCTCGCATCCTATCTCCCAACTTGTAATAAAAAGATTCGCGACCTGCATCCAAATATAAGTGGCTTCATAAAAAGTTCCAGAGGCAAGGCGCGCAAGGCCTGGATCGTGAGGCGTACTGATTGGTATGTTGAACGATACAGCCCGTAGCGCAACGCCGCATATGGACTTTTTATGAAGCCACACCTACCGCGAAGGCAGGCGTTTTATCCCCTTAAGCTGTGCCTCCGAATCAACAAGGAAATTAGCAGCCGCTACGACCTTTTCTCCGCTTTTCAGACCGCGCAGCACTTCTACATATCCTTCCGTCCTGATCCCTGTTTTGATTTCCCGCGGTTCAAACGCTCCATTGCCGAGATCAACATAGGCGACAATGGCTTTGCCTGTATCCAGGATAGCGGATTCCGGGATCACGAGTTTGCGGCCCAGATTAATTTTAATCTCCACGCTGGTAAACATTTGCGGCTTTAATTGATGACGGCTATTTACGAGCTTCAGGCGCACTTTCGCCGTGCGCGTCTGAGCGGACAAATCCGGATAAATGTAGTCGATTTGTGAAATCAACTCCACGCCTGGTAAATAGGCCAGTGTTATTGTCGCCTGATTTCCGACTTTAATCAGCGGCAATTCATATTCATAAATATCGGCGATAACCCAGAGACTCGACAGATCGGCTATATCAAACATCTTTTCTCCCGGCATCACCTTCATTCCGGCAACAGCCGTTTTTTGAGTAACATATCCGCTTGCCGGAGCATACAGAGTCAATGTTCTGATTGGTTTTCCCGACTCTTCAATTTGCCTGATTTGCGCTGGTGAAATATCCCACCAAAGCAGACGCTGGCGAGCCGCTTCCAGCATGGCCGTGGCATCTTTGGCGAGCATTTTGTTTAATTCAGATGAGGTTGTCTTGTCTGTGCTTGAATTGTTTGCAGCCGCATCCTTTGTCCATTTTAGAGCCGTTAAAAATTCCTGCTGTGTGGCGACAAGTTCCGGGCTGTAAATTTCGGCCAGCTTCGCGCCTTTGGTAACATAACTGCCTGTCGTGTCCACATAGAGCTTTTCAATCCATCCTTCTATTTTAGCATTAACCGTTGTCTGCCTGCTTTCATCAGCTTCAATTCTTCCGACCGACCGGATAGTTTTATTCATCGGCATCCATGCCGTTTTTACCGTTTTAACACCAATGAGTTTTTGTTGTTCTGGTGAAATTTCCACTTGCGGCACATCCTGATCGGATTCAACAATCGGTTGCTTTTGTTGAGAAGCGGAGGGTGTCGCTTTATCGGTTGCGCCAGCGGGCATAGAATGTTTCGAATGATCCTGAGCCGCGGCAGGCGCCGCAATGATAAGCGCCACATATCCCGCAAGAAAAGTGCACAGCAATTTTGCCAGACGGCTGCTCATCATTTTCATCTCTTTTCCCTTTCATCCTTAAGTCCGGTTGTAATAGCATCTAAACGGGCAATTGCTTTTTCTCTTTCCACCAGTTGGCCCCAATATAAGGACTCATAATCCAACAACGTTTTTAAACGGGAGATAATGCTTACAGCTTCTCCACCTCCTGTTGAATAACCGGTCAGGCCCTGCTCTATATCCTGTCTGGTTTTAGGAAGAAGCCCTTTTTGATAGATGTCCATAAGTTTTTCCGATGAGCGCAGCATGGAATAATTATCACGCAGTGCCGCTTCAATCATCAACCTTGTTGCATCCAGTTCCTGTTGGGCTGTATTGATATTTGACTTTGCTTCCAATACGGCTGGTTTTTGTTTGGATTGAAAATAAACGGGGATATTTATTGTTACTGTGGCTGCCCACATATCGAGAAACTCGCCCGTCCGGTTAAAGTAGCTGCCGCCAAGCGCGAAATCGGGATAATATTCTTTTTGCGCCATCGCCAGTCTGGTGTTGGCGGCCTCAATCATTTTTTTGCGCGATTTTAATTCCGGTGAATGCTGCATAGCCAGATCAACTGCCTCATTCATATCCAGTAAAAAAGGCTGATATGCTGGTTCAATGGGTCTTGTCAGCGTGGAACTATTATGCCTGCCGATTGCGGCCGAAAGCATGGCTTTCAGAGACTGAACTTTCTGCCCCGCCATTTCTTCTTTTTCCAGCAGCATGTATTTTTCGGTTTGCGCCATAATGACATCCTGCTGCATGGCTTTTCCGGCGGCATATCGTTCCAGAGTCAAGCCCTCAATGCGTGTAAGTAAATCCCGCTTGTCTTTCAGAAGATCAATATTTTTGTAGGCGAGAAAAAGATCATAATAGAGTTCTTTTACCCTGGCGACTGTTTTGAGCTTCAACAACTCATGCATCGCTTCAAGACTTTCCGCGTCACGTTCGGTCATTTCCTCTTTGAGTTTTTGTTTTCCGGGGAAAAGAAACTGCTGCGTCACTGAGAACATCCACTGGGAACCCTGCATTTCACCGTAAGTATAACGATTGAAGCCTTCATTCTGATAGCCGGCCATGAGCATGGGATCGGGCAAGCTGCCAGCCTGAGGAATTCTTAAGCGGGCGGCCTCGATTCTGGCCGCAGAAGCTTTAATTTCCGGACTGTTTTTCAGCGCTTCGTCAATTAAACCATCAAGTACCGGATCGCTGTGGGCAGGCGAAGCGGCAATCAGAAAAACGCCTAAAAACAAAAAACATAATTTGAATAATCTATTTGATATCAACATTTAATTTTACCGTTTGAGTTTTACCGCCACGGTTAATTTTAATGTTTATAGACCAGGCACCGGCCATGGAAAAATTGACGGTTGCCAGATAATGGCCGCCTTTTAAAATTGCATTTGTCTTATAGTTCATCGCTCCCATGCCCGGCATAGCCGGCATTGTATAATCAATGGCAACGGCCGCATCGGTGACATCTTTTCCCGCCGCGTCCTTAATGGCGATATCCATCTTGTTGATTCCGGTCACAGGGGGATTCTTGTCAATTTTGACCACAACTGCCAAATCGCCGGCTTTCTTGGTGATTTCATAATCTTTTGCCTGGGCTAATCCGCAGGTAAACGCGAAAATTATCGCTGTCACGATTAAGGTTATTTTTTTCATTTTTTCCTCCATTTTAATATTAAAATATTTATTCTTTATATATAATTAGCATTTGTTGCATGGAAAGGGCATTTATATAAAAATGTTCAATATGATCATTTAAATTAATTCGGCACGCTGGATTATATCATCCGTTTAAACTCCGGTCTCTACTTTAATTTCACGAATACCGTGAATATTTATATTAAACGATTTTCTCCCGAATATACATATCCGGAATTACTTCGCACATATCCCAGCAAGGTAACATTATATTCTCTGGCCAGATTCACCGCTGCGGCCGTCGGCGTTGATCTGGAAACGAGCACCGGAACGCCCATACGGATTACTTTGGTGATGATTTCCGAAGAAACCCTTCCGCTCACAAACAATATTGCGTTCTCCACAAGATTCATCTTTTTGTTTCTCAGCAAAACTCCGACTATTTTATCGAAGCAGTTGTGTCTTCCGATATCCTCGTTAAAAACAGAAAACTCGTCATGCTGGAACAATACGCTATGCACTCCTCCGACAGTTTTGTATATTTCCGAGCGCCGTTCAAAATTTTTCATGGACTGCATAATATTGCTAAGAGAAAATTTTTTATCATATGACAAAGTAATAAATTTATCATGTTTGAGCGGATTGATATATGTAAAGCATTTTCCACATCCTGACGTGACGCTGCGCAGACTTTCGCACTTCTCGACGGACTTGCCGACAGCAAGATCAATCATCACGGCAAAAAGCCGTTCGTTATAGGAAATGGAAGAAATATCTTCGATTCCGTCAATAACACCTTCACTAAAGAGAAAACCCAAAGCCAGCTCTTCCGTCAATTGATTGAGACACAAAAGTGACGCGTATTCCGTTCCATTGATATAAATTTTGAGTGATATTTCACCGATGACATCTTTTTCGCAATCAATCAAACGGGGCGCGCCGTTATCGGAAGAAATTTCTTTTATGCTAAAAGTAGAAAATAATTTCTCATCCATATTTTTACTATCCGTCATTTTATGATCAGGACAACCTGTTTACTTAGATCAACTTCTGTTTTGCAGCCTGTTTTTTATACTGCTTCGCCCCGAAAATCAGATCCTGTTTTTTAATGAACACTTCCGTATCCGGCGGGACGGAATGAGTCAGCCAGACGTTACCGCCGATTACGGAACGCGCGCCGACAACAGTATCCCCGCCCAGAATCGTAGCGTTGGCATAAATAATTACATCGTCGCCAATTGACGGATGGCGCTTTTTGGATCTTAATTTCTTGACTTCGGCCTTGGATAAGGAAATCGCGCCCAGAGTGACTCCCTGATAAATGCGCACGCGATTGCCGATAACACATGTTTCGCCGATGACCACACCGGTGCCATGATCAATAAAAAAGCTCTCTCCGATATGCGCGCCCGGATGAATGTCAATGCCGGTATGGCTGTGAGCATATTCAGTCATAATTCTGGGTATCAGTGGAATATTCAGATGATGAAGTTCGTGCGCGATCCGATAAATTGTGATTGCCCTGATGCCCGGATAGCTGAAGATGATTTCATCATAACCTTTCGCTGCCGGATCGCCTTCTAATGCGGCTCGGATATCCTTGGCCAGTATTGTGCGCAATTCAGGAAGCTTGCGGAGAAACTCCACTGTCAATTGATGCCCTAACGGCTCGCAATGAACACAGGGCAGGTTGTGGCGGATGCAGTCATGCCTGATGGACAGGATAATCTGTTCGGAAAGGATTTCATAAAGAGCTGCTATCTGCTCGCCAAGATAATATCCCAGATTCACTGAATCCAGGCGGGTGCGGATAAAATATCCCGGATATAAAATTAAGGACAGGCGATGCAGAACATCGATGATTGCTTCCCGATGCGGAATTGGTTCGGCGCTGACGTGATCGAAACATCCTCCTTTGCTGCACGACGTGACAAGTTCATCAACAACAGCCGGCACTTTATCACGGTAACTTTTCGCCGATTTGATTTCATTTTTACATTTATCGCCATTCTTTAAACGTTTCATCTGATTGTCTGATCCTCCCAATTAATTTACCATACACTATTCACTATCTACCATTCACTGTGCATCGCAGCTCTGCCCCGCTTTATTCCAGAAGGGAGACATGCCCCGCAGCCGTTCGATGATGGCCGGCATCTTTTCAATGACAAAATCAACTTCTTCTTCCGTATTATAAATACTCAGGCTGAAACGGATGGAGCCGTGCGCCATCGTAAACGGCACGCCCATCGCACGCAAAACATGCGAAGGCTGCAACGACCCTGAAGTGCAGGCTGAACCGGATGAAGCGCAAATGCCCAGCTCATTCATCAGAAGCAGGATTGCTTCTCCTTCCACAAATTCAAAACTGATATTGGTTGTGTTGGGCAGACGGTTTTGGATGTCGCCGTTGACACGGCTTTGCGTTATTTTACTTAAAAGTTCGCGCTCCAGTTTATCCCGCAGGCGCCTGACATATGAATTTTCTTTTTCCATATTTTGGGCCGCGAGTTCGCAGGCTTTTCCCAATCCGATTATTGCTGCTGAATTCTCCGTGCCGCCGCGCCGTCCCTTTTCCTGATGGCCGCCGATCAAAAAAGGCGAAAACTTTGTTCCGCGCCGGATATAGAGAACACCGATACCCTTGGGGGCATGCAGTTTGTGGCCGGATATGGACAGCATATCAATAACATTATTTTTCATATTGATGGGAATTTTGCCCGCGGCCTGAACAGCGTCGGTGTGAAAGAGAATACCTCTTTCATGCGCCATCCTGGCCGCCTCTTCGACCGGAAAGATAACGCCCGTTTCATTGTTTCCCCACATCAGGCTGACAATCGCGGTATCCGGCGTCAGACTTTTTTCCAGATTTTCCAGATCAAGAATTCCGTTTTTATCCACAGGCAGTTCTGTAATTTTATATCCCTGCGTGCCTAAATACGAACAAAGGGTGCGAATAGCCGGATGCTCCACACGACTAATCACAATATGTTTTTTATCGGGCCTCGTTGTCAGGGCTGATCGAATCGCGGAATTGTCGCTTTCGGTGCCACAACTGGTAAAAACAATTTCTTCCGGCAGCGCGCCCAGAAGTGCTGCTACTTGCTCTCGCGCGGCGCGGATCTTCTGGCCGACCTGACCACCGAATGTGTGCATACTGGATGGGTTACCATATAGTTCGCGAAAATAAGGCAGCATGACATCCAGCACTTCCTGGGCTACCTGTGTTGTGGCATTATTATCCATATAAATGGTTTTCATTTGGCGGCCTCCTCAACAATAATGTCCGACGAGACAAGTTCTTTGAGCCGGTGTTCCACAAAGTTTTTAAGGGTGATACCGGAAGCATTACAGGTCGCGCAAGCGCCGCGCGTCGCTACAATCACCCTATTGCCGATAATATCGATGATCTCGATATCCCCGCCGTCTTGTTTCAGCGAGGGCCGGATTTCCCGCTCGATGGTTTCTTCGATCAACCTTATTTTTTGAAGATTCGTAAGTTTCGGTTGGGCAACGGTTGTCGTCTCCGCCTTCACGCGCTCCAGAATCTGGGCAATCGCGTCCTGACAGTTACCGCATCCGCCGCCGGCTTTGGTATAATTGGTGACATCTTCCACGGTCGCCAGATTGTTTTCACGAATGGCCCGCTCGATTTCTTTATCCGTCACGCCGAAGCATTCACAAATGATTTTTGCTCCCGGCTCCAGCGACGGAGCACCTCGGTAGTTTTCCACAGCCTTTTCCAACGCCTGCTGGCCCATCACCGAGCAGTGCATTTTTTCGTCCGGCAGGCCGCCCAGATATTGCGCGATATCCTGATTGCTGACTTTGAGCGCTTCGTCAACTGTCATCCCTTTGATTATTTCCGTCAGTGCTGACGACGAGGCAATGGCGCTGGCACAACCGAAGGTTTTGAACTTGGCGTCTTTGATGCGTTTATTCTCATCGAGCTTGAATGTGAGCTTCAACGCGTCACCGCAGGCCAATGACCCGACTTCGGCCGCACCGTCGGGATTTTCAATCTCGCCAACATTACGCGGATTAAGAAAATGCTCTTTAACTTTATCTGTATATTCCCACATAAGAACTCCTTTTCAAATATTTTTAATCACGGGTATGAAACCCTCCGCTTCGCGGGATTGTTCCCGATAGCCTTTAGCTATTGGATAATTCAACTAAAAAACTTCAATACGCTTTGCTTTTGAAGTTTTAGTCTCATTACAACTTACCAATTCCGCTGCGCTGCGCTTGCGGAATTGGTGTTTCAACAATAACGCGACATCACGGGTTGTTCATTAAAACAAAAACGGCGTTCAATGCAAACAGATTCGGAAAGATTCGCACAATGGCTTTTTCTCCCAGATAGTGGGCTTCCACGATACGAATATTTTTCCGCGCGCAAAAATCCTTGAAATCCGTAATGCTTAAAAAGCGCACATTGGGAGTATCATACCATAAATAGGGCAATGATTCCGTAATTGGCGATTTACCATGAAAAAACAGAGAGAGCCTCGATTTGATATAGGCGAAATTAGGAAATCCGACAATAACCTTTTTGCCGATGCGCAAGGCTTCTTGGATGACAAAATCCACTTTTTTTACTTCCTGCATACTCTGATTCAGAATCACGTAATCAAAGGAGTTGTCCGGATATTCGCGCAAACTGTTCTCAATGTCATCTTGAAAAACACTTAAGCCCTTTTTAACACACTCCTGAATGGCCTTATCATTCAGTTCAATCCCTTGAGCCCGGACGTGTTTATCCCGGACAAGAGGATAGAGGAGTTCCCCTTCACCGCATCCCAGATCTAAAACGCGCGAATCAGGTTCAATAATCGAATAGATGATTTGATGATCCAGATTAATATTATTAAATTTCATATTTGCCTGCCACCAGGTACCCGTTAAAGGTCTTGTCTAAAAAATGTTTGATCAATGTTGTCTGTTCATCCACCTCAATAAGAAAAGCGTCATGACCGTAACTGGACGTCAACTCGCAATATGTAGCATCAATATGCCTTCTTTTTAATGACCGGACGATTTCCTGCGACTGATAAGGAGGATAGAGCCAATCGGATTTAAAAGAAATAACCAGAAATCTTGTGTCTATGGTTTTCCCGTGTGGAATAAGTTTTCCCCCCGACAGGTCAAAGTAATCTATTGCCTTTGTAATATAGAGATAGGAATTAGCATCGAAGCGCTTCACAAAATTAGCTCCGCGATAGCGCAGGTAGCCCTCCACTTCAAAATCAGCGTCAAATCCGAAGCTGAATTTATCGTTCTTCAACCGGCGGGAAAATTTTTCTTCCATAGACTGATCGCTCATGAATGTAATATGACCGATCATGCGGGCAACAGACAGTCCCTTCTCTGGCTGGCCATACTCGTAGTAATTCCCTTCACGCCAGGCCGGATCAGCCATGATAGACTGCCGGACAACTTCATTGAAAGCAATCTGCTGGGGAGAATGCTTCAGCGCCGTAGCAATAGGAATGGCCGATTTTACCCGTTCCGAATAAGAGGCAACCCACTGGAGGACCTGCATGCCACCCATGGAAGCGCCTGCAACGCACAACAGTTTGTCGATACCTAAGAAATCGATAAGATGCCGCTGCGCATGAACCATATCCGCCACGGTAATAAAGGGGAAATCCAGGGCATAAGGTTTTCCTGTAGCCGGGTTTATAGAAGAAGGCCCCGTGGAACCTTTGCAGCCGCCTATAACATTAGAGCAGATAATGAAGTACCTGTCTGTATCAAAGGCTTTGCCTGGCCCGATCATATTATCCCACCAGCCCGTATCATCTTGTCCCTTGTGAATACCTGCAGCGTGTGCATCGCCGGAAAGGGCATGCAGCGCCAGGATCGCGTTCGATTTATCCTTGTTCAATGTGCCATATATTTCATAAGCAAGCGTGATCGGTCCGAGTGTCTCACCGCTTTCAAATTTATGCTCTCTGCCCGATTCGGCAAAAGTATAATACTGTGTCTCCACAATGCCGACAGACTTAATATTTGTTTTTTCATTTTTTCTTTTGTTCATATTTACCAAATTATAAAGCTATTACATCAGCTCTCCTTTTTCCATTATAAACTTTCTAAATCAAATACAATGCTTTGATTTAGAAAGGATTTTTTATTTCTGAAACAACCATGTCGACAGATATCGCTCTCCGCTATCCGGCAAAAGAGCTACTATCATTTTACCTTCAGCCTCTTTTCTCTTTGCCACTTCCAAGGCGGCCCAGAGAGCAGCGCCGCTTGATATTCCCACGAGGATTCCTTCTTCTTTCGCGATTCGCCTGGCCATCTCTCCCGCATTTTCATGAGCGACCTGGATAATTTCATCAATCACATCTCTGTTCAATACATCAGGAACAAATCCCGCGCCGATTCCCTGAATTTTATGGGGACCGGGTTTCCCTCCGGACAGAACCGGAGAATCCTCCGGTTCTAAAGCAATGATCTTAACGGAAGGCTTCCTTTTTTTCAATACCTCTCCGATACCGGTAATTGTCCCGCCGGTTCCGACTCCGGAAATAAAATAATCAACTTTGCCGTCCGTATCCTGCCATATTTCCTGCGCCGTTGTCTTGCGGTGTATCTCGGGATTGGCCGGGTTTTTAAACTGCTGCGGCATGAAACTGTTTTTATAGCTTGCGGCCAGTTCTTCCGCCTTTTCGATGGCTCCTTTCATACCTTTGGCTCCTTCCGTCAGAACAAGTTCCGCCCCCAGAATACTTAAAAGATGCCTCCGCTCCATACTCATTGTTTCAGGCATCGTGAGGATAAGCTTATATCCTTTTGCGGCGCAGACAAAGGCCAGAGCAATTCCTGTATTGCCGCTTGTCGGTTCGATGATAACCGCATCCTTCTTTAGAAGACCAGCTTTTTCTGCCGCTTCAATCATGGCGACACCGATTCTGTCCTTCACACTGGAAAGAGGATTGAAGGATTCGATTTTCACAAGAATCTCCGCGTTTAATCCCTTCTTTATTCTGTTGAGACGAACCAGAGGTGTTTTTCCAATCGTCTTAGTAATGTCTGCAAATATATTACTCATAATACTCTCCTTATAACAATTACACCTTTGCCAATGCCTGTTCAATATCCGCAATGATGTCGTCAATATGTTCGATTCCTATGGACAACCGAATAAAATCCGGTGTTACACCTGTGGCCAGCTGTTCCTCCGCGGATAATTGCTGGTGTGTTGTCGTTGCCGGATGAATCGCCAACGTTTTTGCATCGCCCACATTCGCCAGATGAGAGATGAGTTCCAGGGATTCGATGAATTTCTTTCCCGCTTCCGCGCCTCCCTTGATTCCAAATCCGACAATCGCCCCCGCGCCCCTCAATAGATATTTTTTCACCCGCTGTTGCTCCTGACTGGACTTAAGTCCCGGATAATTGACCCAACTTACTTTCGGATGTTTCTCCAGATATTGGGCCACACTCAGAGCATTTTCGGAATGGCGCAGCATCCTCAGATGAAGGGTTTCCAGTCCCTGCAGAAAAAGGAACGAATTAAACGGCGAAAGCGCCGGACCCAAGTCACGCAGGAGGCATACACGAGCCTTGGTGATGTAGGCGATATTACCCATGGGCTTCAGCGCTTCCACAAAATTGATCCCATGGTAGCTTGGATCAGGTTCGGCGATCAGCGGAAACTTGCCGTTTGTCCAGTCAAATTTTCCCGAATCAACGATTACTCCGCCCAGTGACGTTCCGTGTCCGCCGATGAATTTGGTAGCCGAATACACAACAATGTCCACCCCGAAATCTATCGGGCGAAGCAGATAGGGCGAAACGGTATTGTCCAAAACGAAGGGAATGCCGTTTTTATGTGCCACACCGGCAATACCTTCGAGGTCTGCCACGTCCAATTTAGGATTACCGATAGACTCGGCATAAATCGCCTTCGTTTTCGGTGTGATTGCTTTCTGCAAAGCATCGAGGTCGTTCGATTTGACAAACTTGACCGTGATCCCGAGACGGGAAAAAGTGTAATGAAACAGGTTGTAAGTTCCCCCATAGAGGTTGTCCGTTGAAACTATCTCATCTCCGGCCTGGGCGATATTAAACAGCGCCAGAGAGATGGCCGACTGGCCGCTGGCAACCGCCAGCGCCCCGGCTCCGCCGTCGAGAAGGGCCATTCTTTTCTCAAAGACATCCGTCGTTGGATTCATCAGCCGTATATAAATATTACCGAATTCCTTTAGACCAAACAGACTGGCCGCATGTTCGGTGTCTCTGAACTGATAGGCTACGGTCTGATAAATGGGAACAGCCCGCGATCCTGTTGTCGGATCCGCATCCTGGCCGCCATGCAAAGCCAGTGTTTCTGTTTTTAATTTTGCATCGATCTTGCTCATTACATATCTCCTTTTGCTTAGCGGGATTTCTATGGTTTATAATCAATCATTCTTTGCAGGCAGGTTCTTGCCTTGTTCATGATATCGGGGAGTACGGTAATTTCAAACCCCATTTCCTCCAGAGACCATAAGACTTTTTCCAGTGTTGTCAGTTTCATATTCGGACAGCTGGCCCGTTCCGACACCGGATAAAACATTTTCCCCGGATTTTCCTTCTTCAATCGGTGGAGAATACCGATTTCAGTTCCTATGATAAATTCTTTTGCCCCTGACGCCTTAACGTAACGGCATATTCCTTCAGTCGAGAGAACTTTATCGGCAAGAGAAGTAACGCTGGCCGGACATTCCGGATGCACAAGAACTTCCGCGCCACAATGGAGAGCTCTTTTCGCGGCGATATCCTCCGGAAGTATCTTAACATGCGTGGGACAATATCCCTTCCAGGAAATAAAATCCCGCCCTACCTGGGTAGATATGTAATGAGCCAGATACTGATCAGGAACAAATATTATCTCATCCTCGGGTCGAAAAGCTTTGTTGACTACCTGTTGGGCGTTACCCGATGTACAGCAAATATCGCATTCGGCTTTTACCGCCGCCGTGGTGTTCACATAACAAAGAACTTTTGCCCTGGGATGTTCTTTTTTTAATTCCCGAAGTTGATCGGCGGTAATCATATCAGCCATGGGACAGCCTGCCTTTTCATCCGGAATGAGAACAATTTTTTCAGGAGAAAGAATCTTTGCCGTTTCCGCCATGAAATAAACTCCGCAAAACACAATGACATCCGCGTTTGTTTGCGCTGCCTGAACGCTCAAGCCCAGGGAATCGCCCACATAGTCCGCGATATCCTGAACCTCCGGGATTTGATAATTGTGCGCCAGAATGACGGCGTTTCTCTCTTTTTTTAATTTTTTGATCTTTTCAATAAGTTCCATATTATTTAACCTCGTTTTTGTATAGAGGAGAGATTGCGCGCAATTTAGCTACAATACCGGGCAGTATCGTGAGGACATGGCTAATGTCATCCTCTGAGGTCTGCTTTCCTAAAGAAAATCGCAGCGATCCATGGGCCAGCTCAGTAGTTAGCCCTATGGCCATCATCACATGAGATGGTTCCAGTGAAGATGACGTACAGGCCGAGCCTGTTGAACAGGCGATTCCCTCCATATCCAGATTCAAGAGCATGGATTCCCCTTCCACATATGAAATGGAAACATTGATGTTGTTCGGGAGTCTCTGTGTCGGATGACCGTTTAATCGGGTAAATTCAATTGCATTAGTTATACCATTGATCAACTTATCACGAAGATATGTCAGTTGCTCCGTTTCTTTTCCCATCTCTTCTTTTGCCAATTCCACGGCTTTCCCGAAACCGACAATCCCCGGCACATTGTGCGTTGATGCCCGTCTGCCCTTTTCCTGATTTCCTCCATGAATAAAGGAATACATTCTTGTTCCTTTTCTAACGTACAGAATCCCCACTCCCTTCGGCCCGTAGAACTTATGTCCCGCGGCACTGAGGATATCCACATTTAATTCATTGACAGCTGTCGGAAGGTGCCCAAATGTCTGAACCGCGTCAGTATGAAAATACACACCTCTTTCTCCGGCTATTTCCCCGATTTTGGCAAGTGGCTGGATTG
>Ga0182011_10001696_pt1 | contig 19160 bp, 20 predicted proteins | sample 711E1DmetaG_FD_120481 | JGI IMG/M metagenome (GOLD analysis project Ga0182011, IMG submission 120481) | Permafrost microbial communities from Stordalen Mire, Sweden - 711E1D metaG | ecosystem: Environmental > Terrestrial > Soil > Wetlands > Permafrost | place: Sweden: Stordalen | collected... | reverse complement strand
TTGTAAACAGGGAACCTGGAATGAGGGTGTTCACTGTATATCTTCAGGAACTCCTCCAGGTTGGTACCTTCTTCGATAAATGACACCTCGGTGCGGGGCTGCATTACATCTTTTACAGGACGGTCGGGAAACTCAAAAGCCTTGTGTATCATGTCCGCTTCCGTATCTTTCCATACGCCTTCCGCCTCGCCGACGTCAATGGCAGTGCGTATTTCGGCCTCATCCACAGTGGGCTTGATCTCTGCATTATCAGTAACCATGCGCGTAAAACCCGCGCCTATTTTATTCAGCACCCAGACAAATGGATAAAGTACCCAGATCAACAGTTGGACAGGAATTGTATAACCCAGGGCCAGTTTCTCAGCATTATTAGCCGCAACGGTCTTGGGTATCACTTCACAGACTACCAGGATCACGACGGTAAGTATGATCGTTGCCAATAAAGCCCCCAGGCTTTCACCCCATAAGTTCACGGCAATAATAGTAGCTAAAGAGGTCGCTAAAATGACCACCAGCGTATTGCCAAGCAGGATTGCCGACAGGAACATACCGGGTTTTTCCTTCAGGCTGTTCAGCAGGTCGGCAAATTTGACATCATTACTGAGCAAGTGCTTAACACGTATCCTGCTCATGGATATAATGGCCACCTCGGCGCTTGAGAAGAAAGCAGACAGGACGAGACAGATGAAAATTATTATGAAATAAAAAGTATGCGAACTATCCATATACAACCCGGATTGCGTCCCCGAGTACGTTTATCATACCATCAGCTACGTACACAGTCAAAGAAAAAGCATCCTGTGGATACCTTAAAAGGGGAAAACAGGGGAGGCCAAACATGATAAAATAAGGTCACCATGCAGGTAGATTTCGCCTTTATCTGTGATTACGCCGAAGCGACCAACAAGATCAATGCACTGGGCATAGGATTCGATACTATAGTTGCGCAGAAAGCGCCTGCTAAACACCCCAGTTTTTTTCTGGTCATCCAGATGAGGGCCACAGTCGTTGAAGCGGGCGAAAAAAATTTTGAAGTCCATCTGATTGATGAAGACGGCCACGAGATCGTTCCCGCTTTAATAGGCAAGATCAATATTCCCAGGCCTCCGTCCGGCACCGAAAATACCGGCCGTATAGCTCTACGCTACGATAATATTGAATTCCCCAAATTCGGCGCCTATTCTATTCACGCTGTAGTGGAAGGACATGAGATGGTACGGATCCCTCTCAGGGTATTGCAGGCACCGGGTCCGGCACAGGGTTGATCCGCCAGTGGAAAAATCATGCATACACCGGAACTATATCCCACCCTTGAACATTGACCTGATGACTGTGAACACCTGCCCTCCCGGCTGGAGGTTTTTCAGGTCCCGCGCTTTGAATAGTCCGGGCACCAGACGGCATTAGGACGCGCCGGCTGATGGCAGGCGCCGCGCCAATCATATTTGCAGGAATCGCAGAGTATAACCTTCATACCCAGTGTCTGCTTTAATTTAATCTTCAGGTTGTCAAACCATGACGGTCCGAGCTTCTTACGTTGAGACATAATACGTGAGTTTATCACATATAAAAACCATGTCAAAATCAGGGTGTTGCTGTTAAAATAGGTCAAAGCAGTATTAGAGGAGGCAGGCCATGGCGCATTGGGATAACCGTAAGGAAAAGAATTGGAGCAAATTCCGCTTTAATCAGCCGTATGCGAAAGGCGTTAAACGCCTCAGGGAAGAGGTGCTGTCCGGAAAGGATTTCGATCCCGCTGTACTATGGCAATGGGGAACCATGCAGGCCATGGCTGTTATACAGATACTCAAAGACTGCGAGCAGGAGTTCGGCTCCAGGGGCCAGCATTTGGTCAATAATTCACTCCGTAAAATAGGGAATGACGTAGGCGCGCAGATTTTCGCCGGGTTGCCAAAGCCAGAGGGATTAAGTGAAGCGGAGATGGTAAGCTTTTTCACCACTGTCGTAAACCGGATTGTATATGCTTCACTCGAGGACCCTCGGATAGACGCGGCAGACAGGATCAGCTTTGACATCCTGTGGTGCCCACACCAGGACCAGTACTCAGCCTTCGATTGCCGAGTCCAGCGCTACCTGGTTCAGGGCATGCTGGACGCCATACAGGATAAAGGCTGGGTCAGCCCGGACTGGCAGGTTAAATTCACATGTACTATCCCATCAGGAGCAAAGGTTTGCACTTTCGTTCTCTGGAAAGCATCCGGCCAGGAAAAAGCCGAATGGGAGCTATATACAGAGAAGCTGGAGCAAAAAGCACTAAAAGAACCCCGAAAATAAACAATAACCAAGATTATTCGAGCCGGAAGCCATCAGGGCAATCAGGCTTGCAGCCGCTTACAATACCTCAATATGACCCTGTCCCCCATTACACCAACGCACCCGGTATACCACTCTTACGCATACCAAAGAAACCGAAAACCGGGTTGAAAACAAGATTTGACAACCTTTCAGTACTGTTGTATTATTCTGATTAATCAGATATTTCTGATTTATCTTGTGGAACTTAATGAAAGGAGTAAATTAAATGGCAAATAAGAGACCGAAGGCCGATAGCTGCTGTTCAACACCAGACGATCTTGTCGATCGTTTCCAGGTCGAGGCGGTTGTCAGCGTTGATGAACGCGGACAGATGGTGTTGCCGAAGGAAGTCCGTGAGAAGGTAGGCATCAAGGCAGGAGACAAGCTGGCCATAATAATGAGGAAAAGAGAGGGGTCGCCCTGCTGCATATTCCTGTTTAAAGCCGATGCTATGGCAGATATGGTCAAGAGCATGTTGGGCCCGTTGCTGGGCGAAATAAAGAAATAGTAAGGAGTAGTTAAATGAAGAAAGAAGATATTAAAGAGACTGTAAGGGAACACTATGCTGAAATGGCAAAGAGCTTGTATTCCTCTACCGAACCGGTAAAGGAAGCGAGGTCCTGTTGCGGGCCGGCCCCCGCCTCAAACAGTAAGGCATCTTCCTTTATCGAAACGGTAAAGGGAGCGAGGTCCTGTTGCGGGTCAGCACCCGCCACAAGCAGCAAGGTGCCTTCCTTTATCAAGTCATTCAGCAAGGCGGCTGGCTATACTGAAAAAGACCTGGAATCTGTGCCTGAAGGCGCCAACCTGGGACTTGGCTGCGGCAATCCCGTAGCGCTGGCCTCATTGAAAGAAGGCGAGACGGTACTGGACCTCGGCTCAGGCGGAGGCTTCGACTGTTTCCTGGCTGCCCAGAGAGTGGGGAAAACCGGTAAAGTTATTGGTGTTGATATGACGCCGGAGATGCTCGACAGCGCCAGGAAAAATGCCGCCAAGGGCGAGTTCGGTAATGTTGAGTTCAGGCTGGGCGAGATCGAAAACCTCCCTGTTGCGGATGCAGCTGTAGATGTAATCATTTCCAACTGCGTGATCAATCTTTCCCCCGATAAAGAGAGGGTATTCCAGGAGGCTTTTCGCGTGCTAAAGCCCGGCGGGCGCCTGATGGTATCTGACATGGTGCTGCTGGGCAAACTGCCCGACAAACTGATGGAGTCCGCCGCTGCCTACTCGTTCTGCGTAGGGGGGGCATCGCTCAAAAACGATTACCTTGGTATGATGGAAAAGGCTGGCTTTCGCGATGTTAAAATAGTCGGGGAATTGTCCCTACCCAACCTCATTCCCGATCATCCCGAGGTGCAGGACTTCATCAAGGAATCCGGGCTAGATAAAGGAGCACTCATAAAATACGCAGACATGGTTAAGAGTATTAAAGTCCAGGCCATAAAACCAGTATAATTCATAGTAAATCTATAGCAGGAGAAAATCGTGGGACCAGATTCATCAATTGAGACTAAGTTGAAGCCAACGCGACCCGGCGTACGGAATATCATAGCTATCGTTGCGGCTGTTGTCCTGGCCGGTATTTTTCTATTTGCCGGCGTAGGCAAATTGATGGATATGGGTCAGATGCCGGGACAAACTGAGTACCTTGACAAGCTGATCCCCGATTTCCTTTCTACACCTGAACTGGCGAGGTTTATAGGTTTAATCGGCATTCCGTATATATTGCCGATTGGGGAAACGATTCTCGGCTTGCTTCTGCTGGTGGGTCTATGGATAAAACTGGACGCTATCGCTGTTCTGCTGCTTTCCGCCGCTTTTACTTACCAAAACTCGTGGATGATCAGTCATGGGATAGACAAATTTCCGGACTGTGCATGCTTCGGATACTGGGAAACCGTATTTGGCGTCGTTTCCCCGGCTACATCTCTAAGGATAGACATCTTTATGTTCCTGCTGGCACTGGTAATAATATTCGTTAAACCGGGAGGGATATTATCTTCCCAATACTGGTTCAATAATCTAATCAAGAAACGTAATGCACGTGGTTGAGCCAACAACCGGATATTCATCGAAATACAAACAGTCAACATTTATTAGTGAGGAAATAATTATGAAACTTTCTCTTCCAGCACAAACGATATTGCTTCCCTCTCCGGTGCTCATCATTGGAACATATGGCTCCGATGGCAGGCCTAATATCATGAATGCCGCATGGGGAGGAATCGTATGCAGCAAACCGCCATGCATCAGTGTATCCCTCCGGGAGGCGACGCTGACTTATCACAACATCAAACAGGCCGGGGCATTCACTGTGAATATCCCCTCTGAAAAGTATCTCAAGGAGGCCGACTACGTTGGGATGGTGTCGGGAAGAGATTGCGACAAATTCAAGGAAACCCGCCTCACCCCGGAAAAGAGCAAACTGGTCAATGCCCCGATCGTAAAAGAATTCCCCTATACCCTGGAATGCAACCTGATCAAGGAGGTAGAGCTTGGATCGCATACCATGTTCATCGGGGAAATTGTTGGGATGGTGGCTGACAGCGAGGTACTAAGTCCATATCAACTGCCAGACATAGAGAAGGTACGGCCAATGCTGTGGGGTTCATTCGGCAGCGTGGCGTACTATAATATCGGCGACAAACTTGGCAATGCGTTCTCCGTTGGAAACGAATTACAACGGAGTTAAATTAAGATCTGAATTATTTCCCCTGTTCTACCTGTTGGAGGCCAGCGGGAGCGCCTGTGCCCAGGTTGACCTTGTAAAACCCCTGGGTGCCGGGCAACTCCATGACAAAATTTGCCGTGTCATCGATTGTTATCTTAACGTCTGTAGTTTGAAGATCAAGGACATGGCCACCCATTTTCCTGGCCTTATCGATGAAGTGGCAATGGTATCCAGGCACATTCACTCCATCAACGTACGGCGGGCACCTGAACGCTATTATTGTGCCTTCTACATCATGGAACTCGGTCACCTGCTGATGTTTCACGGCTTCCGTTAAGGGAGGATATGGTTTGGTCTGCTCAGGCACACTGCGGGTCTTCATGTAGCTGAATTTGCCTTCGATTTTCACAGCGTAAAAGAGGTTCTGGCTTGCCAGCTGGCCGTCTACGTACGACTGTAGCTGGTTCAAATCCATTTGTTGATTGACTGAAATAACCTTGTCGTTGTCAAGAAATGTGACGACTGCAAAGGGAGTGATCGTGTCATCCGGCACAACGGTGATACTCCCATCCAGGTTCGCCCGATAAAATATACTATCGAGCTCCAGCATCTCACCGTTCAGTGCCTGGAACGTCCCCAGCCCGAAATCACCGTAAGGGCGCAATTGTCCTACAGTCATATTGCCATCATATACACCTTTCATCAGTGCACTGATAGTTGAGGTCTGGAATAAGGTATCCCTATCGGTACGGATCTCGGGACTGCAGCCTGCCGCAACCAAAGTCGTTAATATAATTAAGATCAGTGTAAACAAACGACTTCTTCTCATTGTCCTATATCACCTCTATCACTGGACTTTGAAAGGTACACTTGCCATCTCCTGTCCATTGATCAGCAACTTAACCAGGTAATCACCTTTCACGAAGGGATCGGATTTAGTTACCAGCGAGGCCCTGATCTCCACGGTCCCTTCGATTTTACTCTTGTCTTCTTTCAACAGTTTAGTCTGGATGATGCCGTCAGCGCTGCGGTCGAGTATCCACTGTATGTTCAGTTCCGTATCCGCTGGAGCACTGTAGGCCCTGGCCCTGAAGTTGACCTGTTTCACATCGGATGTGAACTGTGCAGTCAAATTGGCGGTTTTCTGGTCCTGATCAGTGTATGAAAAAGTAGACATTTCACTGACGTACGGCCATTTTATAGACGCCGGATCGACTACTGTGAACGGCACATTCACCTGTTCCTGACCATCCACAAACAGGGTGATGTTATATTGCCCAATTGGCAGTTGTTTGCCTGGCTTCATACCTATTGAAAAGCTTATATATTCCCTGCCCTCAGCCTTGGTAGTCGGCTCATAGATAATCTTACCTTTCATATTCTCCAGTTCGCCGCTTACGTAAGTCCAGCGCGCCTTGATGACCGTATTGAAATCGCCTTTATTGACCTTAACCGAGCAGAAGATTTTGGAAATATCATTGGGAAATATGTCTATTTTATCAAGTGGTTCGTTCGTCAATAAATTCAAGCTGGTACACATGGTCGCGTCACTCAAAGTCGCGGCTGATGGAGTTACATCGCCCTGCACTTTAAAGGGCACTGATTGTACCAATGTGTTATCGAAATAGAGTTTTACTTCGTAGTCCCCTTTGGGCAGAAGCTTATCAGCGCGGGTAAACGCCAGTACAACGTAGGGCGTCTCCGCCGCTATACTCCCCTCGCCTATCAGGCTATTGTTCAGGCTGGCATTATCGCTGTTAACCAAATACCATTCCGCTTTGACCTTGGATTTTGCTGAAGTTGACGTGAGTTTAACAGAGCAATAGATATTGCTGACATCAGGAGTGAAAGTATTTGAAACCGTTGCAGGTTCGCCCGTTGTGGAAACTTTGCTGCATATGACCGCCTGTTCGATAGGCGATGTATTTGCACAACCTGGCGTCATAATAAACAGCGCAGATATTGCTGCCAGTATATAGACAATAAACAGGGGCATTTTCATTTTCGGTTGATTCTCCTTATAGGTCGATCAGATATTTTCCAGTTGATACTTACCGCTGTATCCCTTTTCGACACTGCGGGTAGTGTAAAGAAAAACAAGCTGCATGACCCTTGCATTCTTATGCAGCCTGAAACCATGCGTATTATATACAACCAGCATAGACTGAGACCTGCCGGTATAACCTGCATCCCAGACAGCGCTATGGATACTAACACCACACCTGTTGAGGCTGGAACGCGGCCTGGCCAGCGCCATGACATTGATTGGCAAGCTGACTATCTCATTGAATGTGATGAGATAAGGGCCAGGCGTCAGGTCTACTCCGCCATGCTCTTCGAATAAAACGGGCGTGGTCCTGGATAACTCTCTTCCTTCATTGGTCTCGGTCAGGTTGCCGCGAGATGAAAAACTGCTGATCTCACGCACTGTTAAGTCGATCCCGTTGGGCTGCAATTGGTCTTCGAGATTAATAGCCCCGTCAACTAGGGGAGGTTTGTTTTTCAACAGTTCCAGGATATCTTCACGCGTTAATACGCCATGTTTTTCTATCATTTCATGTTATTTCCGCCGGGCAATGATGTTATTATAATACGTATTGTTGCCAAAGTCAGGTTGATTGTTGAGTATCAAAGGAGAATAAATATGCGCAGACAAGAGGAGATAAACAGTCTGAGCAATGCTGAGTTGGGGAAGATAGCCATAGATTTTTTCAGGCGCAGCGCCCTTCACTACGGCCTCTGGTTCAATGAAGTGCAACATCAGCTTGGACTGGAGGAAGCGCTGGCAACTGAAGCTGCGGTGTTCGAGAAGTACTATCCCATTGCGTTGAAACGCCTGTCCGGGGTGCTTGGTTTCGAGATGGAGGATGGCATTCCGGGCGCCCTTGCCAGGATGCCGAAAGAAAAGCTTATAAACTTGATTGATGCAATCTCTGTAAACTGGCTGGCAGGCGACGGGCTATGGTTTCAGGCGGTGGAACAGAGGCAGGAGATGTATACGGCCAAGAGGTGCAATGACACCTGCTGGGCCAGGTTTTCCCCCATAGAGGCAACAAGAATCAAGGATTTATTGCACCTGCCCGAATCGGGTGGTCTGGATGCATTGGAGACTGCTCTCAGCTACAGGCTTTATTCCCGTATAAACGTGCAGGCCACAGAGAGGCAAAATGGTAATCTTATTTTCCGGATGGTGGAGTGCAGGGTGCAGGAAGCCCGTAAACGTAAGGGACTTGACGATTATCCCTGCAAGTCGGCAGGGGTAGTTGAATATTCAAGCTTTGCCAGGGCAATCGACAGCAGGATCAAGACCGATTGCATCGCCTGCCCGCCTGACGTTCATCCAAATGATTGGTCCTGCGCCTGGAAATTTTATATCGCATGAGCGGAAAACAGGTTATTGTAGTTGGGAGCGGAGCAGCGGGCATGATGGCCGCCGGGCGCGCCGCCGAAATGGGAGCAGAGGTGATTCTGCTCGAAAAAATGGAACGGGAAGGCAAGAAGGTCCTTATCAGCGGCAATACACGCTGTAACCTGACCAATTCACGCAGTCTCGATGATTTCATCCTCATGTATGGGAAAAATGGCAGGTTCCTGCATACTGCATTTCGCCATTTTTTCAGTGCCGACCTGATCGAACTCTTAGGCAAATACGGTATAAGGACATTGACAGAACAGGATGGACGCGTCTTTCCAGCATCCGGAAAGTCTGACGATGTGGTACATGCGTTAACTTCTTATATGAGAGAAAATGGGGTCGTAACCATAACTCGCTCTCCTGTACTGAATATTGAGCAGGCCAGCCAAGGAATGATGGCCGTATATACTCAAGACCGGACCTTTCGTACCGGTGCCGTCATCATAGCTACCGGAGGCGCTTCCTACCCCCAGACAGGGTCAAACGGCGAGGGATACCGTATGGCTGAGCGTCTCGGACATACAATCGTAAAATTGAGGCCGTCACTTGTATCGCTTGAAGTGCGGGAAAAAGACCAGGTGAAAAATCTTCAGGGTATCAGCCTTAAAGATGTCAGAATTACCTCGTTCGCTTGCAGCGCAGATGATATAAGACCACAGCTCGTTCCTCTGACAGACACCGGCAGGGGCATACCGGGGAAGAGAGCAAGAACGCCGCTAATTGAAAGCCGCACCGGCGCTCTCGTGTTTACACACTATGGGATCAGCGGACCAGCTATATTGCTAATGAGCCTGGCGGTCGCTGACGCTCTGGACCAAGGCCCTGTCAGCCTGACCATCAACATGATACCCGGTAAAGACCACAAACAACTGAAAGAGGAATTGCAGGATGAGTTTAGCCAATATGGATCCAGGTACATCCGCACTATCCTGGAAAACCTGGTACCTTCACGAGTTGCCGATTCACTGCTGAAAGCGGCAGGGACTGCACCGGACAAAGCAGCCAACCAGGTTACCGCAGTGGAACGCGAAAACATCGTAAACCGCCTGAAAGACCTGAGATTTAATGTCAGTTGCACCCGTCCTCTTGCAGAGGCTATGGTGACAGCCGGGGGTGTATGCGTTGAAGAGGTGAATCCGAGGACGATGGAATCTAAGCTGGTCAAGGGCCTTTATTTATGCGGCGAACTTCTGGACATAGATGCTGATACTGGCGGATTCAACCTGCAGGCTGCTTTCTCAACCGGTTACCTGGCAGGCGAATCTGCGGCCCGATCAAAATGAGAGATGTTTGGCAGATCGATCCCGAACTTTTTAAGCTCCTTTGCTAAGGCATGGACCGGCAGGCCGATCACATTATAGTAATCGCCTTCGATTTTTGCCACCAGGTCTGCCCCCTTACCCTGGATGGCGTAGGCACCTGCCTTGTCCAGGGGTTCCCCTGTCTCCACGTATTTCTCGATTTGCGCTTTGCTCAGCGCTTTAAAATGGACCCTGGTCTTTACCACACGTGAAACGATCTTGCCCGAATCAGCATCAATGATAGTGAAGCCGGTAATGACCTCATGACATTTGCCGCTCATCAGCGCCAGCATCTCACGCGCATGGGCCGCACCATCAGGTTTTCCCAGCAACTTTCCGTCGAGTACGCCGAAGGTATCCGCAGCAATGATAATGGAACCCGGATGCCTGGGGACAGCAGATGATGCTTTCATGGATGATATCGACCTGGCCAGTTCAACCGGACCAGTGGTACTGTCCAATCTTTCATCAGTCTCTGAAGAGTCAATGGTAAACTTAAGGCCGGTTTTTTCCAGTAGTTCCCTGCGGCGTGGTGAAGAGGAGGCAAGGACAACAGGTTTTGTCATGGTGTCAATTTAAGGTATACGGCAATACCGTGTCAAAATTTATATAACGCAACTATCCCTTGACAACAAGTATCTTCTATGATATACTTTAGTTAAATAGGAGATACGGAAATGAAACAAAATCAGTATACCATAATGGATTTTAAAAGGGACTTCCCAAATGATGAAGCTTGCCTCGAATGGTTAAAGGCTTCACGTTGGCCTGATGGTATAACCTGTGATAAGTGCCATAAGATTACTAAGCATCATCACGTAAGTAATCGTAAAGCTTTTGCCTGTGATGTTTGCGGTAATCATGTTTACCCGATGGTAGGCACTATACTTGAAAAATCAACAACCACTTTGAGTACTTGGTTCCATGCTATGTTTCTTATGGCTAATACCCGATGCGGTATTTCTGCTAAACAGCTACAGCGTGAGACTGGAGTAACCTACAAAACCGCTTGGCGTATGTTCAAACAGATACGTTCCATGCTTGCTGATAATGTCAGCCTGGAGGGTTCATCAGTAGAGGTCGATGAGACTTATATAGGCGGTCGCAGAAGTGGCAAGCGTGGGCGTGGAGCCGAAGGCAAAACTCCAGTGGTCGGCATGGTACAGCGCAAGGGACAGGTCAAAGCCATAATGACCAAGAACGTCAATAGTGCTACTGTAATGCCATTGATTAAGGAGAACGTCCAACAGGGAAGTATGATATATACCGATGAATACCCGATCTATAACAAGTTAAACCAGAACGGTTACAAGCATGAAACAGTAAATCACGCAGTTAAGGCGTGGGTTATTGGTGATGCTCATACCAATACAATTGAGGGATTCTGGAGTTTGGTGAAACGTGGTATCAGTCGCGTATATCATTCCGTAGGAGAAGATTACGTACAGGACTATGTAAATGAGTATTCTTTTCGCTATAATAGGCGTGACGGAGAGAGACCTATGTTTTGGAACTTTCTTGATCGTCTTGTGAAGGTTTAGGTATGGGGCGTGTTACTTTGTGTAAGAATTGTATAAACTCAGATTTAGTCAGCGGTGGTTGTGACACTGCTGGCTTATCGGTTTTATTATCTTGCTGAGTTTTTACTTTAGACAATTACGCTTGTCCCCTTTGAAATATTATAACACAAAGGGGGTAAATTAGTCATGCCTAATGATGTATTAGAAAGAGAACACGAACTTTGGTATAGGCGGTTATTTTTACCTGCATATGCTGTTAAGGATGCGGCAAGATACAGTAATACAAATCCCGCTACTATTAACGATTGGTATTATGGTGAAAATCCGATCTTAACGACAAAGGAACAGGGCAAACCATTAAGCTATATGCAATTGATAGAGGTTGCATTTGTTGCCTTTTTCCGCAGATTAGATATTTCTATGCAGCGTATTCGTAAATCCAAAGACTACATCGCACAGAATTTCACCACAGAATACCCATTTGCCCAATACCGATTTAAAACTGAAGGTTATCATATATTAATGGAGTATCTTAAACTAGAGCAAAGCCCTGAATTTGATAAAAGTAATCTAATCGTAACAGATAGCAGTGGTCAATTAGCCTGGGGTGACATCATCAGTGATAAGTTTACTGAGTTTGAGTACGAACATGAACTTGCGTTACGTTGGCATCCAGCTGGCAAGGATTCAACTGTAATAATTGACCCTCGTATAGCCTTTGGTGCCCCAATGGTCAACAGTATACCAACTTGGGCAATAAAAGGACGTTGGAAAGCCGGGGAAACTATTGAAGAAATTGAGGATGATTTCAGCTTGGATAAGAGCTTTATTATAGATGGGTTAAAATTTGAGGGAATCGCAATCTCCGATAACTCTATTTTGGGATAAGAATATACCTAGACCTATTCCTCGTGTTCTTAGAAAACTCAGGATAGATCAAACTATCATTCACTACGCTGAAAAATTTCAGCAATCAAATAATGTGCAAGAGGGTGGAGATGATAATTGGTTGAATCAAATTCAAAGTGATTGGATTGTTATTACACAAGACTATAATTTCCACAATCGTCAAAATGAGCTTTATGCTATCAAACAACATAAGATTGGTGTATTTTATATATGGGGAGCAGAAGAAAGGCAATGGGAAATCCTACGATGCTTTGCACGAGCATATGACAGAATTATTGAAACTTCATTATCATCTGAAAGACCATTTATTTATCGAGTTATTAAATGTGGACGCTTATATAAGGTAAGAATATGAAAACTAATGCTCTTTATTACGGTGATAACTTAAAGATACTCAGGGAACATATACCCGATGAATCCATTGATCTCATTTATCTTGATCCCCCTTTCAAAAGTAACACAGACTACAATATTTTGTTCAAAGAACCATCAGGAGAATCTTCCGAAGCTCAGATTATAGCTTTTGAGGATACCTGGCATTGGGGAAATGAATCTGAAAAGGCTTTGCAGGAAATAATAGATTCGCCCATAGCGTCTCCTAAAGTAAAAGACTTGATGAATCTGCTGATAGGATTCTTGGGTAAGAATGACATGATGGCCTATCTGACAATGATGTGTATTCGGCTTGTAGAATTAAGGCGTGTACTTAAAGATACTGGCTCCATATACCTACATTGCGATCCAACAGCAAGTCATTATTTAAAACTCATGATGGATGCTATTTTCGGATTAAAGTACTTCAAAAATGAGATTATATGGCATTACAGAAGATGGACAGCCCCATCAAATAGGTTTCAGCGATTACATGATGTGATCCTATTCTATACAAAGAACGATAATCACACATTTAATCAAGTCCTTATCCCTTACACCGAAGGCTCAGTTGCAAGGAAGATGCAAGGTGTCCTCCATAGATTTAAACAAGGTGATGAGCCAGTTTTAATTAGTGATAAAAGTACAGCCGAGGGTGTTTCATGTAATGACGTTTTTCAGATACCATTTATCGCACCTTCAGCTAAAGAGCGGCTTGGCTACCCCACGCAAAAACCAGAGGCATTGCTAGAACGTATTATAAGTGCTTCATCTAATGAAGGAGATATTGTGCTTGACCCATTTTGTGGCTGTGGGACTGCCTTAGTAGCTGCACAAAGGTTGAAACGTAAATGGATAGGCATTGATATTACTCACTTAGCAATCGGCATTATGAAATGGCGTTTGGCACAAGCATTTCACGACATTGAGTATACTGTGATTGGAGAACCAGAAGATTTGGCTGGAGCAACCGAATTAGCAAGTCAAGATAAATATCAGTTCCAATGGTGGGCAGTCGCTAAGATTGGTGGTCAACCATATGGAGAAAAAAAGAAAGGTGCTGATACTGGCATTGATGGTTTCAAATACTTCACAGATGAAGCTAGCAAGTCTAAAAAAGCAATCATATCTGTAAAAGGTGGCGGTACTTCAGTAAAAGACATTAGGGATTTAGTTGGAGTACTAAAGCGTGAAAATGCACCTATGGGTATTTTCATTACATTAGAAAATCAGACAACCCCAATGAAACAAGAAGCTGCCAAAGAAGGGCTTTATAAATCTGCCTTGGGTACAACACATGCCAAATTGCAAATCTTAACCATTGAGGAAATATTTAATGGCAAGAAACCCGATATGCCACCTTCTTTACCGCCGATCAAGTCTAAATATGTACCCAAACAACAGAAAGGTATGATGGATAAGCTACTCTAGTTTTATACTTGTTCTTAAGGGATAGTTGCGTTATATAAAACGCTATGGAACATATACCACGGTAAGATATTTGGACACCTGCTTTCCGGAGGTATCCTTGACCAAGATATCGATTATGTTTGGGCCGGGCTCCAACTTAACCATTACGCTGAAGTGCCCGTTCTCTACCGTAATGAAAAGCCCGTTTATCATCATATCTACACCCGGTTCAGTATTGCCCGTAACAGTGACCGGACTGCTTCTAACAACGGATTCATCAACCGGCCCCGCTATGTTAAGTTTTAATGTATTACCACTACCATTATCGCTGTAACTCACTACAGGCATCCCGCCATTGCCAGCCTGGCAGCAAATCAACACTGAAATCAAAAGACCTAAATCCAGTAGTATCCAAAGGCTTATCATGAAGATGACATCCTCGCTAATTGATGGTGATCATAATTAATAACGCCCGAAGACCAAAAAAGTTTACTAAAATGGATTTTTCTTTATAATTTATTCTTATGAATATTTTTACAGTAATTATCCTGGCTGCCATTCTCCTACCTTTCATATTGGATCTGGTATCCAGTAACTTAAATTTAAAAGCTTTAAAGCTCAATCCTCCATCGGTCCTTAAAGATATTTATCCCCTTGATAAGTACCGCAAATCGCAGGAATATACACGTGAAAGCACTCATTTCAGTTTCGTCGGCAGCACTTTTGGCATGGTCTTGTTGCTGGGATTCTGGTTCGCTCACAGCTTCAACTGGCTTGACCTTGTTGTAAGAAGTTGGGGTTTTGGCGACATTGTAAACGGGCTGCTGTATACAGGCATCCTGATCTTGGCCTACGGTATCATAATGCTCCCTTTCAGCATATACGCCACGTTCGTTATCGAGCAGCGTTACGGGTTTAATAAAACAACGCCGGAGACCTTCATTGCAGACATGCTAAAAAGCCTCTTCCTAGCCGTCCTGCTGGGGGCGCCGCTGCTGGCCGCAATACTTGCACTGTTTGAAATCACAGGCCCTCTTGCATGGCTTTACTGCTGGGCGGCGGTGACCGCATATTTACTCATCATCGAATTTATTGCCCCCAACTGGATAATGCCGCTTTTTAACAAATTTACACCGCTTGCAGAGGGTGAACTGAGAACGGCCATCTTCGACTATGCAAAATCGGTGAATTTCCCCATTAACAACGTTTTCGTAATAGATGGCTCGCGGCGTTCAAGTAAGTCCAATGCTTTCTTCACCGGTTTCGGAAGGAATAAAAGGATAGCTCTTTTCGATACATTAATAGCTCAGCACACCGTGCCCGAACTTGTGGCAGTGCTTGCACACGAGATCGGACATTATAAGAAAAAGCACATTATCCAGGGGATGATAATCAGCATCCTGCATTTCGGCCTGCTTTTCTTCCTTTTATCGATCTTTATCGATAGCCCGGGCCTTTACCAGGCGTTTTATATTGAACAACCTTCGATCTATACAGGCCTGATTTTCTTTGGGCTTCTCTACACTCCCATTGAACTCGTACTCTCAATCTTATTGAATATGCTCTCGCGGAAAAATGAAGCCGACGCCGACCGCTTCGCTGTACAAACCACACCTGAACCTCACATACTCGGGGATGCTCTAAAAAAACTTGCAGCCAACAACCTATCCAACCTGACCCCGCACCCTTTATACGTATTCCTGTACTATTCGCATCCCCCTCTACTTCAGCGTACCGAGGCTATAAAATCCATCAGCCGGTCTGCTGTCCATTGACCGGCCAGCACATTTGTTAATTCCATCTTAATTTAATATAATCACTCTGGTCTTTTTACCCGGAGTTCTCCAGTTTTAATCATTCTGTAATTTCTAGAGAGTGTTTCTATTGACAAGACAGTACGACCTGCTTGATGCCATTTTTCACCCAAAGAGCATAGCTTTCGTGGGAGTGACTACAAGCAACCCATTTCATTGGACCAGGACTTTCTGGGATTCTGCCCGCGAGTTTCATTTCGAGGGACCGATGTATCCGGTCAATCCTCGCGGCGGTGAACTTGACGGTTACAAAGTATACCGCTCAGTGGACGAGATACCTGAAAACATCGATTATGCTATCTGTACAGTCTCAGCAAAAATTGCCCCGGAAATTGTGCGTAAATGTGCCGCCAAAGGGGCAAGGGCAGTTCACTTTTGCACGGCTGGTTTCGCTGAAACCGGGGGTGCGGATGTAACGGAGTTGCAGCAAGAGCTGGTCTCTACGGCCATCGAGACGGGAGTAAGAATAATAGGTCCCAATTGCATGGGAATTTATTGCCCGGAATCCAGGCTCTCTTACGATACCGGTTTTTCTAAACAAAATGGCAATGTAGGTTTCATCAGCCAGAGCGGGGGCAATTCCATCTACATGATAAGAGAAGCCAATTGGAGAGGTGTAAAATTCAGCAAGGTTATCAGCTTCGGCAACGCCTGCGACCTCAATGAAAGTGATTTCCTGGAGTACCTGATCGAAGACCCCAAAACCAGGATAATTGCACTCTATCTGGAAGGTGTCCGCGATGGAAAGAGGTTCCGCCAATTGTTGGAAAGGGCATCACGTGAAAAACCGGTGATCCTGGTGAAAGGGGGCTGCGGTGAAGCCGGGGCGAGGGCGACATCTACTCACACCGGCTCCCTGGCCGGCAATAACGCCGTGTGGGATACCCTCTGCAGGCAGCTTAACGTTATCAAGCCAAAGAATATGGAGGAGATGGTGGATGTGCTGGCCACACTGCAATTTATGCCTGATTTTAAGGGCCGTAATGTGTTGCTGGTAGGTCCTGGCGGGGGCGCCAGTGTTATGCTTACGGACGAGTTCGAAAGGAGGGGTTTCAAGCTGCCGGCTGTAACCGACAAAATCAGAGATGAACTCCTGGGTTTCAGCCAGGCTGCAGGAAACATGCTGCTTAACCCGATCGACTTCTCTCAGAGTATGCAGGACCCGGGAAGCATGCACAAAGCCATCCAGTTACTAACTAGATGGAAGGAAATAGATTTCTGCGTCGGGTTCTTCCGTCCCAGCCAGATGACCGATGGTTTCTTAGACATGGTGCGCAAGGCTGACGATATGGTCAACCAGGCTTTTAGCGCCTCCTTTAAACCAGTAGCGTACATAGTAGAAAGCGCAGTGACGGCAACCCGCCAGGCTATCGCATTTGAAATGGCGCAGAAGGTAATGGCATCAGGAAAACCGGTATTCTACTCGTTCGCTGCAGCCGCCGCAGCGCTACGCCTCGTTGCAGATTACAATATACGTAAAATCAGCAGGTTATAAGCGGACAAATTACGTATAAAGCATGCCGCCGTCGACGATGACCGTATGGCCGGTCATGTATCTTGAAGCATCCGAAGCCAGGTAGACTAAAGTGCCGACCATATCTTCCGGATCGCCGATGCGACCCATTGGTATCCTCGAGAGAGACTGCTCTTCCAGTCCCGGCCGTTCTGCCAAACCGGAATCTAACAGTTTAGTGTGTACAAAACCTGGAGCTAAACTATTGACCCTGATATTATAGGGCGCCAGCTCCCGGGCCATGACCTTGGTTGCCATCACCACTCCAGCTTTGCTGATAGCATAGACTCCGTTATCCTTTTCAGGTAAAAGGCCATCTGTAGAGGCAACGTTTATAATGCATCCACCACCCTGCTCCTTCATGTACTTAGCTACCGCCTGGCTGAGAAAAAAAAGACCCTTTACATTAAGGTTCATGATAGTGTCCCAGAGTCGTTCATCCGACTCAAGGAAAGATGCAAAGACCGGGCTCGTGCCGGCATTATTAATAAGAATATCTACCTTGCCAAACGCTGCTTTGGCCGTGTCCGCAACTTTTCTGACGTCCTCCATTTTACCCAAATGTGCGTTAATGACCAGCGCCCTCCTGCCCTCACCTCGTATTTCAGATGCAACCTTCTCCAAATCCTCGACTTTGCGACTCGTCAGGATAATATCAGAACCGGCTTTAGCAAAAGCCAGGGCAGTAGCGCGTCCAATACCTCTGCTGGCCCCGGTGATCAATGTAACTTTGTTTTCCAGGGAAAACTGCTTCAAATCAGACATATCAAAAACCCTCCAGGTTATTCTCTAAATATTGACACATCACTTTATGAAGCCTGCGCCGTTTTGTCAAGCTTGTCTGTATTTTGATAAGATGCACTCAGGACGACCATACAGGAGGCCATAACATGTGCGACACTATAGTTGCCCTCAGCTCGGCCACAAGAGATAGGGTGGTGCTCTTCGGTAAAAACAGCGACAGGGAACCCGACGAAGTCCAGAACATAACGATTTACCCTCGCCGCCAACACAAAGAAGGCGAAGAGGTCAAATGCACCTATATGTCCATACCGCAAGTTACAGAAACTGCGCGGGTCGTGCTGTGTCAGCCCTTCTGGATGTTCGGTGCGGAGATGGGAGCCAATGAATATGGTGTCGTCATCGGAAACGAAGCTCTCTTTACACGGGAAAAGCCTGCTTCAACCGGCCTTACCGGAATGGACCTGCTGCGACTAGCGCTGGAAAGGAGCAAGTCAGCCAGGGATTCTTTAGACATCATAATTCAACTGCTGGAGAAGTATGGCCAGGGCGGCAATTGCGGTTACCGGCAGAAGTTCCTTTACATGAACAGCTACCTGATTGCCGATTCCCTGGAGGCTTATGTGCTGGAGACCGTGAAATCGTGGTGGGCATGGAAGAAAATACAGGCCATCTGGAGCATATCGAATATTATTTCGCTCGGCCGGGATTTTGATGCATTTTCGCCGGGACTGATCCAGAATGCTGTTAAGAAAGGCTGGTGCAAAAGCGAATCGGACTTTAATTTCAATAAGTGCTATTCAGACCCTGTAATTACCTGGGGAGCCGCCGCCAGGGTACGGGAAACATGTTCTAGAAACATCCTGTCGCAAAAGCAGGGTTCATTGACCACGGCAGATTTTATGGAACTACTGCGAGATCATGGTGGCAAGAGCAATTTCCGACCCGATAAATACGGCGGAACAGTGTGCATGCATGCAGCTGATAAATTGATACGCCGCAGCCAGTCTGTAGGATCGCTTGTAGGCAGGATAGACGATAAGAGCGCCAATTTCTATGTAACCGGATCATCCAGCCCATGCCTCAGTCCCTTTTATCCTGTTTTTAGTGCCGGCACCGTCAATCCTGCCGGCTATCTGGAAGGAGGGGCGGAGTTCAACGAGGAAGCCTACTGGTGG
>Ga0182011_10001695_pt1 | contig 19168 bp, 15 predicted proteins | sample 711E1DmetaG_FD_120481 | JGI IMG/M metagenome (GOLD analysis project Ga0182011, IMG submission 120481) | Permafrost microbial communities from Stordalen Mire, Sweden - 711E1D metaG | ecosystem: Environmental > Terrestrial > Soil > Wetlands > Permafrost | place: Sweden: Stordalen | collected... | reverse complement strand
TAGCCGCAGAATCGCCTATACGGCGAACAACGGATTTTTAGACTGTGTGGCCGTCATCGATGGGGTTGAGAGTGGGTTTACAATTGGATTTATACTTCACCGGTGTTTAGTCCGGACAGTAAATATGTCGCTTATGCGGTTCAGATGGACTGTAAAGAGCTACTGGTTTGTAATGGTCTGGAAGATAAAGCTTACGACTGGATTTTTGAATCCTTCAACTGGGAAATCAACTGGTTTAGCAGCACTATCATCTTTGATTCGCCGAACAGCCTTCACTATCTGGCGGAATCAGGTAACAGTATTTATTTGGTCGAGAAGACCATTAAAAAAGGCAAAATGTAAAATGCGTTGATCGATATTTTCCTGATCTTGAAAATTTAGGGTAAGCTTTCCAACACCTTTTTGTTTAATTAATCATAGAGTTATAATATTAACAATACGGAGGACGGAATGAAGCGGGGATTAACGGCAACTATAAACATCAATCGGTTTAGGAAGTGGAGTTTATTAACCATCGTAATCATAATCGCTGTGTCTTTATCCGGTTGTAACAAAGAAACCGCTTCTTCTCCGGCAAATACCGGCATTACTAACAAAGCTAATTGGACTACTTATACGGATGCGAATACGGTGACTGCGGTACTGGCAAAAGGAAACGACTTGTGGGCCGCTACCGAAGGCGGTGTTGTGAAATGGAGCATGAACACCGGCGCCTATCAGAAATATACCACTTCAGATGGCCTGGCATACAACAATACCGGCGGCATGACTCAGGATAAATCCGGTAATCTCTGGTTCGTCACGGGAGGGATTACTAAATACGATGGTAAGTCCTGGCAAAATTTGCCTCCTGTCAGCGCCTCGCTGGACATCGGTATTAGCTCCATTGCCGTAGATGATCGGAATAATATCTATGCTGGCATGAGTGATTGTAGTATTTACCGCTACAACGGTGCATATCAGCAGATAAAAACTCCGGAAGAACCGCCAAACAGCAGGTTACCTCTTGGTCGCCAGGGAATTTTTGCATTAGCCGTAGATAGAGATAATAATCTCTGGTCGGTAGCCTCGGACGGGATAAAACGTTATGACGGCAAATCATGGGTAAACAGCCAGGATATTCCAGGGTTTCCTGATGTAACTATCGATTTTATCGGTGTCGATAAAAATAACGATTTATGGTTTCAAAGTTACACGGATTTTGCTTCTGCCTGGTTATATCGGTACGATGGGGCATCCTGGCAAAAAATCGGGATACAGTTTACCGATTCCACCGCCCGATCGATCACTATCGATAAGCAGGGAAATCTGTGGTGCGCTACCCTCGGTACATTGCAACGCTATAATGGGAAAACATGGCAGACTTTTACCTGCCCGGTCGTTGGCATCGATTCCATCGCTGCTGATAATAACGGCAACATTTGGTGCGGAGCGTATCAACACGGTTTGCTGCGTTTCGATGGCAATTCCTGGAAAACTTATCTCACCAATGATATTTCGGAAATGAATTACATGGTTTTTATTACCGGAGATAATGACGGCAACATCTGGTTCGATACGGGTAAAGGGTTGAGTCGTTTCGATGGTAAAAACTGGGAGATGGTTAACAAAGACATGGTTAATGCCACTTGTTTTTTGCAGGATAAGCCAGGCAATTTGTGGTTTGGATCGTGGAATCATGTTATCCGTTATGACGGTACATCCTGGGATATTTTCAGTCCTGATTCTCAGACTTATATTACATCGATCAAAGAAGATAACACCGGTAACGTCTGGGTCAGTACTACAAATTTTCTTTATCGTTTCGATGGTCAATTGTGGACCTCTTTTGATGTCCGGGATATCTTCGGAGTTACCAGAACAAATATTCAAATCAATTCCGTATCGATCGATAATCAGAATACGGTTTGGGCCGCTACTACCAGTGGCATCCTGCATTTTGATGGAACCAATTGGAAGATTTACACTACTGCGGACGGATTAGCGGATAATTATATCGCAGGATTTATTCAAGACAAATCGGGTGACATCTGGGCATATGGATTTTACAGTGGTCTTAATCTGTTTGACGGTAGTTCCTGGCAATCATTTTTCAAGGATGACCGCATTGCCGCTATTACTCAGGATAATGACGGTAATATGTGGCTGGCTACGAATCATGGTGTCATTAAATATGACGGCAGCGCCTTTCAGCGTTACACGACCGCTGATGGTTTGTTGGACGACTCAATTCATGCAATCGCCATTGATCATAATAATGATGTGTGGTGCGGCACGGACTACGGTGTAAATTATTTTAACGGTAAAACATGGCTGGCAATGACTACAATTCAAGGCTTGGCTGGCAACCAGACATTGCAAATAGTAACCGGCCAGTCCGGCGACATCTGGTTCAGTTCGTTTGGAGGGGTAAGTCGCTATCACCCTGCTGTAGTAAGCCAAAGTGCCATCCCCATCGAACTCAACGGACCTGCGCCCGTAAATGCTGATCAACTGACAGCGATTGCAGTTACTCCTGCACCTGTATATACACTGGCGCCGGGTGTTTCTCAGCAATACCTTGCCATGGGGACATATTTCGACACCATGAGGCAGAACATTACTGCTAAGGTGACATGGACTAGCTCCAATACCGCTGTCGCCGCAATATCCGGCGATGGTTTAGCTACCGGTATGGCGGCAGGTACCACCGTCATCACCGCAACCTTGTCCGGAATCACCGGCCCGGCAGTAACCTTAAATGTAATTGCTCCCCAATCCACTACAACATCCCCTTAATACTGGATGAGTTTTAGAATTGAATCGCCAGAGAGAGAATTACTTTCTGCGGGCTGTCTTACTTTACCGTCTTTTTCGCACCGGGTTTTTCTACGATGGCGGTTGCCCATAAACATCCCGCCACGGCTTCATTGGCATTTACCTTCTTCGGATAGTCGATATATTCAGCGTAATTGGATTGCACGCACAACCCCTGGCAGGCGCTGTAAATGTCCACCAGACCACCGTTGTTGATTTTCGCCTTTTCAATGATGCCGCGGTACCCTCTGGTCACAACCGGCGCATATTCGCGGGAGGCCAGCAGTCCTAGTTCGATGCCCCTTTGCAGGGAATAGGTGAACATCGCGCTGCCGGAGGTGTCTGTCCAGTTATCTACCTCATTGCCCTTATCAACGATTTGGAACCAGCGGCCGCTCTTAGAATCTTGTGTTCGTTTCAGTCCGGCCGCCAATCGTATATAGATATCGAGGATAACCGCCCGTCCCGCATGGTTCATCGGCAGCATGGACAGCGTCTCTACCAGGATCAGTGCATACCAGCCGAGGCCTTCGCTCCAGACTTCACTGGAAAGCCCTGTCGCGGGGTCGGCCCAGCTGCTTGCTCCTTTAGATGGTTTGTCGCTTTGTTTCTCCGCCCAGGCGTGGTAGTAGAGGCCGCTGTTGCCTTTCCGGCAATGCCCGGCGAAGAGTGTTATCTGCTTCACGACCTCGTCGTAACAATATTCGCTGTCGCCGATCGATTTCCCGTAGCGGATCAGGGGCATTGCGCCCATAAAGACGCCGTCGACCCACATCTCACCGGCTAATTTCGGGTTATGCCAGAAGCCGCCGTCGCTATTCCGCGGGAAGGTGTCGAATACCCGGCGGATTTGATTTGCGGCGGTGCGGTAGCGTTCGTCGCCGGTATGTTCATACAGCCCCACGATAATATTCCCGGACATCACATTGTCGAGACTGTCAAGCCTGATATTATTATTTAAATTTCCTTCTTCATCGATGAACTGGTCAAGCACCCTTATGATGAACTCCCAATATCTGGGATCGCCGGTTGTGTTCGCCACCATCTCGATGCCGTTGAGCGTATATCCCGTGACATACCCCCAGCGGGCCAATCGGTCTCTCGGCGTGCCGGGATTACGTTTCATGATCGTCTCGGCGATGGCAATCGCCCATGATTGCGGCGCAACTTTTCCGGCGGGTGCGTCATCACTGGGAGCAATTTCGCCTGTATTCTGTAATTGACCGGTATAAAGCGGGTCGCGATTAGTGCGTTTCAACTTAAATCTCCCCCAACTATGGATATCGTCATTATTATTTGACAGCGCAGATCAGCGCCGTCACCGAATGCGGCTCGAAGGTATAAGTAAATGCAGCCCCCGAAACCTTCAGCGCCGACTCCTTAGTCCCAACCTGATTCGGCTTTTCTGCCGTGTTTTCAGCTTTAATATCCGGTCCGTTGACCACAGCTGCCTTCACGTTTCCGGCAAACTGCCCAGAGGTCAGAGTAATGTTGGTCTCCATGGCTTTGTCCTTACTCTGGTTGACCGCATAAACTACCAATTGTTTACGAGATGTATCCAGTGTAGCGGCCACATCGAGTATTCGAATCCCGGAGTACTCTCGCCCACCGTAAGTTCCGGTGGTAGTATCGCTGTTCCAGAATACATCCAGCGCCAGTTGTCCGCAGGTGTGACTGTAAAGTTCGAAAGGATAGAAAATCGGCTGCAGCAGCACCGGGCTGTCAGGATCGGTCAAACTGAGTCCTAACGGCATGATCGGCGTCGTCGCGAAGTTGACCAGCCGCACGGCAGCGGCGTGACGGATAAAAGCGTTGAAATATAAAGCTTCGACCATGGCGTCCTCCTGATTCAGGAAGATCCTGCCCAGATCATGAGGTCGTTCTTTTGCGGCAGCGATACGCATTACGCCCTGTTCATCCCGTGTCACGTTAACCGGGGAATTTCTGTTGAGATTTCCGGGCCCGCGCCAGACGCCCAGCTCGTCAAAAGCGATGCCGATGTTATGTCTAATGCCTCTCTCCAGACTGACGGCACGGATTAAACCCTCATAAGCCCCCAGCCTTTCGTTGAGATCTTCGGCAAAAGCCATGTAGGTCTCAAATGGGTCATCGTAGCTCGTATGCGCATAGCGGTGCAAGGACATGTAATCGATGCGGTCCCCCGCCTGTTCCAGCAATAATTGCGCCCGTTCCACCCACTCGGATTTCCCTGCCCCGAGTGTGAAGTTTTCCCAGGCGCATACCGCCGAAGCCACCAGCTTAATATCCGGGTCCACCCGTTTCATGACCTTGCTGAACTCAGTATATGCCCGTGCGTATTCCTGAGGGGTTTTGGTGCCGATTTGTCCGGGACTATCTACTTCATTCCCGACACTCCAGTACTTGACCTTGTGCGGCGCTTCAAAACCGTGTTTGCGGCGCAGCTTTACTAACGCTGTGTCACCGGTGCCGTTACAGTACTCCACCCAATCGGCCGCCTCTCTCATGTCACCGTCGCCGCAATTGGTATTCATATATGGTTCGATATTAAAAGCGCGGCACAACTGAATGAACTCATTCGTGCCGAATTTGTTTTGTGTAACCCGGTTCCAGGCCAGGTCATGCCGTGCCGGGCGTTCCTCCACTGGTCCTACTCCATCCAGCCAGCGGTATCCTGAGAAGAAATTACCGCCGAAACGCATCAACGATAGATTCATCCGCTCCAGCGCCGACCGGATATCGCCCTGCATTTTGTTTTTACCTGCTTTCGGGGAATCGCCCAGATTCAGTCGCGCTAACCGGGGTTCGGTACGCGTGATTTCCAGGTACCCGCCAAAAATATTACGGTCGATGTCGCTGATAATTCGCTCTGGGTCAATTTTTATCCGGTTCATTTACAATCTCCTTTGTTGACAAAACAAATAATCTAGAGTATCAATATACTAAGTGGACGCCAATTATTTGTCAATATTAATATGTTGATTTTCACTTATCTCAAGGAGATCGCCTTTTAACCGGAATAAGAGAAAAAAGGGGGGACGATGGAAGGAAAAGGATTTATCCTGCCGATTGGAAAAGTTATCAAGGGAAAGGCTCCGGAAGGGAATTCCGGGATGGAATTTTATGATTTCTTGAAAAGATCCTCTGAAACTCCCATACCCGGAACAGAACCTCGATGCACATCAAGTTCAGCTTGGATAAAGTTTTCCCCGGCGGCGGGGTTGAAGAGCACTATCATGAACCGCCGGTTATTGACCATATATATTATGTGATTTCGGGTCGGATTCGGGCGACGGTAGGAGATCTTGAAAAAGTTGTCGGAGCCGATACGCTGATTTATTGTCCGTCCAGCGTCAAACATTCCATCACCAATGTCGGCAAACGGGTCGCCAAAGTGATCAGTATCGATGGATCAGGTATCGGTGAGCGGGGAGGGAAGGTCGTTTATTCTAAAATGCCGAGCGGGGATTTAAGCGGAAATACCTGGAAAGTAGCGGGTAATTGAACACCTTACCGGATATCGTCTCTTGATAATTACTCGTCTGCTCAAATGGCCCGGCATTATTTGAAGTTGTAAATAGTCATATTATCAGTCTATAATTTAGTCCAACTGTCCGGAATAACTCGCAGGACAGGAGAAGATAATGCCGCTGCAGTATAATTTATCGCAAAAAATATTGGTACCTAAAAAGCAACCGAATACTATCCGGCGCAGTCATTTACTGGAGTTGCTTTACCAGGGTTTGCAGCAAAAGGTATCGATTGTTACCGCCCCTGCCGGCAGCGGCAAAACGACACTGGTCGCAGATTTTGCGGCTGAAGTTGACATTCCGGTCTGCTGGTATACGCTCAATGCGCGTGACCTGGATGTCGGATCGTTACTTCAAGGAATTATTGCAGCCTTCAGTCAGAAATTCCCTCAAATAGGGCAGTTGGTCACACCCATTCTGGAATCATCTTTACAACCTGAAAAACAATCGAAAAATATCATCGATACATTGGTTCATGAAATCAGTATCAAGATTCCCGAATATATCTTGATTGTCATCGAAGATTTGCATGTTATTGAAGAAAGTACGTCTGGCGGAGAAATAATCAGCCAATTAATTGAGATGTCTCCGGACAATTGTCACTTTATTCTAACGAGCCGGAATCCGGTCACTTTACCGGTACTATCGAAACTGGGGATTAAACATCAGGTCAACCGCATTACCGCTCTCCAATTGGGGCTTTCGGTTGATGAAGTAAAAGAATTGTTCTCGACGCAATTTTCTGCCGTGCTCTCTCAGCAACAAGCGGAAAATATTCTGGAAGAAACCAAGGGTTGGATACCGGCCCTGTTATTACACGGTACTGCCGGTAATATTTCATTTGAGAAAACAACGGGGCATCTTAGCCGTCAGGATTTATATGCTTATTTAACGGAAGAGGTCTTTCAATCTCAGCCGGAAAAAGTCCGTGAATTTCTATCCAATACTGCCATTCTGGATAACCTTTCACCGGAATTGTGTGATACATTCCTGGATATTCATAATTCTGCCTCTATTCTGGAAGAGCTTTCTACGAAAAATCTATTCATTACGCGTCTGGAAGGCGATCATTATATTTACCGTTATAATACTTTCTTGAGAGAATTCTTGTTACATCAGCTGGAAACAAAAAATCCGGAACAACTCATGATGCTGCATTATAAAGCAGGTTTGGTTTTTGAAAAGGAACAGCAGTGGGATGAATCTATCAGCCATTTTATTAAAGCGCGTAAGCCGTCCGAAGCAAGCCGCATCATTCTTTCAATCGGTGAAGAGTATGTCCGCAACGGCAAGTGGGGGACAGTATCAAAATGGATTGAAATATTACCGAAAGCGCAAGTCGAAACCTCGGCGGAGTTGTTGCTGCTAAAGGCTTCGGCGCTGGTCTATTTAGGTGATTCAAATGAGACAGCCCGCATATTAACGGAACTTCTTGATAAGAAATCCTACGGTAATAATACTCTTTTACAGGCTAAAATATTAAACTGGCGGTGCGCGGCTCTCAGGATGATGGGCAAATTCGGAGAGGCCAAGCAGGATATTAAAAAGGCGATTGCTATCCTGAATTTGATCGATGGACCGTCTGAACTTAAAGGCGATGTTTTCCGCCGTTTGGGTGATATCTGTTCGGAGCAAGGTCAATTCAAAGGAGCGTTGCGCTATCAAAAAACGGCATTGAAATATTATGATGCGTCCCATGATCTGTCCTTAACATCTCAAGTGCACAACTCCCTGGGAGTCATCTACAAGAACTGCGGCGACTTCGGACAAGCTCTTTATCATCTTGAGAATGCCCGGGAAGGCTGGCAAAAAATAAAAAATTATAGCGACCTGTCTATGACGCTCAATAATATTGGCACGATCTATCAAAGCCAGGGCCAATATGAGCTGGCTTTGGATACCCTGAAAACTGGGCTGGAAGCATCGAACAAACATGGCTACCGTCGGACTGAAGCTTGTCTGCTTCTGACAACCGGAGAAGTATTGCGCGATGCCGGACAATATCAAGATGCCTTGATCAGTTTTCAGAACGGTTTAAATGTGTCTCGTGAAGTGATGGAGCCTTATTTTATTACTTACGCGCTGCTCGGCTTGGGAGAAGTAGAACGGTTGCTGGGTAACATCGAAAAAGCAACCACTTTGGTCAACGAAGCTTTGATCCAGGCTCAAAATCATGGACAACCGTACGAATGTGCTCTAATAAAAATTCAGATCGCTCTGATTGAAAATGGCAACGGTAATTTTGATACCGCTGCCCGGACATTAAATGAATGCCGCAACTATTTGTCTCAAGCTGGAGATAAGACTGCCTTGGCTAAAGTCCTTTTTTATCTGGTTCATAATGCGTTTCTGAGTAAGAAATATGAAAAAATCGGTCCCAATATCATCAGGCTTGAGGAGATTGTTAAGAAAATAGGATCTGTTGAATTCCTTGTTCCGGAATGTGAACATGCGATTTTGTTATTACAATATTGTGTCAATAAAAAACTGGGTAATGACATTTTCCCCCGGATACTGGAGAAAATCAAACGGAATTCTTCCGAAAAAGCCCCTCTAACTTCACCTGTCAGTGAAACACCGGTTAATAATAGTCCTTCTAGTGTCGCTATCACTTCATTCGGTGAAATCAAAGTCATCGTGAATGACCGGGAGGTGGAGGAAGAAGAATGGCGCAGCATCCGGGCGAAAGAAATATTTATCTATCTGTTGAGTATTGCTGCCGGACAAACACGGGAGCAAGTCACCGAAGCTTTATGGCCTGAACTTAGCCCCGCCCGTGGCGCCAGTAATTTCCATATCAACCTTCACCGCGCCCGCCAGGCAATTATCCCGGTGATTTTTTCGCAGATTGGCGGTAAATATCGCATAAATCCGGAAGTAACTGTTTCTTTCGACATGTTCCTGTTCCAGGAACTGATTAGAAATAGCAAAGTTCTTTCAGGTAATAAAAAAGTCAATTGCCTTGAAAGTGCGGCGGCGCTGTATAAGGGACCGTTTGCCGTGGAAATATATGGTGATTGGGCGGAGAAGATACGACAATCGACGGAAAATGAATATATTAAGGCATTATTGTTACTGGCAGATACATACTCTCAGCAGCATAACGACCAGCAGGCTGTTTCAACTCTGGAACGTCTCATAAATTGTGATCCCTATAATGACGAAGCTTATTGCCGTATGTTGCAATTACAAATAGATGCTAAAGACCGTATGGCCGCGCAAAGAACTTATCAGCAGTATTGTCAAAACGTTGTTCCTGAAACCGGTTCTATCTCTTCCCAAATTAATCTAATTTACCAAAAATTGACCAATATTTCATAATAATACGATTGATAGTTTTGTTCAAAACCGAAAAAATGCCGCTATTGCCCAATTTTTAGCTTCAATTTTTTTGGTAAGAGTTTGGTAAGAGGTCATCCTTTATAATAGTAAACAATACAGAAGGAGGATGACAAATGAATTCGATTAAAGCTTTAGTTTCGCAACATTCCGTTTTAATTACAATTGTTATTATGGTTGTGGTTATGGTTGCCATCATGGTGGCTGGCGGGGCACCAGTTTGCTATGCTCCGTAACCTCCCCTTGAGAGGCTTTGCGTACCGTATAACGTAAAGCCTCTCTCCATTATCGGGTATCCCATCTCAGGAGCACGAATGTTCTACAACTTAAAACTGTTTTTTCACAATGTCGCCGGTTTCAAATTTAGATATTGGTGGCTGGTGATTGTTGCTATGTTAATTCACCGGTTGCCTTTTCTTATTTTTGCTCCTCCGGACGCAGTTATTATCAAAAAGATTGCTATGATTTCTTGCTATGGCATTCTAATTTTTGTGCTTTTCAAGAATTTAAAGATCTTTGGAATTTATCTGATACTGGCGGGAGTTTTGCTGAATTTCGTTGCAATCGCTTTTAATGCCGGATTAATGCCTGTTTCCCCGGAAGCGTTATCCAACGCCAATTTATCATCGATCGGCGCTGTGCTCGGAGGGGTATTACCTAAAGGAACCGGTATTCTTTTAACTATCCCGCAGACTAAACTGTGGTGGCTTACCGATATTTTCCCCGTCAGGCAATTGAGATTAGTTTATAGTATCGGTGACTTAATAATGCTGGCCGGTATTATTGTTTTGGGAATTCAGATTATTTATAAGGCTTATCCCCGGATTAACTCCAGAAAATTCGATTCAGTGGTCGTAAAAGCTTCAATAGAGAGAGGGAAATTGTGACTATAACATCATCTCCAATACAAAACAATGGGTCTATCAGGAATATAATGGACTCAAAGAAATTCTATGAGTATCCGGGACCTGATAATGACGGTGCCTTTCATGGTATCGGTGTGAAATCGCAACTTGTTACCAATCAGACGTTGGGTATCGCCGGACATATGAATGACGACGTCTGCCTGGTTGAATTTCTAGGTCATGACGAAGAACCGCTTAAAACTGGATCTTTTGTAAGTCGAGGCAGCCTGCAGGGTCTTGCCGAGATTATCATTGGCAACGGACTGGCAGTAGGATGCCGGTATATTACGGTTTTGAGGAACCGCAAATCAGGTCAAGTTATGCCCAGATTACAGGACAAGCAACTAATTAAACATTTATTATCGGGTTTAGATGTCCTGGAAACTACGCTTTTAGACTATATTATCATTGGCGGTGGAACAATATTTAGCGCCAATGAGGCAGGAATTATTGAAAATAAAAAGCAAAAAATATTGGCTTGAAAAGATTCTATTTCATGACACCGATAGGGTATTCAACAGTCTTGGAATAGATCCAACGAAAGATACATCCACCTGGTATCGGGAGCAATAAAATATGACACACTATAATCCGGTAATGAAAAAAGATTATCATTCTGACACAAGTGACAAATCGGAAGAATTGACGATGTCAAGAATCGACAAAGAGATTATGATCAGTGCACCTTTAGAGGATATTTTCGATTTTGTCATAAAACCAAGTAATCTTTTGCAAATTTGGCCTAGTTTGATCGACGTCACGGATGAACAATTATTACCGAATAAAGGATATGACGCCACATGGACGTATAAGATGGCCGGAGTATGTCTCAAGGGCAAAGCCAGATGTACCATCGTAGAGCTATACCAATGGTTTTCTGTGGAGATCCATGGCGCTATCAATAGCACGATGACCTGGACATTCCGGACTAGGGATCATATCAACACAAAGGTGACAATTACAGTTGATTATCGAGTACCTTTATCGATATTAGGCCGGTTGGCTGAACTGATTATCGTTAAAATTAATGAACGCGAAACAGAATTGGTATTAACTAATCTTCAGACAAGATTGGAGAGGAAATAACCGGCAGTATTTTTCTGCCATTGAATCCTCTTCAAGCAGATTATTTTTTGAAACTGCTAAATTGTTGACAAAAATCCCGATTATCAAATTCACGGCACATCAGCAATATATTAATAAAAATGATAAGAGTCGGGCCGGGCTAAGATAGATTCGACTCCTGTTTAACGACAGGATAAAAAGGTCATTATAAATTTTGTCCGTGATATCACTTTACAAAAGTTGACGGAGGACGAATTGTATAAGGAAAAAGATCGTTCAAAGACATACCTGGACATCGCAGGTATTATGATTGTTGTTCTTGATACTGAAGGCAAGGTCACATTCATTAACCCGCGGGGTTGTGAAATTCTGGGATATGAAGCTGGCGAAATCATTGGTAAGAACTGGTACAGTAATTTTCTACCGGAGAGAATAGCTGAGGAAGCATTACATGTTTCATGCCTTATTCTCAATGGAGAAGGTGAATCAGTCGCACAATATGAGAATGCGGTTTTAACCAAAAGCGGCAAACAGAAAATCATCATATGGAATAATGTCGAGTTACGGGATGAAACAGGCAGGATTATCGGTACTCTCAGTTATGGGGAAGATATCACTGCGCGGAAGCAGGCAGAAAAGAGACTGGAGCGTGCCGCTCATGAGTGGAGAACAACCTTTGATTCCATTCCTGACATAATTGCTATTCAGGATAAGGATAGCAGGTTGTTACGCGTGAACAAAGCTATGGCGGATTTATTGAAAACTACACCGAAGGAACTTATCGGTAAATTCTGTTATCAGGTGATGCACTGTGGTAACGAACCTCCTGCCAACTGTCCGCATCTGAAAACCTTAAAAACCGGAAAACCCGCAGTAATCGAAATTTTAAATCCTGATTTTGAAATATACTTCCATGAATCGACCTCCCCGATGTTTAACGGGCAGGGAGAGGTGATATCTTCGGTTTTAGTTGCCCGGGACATGACCAGGGAAAAACGTTTGGAAGAACAGCTCATTGTGACAGACCGGCTGGCATCGATTGGTGAATTGTATTCAGGGATTGCTCACGAATTGAATAACCCGTTAACCGGTGTTATCAGTTATTCTAAGTTGTTGATGGAGGGTGATGTCCCTGACGATATTAAAAACGATTTAGCTTTGATTTCCAGTGAAGCCCAGCGGGCCGTAGCAATAACTAAAAACCTCCTGACATTTGCCCGCAAGCCGGCGCCGGCTAAAGAGCTAAGCCAGATAAACACGGTAATAGCGGACGTACTGAGATTGCGTGCTTACGAACAAAAGGTAAACAATATAGAGGTTGAAACGCACTTAGGGAATCTTCCGGAAATAATGATGAATCCGTTTCAGATGCAGCAGGTCTTTCTCAATATTATTGTTAATGCTGAATTTGCCATGTTGGAGGCTCACCAAAAAGGGAAGCTGGTCATCACTACTTCGGAAGTTGATGCTGATATCCGGATTGTTATCGCTGATGACGGCCCTGGAATTACCGGAGAAAATCTGAAACACATCTTCGACCCGTTCTTCACTACTAAAAAAGTAGGCATGGGGACGGGGCTGGGTTTAAGTATCTGTCATGCGATTATTACTGAACACAATGGAAAAATATATGCCAGAAGTGAAAAGAGACAGGGCGCTGCTTTTATTGTTGAGCTGCCTCTTCACGGATAATACTATTGAATGCTCTGATGTTTGTTTTGTCTGGTGCTATTTGATAAGAAATAAAGATATGATTTCCATTTTACAATTTATGAAATTTATCGCAAGGAGAAGTGCATGACTGTCAGCCTGACAAAAGAGGAATTTGTAAACCGGTACCTGGAACGAATTTACATGATCAGATTCCCGCAACCGGAAGAATTATCGAAACCTGTCGCCACGACCTCTCAGGTCGGCAATAACACCAAAATTGAGACTGATTTAAATGAAGTTGTAGGTATATATATCAAAAATATGATTAATGTGGTATATCAGGACCCTTAGCGATTATCGTAACTGATTTTCTCTTCGTTTTTCGAATCTAAATAGCAAAGTAGTGTGATATTCAGAGAAAAAGTTATTTTTTCTCCAATAATACTATTGAAATACAGTCGTAATTACTCAGCTGATGCGTATTCTGAACGTATTATCTTAGTTCTGGGAATGGTGTCAACGATGCGGCTTGTGGTGCCGTAGATTCCGCCGCCAGTTGGCTAACGCAGCCGGTCGTAATCCTCCAAATAGCAGCTCGGTGGTTTTTTCCGCTGGTACCTCGCGGACTTCGGAGATGCGGCGGAATAATCCCAATACCACCAGTAACTTCACGATTCCGGCAATGAGGAAGAGCGAAAGGAAATAACTGCCTGAAATTTTAAACAGGTGGGGACTCAAATTGCCGCCGATCAACGCCCCCATGGTAATCGCCAGTGCGTTCATCGCGCCAAAGAAAGCGACAAACCGGGTGCGGTTTTCCTGCGGCGCGGCATCCCAAAGAAACAATCCTACACATAGATTAAAACCCGCCCAGGCAAAACCTGCATATACTTGTATCGCGCATAACCAGACCACGCTGGAATTGACCAGCCAGAGCATTGATATAAACGGGATCATTAATGCGGTGATATGCAATATCTTGAGATTCCCGGCCTTGTCTGCGCGCCTGCCCCACCACGCAACTACGAAAATGGATATCACCGCCATCATGGCATTGATTATCTGATAGTTGATGTAACTGATTTTCAGTTCACGCAGCATGTAAACGGAGAAAAAGGGAGCATCGATATTCTGGGCGAAGTTCAGGAATACCGCAAAAAGGATAAACCGCCCGATATTGGTTGAAAATAACTCTCCGGCGATTTTGGGGATACTCTCCCGTGGGGTATCCCGGGGTAAAACCGGATGCGGCTCGGTCATTTGTGATAGTCCGTAGGTCGATATCAATCTGCCGAACGTTGCTCCCGCGAAAACAATCGTAAAAGCCATCATCGTATTACCGGTAAACAGCTGTAACAATCCGGCCGCCGCGAATGAGGATAATAACCCGATGATGCTGGTAATACGGTTGCGCATCCCGAAATATCTGCCGCGTAACTCCGATGGCAGCAGGTCGGCCATCATCGAGCTCCAGGGAGACGAACTTAATCCGCCGGCAATAGTGGATAGCGAACAAAAGGTAATTAACCACCATACCTGATTCGTGTGGAATATATATGGAATTAACAGCATCGGCAGAAACATGATCGCTTGAAAAAAGACAGTCGGTACGATCAGTGCTTTACGGCTGCCGGCACGCTCTGAAATCATCGGCGCTAACAATGAGACCAGCATATTCATGAAGTTAGGCATACTGGCCAGATAGCCGATCTGCTGCGTAGTTGCCTTCATCGTCAACGCATAAGGCGTAATAAAAGCGCCGGTCAACCCGAAAGCGGCTGTACCTGCGATGGCGTCCATCATTGAAAACCAGAGGCTTTTTCGCGTTTGCTCCTTGGTCAGGCCTGAGGGAGCTTCACGGTGTTTATCATGTAGATTTGTTATGTTTTTGATCGTAAATTACCCGCTTATTCGATAGATATTTGTAGTAATGACAATCTCGTTTATTATACCAAAGATTTGTATTCAGCAACGATTAAAATCAGGCTGTATACTGATGAAGTACATGCCGGAGACCGCAGTCGAAGGCCGTAGTAAAGCGTAGGTATTTTATACAAGAAACGTATTCTTTGCGCAGTGAATGTATCCCGGCGGTACGAACGGGAGAGAAAGCCGAAGGTACTTTGCTTCGGTAGACTTACATCGAGGCAAACGTATGGATAGAAGGGTTTTTTTGTACTCCCTTCCGCAGAAAGGTGATACATATCAAACCGAAAACATCAGTCTAAAAGTAATTATAGATTGTAATCTATCCCGGACAGATATTCTCCTGAATCACTTATCCGGTTTATCGAAAATCGTTCTTTTTACAGGCTCTTTCCGAGTTTATATGCCTTTTTATATAGTTCAACTCTCGCCTCTTCGCTCATTCTGGGACTCTGTACCAGTATCCCTTGCGTGACCATCTCGGTTTTCGAAATCCGCCAGTATGTGTTTGAAGTGCGGCATATAATGTTCCAGGTTATCGTTCCCCTGTGAAAAGCAGCCCACCAGCTTCACCCCCGTGTGCAGTCTGCATCCTTTTTCCCACAGCAGGCAAAAGTGCCTGTCCATGTAGGAGAGAAACGGACCGTTGACCAGCCCGCAATATACCGGAGAGGAAACGATCAGCGCGTTTGCCTCATGCAGGTCTTTCCAGTAGTTTTTCAGTCCGTCGTCCTGTATGCAGTCCACGCCGTTCTTTTTACAGGTGCTACAGGCCTGGCATGGCCGCAGGTCAATATCATTTAGTCTGTATTCAACGACTTCATATCCTTTATCCTTCGCGCCCCTTGTCACTTCATGCACCAGTTGTGTGGAAACCCCGTCCTTGCGCGGACTCGATATTACCGCTACCAGCTTCATTTATCGTATCTCCTCTATTCTTCAATTATCAAGATATCGCCTTGATCTTTAGGCCGTCTTGACTACCACTTCGTCGCCTTTCCATTCAAATCGGACATTCAAACCGGCGCCTTTAGTGATCCTGTCCATAAAATCAAACATCTGCTGCCCTCTGGTGTCATGTTTTAGTACCTCTGTTTGCTTTTCCTCATTGATCAAACAGGGCAAATAGCCAACCTGTGAGATTTTACCGTTATCGATGATGCACTTGGCGATGATCGTCCATCTGCTCATAGGGTCGATCCCGGGGTTGAAGGATGGCCCGTATAAAGGCGCGCCTGGAGATACGCCCAGCGGGTTCCTGAATTCCTGAGGCAGTTTGGCTACATCGAAAATGAAATGCCCCAAACCGTGAAAGATCATTTTTCCTTTATATTCCTCGATGCCTTTGAGTATATGAGCGTGATGCCCCAGGATCAGGTCTGCGCCGGCGTCGATCGCCGCATAAGATACCTGCTGGTCGTAGGCAGCCAGTTTGTCCGGGAAACCGAGCACGCCTTTATGCAAGGATACTACCAGCACATCACAAAGCGGTCTGAGCTTGCGAATATCCTCTGTCATTAATTTGAGACTGCCCGGCTCTGCCCAGGTAAAAACATCCGGCGGACCTCCCGGATTCGCTCCGTTCATTTCATAGTGTGAAATGATCCGGACATAAGCGCATCCCGGTTTTAGTTTGGTTGCCCATTGTCCCACCCCGCCCACACAGTTATAACTTAAAAATCCAAAACGGGTGCCGTCACGTTCGATGATGGCTGGTTTCCGTGCCTCATCGATGTTCATCCCACCTCCGGTCACGGCAATGCCCAGCTTGTTCAACCCTGTTACCGTGTCCTCTATCCCCGGTGCGCCCATATCCCAGATATGATTACCAGCCAGGGTGATCACATTAAAACCTGCCGTCGCCAATGCATTCATATTGTTTGGAGGACAACCGGGAGACGGTCCGCCCATCTCCACATAGGTTTGAATGCCTCTGGAGGTAAAGACGATCTCTCCCTGTCCCACCACCACATTCCCTTTTCTTAGTGACGGCGCTGCCAGCGCCAGAAAACGTTCCCCGCCTTCATCCTCCAGTACCAGATCCCCCACCGCCAGCATTGACAAAGATTTCACAGCCATGTTAACTCCTCCATGAAATAACGTTGTTTTTACCCGGTATTCTTATCTACGGCAGCTTATCATGTGCCGCAAATAAAGAAAGTGGTTTTTAGCTTGTTTATATCTTAAGATAGCAAAAAGGATGGCGATAGACGTTGTATACCGACATCCTGATATGCAGTCTCAACTGACAGCCAATCTGCACAAGAAATTTAAAGCATACAGCGTTCTACCTGTTACAAACGTACAGATATTTGCCGGGCAGAAAGATCTTAATCTTAATATTGGTGATCCGACACCGGTCAAAATCAGATCGTCCTACCAATCATGTCGTTGGGTTTTGTTCTGGTCGTTTCGAAAACCCCACAAAGTCTGCGTCGTTCTCGGGTCTCCCCCAATCATGATCAGGCAATCTTCGCACAGTAATTTATCTTTATAGATGAAGCCTTTATTCTTGTGTTCTTCAGATAATTCTGAGTCGGGGAATTCAAGCCCGCATTTCTCGCACTTTATCGCTTTTGGTTTCTTTGCCATGTTTCCCTCCTGCAAATTTGTGCTGTCGCTATATGGTTTTCCAGGTTAGATTTTAGTTTAGAGATTAACACGCGATTTGTCAACCACTAATTTATAACCTCAATTCACATCCTGAGAGATCGTCCGAAAAATCGTAAAATGACGGATCATACATATCCATTATAAAGAAAGATAATAGATTCAACCTTTTGCTTGAATCTATTACAAACAGCTTGTCATTCCCGATCAGGTCGGGAATCCAGATAAATAATTTCCATCAACTATTTTCGGATAACCTCAGGGAAACGGTCTAACTGGTTCGGGATAAAATCATATGTCTATCAAGTTTTACTGCTATTACTCGGCGATTTACCAGATCGTAAAATTGCCAATAATTTCAATTTATATACATCATGCTTTTGCCGCCTCTTCCCCGGCTGCCCAGCCGGTAGAAAACGCCGCCTGTAGATTATAGCCGCCGGTGATCGCGTCGATATCCATTACCTCCCCGCAGAAATACAAACCGTTCACAATTTTTGATGCCATGGTTCGCGGATCGATTTCATCCAGCGAGAGTCCTCCGGCTGTCACCATCGCCGTGGACATCGAGTAAGGACCTTTAATATTGAAACGCAGCGATTTCAGCAGTCCCGCAATCCGGTCGCGTTCTTCCGCTTTTATCTGATTCGCTGTTTTATCACCGGATATGCCGGACAAGGCAATAAACGGCTCGATCATCTTGTGCGATAGAAAAGATTGCATCATTGTTTGATAAGTTCGTTTGGGGTGCAGTTCGAATTCTTTTTGTAATTGGAATATCAGCTTGTTGATACTGCTTTCCGGTTTCAGGTCGATGCTGACGCTCACCGGTCCGTGTTCCAGCGCATCGATAATTGCCAGACTCATCTCCAGCGCAATCGGACCGCTCAAGCCGAAATGGGTGATCATCATATCCCCTGTGCGGCTTTCTATCACCGGCGGTTTTGGTTTCTTCCAGTTGATGCCTCTACCGGTATTTTGAGCTGGGACTAACATCGGCTCGATCTCATCAGCCCTGTTCTGAAATGCCGTCAAACGCACATTGCGCAAACTTGAGCCCATCATATTTTTTGCCAGTTCGGATTCTGCCACCATCAACGGCACCAGACCCGGGCGTAACTTGATAATCGTGTGCCCCAGTTCCTTCGCCATCCGGTAGCCGTCGCCGGTTGAACCGGTTTGCGGGTGTGAAGCTCCACCTGTCGCCAGGATCACTGTGTCGCAGGGGTAAAAATCCGTAATTGTTTGTACGCCTGCCACTTTGTTATCTTCGACTATAATGTGGTTCACTTGGGTATTCGATTGCAAGGTGACGTGATTATCTTCCAAATATTGTATAAAGACTCTGACGATTTCACGGGCATT
>Ga0182011_10001692_pt1 | contig 19173 bp, 18 predicted proteins | sample 711E1DmetaG_FD_120481 | JGI IMG/M metagenome (GOLD analysis project Ga0182011, IMG submission 120481) | Permafrost microbial communities from Stordalen Mire, Sweden - 711E1D metaG | ecosystem: Environmental > Terrestrial > Soil > Wetlands > Permafrost | place: Sweden: Stordalen | collected... | reverse complement strand
GACGTTTTGCGCGTCGTAGATCTGCGTCATCCCGATCTTCTTGCCTAAAAGGGTAGCGATCATGGGCTAAGCGGTAGGTGGAGGGTTCCGTTTCGTGAGACCTACATTAGCATTGCCGGCGGTAAGCCCGCGGGCTTGCTGCTAACTGTCTGTCAGAAAAATGGATACGTTAAACGTTGATCGTAATGTCGACGCCAGATGGCAGGTTCAGTTTCTTGAGCTCATCAACCGTTTGGGCGGTCGGCTCGATGATATCGATGAGTCGTTTATGCGTGCGCGTCTCGAACTGCTCCATGGATTTCTTATCCACGTGGGGAGAGCGGTTGACGGAGAGCTTTTCAATGTTCGTCGGCAGCGGGATGGGTCCGGAAACACGGGCGCCGGAGCGCTTCGCCGTTTCGACGATTTCCGAAGCCGACTGGTCAATGACGCGATAGTCAAAACCTTGGAGCTTGATGCGAATTCGCTGGCCTTTCATACGGTGCAAAAAATCGGGGTTTAGGTGCGGGCGGGAGCCCGGGTGGAGGTTTCGACGATCTTGGTGAGCAGTTGCGCCGGAACCTGGTCAAAATGCGATGGCTCCATCGAATACGAGGCGCGGCCCTTGGAAAGCGAACGGATGTCAGTGGCGTAGCCAAACATCGTCTCCAGCGGAACCAAGGCGGTGATGATGCAGGCGGCCTCGCGCTGTTCAATACCCTGGATATGGCCGCGGCGACGGTTGATGTCGCCCATGATGTCTCCTTGATATTCCTCCGGAACCGTCACCTCCACCTTCATGATCGGCTCCAAAAGAATCGGCCGGGCTTTCGCCATGGCATGCTTGAAGGCAAAGATCCCGGCCATCCGGAAGGCGAGTTCCGACGAGTCAACCTCGTGGAAGGAACCATCGATGATCGTGGCTTTGAAATCGATGACGGGAAAACCGGCGACGACGCCATTGTTGGCGGCTTCGAGGATCCCTTCGGTGATGGGCTTGATGTATTCCTTCGGAACCACGCCACCCACGATCTCGTTGATCACCTCGCTGCCTTTGCCCTTCACGTTCGGTTCGAGCTTGATCACAGCGTGACCGTACTGGCCGCGGCCGCCCGACTGGCGGATGAATTTGCCCTCGCCCTCAGCGTGACTGGTGATACTTTCCCGATAGGCGATCTGCGGCTTGCCAGCGTCGGCCTCGACCTTGAATTCGCGAAACATGCGATCGCGAATGATCTCAAGGTGAAGTTCGCCCATTCCTGCAATGATCACTTGGCCCGTATCGGTGTCGGTGAAGGTGCGGAAGGTCGGATCCTCAGCGGACAGACGTTGAAGTGCAGCGCCCATCTTCTCCTGGTCGGCCTTTGACTTCGGCTCAATGGACATCGAGATGACCGTTTCAGGGAACGTCGGGGGCTCCAAGCGGATGTCCGCGTCGTCGTCGCAAAGGGTGTCTCCGGTGATGGCATCTTTCACGCCGACGACGGCGCAAATATCACCGGCATAGGCGACGTCGATCTCTTCCTTGTCCATTGCGCGCATCAACAATAGGCGCGAAATGCGTTCATTGCGGCGGGTCCGGGGATTGTAGATGGACTGGCCGCGGCTCAGTTTGCCCTGGTAGACGCGGGCAAACACGATCCGGCCGACAAAAGGATCGCTCCACAGCTTGAACGCCAAGGCCACCGTTTTTTTACGATCATCGGCCAAGGTGTGGGCTTCCGCTCCTTCACTCGTCTGCCCCTTGGATGGGGGAAGGTCGAGGGGGTTGGGCAGATAATTGACGATGCAGTCGAGCAGACGCTGGACGCCCTTCTTTTTGAAGGCGGAACCGGGAATGACGCCCGCAAACTTGAGCGAGACCGTCGCCTTGCGGATGCCGACCATCAGCTCATTGACTCCGATTTCGGCGCCTTCGAGGTATTTGTGGGCGATCGCGTCATCGCAATCCGCCACGGCCTCGATCAGTTTTTCGCGGTATTTCTTCGCATCTGCCAGCATTCCTGCAGGGATTTCCCCAATCTTCGGGTTGAGCCCGAGAGGATCCGCCGGATCTTCCTCGAAGAAATAGGCCTTCATCTGCACCAAGTCCACCATGCCCGAGAAATTCTCCTCCGCGCCAATCGGTAGAAACAGCGGAACCGCATTGGCGCCCAGCTTTTTGCGCATCTCATCGACGCAGGCGTGAAAATTCGCCCCAACGCGGTCCATCTTGTTGATGAACGCGAGGCGCGGAACGCGGTATTTATTGGCCTGGCGCCAGACGGTCTCGGATTGCGGTTGTACCCGACCGACCGCACAGAATACAGCAACCGCGCCGTCGAGCACCCGGAGCGAACGCTCGACTTCAGCAGTGAAGTCGACATGTCCTGGCGTGTCGATGATGTTGATGCGGTGCTTGATCGGTGTGAATGGACCGATGGAAGGAATCCACGCGCATGAAATGGCTGCCGCGGTGATGGTGATGCCACGCTCGCGCTCCTGTTCCATCCAGTCGGTGACGGTGGTGCCTTCGTGGACCTCGCCCATTTTGTGGACGGCCCCGGAGTAATAGAGAATGCGCTCGGTCGTGGTCGTTTTCCCCGCGTCGATGTGCGCGGCAATGCCGATGTTGCGGGTCCACTCCATCGGCGCAGGGCGCTGTGGAGCATTGGCCGGCGACAGATTGGCCTTGTCGGTAACGATTTGAAGAGAAACGGACATGCGCGCGGAGGCTGGCTACCAGCGAAGATGGGCGAAGGCGCGATTGGCCTGGGCCATCTTGTGGGTGTCTTCCTTTTTCTTCACGACACTCCCGGTGTTATTATAGGCATCGACAATCTCGGCGGCGAGCGCTTCCGGCATCGGCATGCCCTTGCGGCCGCCGGCTGCCGCCACGATCCAGCGTAGAGCGAGGCTCTCCTGGCGTTCATAGGAAATCTCCACCGGCACCTGGTAGGTCGCGCCGCCCACGCGGCGGCTCTTGACCTCGAGACGCGGCCGGGCGTTCTCCAGCGCACCAATCATCAGATCCACGGGATCCCCTTTTCCGAGCTTCTCGCTTACTCGCTCAAATGCGCCGTAGACAATGCGCTGGGCCAGGCTTTTCTTGCCTCGCTCCATGATGACGTTGATCAGGTGCGCGACCAGCGGGCTGCTGTAACGGATATCCGGAATGGTCTTCCGCTTTACTGCTCTGTGACGGCGTGACATGATTCGGTGCTCTCCTCGTAAAAGTTAGGCCTTCTTGACTTCCTTGGGACGTTTGACGCCGTATTTGGAGCGGCTGCGGCGGCGCTTCTCGACGCCGGTCGCGTCGAGCGTGCCGCGCACGATATGGTAACGGACGCCCGGCAGATCCTTCACGCGGCCCCCGCGAACCAGCACGATCGAGTGCTCCTGCAGGTTGTGCCCCTCGTCGGGAATGTATGAAATTACCTCATAACCGTTCGTGAGGCGCACCTTTGCGACCTTGCGGATGGCGGAGTTGGGCTTCTTCGGCGTGCGCGTCATCACTTGAACACAGACGCCGCGACGGAATGGATTGCCCTGCAGCGCCGGCGCCTTGGACTTGGCGCGGATCCGGCGGCGGCCCTTCCTCACGAGCTGGTTGATGGTTGGCATATAGAGACTTGAAATTGGCGGAGATTTGGAGGGAAAAGTCGCGAACGCTACCAGAGGGGTCACCTTCAGCAAGCGTTTTTGCGAAAAAAAAGACGGTACGCGAAATTTGGGATTCGGTTCCCAGACTCGCGGTCCGAAAAGCGTTCTTCAGCCGGAGCCGAAAACGCGCGGGCGTTGAGAGAGAAAAAGGATGGTCAGAAAAACATGTCTGCCCGTCGCAACGCAAGGCCAAAGTTTCACGACCGATTCGAGCGGGCAAAAAAAGCGCCCGGCCGGTGAAGGCCGGGCGCAAACCACCAGGAGCTAGGCTCAACCAGTGGTTTTTTGGCGGGAGGGATTAACAGCATCGCGGGGAGAGCTGAAAATGACAAGGTTTTTTTGGGCGGAAATTTTAGTCGGGGCTGGGCGGGTTTCCCTATTGCCATTTTATTCGGTATTGTCTCGCTGCCAACGTTCCCTCCATAACTTCCCATGGCACAGACAATCGCCGTCATTGATTTTGGCTCCCAATACACCCAGGTGATCGCGCGCCGGATCCGGGAGGGCCAGGTTTATTCGAAGATCTATCACTTCACGACTCCGGCGGCGCAGTTCCGGCAGGACGGCGTGATCGGCATCATCCTGTCCGGCGGTCCGAGCAGCGTGTTCGCGGCGGACGCTCCACTCCCTGATCGCGGCATTTTTACGCTGGGCGTGCCGGTTCTCGGCATCTGCTACGGCATCCAGCTGTTCGGTCATCTGCTCGGTGGCACGACGGCCAAGAGCGATCACCGTGAGTACGGCCACGGCACGCTGACGATCAAACGTCCCGGCCGGCTCTTCGCCGGTCTCCCTCGAAAGCTCCGCGTCTGGAATTCCCACGGTGACCGCGTCATCAAACTGCCGCCCGGATTCCAGTCGATCGGGGTCACGGAGAATTCTCCGTTTGCGGCGATCGAGGATCGGAAGCGCAATTTCTACGGCCTCCAGTTTCACCCCGAGGTATTTCACACCGAACGGGGAGTCGACGTGATTCGCAACTTCATCGTCGGCGTCTGCGGGGCCCGCCAGGACTGGTCGATGAAGAACTTTGTGGCGCAGGCGGTGGCGGAGATTCGCGCGACGGTGGGTTCGGGCCGGGTCATTCTCGGTCTCAGCGGCGGGGTGGATTCATCCGTGGCCGCCGCCCTCATCCACCAGGCGATCGGCCGCCAGCTCACCTGCGTGTTTGTGGACAACGGATTGTTGCGCCAGGGCGAGCGCGCGGCCGTGGTCGATCTCTACAACAAACATTTCCACATTGATCTCCGCGTGGCGGACGCCGCCAGCCTGTTCCTCCGCCGGCTGAAAGGGGTCACGGATCCCGAGCGGAAGCGCAAGATCATCGGCCGGACGTTTATCGAGGTGTTCGAACGATCGTTGAAGTCGATCGGCCACGCGGATTTTCTGGCCCAGGGCACGCTCTACCCGGATGTCATCGAGAGCGTCGCCATCGGCAACAACCCCGCCGCGTTGATCAAGAGTCACCACAACGTCGGCGGTTTGCCGGCCCGGATGCGCCTCCGCCTGATCGAGCCGCTGCGCGAGCTGTTCAAGGATGAGGTGCGCGCCGTGGGAGCCCAGCTTGGGCTGCCCCGCGAGGTGGTCTGGCGGCAGCCGTTCCCGGGGCCGGGCCTGGGCGTGCGCGTGGTCGGGGCGATCACGCCCGACCGGCTGGAAATCCTGCGCCGCGCGGATGCCATCCTGCAGGAGGAGATGATTCAATCGGGCTGGTACTGGAAGGTCTGGCAGTCTTTTTGCGTGTTCTTGCCGGTGAAGTCTGTCGGGGTCGTCGGCGACGAACGCAATTACGCCTGGGTGATCGGAGTCCGGGTCGTCGAAAGCCTGGATGCGATGACGGCGGATTGGACGCGCCTGCCCTATGAACTGCTGCAGCGCATCTCCAGCCGCATCACGAACGAGGTGCGCGGGGTCAGCCGCGTCGTGCTGGACATCAGCTCCAAACCGCCTGCCACCATCGAATGGGAATAGAGCTTTCCGTTGCGGATCTTGGTTTCGCCGGCTAGGCTCACTTTCTGACCAACGCTGCCATGATGAAGTACTCGGCGACACTAACCGGTATCCTCCTGCTGGGCGTCGCCGTGCTGCGGGGTGCCCAGCCTGTGCCCGCCCAGACCGCCAATGAGATGATCGCCCGGGCGCGGGCCTATCTCGGCGGCGATGCGGCGCTGGACGCAGTGAACTCGGTGCATTTCCGCGGAGTCTTGGAGCCCGGCAACGCCAACCCGGCTGGCACCAAGCCGGAGAAATTGGCCGTCGAAATCATCTTTCAGAAACCGTACCAGCAGCGGATCGTCATCACGGGAGCCGAGTCGATCGAAACGACAGCGCTCGACGGAGCATCCGGCTGGGAAGAAGGTCGGGAGGGATCCGATCCCGGGCAGCTCAGAGTGCTTCGGCCGGACCAGATCAAACAGCTGCAGGCGAATACGTGGGAGAATCTGAATTTCTACAAGGGCATCGAACAACGCGGGGGCTCCGTGGCGGTCCTCGATTCCGCGCAGGTCGAAGGACATCCCGCCGTCAAGCTGGTCTTTACCCATGATCCAGGGATCGTGTACTATCACTATTTTGATCCTGAGAGTGGCAGGCTCCTTCTGACCGAGACTGAACAAGGCATGAGTATCAGGGAGGAGGGCGAAATCTTCGCTGGAGGCGTGCGTTTTCCGCGCAGGGTCATCCAGACGACGAAAAGCCTCGACAGCCACGGCCAGTCGGTGGAGCAGAAGCTGGTTTTGTCCTTCGACAAGATCACGCTCAATGAGACGTTCCCCGAGAGCGATTTTGAACTGCCGCTGGTGAGTTTCTCGAGTCCGGCACCGGTGAATCCGGGCAGCCCGACGGCAGTGGTGAAACCTCCGAATCCGCCGTCACCTCCCGGCCCGGCCGGAAAATGATTCTGGGAACCGTAGCACGCGCTTGGGCCGTTGAAATGCGGCGGGCAGACCCAGCTAGAATGCGATTTGCAGGCTCAGACGAAGCACCGTCGCCTTGAGGTCGCCGAGGTTGAGCGTGAGAGGACTGCCCGTCCCGCCGACAGCAGAATGATACGGCAAAGACGCATCCACTCCTTCGATCCAAACATATTGGTACCCGGCATCCAGCCACACATTCCGCACGATTTTCAGTTGGATGCCGACGGTGCCGCTGTAGGTGACACTCCAGGCTTGGTAGCTGCCGCTGTAATAGACCGGAGCGCTGTTGCTGGAGGTCAGATTGCCGTGGGTGAGCGTGAGTCCGACCGAAGGTCCGAGGTAGAAACGAATCCTGGAATTGTCGTCACCAAATCGGAAGCGGTAATTGAACAGCACCGGCTGAATGGTGCCGCTGCCGTAAACTGAGGTTCCGCCGTAAATGCCGGGCGAAGGCTGCTCCAGGTAGCTCCATTTTGCCCTGTCCCATTCCAGGCTCAATTCGTGAGCGCCCTGGTCTCCCAATTGGCTGCCAGCGGCAATTCCAAAACCATTGATTTTGGAATACCCATCATTGTTGAGATGATAGTACGAGTCGATGAGCCGGACAAACGGCTGCGCATCGGCCACCCGGATCAATGCCGAGGCGGCGAGCAACGCGATCAGGATTCTGGAGGAGTTCATATCGGCGATCTTGCGTATGATGGGCGCTCGATGGAGTCAGCGCATGGGGATCATTGGACCAAACTTGATTTCATTGAAAGAGGGAAAGAGCAGAGCGGATCTCAATCGACCCGAAGGCGCCGCCAGGGCATACGGTCATGGGTTCGGGGGTGGAACAGTCGCGGTCCAACTTCAATTCAACGAATGGGCATGAGAACCGCTTTGGAACATTCCATTCCTACTCAATAGATTCACTATCGTCAATCTTTGCAAAGGAGGCAGAACGCCCCTGGATGCACCGCTGATGTCGAAGGTGCGGGAGGCTTGTCGGATCTGCCAATGGTCAGGGGCAAAACCCGACGTCTTTTGCCTGAATTCGCACCGCCAGCGGACGATCACAGCTTCCGAGAACAGCGTTGTCGTCAGCGCCGAACTGCTTACAATTGACACCAGGTTTGGAGGAGTCCGTGTCGCCTTCAGCTTCAAGTAACTGCCAGCCTATGCCAGCGTCACTGTTAGCGCGGAATAGAAAGGTGGGTATGATGCCGTCTTCCCCAGCGCCAGCTGGCTCATGGCTGATCTCTTGAATTCGAAACGGAAGGCTCGTCACCTAGCGTCCTGAGATCCACATTGGAGCCTCCGCACACCTGACTTCCTGATTTCCACATCCCAGCTACCGCATGTTATCCCTCTTCCGCAAATTCAAGGACGGCCTGGCCAAGACCGTTGCGGTCATCACGCAGAAGACGCACGCGCTCTTCGGCGGTCGCAAGATCGACGCCGCTTCGCTCGATGAGCTTGAAGAGGCGTTATACACGGCTGACTTCGGGGTGGCCACCACGACCGAGATCCTGGAGGAGATCAAGCGCGCCCATCAGCAGGACCGGGAATTGCGCGGGCAAGATGCGGCCGCCATCGGCGCCGCGGTCCTCCGCCGGGTGCTGGCCGGGAGCGAAGGCCGGTTCGAGGGGGCGCCTCGCAGCCGTGATGAATCGGCCAATCCGGAAGTCATCTGCCTCATCGGTGTCAACGGCTCGGGCAAGACGACGACCGCAGCCAAGCTCGCCTGGATGCTGAAAGAGGACGGCCGGTCAGTCACGGTCGCCGCATGCGACACCTTCCGTGCCGCGGCGATCGAGCAATTGCGCACGTGGACCGAACGGCTGGGCCTTGAACTCGTCGCCAGTCAGATGGGGGCCGACGCTGCTGCGGTGGCCTTCGATGCCTGGCAGGCGGCGAAGGCGCGCGGCCGCGATTACGTGATCATCGACACTGCTGGCCGTCTGCACACCAAGAGCAATCTCATGGAAGAGCTGGCGAAGATCCGCCGCGTGCTGCAGAAGCACGATCCGGCGGCGCCGCAGCATTCCTGGCTGGTGATCGACGGTTCGCTCGGCTCCAATTCGATCGAACAGGCCCGGGTGTTTCACAAGAGTTTTGGCCTGACGGGTCTTGTCGTCACAAAGCTGGACGGCACCTCCCGTGGCGGCGCCATCGTGGGCATCTGGCGCGAACTCAAGCTGCCCATCTACTTCGTGGGCCTCGGCGAGCAGGCGGAGGATCTGCAGCGTTTCAGCGTCGACAACTACGTGAAGGCGGTCTTCGGGCTGGAAGGGTGAAGCGGGATCGCAGCCTGGTGGGCTCCGTGGCCGACGTGCGCAAACGCGCGGGGGAGTCGCAGGGACTCTGAGGACAGCTGGCGGGAAATGGGGAGGATATTTGCCATGCAGAAAATGGCCAACATAGTAAGCCGTGCGCCGTTCATTCAGTATCACGGGCTTGGTCATCGCATGGTTGTGTGCCAATGGGGCGTTCCTGGATGTCGTGCAGGTGTTTGCCTGGGGCCGGATGTTTTTCGGCAATGCCCGGACCATGTCGATCGCCGAAGCGGCCGTCCAAACGTTTGATCCCGGCAAGCCGTGCCCGATCTGCCTGGCGGTGCGGCGCGCACGCGAGGCCGAGCCGCGTAACCAGTCTGCGGCTGTGCCGACCTCCGTCGTAAAGACACTGCTGGCCCCGGTGCAGAACGAGCCTTTCATCCTTCCGCTGATCCGCCCCGAATGGCCCGATGCCAATTTGGTGATGATGGTGTCGTGGCTCCCACCCCTGCCGGTACCCCCTCCTCGAACGCTGATCGCAAGTTTGTTCGGTTAACCGCTTCCGTTTAGTGGGAAAATCGGGGGTGATCTGCCTGCTTTTGGCGACTGCACGTCGGCGGGCTGCTGTCGCTGCATTTCCCGCGTTCGCGCGCCGAAAATCTGTTCCCATGAAAACTTTTTCAAATTCATTGTCCCTTTCCTATCGCTTAATTGCCATCATCTCCGCGGCGCTGGCGGCGGCCCCTTCGGCTGTTTTTGGCTGCTCGGTCTGCGGCTGCTCACTGAGCTCCGATTGGGCTGCCCAAGGCTACGGCATGCTGCCCGGCCTCGAAACCGGCCTGCGCTATGAATATTTCGAGCAATCCGATCTGCGCAGTGGCACCAGCAGCGTGGACCGGGCCGCGCTCGCGTTCCCAAACGACAACGAAATCCAGCAGCGCACGGTGAATCGCAACACCTGGCTTGACCTGAACGACGTGATCGATCCCGCATGGGCCATCACGCTCTCGGTTCCCTATCACGACCGCTTCCATACCACGATTGCCGCGGGCGACACTGACATTTCCACCTCGCGCGCCAACGGGCTAGGAGACGTGCGGTTACTCGGCCGTTACCAGGAATTCGGCATATCCAACAGTTTCGGCCTGCAGTTCGGCCTCAAGCTGCCCACCGGGCGCTTCGACCAGAACTTCGCCTCCGGCCCGCAGACTGGCGAACTCCTCGACCGTGGTCTGCAGCTCGGCTCCGGCACCACCAACCTGATTCTCGGAGCTTCCTGGTTTGCGCGCCCGAACGTGAGTCTGGGCACCTTCGTACAGGCTACGCTTGAACAGCCGCTGGCCGCGCGCGCCGGTTTCATCCCCTCGACCAGCCTGAATCTCAGCGGCGGAGTGCGCTGGCTGAACTCGAGCCGGTTCACCCCGCAGCTCCAGCTTAACCTAAAAGCGGAAGGCCGCGAACACGGCGTCGAGGCCGACACCGCCAACAGCGGCGGTACGATCGCCTATCTGAGTCCCGGAGTGACCGTCGAACTGGCCACCCACGCCAGCGCCTTCGTTTTCGTGCAACTGCCCGTTTACCAGCGCGTCAACGGTCTGCAACTCGAACCCCGCTGGCTCCTGTCGCTCGGAGTCCGGTGGAGGCTTTGAGCCTGGCGCCCAGCAGTGCTGGATGAGCCCGTTGCCTTTCTTCTCCATCGGGGTTAATTTCTTGATTCGTGTCACCCAATCACTGAAAACCCGAGTCTTGTCATCATGAAGAAATCATCCCTGTTTGTTTCGCTATTCGCCGTTGCCCTGTTCACATCCGGCGGTTTGTTCGGTGCCGATGCAAAGGAAGTCACCGTCACCGGCGACGGGGCGTGCGCAAAGTGCGTCTTGCACGAAACCGAGGATTGCCAGACGGCAATTCAAACGACGGAAAACGGCCAGAAAGTCACTTATTATCTGGCGGACAATGCCGTCAGCAAGGACTTCCACAAGAACGTCTGCAAAGCCTCCGCCAAGGTCACTGCAACCGGCACCGTCGAGGTGAAGGACGGCAAGAACGTCCTCACGGTCTCCAAGATCGAAATGGCGCAGTGAGGCGCTGGCGTGTGCGAGCCGCTTGGCGGTCGACCTTTGTCGGCCCCAGGTAGGCCTGCTGGCGCCGTTTGCGGCCAGCGCTGCCGCCCCGCGGCCGTAGGCGGTGGGTGGAGCGGCTTGTCGCCAAGAGGCCCTGGGCGCGTTGGGGACAACGCGCGCCACCCGCTCAAACTAGACCTAAAACGCCAGAAGTACCCCGCCGTACACGCCCCGGCGCTGGCCGAATTGCGGCGCGCCGACCCCGATGCCGGAACCGTCGCGGAGTTCATAGACTTCGTCGAAGACATTGACCACATCGAGGCGCAGATGGAGCTCGCGCCGGTGCGCCAGCTTGAACTTATGTTCGAGGGAAAGATTGACCGGATGATAGGCCGGCAGGTGCTCGGTGTTGGCAAACCCGCGGCGCAGTCCGCTGCCGTAGAGTAGGTCGAGGGAAATGACGTTGGCCCCGAACCGATAGGATCCGCCCGCGGACGCCGTGACCGTCTGATCGTGGTCGAGGTACACGTCGTGGGTGGCGATGTAAGCCAGCTCGGCGGCGCTGAACTGGAATTCCCCGGAAACGATATTCTGGCCCGTGGCGCGGCTGAGCGCCAGGTTGGCAAAAGCGGAGAAACCGCCTGCCGTGTAGTTGGTGGCCAGCTCGACGCCGAAAACCTGTCCGCGCTGGTAGTTGAACGGAGAGAAGATGAGCGCCTGGCCAAACTGGCCCTCGTCCAGCTGATCAGTGGCGCGTTTGTAGTAACTGTCGACCGTGGCGGTGAACGAAGGGGAGAACTGGCGGGACAGACCGGCGTCAAAATAGTGGGCGCGCTCGGAACGGACGGGCGAACTGATCGGGATCTCCGAGGCGTTGGTCGTGCCGGCAAACTGGGCGACGTCACCTGGTTTGACGAGCTCGAGCGGGGGAGGAGTGAAATAGCGGGCATAGCCGGCGTGCACCGTGGTGCCTGTGCCCAGATCGTAGACCAGATTCACCCGCGGGCTGAGCTGGCCTTCAGTGAGGTAGGCCTGCGAAAGGTCGGCCCGCGCCCCGTAGTTGATCGTCAGACCGGATGCTGGTTGCCATTCGTCCTGCACATAAACGCCGTAAAGCCAGCCGAGTTTCCTGTGGCTGTCGACGATGTCGAAGGGGGTGGTGGAGGTCTGGCCGCCAGTGTCATCGGCGGGAAAGACGGCCGTGGTGGTGCGGGTGCTGGCATTCGCGGCGGTGACGAGCATGCCGACGCGAACCGTGTGCGTCGCCGTGGCCGACCACTTGACGTCACCTTCGAAGCCTTCACTGACCAGGCCGCGATCAACGTCGCTGGCCACCCCATCAAAGATCAAATCACCGGCTGGACTAGGGATGAAATGGACCGAACTGTAGCGTGCGAACGCGGACAGCTGGGTGCTGACCACCGCCCCGGTTCTTTGGTAGGCGAGGATTGCGTAATCGTTTTCTTCGCGCTGGTTGTCGCTGAGATCCGCGGACGCGAAGTTGCTGACGCCGGCGAGGGAGAAGTTCGGCTGCTGGCCGGGATTGTTCGGGATCTGGAAGGAGGCCGATGAGCCGCTGAACATCAGGCTGACGCGACTGGAGGAGTCGAGGACGTCGGTGAAATAGCCAAACAGTTTGAGCTGATGGGAGTGGTCGTGCAGTGGGTCCCGGCTGGAGGTAGGATTCTCAATGCCGATGTCGTTGGTGCTGTCGCTGACGGAGAGGTAACTGTGGATGTGGTCCACCGATCCGGTTTCCTCGGCGGTGACGCGCAGCGTATTGAAACTGCCACCATAGATTGCCATATCACCGGCCTCGGCGGAGGCGCCATTGCGCGTGTGGATATCGACGATTCCAGCGGTGCGGTAGCCGTATTGCGCCGGCAATGAACCCGTGAGAATAGACATGGTCTGCACGAACCGGCTGTCGAGTTCCTGGCCGAAGCCACTGAGGCCTTCGGGCAGGAGCACGTCGTTGATTCGGTATTGAAGGTCGGCGTGTTCGCCTCTCACGTGGACCTGACCGAACGAATCCTGGGCTACGCCGGGGACCTGCAACAGCACCCCGCTAAAGCTGGCGTTGGCGCCGGGGATTTCGGTATCGATCTGGATCTTGTCGATCTGGAAGGCGGTGGCGCCGAGGCTCGGCACGAGGTCCTCACGAGCTTGATCAAGCCGGCTCGTGACCACGAAAGGGTCGAGCGCGATCGCAGTCTGGTTGAGGGTGGGGTCGGTGGCAGGATCGTCGGCGGCGAAGACCGTGGCGGCAAACGAGCAAGAGATAAGAAAATGGCGGATCGACATAACAAGGCTGGTTGGAATTGAGCGCGGAGGACCCGGGCCATCGCACTCGGCGTGGGCCCGGTCGGGAGCGTCGGACGCGCGCAGGCATCCGTCGCGAAACAGCGGTCAATTCAGCGCCGGCGGAGCGTTTCCTGGAGGCAGCCAATAGCGGCGTAGATTCAGGTTCGGCCCGGTGGGCGCGATGATCGCTAAAGCGACCACGATCCAAACCATTGCGGCCACCGCGATCGCGGCTGCTGCTGCGCCCGCACCGTGCTGGAAGAGCGTGACGGCACATTCGTGGTCCGCGGCGCCGGCATCATGGTGCAGCCATTCATGCAGGGCGGGGCTCGCAGCAAGGACGGCGAGCAGCACGACCAGCGCAGCGCAACCGCCGGCCAGCAAGCGGCCGAGCAGCGGCGGAAACACGCGAAGGCGATGGTGCACGGGAACCATGGCGTTGATCGAGATGATTGATAGTCGGATGTCCTGGGAGAGCAAGCGGCGTGCCGGAGGATTGCCTGCCGCGGTTGGTTGGTTGGAGGGCGGACCGCCGTGTCCGCCGACCAGCGGAACCCAGGGCGGATTCATTCTCGACCACGACGACACGGGTTGTTTTGGCGTCAGGACGCCGTTGTAGGGGCGCGCCTCGTGCGCGCCCGCAGGGCGTCCTGACGGGCGCAGACAAGCTGCGCCCCTACAGGAAGAAACCCGATACCCCATCGGAGAATGAATCCGCCCTGCAGCGGAACCAGCCCCCCGCCGCGAACAGCATTGCGGGTAACCCTTCTATCTCGCATCCTGCCGTCACGATTTCGTTCCTCTCATGACCTCACTCACGCTGCAGCAACTCATCCCGGTCATCCAGACGGCCGTCGGCCCGGTCATCCTGATTTCGGGCGTCGGTTTGCTCTTGCTGTCGATCACCAACCGGTTCGGCCGGATTGTCGATCGCTCGCGCCTGCTCGCGCGCGAATTGCCGCGCGCGACCGCCGAGCGGGATCAACTGTCGGTGCAGCTGGCCATCCTCTTTCGCCGGGCGAAAGTCCTCCGGCTCTGCATCGTGCTGGCCACCTCGAGCGTTTTACTTGCGGGCCTCCTGATCATTTCGCTCTTCCTGGCGGCGTTGCTCCATCTTGAAGCCGCGCTGCTGGTTTCGCTGTGCTTCATTCTTTGCGTGGCAGCGCTCATCGCCTCGCTGATCGTGTTTCTCCTCGACTTGCAGATGTCGCTCACGGCGCTGCGGGTGGAGCTCGCCCAGGCGGGATTCGATGGGAAATGAAGGCCACGGCCTCCCGCGCAACCATCCAGCGAATGTAGGGCGGGGTCGCCGGACCCCGCCTTGCTGCGTCCTGGCGGGGTCAGCGACCCCGCCCTACAACCGCCACGCGATTGTCCGAGTCTAGTCAATTCACCGTTCGCAATTGGATGCTGTCGACGAGACGGTCCTGGGAAAGAATGTCGGTGACGATGATCAACTTCGTGCCGGTGCTGACGCGGCTGTGCCGCTTCAGGTACTGGACCGCATTCTCAATCGTGACATCCGGATCGGCAGAAAAGGTCATCAGGTAGGTCTCAACGCCGCGGAGCATCCCGAGCTGGCGGAGCGTGTCCAGCGACGGGGTGAACGCGAGGATCATGGCGTTGCGGGGCCGCATCGCGGCAAGTCCCTGCGCCATGAAACCCTGGCGGGTGAAGGTGACCAGCAGCGATCCGGGCAGTTCGTTGGCCATCACGACGGCCGAGCGCACTTCCTCGCTACTCTCGCGCGGCCCGGCAGGCTTGACGGTGAAATCGAAAATCTCGCCGGCCTTAAGTTCGATGGGCGCCGCGAGATCCCCGGTCCGGATTTCCGGGGCCTTTGATGTCCATCATGATCGCGATTTCGCGACCGGTGCGGTGCGACACCGTGCGAATCCGCCGCATGATCTCGCGCGTCCAGTCGGGCGTGGCGTGGGCCATGTTGATGCGGCAGACGTCGGCGCCCGCCTGGAAGATCTTTTCCAGAACCTCCTCGCTCTCCGTGGCGGGTCCGACGGTGAAGATGATCTTAGTGCGGCGGGCGGGCGGATTCATGAGGTGCAACAGACTAGTGCGACCGGAGGATGAAGCAAATGTCGCACCAGAGTGACCGGGGTATCCCGCCAGAGGGAAAATCTGGGGCGCTGGGCCGAGCCGGCGCCATGTCATGGGCCCTGCGGTCGCTCGTAGACAACAATGTCATCAGGTGGTCGGTGTAGGAGCCTGCTCGCAGGCGATTCAAACCTCGAAATCCTCCTTCGCAGAGCCTACGGAGGACAGGTCGCGAGCAAGCTCGCTCCTACAATTTGCATAGATACGGCCGACGCGGGTCCGCAGAACTGGAAACATGGGGTGGGGTTGCCCTCCTTCGCCAAGCCTTCGGCGGGCAGGCCGGACCTGCGGTGCCCTCGGGAAAGGCGGCGGCATCGGGGAGATGCCGCCCGACAATCATTCGGCGTTGCCGCCGTCAGAATTCGAAGAACGGCGTGCCCATACCCGGGTGGACGATCGAGCAGCCGCACTTGAGCGCTGCCAGGACTCCAGCACAGGCGGTTTCCACGGCGGCGGGACTGTTGCACTCGCGGCTGAGGTGGGCGAGGTAGACGTGTCGCCAGCGCGGCGACGCGACCGAGAGGAGCAGTTCCCGGGCGCTTTCATTGGAAAGATGGCCGTGCCGGCCGCTGATGCGTTGTTTGACGGACCAGGGTCGCTTCAGGTCGTTCTTCAGCATCTGCGGACAATAATTGGCCTCGACGACGAGGACGTCCGCCTCCCGGATGCGCTCCCGGATATGTTGGGGAGCATGGCCCAGATCGGTCAGCCAGGCGAGGCGCCTGGCCGGCGTGAACAGGTCATCCGACCCGTGGGTGAAGAGAAACGCCACGGGATCGTGCGCGTCGTGCGGCACGGCGAAGCTCTCGATCTCGAGATCGCGGAAGCGAAAGCGGGCGCCGGTCTCGAAGCATTGCCAGTCGGGGTGATGCTTCAAACCGGCCTGGACCGCGCGCGCTGTGGCGTGATTGGCGAAAACCTTGATATGCGGATGGCGCGACAAGCCGCTGATCCCGGCGGTGTGGTCGCCGTGTTCGTGCGTGAGAAAAACGGCGTCGATGCGGTCAAGCGACTCGCCGACCCCGGCCAGCAATTGCCCGAGGCGGCGGGCCGAAAAACCGGCATCGACGAGGATGCGGGCTTGGGCCGTCTGCAGCAGGGCACAATTGCCGTCGCTGCCGCTGCCGAGGATGCAGAACCGCATGCTCATTGGGTGGTGCCTGATGCAATGTCCCGGACCTTGTGCGAAGCAAGGGCTTTCGCGAGAAACGGGAAGTGATGCCGGTGCTCCGTGCGGCCGATTAGACAATCTTCAGGCTCCGCAGTCGAGATTGGCCTGGTCGGTGTAGGGGCGCAGCTTGTCTGCGCCCGACGGCAAATCGAACGACGCGGGCGCAGACAAGCTGCGCCCCTACAGGCGCCCGGAGGCAGAATCCGTGTGTCGGCCGGTGGCGATTGCGCCCCTACCGGCGCGGAGGACAGATCATGCGATGCGGGCGCACGCCAGGTGCGCCCCTACAGGCAGAGACCGGGGCTTCTCTTCGAGAACAAATCAACCCTGGCCGCAGGAGGCCTCCGGTCCGTTCTGCGTCCGGCATCCTGCCATCCGTCCCTTCGCCCGCCCGTTCATCCAAAATCGCTGCAACTGAGGCTTCATTTGCTATGTCCTGAGACCCACGTGACCAGTCGTGCTTGCGCTAACCCAAAACTCCAGCCTGCCTAGTCGACGCTTTCTGGGCTTCGGTCGAGCCGTTGCTTGCATCGAACGGCGGGTTCAGCAAAATCTCCCGTTCCCTTTGACTATCAAACCATGAGCACCTTCACTTCTCCCGTCCCCGGCACCACTGCTGCGCCGACCGTTGTCCCGGTCCGCAAGAAATCCCGCCGGAAGTGGTGGATTATCACCGCCATTGTGGTTGTCGTTGGCCTGATCGTTGCCGCCGTGGTCAAGGGCAAGCATGCGGTCATGCCGACAACGGTCACGACCGAGAAGTCGGTCATCCGCACCATCACGCATCTCGTCACTGCCACTGGCAAGGTACAACCGGAGATCGAGGTCGGGATTGCGCCGGAAGTTTCCGGAGAATTGATCGCCCTGCCGTTCAAGGAAGGGCAGCCGGTCAAGACAGGCGACGTGATCATCCGCATCAAGCCTGACTTCTATGCCGCACAGGCCGATCAGCAGGAGGCGGCGCTTAGCTCATCCAAGGCCAGCAGCATGCTCGCGAAAGCAAATCAGGACAAGGCGGAGGAGGATTACCGCCGGGCCGACGATCTCTACAAGAAGAAGCTGATCTCGGATGCCGACTACACAGCCGCCAAGACCAACCAGGAGGTCGCCCGCGCCAACTACGCCGCCTCGCTCGCGAACATTCGCCAGACGGAGGGCGCGCTCAACCAGTTCCGCGACCAGCTGAGCAAGACCACTCTGTATGCGCCGATGGATGGCACGATCAGCGTGTTGAACAGCGAGGTCGGTGAGCGAGTCGTCGCGACTGGCCAGTTCGCCGGCACGGAGGTCATGCGCATCGCCAACCTCAACAACATGGAGGTGCGGGTGAAGGTGAATGAAAACGACATCGTCAACGTCAAGGTGGGGGATCATACGGCAATCGCCGTCGATGCCTTCCCCGGCCGGAAGTTTGATGGCATTGTAAGCGAGATCAGCAGTTCCGCGCTTAGTACGGGCGGCACCAGTGCCGGCAGCAACCAGGCGGCGCTGGCCGCCTCGGCTTCCGACGAGGTCACCAATTTCCTGGTGCGGATCCGCATCACCGACAAGGAAGCCCATTTGCGTCCGGGGATGAGCGGCACCGTCGATATCTCGACCGAGACCGTGAAGGACGTGATCGCCGTGCCGGTGCAGAGCGTCACGGTCCGCGCCGAAGGCGGCAAGACGAGCGAGGAGCTCCAGGAGCAGCGCGCCAAAGAAGCGAAGGAACGTTCCGGCAACGATCTCGAGGTCGTCAAGGAACGCCAGGAAGCCAAGCGCACCTTGGAGAAGCTCTTGCGGGTCGTTTTCATCAAGCAAGGCGATAGCGTGAAGTTGCGGCAGGTGGAAACCGGCGTCGCGGATAACACGTACATCGAAATCAAGAGCGGTTTGAAGGTCGGCGATGAAGTGGTCTCCGGCAGTTACGCGGCCATCAGTCGCACGCTGAAGGACGGGACCAAGGTGTTGATCGAGAAATCGAAGAAGGACGAAAAGAACTAGATCGGTTCTCCCGTTGCTGCCTTGAGACCACCTGGAAAACCGCTCCGTCTGAACGCCCGCTGCCATGATCTCCTCCTCCGCTCCTGCCCTTGCGACCCGTCGCACCGTCCGTCCGATCGGTCCGCTGGTCATCGATATCCGGGGCGTCACCAAATTATACCACATGGGCGAAGAGACCGTGCATGCCCTCCGCGGCGTCGCTCTCCAGGTCCACCGCAACGAGTACCTGGCGATCATGGGACCGTCCGGCAGCGGCAAATCAACGCTGATGAACATGCTCGGCTGCCTCGATACGCCGACCAGCGGACACTACCAGTTCAACGGCAAGGACGTTTCGAGCATGTCGGACGACGAGCTGGCCGCCATCCGCAACCGCGAGATCGGCTTTGTCTTCCAGACGTTCAACCTGCTGCCGCGCTCGACCTCCCTGCACAACGTCGAGCTGCCGCTCATCTACGCCGGCGTGGCGCCCCACGACCGGCGCGCGCGCGCCCGGCAGGCGCTCGAGAACGTGGGTCTGGGCGACCGCATGCTGCACAAACCCAACGAGCTGTCGGGCGGCCAGCGCCAGCGCGTGGCCGTCGCCCGGGCCTTGGTCAACCATCCTTCGATCATCCTGGCCGATGAGCCGACCGGCAACCTCGACTCCAAGACCGGCGAGGAAATCATGCAGCTTTTCGACCAGCTCTACGAGCAGGGCAACACGATCATCGTCGTCACTCACGAGGAGGACATTGCCCGGCACG
>Ga0182011_10001691_pt1 | contig 19175 bp, 17 predicted proteins | sample 711E1DmetaG_FD_120481 | JGI IMG/M metagenome (GOLD analysis project Ga0182011, IMG submission 120481) | Permafrost microbial communities from Stordalen Mire, Sweden - 711E1D metaG | ecosystem: Environmental > Terrestrial > Soil > Wetlands > Permafrost | place: Sweden: Stordalen | collected... | reverse complement strand
TCCAACTGGGCACTGGCCTGCTGCAGGCGCAGGTTGAACATTTCATGGCGCAGGTCCCGGCTCTTGGCCGACAACTCCACCAGCGTCATGTCTTTTGTTTCCGAAAACTTCATAAAACTTCCGTCTGCTTCGCGCGATGATGCCGCGAAATAAATTTGGTTTTGATCGGCAGCTTCGTCGCCGCCAGCCGGAGCGATTCACGCGCTTCAGCTTCATTCACGCCATCCACCTCGAACAACACATTCGCCGGACGAATCACCGCCACCCACGATTCCAGCGGCCCTTTGCCCTTGCCCATGCGCGTTTCCAGCGGTTTCTTTGTGAACGATTTTTGCGGGAAAATGCGAATCCACATTTTCCCATGCCGCTTCAGATTGCGGGCGATCGCCACGCGCGCGGCCTCAATCTGCTTCGTGTCGAGCCAGCAACGTTCCAGCGACATTAATCCGTATTCGCCAAACGCCACCGTGCAGCCGCGATACGCCAGACCGGCACGGCTGCCGCGGTGCATTTTGCGATACTTCACTCTTTCCGGCATCAATGGCATAACAAAAATCCTTTCAAAAAATCAGCCCGCAACGGGTTCGGTCGGCAGGGTCGCAGCCGGCGCAATCGGCACCGCCGGCGCCGCCGCCGCTTTTTCCTTCGACGGCTTGTTTTCGCCTTTGCAAATCCAGCACTTGACGCCGAGCTTTCCGTAAAGGGTTAACGCCTCGGCAAAACCGTAATCAATGTTCGCGCGCAACGTGTGCAACGGCACGCGACCCCAGTGATACATTTCGACACGCGCGAGTTCCGCCCCCCCCAAACGGCCGGAACAGCGAAGCTTGATCCCTTCCGCCCCAAAATCCTTTGCCGTCTGCAACGCCTTCTTCATCGCGCGGCGGAACGACACTCGGCGTTCCAGCTGCAACGCAATGTTCTCCGCGACAAGCTGCGCATCGAGCTCCGGCGTCTTCACTTCCACGATGTCCACATAAACTTCCTTGCCGGTCATCCGGCTCATCTCTTCCTTGAGCTTGTCAATTTCCGAGCCTTTGCGGCCAATGACCACGCCCGGACGCGCGGTGAGAATGGTGATGCGGCAGCGGTTCGCCGCGCGTTCGATTAAAATCCTCGGCACGGCGGCCGCTTCGAGTTTTTTCTTCAGCAACTTGCGGATTTCGCGGTCCTCATCGAGCAACTGGCCGAATTCCTTCTTGCCGGCAAACCATTTGGAACGCCAGTCCTTGTTGACGGCGAGACGCAGACCGATTGGATTTGTTTTTTGGCCCATGGGAATTATTCGTCCGACAAGGTGATTTTGATATGGCAGCGGCGCTTGAGAATCGGCCCGGCGGAGCCGCGCGCCTTTGGCATAAACCGTTTGATAGTCATCGCCGAGCCGGCCACGGCTTCCTTGATGCGCAATTTTTCCAGCTTAAGGTTCTTGTTGTTTTCCGCGTTGGCAATGGCCGACTTGAGCGTCTTGGCCACGAACCGCGCGCCCTTGCGCGGCACCACCGCCAGCACCGCCTGCGCCTGCTGCGCCGGGAGGCCCTGAATCTGCCGCACAACCTCGCGCATTTTTTGCGAGGACATCGGCACGTTTTTCAAAATCGCGTGAACTTCCATGTTTACTTCCCCTTCGCCTCCACCTTGGCCGTGTGCGCGCCGTGTTTCCTGAATATGCGCGTGGGCGAAAACTCGCCAAGTTTGTGGCCAACCATGTTTTCCGTCACAAACACCGGGTTGAAAATCTTGCCGTTGTGCACGGTGAACGTCAGCCCCACAAAATCCGGCGTGATGGTCGAACGCCGCGACCACGTCTTGATCGGCGTTTTTTGATTTGTGCTCTTCGCCTTCTGGATTTTTTCCAGCAGGTGAAAATCCACAAACGGACCTTTTTTAATCGAACGTCCCATAAATTATTTAATTTTCATCGGCAGTCCGTTGCGGCGGACAATGATGAACCTGTTTGAGTGTTTGTATTTAGGCCGCGTCTTGCCGCCCTTGGCGAGTTTGCCCCACGGCGACGTCAACTGCTGCCAGCCGCCGCCGGACTTCGACTTGCCCGCGCCGCCACCGTTTGGATGGTCCACCGGGTTGCGCGCCACGCCGCGGCTGATGCCGCGGATGCCGCGATGCCGCGAACGGCCAGCCTTGCCGAGAATCACATTTTCGTGCTCCGTGTTGCCGACCTGGCCGATGGTCGCGTAGCAGTCCTCGTTAAATTTGCGAATTTCACCCGAAGGCAGACGCAACTGCGCGTAACCTTCGTCACGCGACATCAACATCGCCGAGCCGCCCGCCGAACGAACCATCTGACCGCCCCGACCCGGCGTCAGTTCGATGTTATGAATGGCGAGACCGACCGGAATTGATTTGAGCGGAAGCGCATTGCCGATTTCAGGCGGAGCCGCCGGGCCGCTGGAGATGGCCGCGCCGACTTTGATGCCCACCGGCGCAATAATGTAACGCTTCTCGCCATCCTTGTATTGCAGCAACGCCAGACGCGCCGAACGCATGGGATCATACTCAATCGCCGCGACCGTCGCCTCCACGCCGTGCTTGTTGCGCTTGAAATCCACAAGGCGGATTTTCTGCTTGTGGCCGCCGCCGAGGCCGCGCGTGGTCACGCGACCGTGGTGGTTGCGGCCACCAGTTTTCTTCCGCGTGATGACGAGCCGCTTTTCCGGCTTCGTCTTCGTAATATCGCTGAAATCTGCGAACGTGACGTAGCGCAGAGACGGCGTTAGCGGTCTAAATGTTTTAACTGGCATAAAAAAATGATTTCAGCTGCAACTCTGGGAGTCGGCAGGCCATTACTCCTGTCCCTGCTGGGAATCAGTTATCGGCCCGCAACCGCGCTGACCATTAAGCTTTTCAGGCGAAACGGAACGGGGAAAGTATCAAATACACGCCCCGTTGCAAGGGGTTTTTTGAAGAATTTTGGGATGATTTTCCCCGGTAAATTCAATGCCGGAACTGGGACTGCTTGCTGACTTTGGCTGAACGTTTTTCCCATTCTCCAACAAAAAAAGGCGCGAAGTGAATGTTTCTGGGAGCGCCGGCGTCTCGCCGGCGGGTAGATTAACAACGGGCCGGCGGGACGCCGGTGCTCCCAGGAAAGAAAAGAATGACGGAACTCCATACCCTAAATAAAAACGGCGCGGAAAAATTTCCGCGCCGTTCGTGATTTCAAATTTCGACTAGGTCAAAACAATCTTGTCGCCGGCCTTTAACGTCACAATGGCTTTTTTCCAACTCGGCGCCTGGCCGGCTTGAGAAGTGCGTTGGCGGCGGAATTTGCCGCGCACATTCAGCGTGTTTACTTTCGTGACTTTGACTTTGAATAGTTCCTGCACAGCGCGGCGGATTTCGGTTTTATTCGCCCGGGGATCAGCAACGACAGTGTATTGATTGAATTTTTCACCCTGCCGCGTGCCCTTTTCCGTCAAACGGACGGTCCTGATGACTTCAAAAGTGTTCATGTTATTCCTTTGTCAAACGGGCTTCGACCTTCTCAAATGCGCCCTTGGTAAAGAGCAATTTGTCAGGCCGCAACACATCGTAGGTGTTCAGCGAATCGCTCGTGGCCAGCTCAACATTCGGGATGTTGCGCGAGGCGAGCGTAAGGTTTTTATCCGCAGGCGCGACGATCAATGTCGTGCCTTCCAACTCCAGCGTGGACATCATGCCGGCAAAATTCTTCGTCTTCGATGAAGCAAGTTTTAGATCGTCCACAACAACCACGTCACCGGCCTTGATCCGTTCGCTCAACGCCTTTCGCAAAGCAAGTTGCTTTGTTTTTCGGGAAACTGTTTTGCTGAAATCGCGGGGCCTCGGACCAAATACCACGCCACCACCCACCCACAACGGCGATTGATGGGAGCCGGCGCGCGCGCGGCCCGTGCCTTTTTGTTTCCACGGCTTTTTGTTCGAGCCGGAAACTTCACCGACGTTTTTGGTGCAGGCGGTGCCCATGCGTTGCGCGGCTTGATGCGCCACGACGACATCGTGTACCGCTTGCGTGCCTTTTCCGTCTTCAATCAGAGGGAACTTCACTTCGAGTTCGCCCTGCTTTTTCCCTTCGATATTTTTAATGGCAATCTTCATGACATCTATTGGTAGGGACGGCCCGCCGGGCCGTCCGCGGACGCCGCGGCGCGGCGTCCCTGCCTGCTAATTATTTTTTGGCCTCAACCGGTTTGGGTTCGGCCTTCGCGGCAGCGCCGCCCTTCCTCTTCATCGGCGCAGTGCTGACCGGCGGTTTCCAGCCCTTGGGCCGTTTCTTGGATTCGCGGATGATGACATAATCGCCCTCCGCGCCGGGAATCGCGCCTTTGATGAGCAAAAGATTGTCCGCCTCGCGCACTTGAATGACTTCAAGATTCTGCGTCGTGCGCCGAACCTGCCCCATGTGGCCGGGCATTTTCAAACCGCGCATAACCGTGCCGGGAAACAGCCGCTGGCCAATCGCACCGATGCGCCGATGCCAGCCTTTCGCGCCGTGCGTTGAATCGCCGCCGCGAAAACCGTGGCGTTTCACGACGCCTTCAAATCCGCGTCCCTTCGTGACGCCAATCGCATCCACAAAATCGCCGGGGGCGAAAAGCGTCGGGCCGACAATGTCGCCGGGTTTCACTTCTTTTGAGAAATTGCGAAATTCCCTGATGCGTTTGACCGGCGCGCCATTGAATTTTTTGATGTGGCCAAGCAGTGGTTTGGTCAGGCGCTGTTCCTTTTGATCGTCGAAGCCAAGTTGAACGGCGTTGTAGGCGTCCTTGCCGGCCTGGGTTTTGACCTGAAGCACGCGATTGGGACCCGCGAGCACGACTGTGACCGGGACGACGACCCCGCGCGAATTATAGACGCGCGTGCTGCCGAGTTTTTTACCGAGAAGTCCGAGTGGCATGGCAATAAATCGTTAAATTTTGATGGTGATGTCCACGCCCGCCGGGAGATTGAGCTTTTTCAATTCGTCCACGGTTTTGGCGGTCGGGTCGAGAATATCAATCAGCCGCTTGTGGGTGCGTTGCTCGAAAGTTTCCTGCGACTTTTTGTCCGCGTGCGGCGAGCGCAGCACGGTGAACCGCTCGATACGGGTCGGGAGCGGGATTGGCCCGGCGACGCGCGCGCCGGTGCGCTTGACGGTGTCCGCTATTTCGCGCGCGGACTGGTCTATGTCCCGATGATCATAGGCCTTGAGACGGATTCGAATGCGTTGTTGTCCAGCCATACAAAGAACAATTGTCTATTAATGGTTTAATTACATTGGTCGCTTCACTTCTTGAAAGTGAACGCGGAGTGTAACACTTGAACGTTTCTGTGCAAGAAGATTTTTTAGGAATTTTGGTTGTCTCACGCTTGTCTGCCATACCGCCTTGTTGCCGACAAGTTGAACCGACTGAATGAATTCGCTGCGAAGCTCCTGAACGGGCAGCCAACGCGTTACCCAGATCACAAAAGCCAAGGGATGAAACTACTGGAACTTTTTGAAAATTAGAATTATGAACGCGCCGCAGGTTTCTTCGCAGCTGCGTCCAGAATGGTGTTGAGCACACTGTTCGGAACCTGCTCAAACGTCAATGGCTCCATTGAATAGGAGGCGCGGCCCTTCGAAAGCGAACGAATTGCAGTGGCATATCCGAACATTTCGGACAGCGGCACCTGCGCATTGAGAATCGTCTGACCCAGTTTGGCTTCAATATTAACGATGTGACCGCGACGGCGGCTGATGTCGCCGAGCAAATCACCTTGATATTCGTCGGGCGTGGCGACTTCGACCTTCATAATCGGTTCCAGCAAAATCGGATTCGCCTTTTTGAAGGCGTCCTTGAGCGCGAAAATGCCGGCCATCTTGAACGCCAATTCGCTGGAGTCCACTTCGTGGAATGTGCCGTCCACAATCTGCACCTTGATGTCAATGACCTGGTAGCCGGCATAGACACCGCCCTTGATGGCTTCTTCGATCCCGTCAATAACCGGGGAAATGTATTCCTTCGGGATCGCACCGCCGACAATCTTATTTTCGATTTCGATGCCCTTGCCCTTTTCATTCGGCTGAATCTGGACGCAGGCATGGCCGTATTGACCGCGACCGCCGGATTGACGGATGAATTTGCCTTCGCCATCGGCAGATTTGGTGATGGTTTCACGATAGGCAATTTGCGGCGCGCCGGTGTTGGCATCCACTTTAAATTCCCGCTTGAGCCGGTCGCATATGATTTCCAGATGCAATTCGCCCATGCCCGCGATGATAAGCTGGCCGGTCTCCTCGTTGGTGAAGCAGCGGAACGTCGGGTCTTCCTCGGCGAGGCGTTGCAGTCCTTCGGACATTTTGTCGCGGTCAGCCCGCGTCTTCGGCTCGACGGCCATGCTGATGACGGGTTCGGGGAACGTCGGCGGTTCGAGGGTCACGTCGTAGTCCTCGTCACACAACGTGTCGCCGGTGGTAATGTTCCGCAGACCAACGAGCGCGGCGATGTCGCCGGCATAAGCCCGGTCAATGTCCTTGCGTTCACTCCCTTGAATGATCATCAGGCGGCTGACGCGCTCACGTTTGCGTGTGCGCGGATTGTAAATCATGTCCCCTTTTTTAAGGGTGCCGGAATAAACGCGGAAGAACACGAGTTTGCCCGCATAGACGTCCGTCCACAGTTTGAACGCGAGCGAGCAAAATTTATTGCCGTCGCTGGTTTGGACGTGAACGGGGTTGTTCGTGCCCACTTCGGTGCCTTCCGCGCCGGGAACATCCAGCGGTCCCGGCAAATAATCGATGATGGCGTCAAGCAACGGCTGCACGGCCTTTTTCTTGAACGCCGAACCGCACAAAACGGGAACCAATTCAATTTTGCAGGTAAGCCGGCGGATCGCGGCTTTCAATTCCTGCGGCGACACCGGTTTCTCATGGAGCACCAGATCGGCAATCTGATCGTCCTTGTTCGAAACGGCATCAATCAATTCCGCCAGCGCGGCCCTGGCGCGTTCCTTGTGCTTGGCGGGAATTTCCTTCACTTCGTAATTCAGCCCTTCGTTATCGATGTCGCCGGCGCCCCAAATAATGGCCTTTTGATTCACGACATCAATGACGCCCTCAAACTTGTCCTCCGCGCCAATGGGCAGGAAAATCGGATACGCATAAGCCTTGAGCTTGGTGCGCATGTCGTTGAGCGCGTTCTTAAAATTCGCGCCGGTGCGGTCCATCTTGTTGACGAACGCGAGGCGCGGAACCTTGTATTTGGTCGCCTGACGCCACACCGTCTCGGATTGAGGCTGCACGCCGGCAACACCGCAAAACACGGCAACCGCGCCGTCGAGCACGCGCATGGAACGTTCGACTTCGGCGGTGAAGTCCACGTGTCCGGGCGTGTCAATAATGTTGATGCGGTGTGGAATGTCGAGAAATGCCTTGTACAATTCGTTTTCGCCGTGCTTGGTGTGTTTCTGCGTCCAGAAACAAGTCACGGCGGCGGACGTGATGGTGATGCCGCGTTCACGTTCCTGCTCCATCCAATCGGTGACGGTGTTGCCATCGTCCACGTCGCCAATCTTGTGAATGAGGCCGGTGTAAAACAGGATGCGCTCGGTCGCGGTCGTTTTGCCCGCGTCAATGTGCGCCGCGATGCCAATGTTGCGCGTGCGCTCCAGCGTGTACTCACGCTGGGGCGAATTGACTGATTTTATTTTTTCAGCAACGGCACGCATTTTGATTCAAAGAATAAAAAGCGCCCCGATGTCCACAACCTTCGGGGCGCATCAAAAAATTTCCTACCAGCGAAAATGCGCAAAGGCCTTGTTCGCCTGCGCCATTTTGTGAACTTCGTCGCGTTTGCGAATGGCGTTCCCCTGCCCTTGATAAGCTTCCAGAATTTCCGCCGCGAGCGCTTCACGCATTGCCGTGCCTTTGCGGGCATTTGCAAAATCAACAATCCATCGCAACGCCAATGACGTTTGACGGTCTGTCGGCACTTCCAACGGCACCTGGTACGTTGCGCCGCCAACGCGACGCGCCTTTGTTTCGATGCGCGGCTTGGCGTTGTCCACTGCGCGCTGCAAAATTTCCACCGGATTGCTCGCCGGGTTTTTCTCTGAAACATGGTCGAACGCGCCGTAAACAATCCGCTGCGCCGTGCTTTTTTTGCCGCACAGCATCACCATGTTAACCAGCCGTGAAACCAAAGCGCTTTGAAACTTTCCGTCTTTGGCAACCGGCCGTCTTGTAGCTTGTCGTCTGCGGGACATGAGATTCGTTAAATCGTTAAATCGTTGAACCGTGAATGGGGTTAGGCGGCGGGTGCTTCCGCCGGAGCGGCTGCGGCCACGGGAGCGGCGGGCTTGGAACCCGGCTTCGGACGTTTCACGCCGTATTTCGACCGGCTGACGCGGCGTTTTTCCACTCCTGCGGCGTCAAGCGTGCCACGCACGATGTGATAGCGCACGCCCGGCAAATCCTTCTCGCGACCGCCGCGCACAAGCACAATGGAGTGCTCCTGCAGATTATGGCCTTCATCAGGAATATAGGCGATGACTTCATAACCGTTCGTCAAACGAACCTTGGCCACCTTGCGCATGGCCGAGTTCGGTTTCTTGGGCGTGCGCGTCATGACCTGGATGCACACGCCACGTCGAAACGGCGAGCCTTCCAAAGCCGGAGCTTTGGACTTATACTTTAGTTTGCGGCGGCCCTTGCGGACCAGTTGATTAATCGTCGGCATTTCTTTCCAAAAAATGGAGTGCGGATGTTAGCAAATGAGTTTTTCGTGGCAATAAGTATTTGAACCTTTTTGCGATTATGCCAGCAGCGGATTTTCTGCCGCAGCAGATTCCGCCGATTCCTCGGGAATCTCAACCAGCGGCTTGAGGTGCGCCCTGCGGTGCAGATCAAAACCGGTGCCCGCCGGAATGATGTGTCCCATGATGACGTTTTCCTTGAAACCGCGCAGGCTGTCCACCTTGGAACGCGTGGCGGCCTCGGTAAGCACGCGCGTCGTGTCTTGAAATGACGCAGCGCTTAAGAAGCTGTCGGTTTCGAGCGACGCCTTCGTGATGCCGAGCAATACGGGTGTGGCTTCGGCGGATTTGCCGCCCTTTTTTTCAACACGCCCGTTTTCTTCCTCGAATTCCAGCTTGTCAACTTGTTCGCCCCAAAGGAACGTTGTGTCGCCCGGCTCGGTGATGCGCACTTTGCGAAGCATCTGACGGACGATGATTTCGATGTGCTTGTCGTTAATCGTGACGCCTTGCAGCCGATAAACCTCCTGCACTTCACTGACGAGGTGTTCCTGCAATTCCTGCGGCCCGCACACTTCAAGAATTTCATGCGGATCCATCGGGCCTTCGGTCAACTGCTGGCCTTTCTTCACCATGTCGCCTTTGAAAACAATGACGTGCTTGCCAATCGGAACGAGATGTTCCTCCTCCGTGCCAGTCTGCGTGTCTTTGATGAGAATGCAGCGCTTGCCGCGCACGCTCGGGCCGAAATCGACCATGCCGTCGATCTTGGAAATTTCCGACGCGTCCTTTGGCCGGCGCGCTTCAAACAATTCAGCCACGCGCGGCAGACCGCCGGTAATGTCTTTGGTCTTCGAAGTTTTTCGGGGTGTCTTGGCCATCAAAGTTCCGGCCATAATCTTGTCGCCTTGGTTCACGACGATATGCGCTCCGGACGGAATCGGATAATTTGCCACGATCTCGCCGGAGTCGTCCGAAATGATGATTTGCGGATGCAGGTCTTCCTTGTGTTCAATGACGACCATCGCCTCCTGCTGGGTCTGCTCGTCCAATTCCTGCTTCATCGTCACGCCTTCAATGATGTCGTGGAATTTCGCCCGGCCGGTTTTTTCAGAAAGAATCGGCACATTATACGGATCCCATTGGACGAAAGTTTCGCCCTTCTTCACCTTGGCGCCGTCCTTGAATGAAATGACCGCGCCGATGACGATGTTATGGTTTTCCAATTCGCGGCCGTCGTCGCCGAGGATGGCCACCGAGCCATTTTTGTTCAGCACGATGTTGTTGCCATCTTCCAATTCAACATAACGCAATTCGCTATAGTGAATCACGCCGTCGTGCTTGCTCTTGATTTGCGGAATTTTGAACACCTGCGCCGCCGTACCGCCGATGTGGAAGGTCCGCATCGTCAACTGCGTGCCTGGCTCGCCGATGGACTGCGCGGCAATGATGCCGATAGCCTCGCCCAGCTTGACCAGATTGCCGGTCGCGAGGTTGCGACCGTAGCAATTGGCGCAAACGCCTTGTTTGCTCTCGCAAGCAAGCACCGAGCGGATACGCACGCGATCAATGCCAACCGCTTCAATCCGCTTTGCTTTTTCCTCGTCAATTTCCTCGTTAACGCGAATAAGCAACTCCTTCGGGTCGGTCGGGTTCGCAATATCATCACACGCGAAACGGCCCACAAGGCGATCGCCGAGTTTAACGACTTCGTCTTCACCCTCATAAATCGCCGAGACCCAAATGCCGTTCGTTGTGCCGCAATCTGCTTCCTGGGTGATCACGTCCTGCGCCACGTCCACAAGCTTGCGGGTCATGTAACCGGAGTCGGCGGTTTTGAGGGCGGTGTCGGCCAGACCTTTGCGCGCGCCGTGGGTTGAAATGAAGTATTCGAGCACCGTCAGCCCTTCGCGGAAATTCGAGAGAATCGGTTTCTCAATGATGTCGCCGCTGGGTTTGGCCATGAGACCGCGCAAACCGGCAAGCTGGCGGACTTGCTGTTTGTTGCCGCGCGCGCCGGAATCCACCATGAGAAAAACCGGATTGTATTCCTTCTTGCCGCGGTTTTGCTCGAGTGTGCGGAACATGACGCTCGCAATCTGGTCGGTGCAATGCGTCCAGATGTCCACAATCTTGTTGTAGCGTTCGCCCGGCGTGATGACGCCTTTGCGATACTGCTTCTCGACTTCCTTGATTTGTTTCTGCGCGGCGTCAATCTGCTCGTCGCGCTCCTTCGGCACAATCATATCGTCAATACCGATGGACGCTCCGGATTTCGTGGCCTCGCGAAAACCGAGTTCCTTGAGTTTGTCGAGCATCGCAACGGTTTTGTCGTGGCCGGCAAACTTGTAACATTTCCAGATCAAATCACCGAGCTGGCTCTTGCCGGCAGCCTTGTTGTAAAAGCCGAGTTCCGGCGGCCAAATTTCGCTGAAGATGACGCGCCCGACGGTCGTCTCGATGATTTTCCTGTTTGCATCGCCAAAAACGGTCTGCTTGCCGAAATCAGGATTCGCCAGGCGAACACGATCATGCGTCTTCAACGCGCCGTCATCACAGGCAAACAACACTTCCTCCTTTGAACCGAACAGCGGCAGCTTGCGCGAGTCAGACGGCGCCGGCGTGCGCGGTTCGGCGGTGAGGTAATAGCAGCCGAGCGTGATGTCTTGTGTCGGCGTGATGATGGGTTTGCCGTTGGATGGGTTGAAAATGTTGTTTGATGCCATCATTAACAAACGCGCTTCCATCTGCGCTTCGACTGACAATGGCACGTGCACGGCCATTTGGTCGCCGTCGAAATCCGCGTTGTAAGCGGTGCAAACCAGCGGATGAATGCGAATGGCTTCGCCTTCAATCAATTGCGGCTCAAATGCCTGCACGGACAAACGATGCAGCGTCGGCGCGCGGTTCAGCAACACCGGATGGCCTTTTGTGACCTCTTCCAAAACGTCCCAGACTTCCTTTGTCTGGCGTTCAATCAGCTTCTTTGCGCTGCGAACAGTGTGGACGTAGCCGAGTTCCTTCAAGCGGCGAATGATGAATGGCTCGAATAAAACCAGCGCCATTTTCTTGGGCAAACCGCATTGATGCAATTTCAGTTCCGGCCCAATGACGATAACCGACCGGCCTGAATAATCCACGCGCTTGCCGAGAAGGTTTTGACGGAAGCGGCCGCTCTTGCCCTTAAGCATGTCGGAGAGTGATTTCAATGCGCGATTACCCGCTCCGGTCACGGGACGGCCATGACGGCCGTTGTCGAACAGGGCATCCACCGCCTCCTGCAACATGCGTTTTTCATTGCGGATGATGACTTCGGGCGTCTTGAGCTGGAGCAGCGTTTTGAGACGGTTGTTCCGGTTGATGACGCGGCGATACAAATCGTTCAGGTCGGATGTTGCGAAACGCCCGCCTTCCAATGGCACCAACGGGCGCAAGTCCGGCGGAATCACCGGCAGCACCGTCAAAATCATCCATTCAGGCCGGCTCTTGGAAATCATCAAACCCTGGAGCAATTTAATCCGCTTCGCGAGTTTCTTACGGATTTGTTTGCTCTTCGTTTCGGTCATGGCTTCCTGCAATAAATCCGACTGCTTGGCCAGATCCACCTTCGCCAGCGCGTCCCGCACGCCTTCCGCGCCCATTTTGGCGGTAAATGCATCAGCGCCGTAGGTCTCGCGCGCTTCGCGATATTCGTGCTCGGTAAGCAATGCATTTTGCTTTAACGGCGTGTTGCCCGGATCAATCACGAGATAATCCTCGTAATAAATCACGCGTTCCAGATTGCGCGCCGTCATGTCGAGCACCAGCCCTATGCGCGACGGCATGCACTTGAAAAACCAGATGTGGCAGACCGGCACGGCCAGCTCGATGTGACCCATGCGCTCGCGGCGGACACGGGCGAGCGTCACTTCCACGCCGCACCGATCGCAGACAACACCGCGATGCTTGATGCGCTTGTATTTGCCGCAGGAACACTCCCAGTCCTTGACCGGGCCGAAAATGCGTTCGCAGAAGAGGCCGCCCTTTTCCGGCTTGAACGTGCGATAATTGATGGTTTCAGGATTTTTGACCTCGCCCTTGCTCCAGGACCGGATGGCGTCAGGCGACGCGACGGCAATCGCGACGTAATCCACCTGGTTGACCTTGTCCAGGCCGAGCAATTCGCGGGCGCTTTCTTTGGTGCTGATCATACGCGTTTGGTTTTCAGCGAATAATTTTTATATTAAACTGTTGCTAATGCCGCAGCGGATTCGCCGCTGGCATGTTCATGTTCAACCGGGTTTGTATAACCGACTTTGACATCGAGGCCGAGCGACTGCATTTCCTTGACGAGTACGTTGAACGATTCGGGAATGCCCGCTTCAAGGGAGTTGTCCCCCTTGACAATGCTTTCGTAAATGCGCGTGCGGCCCTGAACATCGTCCGACTTGACCGTGAGCAATTCCTGCAGCGTGTAGGCCGCGCCATAGGCTTCCATGGCCCACACTTCCATTTCTCCAAAGCGCTGCCCGCCATATTGCGCCTTGCCGCCCAGCGGCTGCTGCGTGACGAGTGAATACGGCCCGACCGCGCGGGCGTGAATTTTGTCCGCCACCAAATGGCCGAGCTTCATCATGTAAATGTAGCCGACCACAATCTCCTGATCGAACGGCTCGCCGGTGCGACCGTCGTAAAGAATCGTTTTGCCGTGCTCCGGCAATTTCGCCTCTTTCAAATAACTGCGAATGTCCTTCTCCTTGATGCCATCGAATACCGGCGTGGCAATTTTCAAGCCGAGGAACTTCGCCGCCCAACCCAGGTGCGTTTCGAGCACCTGACCGACGTTCATGCGTGACGGCACACCCAGCGGATTCAACGCGATGTCCACCGGCGTTCCGTCCGCAAGGAACGGCATGTCTTCTTCCTTCACAATGCGCGCTACAACGCCTTTATTACCATGACGTCCAGCCATTTTATCGCCGACCGAAAGTTTGCGTTTTGAAGCGACGTAAACCTTCACCGACTTCACAATGCCTGCTTCAACACCTTCGCCCGCCTCGGCACGCTCCATTTCCTCGTCGTATTGCATCTGCAAATCGTCGAACTTCTTTTTGAAGCTGCCGATGATTTCGTTGATCTTATTGCGGATCGGCGAGGGATCAATTTCGATGCGGTCGTAAACCGTTGCCAGCTTGCGCAAAAGCGTCTTGGTGATTTTGCGATTTGCCGGAATGATGATTTCACCCGTCTCGGAATTGACAACATCGAGGGGAATTTTTTCGCCAAGCAGAATGTTGCTTAACGCTTCAGTAAGCTGATCGCGGAGTTCTTCGGTCTTTTTCCTATGGTCATCCTCAATCTGTTTCGCGTGGCGCTTCTCATCGCTTGACGATGACTTGCTCTTTTCGCCGTCTTTCTTGGACGACACTTTCACGTCCATCACAATGCCATAAGTGCCGGAAGGAACTTTGAGCGAAGTATCTTTCACGTCGGCGGCCTTTTCACCGAAGATGGCGCGCAGCAATCGCTCCTCCGGCGCGAGTTCGGTCTCGGATTTTGGCGTGATTTTTCCGACCAAAATGTCGCCGGGTTTCACCTCCGCGCCGATGCGAATGACGCCGTCAGAGCCGAGATTTTTGAGCGCCTCGTCGCCAAGGTTCGGAATGTCGCGCGTGATTTCCTCGGGGCCGAGTTTCGTGTCACGAGCGGCGACTTCAAATTCATCAATGTGAATGCTCGTGAAAATATCATCCTTCACGATGCGCTCGCTGATGAGGATGGCGTCCTCAAAGTTGTAGCCGTTCCATGGCATAAACGCGACGAGGACGTTGCGGCCGAGTGCCAGTTCGCCGTCGCGCGTGCACGGGCCATCGGCAATGATCTGCCCCTTTTTTACATGGTCGCCCTTGCTGACCAGAATTTTCTGATTGATGCACGTTGCCGCATTCGAACGCATGAATTTGCGGATTGGATAAACCCAAATGCCTTTTCCCGGCTCATGTTTTACCTTCTTTTTGCTTTCGGGCAGTTTGCCGTCTTCAGTGATGATGATCTGATTGCCGTTGACAGATGCGACCTTGCCGCTTTCCTCCGCAACCACAACGGCGCGCGAATCACGAGCGACCCTGTCTTCAAGGCCGGTGGCCACGAGCGGCGCCTCGGTCACGAGCAGCGGCACGGCCTGGCGTTGCATGTTCGACCCCATCAACGCGCGGTTCGCGTCGTCGTGCTCCAAAAACGGGATCAGTGACGCGGCAATCGAGACAAGCTGCTTCGGCGACACGTCCATGTAATCCACCCGCGCGGGTTCAACATCAATGAAGTCGGTCCGGGCGCGGCAAACAATGCGTTCGGCAAGGAAGTGACCTTTGCCGTCAATCAACGTGTTCGCCTGCGCGACGATGAATTGTTCCTCGCGGTCGGCGGTAAGATATTCGATTTTCTCGGTGACCCTGCCGTTTTCGACTTTGCGATAAGGCGTTTCGAGAAAACCAAACTCATTAATGCGCGCGAACGTCGCCAGCGAAGCGATTAAACCGATGTTTGGGCCTTCCGGCGTTTCAATCGGGCAAATGCGTCCGTAATGCGATGGATGCACGTCGCGTACTTCAAAGCCCGCGCGGTCGCGGCTCAAGCCGCCCGGTCCAAGCGCGCTCAAGCGCCGCTTGTGTGTCAACTCGGCCAGTGGGTTGATTTGATCCATGAACTGGCTCAACTGCGAACGACCGAAGAAATCTCGAATGACCGCCGACAGCGCTTTCGGATTGATAAGCTTCTGCGGCGCCATTTGCTCGACGGTTTGATCAAAGAGCGTCATGCGTTCCTTGACGAGACGTTCCGTGCGAGCAAGACCGACGCGGCATTGGTTGGCAAGCAATTCGCCAACCGTGCGAATGCGGCGGCTGCCGAGATGGTCAATGTCATCCAGTGAACCTTCGCCCTTTTTGAGGCGAAGCAAATACTTCGTCGCGGCGACCAAATCCGCCTTGGTCAAAATGCGCGACTCTTCCTTGTCCTTGAGGCCGAGTTTTTGATTGATTTTGTAACGGCCAACGCGGCCCAAATCGTAACGTTTTGGATCAAAGAACAACCGTTTGAGTAACGCGCGGGCGTTCGCAGCAGTCGGCGGATCACCCGGACGCAAGCGACGGTAAATGTCTTTAAGCGCCTCTTCTTCGTTTTTGGCAGGGTCTTTCTTCAGACATTTAATCAAAATGCCTTCATCAATGGAGGTATCCACGACCTTGATTTTGGTCACACCAAGCTCGGCGATTTGTTTTACAACTGCCTTGGAAAGCGGCTCAAAGGCGCGCGCAACGACGAGGCCTTTTTCCTCGTCCACCGCGTCCCGAATCAAAACGTGATTCGGCAAATCTTCGAGTTTTTCGGCTTCCTTGACCGTCAGTTCCTCAATTTCGTAAAACAACTTGAGAATTTCCTCGTCCGTGCCGCGGGTTTTCTCGCCGTTGTCCTTGCCCTTGCCGATGCCGCCCTCGACATCCAGAAAGCTCAAGGCGCGGAAAAATGTCGTCGTCAAAAATTTCCGGCGGCGTTTCTTGCGGTCGAGATAGACATAAAGCAGGTCGCTTGTGTCGAACTGCGCTTCATACCATGAACCACGATCGGGAATGACGCGAAAGCTGTGCAGAGTTTTGCCGTTTGGATGCTGCGTGGCCTCAAACGCAATGCCGGGCGAGCGATGAAGCTGGCTGACAACAACACGCTCGGCGCCATTGATGACGAACGTGCCTTGCGGCGTCATCAGCGGCAGTTCGCCCATGAAAACTTTTTCTTCCTTGGCGCTCTTGCTTTCTTCCTTGAGCAGGAACGTGACGTAAAGCGGCGCGCCATAGGTCAGCCCCTCGCGCAAACATTCCAGCCAGTCCAGCTTCGGCTCCCCGATTTCGTAGGAATCGTAATCGAGCATGCACTTCCCGTCGTAGCTTTCGATGGGAAATACTTCGCGGAAAACCGCTTCAAGGCCCGTGTTTTTGGCGCGCCTTTTAGGCGCCACGTCCGCTTGCAGAAACTCCGCATAGGAGTTGGTCTGTAATTCGATCATGTTCGGCGGCGTAATGATCTCTTTGATCTTGCCGAAGTTGATTCGTTCTGTAACTCGCGATGGCATTTGGACTTTCTTGTTGGGCCCGGCAACTGCGCCGCGCCGACATTCTTCATTTAACGGCACAAGGCAAGCGTGCCGTGCTCAACCCCGACATCCGATGTCGGGTCAACGGCGAAACTTGCCTGAACCCCAAACCGATTTGCTGTTTGTAACTCAAAAATACGCGACGACGGGGTAACCCAGACAGCAACTGTCGGGGTTACCCCAAATCCATCAATTACTTGATTTCCACCTTGGCTCCCGCTTCTTCGAGCTTCTTCTTGGCCGCGTCAGCATCGGCCTTCGGAGCGCCCTCAAGCACCGGCTTTGGAGCGCCTTCGACGAGTGCCTTGGCTTCCGCCAATCCGAGTCCTGCTTTCACTTCGCGGACGGCCTTGATAGTGGCAATTTTCTTGTCGGCCGGGGCGGACACGAGAATCACATCGAATGTGGTCTTCGCTTCAGCGGCGGGCGCAGCGCCGGCAACCGGAGCAGCCGCGACCGCAACCGGTGCGGCAGCACTTACACCCCATTTTTCTTCCAGTTTTTTCACCAGGTCGGCGGCTTCAAGAACCGTCAACTTGCTTAATTCTTCCACGAGTTTTGCAATGTCAGCCATATACTTTTCTTTCTTTCGTCTCGTCGTCCACCGCGGTCCGCCTTCGCCTTGCTTCGGCGCGACACGCCACGGCTATTTTAAGTTCACGGCCCGTGAACCGACGATTTACGTTGTTGTTCTTGTTCATCCGATCCGCTGGCCAAAGCGAACCGGAAATTGTTTCAAACCTTTTCCGCCTTTGCTTTCACGACGCGGGCAAGTTGCGACGCGGGTGTGTTGAGCAAAACCGCCAGCTTTGTCGCCGGCGCATTCAGCAGTCCCAACAGTCCGGCGCGCAAAACGTCCAAACTCGGCAGATCAGCCAGGGCGATGATCGCCGCCTGTTCCAGACGCCGGTTGTCCAGATAACCGAACTGCACTTTCAGTTTATCGAACTCCGCGCCAAAATTTTTCACCGCTTTTGCAGCAGCGGAAATGTCCTTTTGCCCCGTTACGACGGCAATTTGTCCGGTAAGTAAACCGTTCAATTCGCCGACACCGGCTTCCTTGGCCGCGATTTGGAAAAGGGAGTTCTTGATGATGTGAATCTCGGCGGCGGCTTTTTGCAGGCGCTTCCGCAGCTCGGTCATATGGGACACTTTGAGCCCCTTGTAATCCACCACGATGAAAAACGGCGCGGCATTCAACCGTGCCACATATTCCTTTGTTAAAATTTGTTTTTCAGCACGCATGATTCAAAATTGGTTCCGGGTTAATGGGTCGTGAACTCGCGCACGTCCAGGCGCACCGGCGGACTCATCGTCGCTGACAACGTGCAACTATGAACGTAAGTGCCCTTGACACTGTTCGGACGCGCCTTGAACACGGCTTCAATCACCGCCCGCGCATTTTCCTCGATTTGATTCGCCACAAACGACGCTTTGCCAACGCCCACGTGGACGTTGCCCGCCTTGTCAGTTTTGAACTCAACGCGCCCGGCCTTGACTTCCTTCACAGCCTTGGCGGTGTCGTCCGTCACAGTGCCGGTCTTCGGATTCGGCATCAAGCCGCGCGGCCCGAGCACCTTGCCCAGCTTGCGCACTTCCGCCATCGCTTCGGGCGTGGCTACCGCCACATCAAAATCAGCCCAGCCGCCCTGGCATTTTGTAATCATGTCTTCGTAGCCGACGTATTCCGCGCCGGCGGCCTTGGCCGCGTCCGCCGCCGCGCCGTTCTTGGCGAACACGAGTACGCGCACGGTCTTGCCGCTGCCGTGCGGAAGCGGAACCGTGCCACGAACCATCTGATCCGATTGCTTTGGGTCCACGCCGAGCCGGAACGCGAGATCAATCGTCTCGTTGAATTTCGCCTTCGGAAACTTGGCGAGGACGCCAACGGCATCCTTCAACGAATACATTTTTTTTGCGTCCACGGCTTCGAGTGCTTTTTTGTATCGTTTACTGGGCATTTGCTCTGGTGCGGTGCAAGCGAATCTTTTAAGGACTCTCCCGCGGTTGTTTGGTTTATCCGACCACTTCAATTCCCATGCTGCGCGCCGTGCCGGCGATGATCCGGAATGTGGCTTCCTCCGAAGTCGCATTCAAATCCTTCGACTTCATTTTCACGATGTCCAACACCTGTTTGCGCGTAACCTTGCCGACCTTTTCCTTGTTCGGCTCCTTGGAACCGGCGGTGATGCCCGCGGCTTTTTTCAACAGAATGGACGCCGGCGGCGATTTGGTGATGAACTTGAACGACTTGTCCTGAAAAACGGTGATGACGACGGGAATGATGAGTCCCGCGTCGGCCTTGGTCGCCGCGTTGAATTCCTTGCAGAAG
>Ga0182011_10001689_pt1 | contig 19188 bp, 15 predicted proteins | sample 711E1DmetaG_FD_120481 | JGI IMG/M metagenome (GOLD analysis project Ga0182011, IMG submission 120481) | Permafrost microbial communities from Stordalen Mire, Sweden - 711E1D metaG | ecosystem: Environmental > Terrestrial > Soil > Wetlands > Permafrost | place: Sweden: Stordalen | collected... | reverse complement strand
TGAAGGAATAGAGTTTTTCAAAGGTCCCTTCGTAGTAGATGGAAAGCGCCAGTTTGCGGATGATCCGCCATGTAAGACTTGCTTCACCCATGTTCTGATAAGTAGGAATTAATTCCGAGCTGAAATAATGATAATCGACGTACCTGTAAGTTAATCCCAGGTAAAGCTTTCCTGCAGCCAGATCTTTTGAAAGCCCTGCACTGTATATCCTTCCTTTGATATACCCGGTTTGCATGATGATCGCGGATATGGTTGCGGAGGTATTGATCGCGGGGATCCTGCTATAGGTAAGGTATGCATATAAATTTTCCGTCGGTTTCGGATCCGGTTTCTGGGAACGGTAGGATACCGTCGCCCCGAAGGATAAGCTGTTTACAGGGTAGCAGTTTACCTGGAAGACATATCCCTGCAGGGTTTGATTGTCGAGGAATCGATCAAGATAACTTTTGTAGGTCTCGTAATAAATTACATTCTGCCGTGCGCTGTACGATAGGGAAACGGATAACTGCCGGATGATCCTGTAACTGAGAGACACATAAAGATTCGTTAACTTCAGCGCAGACCTGGCTTTAAACGTACTGTCGCTGAAATTGAAATTGTTTTCATACAGATCCCATTCAACGGAGCCAAAAAAAGTCAGGTGCTTAACGAGCGAATTGACATGCTGCAAATAAAGAAACCTGCGGTCCGTTTTCCCTGAATTGGTCTGATTGATAAAAGCAACCGTTGTTTGCATGAACCCCTTTTTCCCCGCAAATTCATTGAAAAGGTAAGCTCCGTATTGGAAAAGATTGGAATTAAATCCATAGTCCTTATAATCCGGCCGGTATCCGGCAATGATGCCTATTGAAATGGGTTTGAATTTAAGTTCAAACTGAAGTCCGTCATTGGCCCCCATGTTTGAAAGTTTAGGATTTATCTTTCTGCCCAGAAGCAGTGTGGCTCTTTTACCAAAATCATAACTGAAATTCAGATCAAATATCTTTAAGGAATTAAACACGCTCTTTGGAACCTCATTGTATTGCTGATCGTTCACATAATAAGAAAAATAACACTCAGCCGACAAATTTGAATTGCCCAGGTTTTTCGCCGAAAGCGAGAATGATAATTTTTCCCTTTGAGAAACCGGGGCTGAAATGTTTGACCAGTTTGAATAGGACGCACCGCAAAGGAATCCGTGAATCTGCTGTTTACTCTTGTATTGGGTTGGAGTTGCTGCAGTTGTCGTATCGGTTTTTACAGCAGTTCCCGGCGGATTTTCAGGTACGGAAGGTTTTGGTATCACTGTGGAAGCGGGTTCCTTCTTATTGGTTGTCTGTCCATGGCCGGGCTTGAAGATAATCCTGTCTGAAACCTTTAATGAGATTGCAGTTAATGGAATACAGACACAGGAAGTTGAAGACAGATCCTTAACCAGTAACACAGGAACAAATTTATCACCCAGGGGGAGAAACAACGTATCTCCAGCCTTTATTTCGGATGTATTGTTAAAATTAACATAAACACTCTGTGTGGTAATAAATGAAACGGTTCCTCCGTTCATCCCGGCCTGGCTTTGTCCGTGGAGGTTAAACCCTGTTAAAATCAAGAAAAGAAGCGGAAACCCGTATTTCATTCTATCAGTGTAAATTTTGCCTTGTATTGTCCATCCGTAGTTTAATAGGATTTTTGCCTGAACTTCCATTGGGGTGGCAATTATAACATGCCACGCTGTTGTAGGAATACCCGGAAATACCCTGGTGTTGATTGTCCACCTGCGACTGATTATTGTGTGCATGGCAATCGATACAGTCAAATACTGCATAGTTGCTGGCATTGGTGTGGCAGTCTGAGCAAAGTGTCCAAACACCGTTATGGTGTCCTGAATATATTGGGAAATATTGGGCGTCATGGTTAAACGTGGAGGGACTCCAGGCGGTCGTTGTATGGCACATTTCGCAATCGGTCGGGTATTGTGCTGATGCATGCGGCGGATTGGTGGTCTGGTTGTAATCATTCTGGTGACATCCTACGCAGGTTGTCGGGGCGGTATTGTAGTTCCCGTTATGACAGAGGTCACAGTTCGTAACCGTTGCATGTGCGCCGGTCAATGCCCAGTAATTGTTGTGGGTGGGGAATAAGGCCGGACTCCAGCCGGCAACCGTGGTATGGCAGGTAGCACAATCGGTCGAAATACCCAGGGTCGTGTGGTTCGGATTGTTTGTCTGATTGTAATTGTTCTGGTGACATCCCACACAAGTAATGGCTGCGCTGTTATAATTGCCGTTATGACAATCATTGCAATTCGTGATGGTCGTATGTGCACCGGTTAATTGCCAGTAATTATTATGTATTGTGACCGGGAACGTTGCGGGGGTCCAGCCGGGATTTGTAGTATGGCAGGTTTCACAGGTAGTAGGGAGAGCCGGGTTCAGGGTTGCATGGGTCGGGTTGGTCGTTGTATTGTAGGCATTGATATGACAGGCGGAACAGGCTGTCGGGGTCCCGCTGAAGCCATTCGTATGACAAGTACTGCACAGCACCGTTGTGTGAGCACCGGTGAGCGGGAACCCTGTATTATTATGATTGAAGGCTCCGTTAACACTTCCGGTAGGATGACATGTATAACAGGCGATGCTGTTGTATTCATAGCCACCAACATCCGAGTGTTGACTGTTCACCTGGGTCTGGTTATTGTGGGCATGGCAATCAATACAGCTGAAGGTACCATAATTTGAAGCATTGGTGTGACAATCCGTGCAAAGGGACCAGGTCCCCTGGTGTTTCCCGGAATAGATCGGGAAATATTTTCCGTCATGATCAAATGTTGCGGGTGTCCAGGCCGTCGTACTGTGGCAGGTCTGGCAATCGGTACCGAACTGGGCGGTGGCATGCGGAGGATTGTTGGTCTGGGCGTAATCATTCTGGTGACATCCATAACAGGTAGTGGGAAGCACGGTGGTGTAATCCACGGTATGGCATTTATTACAATTTATGGTCAAATGTGCGCCGGTAAGTACAAAATAGGTGTCATGAAGCGTAAAAGTAGCCGGTTTCCAGCCGGGATTCAGGGTATGGCAGTTCTCACAAGTGGTTGGGAACGGAGGAACGATGGTTGAATGATTCGGATTGTTTGTGGAGTTGTAGGTGCTCTGGTGACAGGAATAACATTCTTTCGATAAGCCCCCGAAGCCTCCGTTCGTATGGCACTTGGTGCAGTCGAGATTGCCATGACCAAGGGTTAACGGGAAAAAGTCATGGTTGACGTTGGATGAAATCCAGGAAATGCTGTTCATCGAATGGCACTGAATACAATCCTTGGAGAAATTACCGGCGACATGATCCGGATTTTTGGCATTCGTATAATTGGCCTGATGACAATCATAGCACTGGATACCCAGGGGTTCAAACCGTAGTAAGGAGGCAGATTTATGACAAAGGGAACAGTCGGCGGTTCTGTGAGCGCCGGTTAGCGGGAACCGACTGCGCTGATGCATTTCCGTAACATTGTTCACGATCCATGAATTCGTGGTGTGACACCGTCCGCAATCCGGGCCGACCGTTTGATAATGCATATCGGTATGACAATCGACGCAGGCTGTCTTTGCCTCTGAAAAAACCAAAGTAGGATGACAAGTGCGGCAATCTACCGCTTGGTGCTGTCCTACCAGCGGGAAGGCTGTTTTATTATGGTCAAAGGCATAGATGGTTTTATCCAGTTTCCAGCTGTTCGAATTGTGGCAAAGATCACAGCTCAGGGCAAAATCCTTCCCATGCGGAGAATCTGACATCAGTGAAGCCGACCCGAATACCAACACCAACAGCGACACAATGACTAATGGCAATTTTCGCATTTCCACGCTTTTATTTTGTACAGAACGAATGTGTTTTGATGGTCAGTAATTTTTTTATGGCATTTGTAACAGGGAACATTTTGATGCCGGCCATCCAACTTGAATTTTGTTGTATTGTGATCGAAATTATCGATTTTCCAATTAGTAAAAGTATGACATTTGAGACAGTTTGTCAAGCCCTGCTCCTCAAATTGTTTAAAATGTGTATCCAGGTGACATGTAATACATACCGTTGACAAACCTGAGAAACTCTGGATTACCCTTTCAACACTGTCCGGTCTGTAATGACACGCGCGACAGTCCTGAATGGCATGCACCCCGCTGAGCTGGAATTTCGTTACAGAATGATCAAATCTTACCTCTTTCCATCTGGAACGGTTGTGACAGGCGGTGCAATTAGAGTCGGGGTAATATTTCGGATTGATATGGCTGCCATGAACATTTTGGTGACAATCGGTGCAACGAAGCCCGATATTCCTGAAGTTCCATTTTTCGGTTTTTTTATGACAGGTGATACAGGGTGTGGCAAGGTGCGCACCTTCGAGCCGGAACCGGCCCTGGTTATGCTGTTCAACAGTAAATGAAAACTGGTCGAAACCTTTTGTGCTGTGGCAGTTCACGCAATCGGTCACTGCTCCGTTCGCAAAGAACTGGCCCTGGTGGTAATCCTGGTGACAATCGGTACACCGGGAATATTTTATCGGTGAGGTGAGACTGGCCTTGTGACACGAAGCACAGGGTAAATTTGCATGTTTGTCCTCCAGCTTGAAATTCGTTTTGGAATGATCAAAATTGCTCATTCCCTTGATGGCATGAAATGAGACCTCCGTATGGCACTGGGTACAGTTTTGTCCGAATTTATTCTGGTGGACATCAGGATGGCAACTTGTACAATTGGTAAATTTAATGCCGGCAAATTCCTGGAATTTTACCAGGTTTTTAGTTGTTACCGGATGACACTGCACGCAGGGGACGCCCTGGTGCATGCCGACAAGTGGAAACCGGGTCGTGGCGTGGTTGAATTTTACCACCGGTTTGAATGCATCCAATCCATGGCAGTTGGTGCAGGTTGAAGAAAGGGTCTGCTGATGATAGTCGATATGACAATCAACACAATCTGCTCTCAATCCCAGGTAAGTGAATTTTTTGGCCTTGATCGCTTTGCTGGTGATAAAATCCGGCTTGTGACAGTCTTTGCATGTTCTCTTTGCATGAGCGCCGGTAAGCAAATAACCTGTCGTGGCATGGCTGAACTTGTCTTTGTCGAAACGGAGGATCTGAAAAGTCAGTCCATGATGGTCATTGTGGCAGCTAACGCAGTTTTTCCCCTTGATCTCCGCAGAGGAATGATACCCTTTCCCCAGGTCGATGCGCGATTTCAGTTCAGTATGACAGGCCAGGCATTTGGCATTGGTTACTTTATTTCCCAGCTCATGGCATTGCGTGCAGTTCGATAATCCTTCAAGGTGGGAATGCACTGAAGACAAAGGTCCAGGGGAGATCTGTGCTTTTGCAGAAGAACAGAGAATTACCAACAAAATAAAAAGTCCCCTCGTAAACTGATTTGTCATGTTCTGAATAAAATTCGTGTAACTTTTAATGGTCATGTTTTAAGATAGCTTCCCCGAATTTCTTTGTGATGGCAATACCCACTTTCGAAAGGAATTGTGTGGGTAATTCGCCGCCGGCAAAGATAAAGACCAGGTCATTCTTTATGGTTTGAGTTTCCTGATCCACTGTTGTGGAGGCAATTGTAACAGCATCCTGCGTGATCTCCACGAGATTTGTGCTGAGCCTCACGTCAATGCTTTTGTCTGAAATGGCAGCGTTGATCTTTTCCTGGTTCTTTGGTTTGATCCGGCTGAAGGCGTCATTGCGGTAAGATAGTATCACTTTATTCTGAACTGCCAGCAGGAGGGCTGCTTCAATGGCAGAGTCGCCCCCACCGACCACCACGATATCTTTCTCCATGATATTTTCAGCCTCGAGGAGACGGTAGGTGACTTTCTCCATGCCCTCGCCCGGGATCCCTAGTTTCCGGGGGGTACCCCGGCGGCCGATGGCAAGCACAACAAACTTTGAGGTATACTTTTCGCCGGAACCGGTTTCAACCGTAAAGCACCCGTTTTCAGATTTAATGGATTCTACCTTTGAATTTTCTTTAACCTCAATACTGTTTTTTTGAATGATTTCTTTCCAGAGACTGAGTAATTCCGGTTTTCTTGTTTCGAAGAGTTTCAACTTTCCGTAGAGCGGAAGGTCCATGGGAGACGTCATCACTATTTTCGACCTCGGGAATGAGAAAACGGCTCCTCCAAGGGTGTCCTGTTCAAGTGTAAGACTCTTGAGATTATGTTTTTTTGCATTGAGTGAAGCGGCAACCCCGGCCGGCCCGGCCCCGACAATGATCAGGTCGTACATGGCCTCATGTTGTTTCTTCCCGGCTTTTACAATATTCTCCACAGCCTGCCTTCCCTGTTCTACTGCATTTTTTATGAGTCCCATACCACACAGTTCACCGGCGATATAGATCCCTCCAATGTTGGATTCAAAATACTGGTTAACCTCGGGCAAGTCCACACCGCGTGTTTCCGTTCCGATATGTAAGGTGATCGCCTGGGTAGGACACGCATGAAAACAGGCTCCGTGCCCGATGCAGTGCGAGGCATTGATGGTAGTGGCTTTTCCATTCACGATCCCAAGAATGTCTTTTTCAGGACAAGTCGTGATACAGGCGCCTGTCTGAATACATTTATTGGGATCAACCACGGGATGAAGGGAAACGGGTTCAAAGATGCCCTCCAGTTTTGCCTTTGCAATCTTTGCCTCAACCTTTTTTGATTTTCTTTTTTGCCGCCATAAATAGAGAAACACGACCACCAGGCAAATAAGGATCGCCGCAGAATACACCACTATATTTTCAATACGTTGTTCCATGATTAAAAGATCCAGCGGTATCCGAATACAATCGTAACGGCAACATGAACAACCATGATGAGCAACATGACGATGGCAAAGGGGAAATGTGCAACATGCCAGTAGGTAAAAATCTTCTGCATGGTAAGAAGCCTGTCGATCTTGCGGTTCAATGAAATTTCATGTTTCACCAGGCGAAGGATCTTTCCGGACTCATGCCTGGTGAGTTTGTTCCGCTTTACGACCGCTTTCACCTTACGGAGATTTCTGCGGTCCTCCCTTCTCCGGTTCATAAACCGGGTTATAAAGTTCTTCTGATAGCGTTCGACCTTTTTTCCGGTCGATTCAACGATGACCCGATAACTTTCTTCGTCCAGGTTGTAAGAGCCGGAAAGGATGGATCCGATATTGCCTTTCATATCCCTGACTTCGGATAAACTCAGCTCTCTTCCCTCAATCGTCCTGGGGATTTGAATATAAATAAACCTCCCGATGACCCCGCTCAGGAAGACGGCGACCATGCTCCAGAAACTGATGGCAACCAGGCCTCCGAACTTGAAGGAAGTATGATACAGGATTAAAACCGGTCCGAGGGTACAAAGAAAGATATGAAATTCAAGCCAGTATTTTAATATGCCAAAACGGGAAAGGGAGCGCATTCTTTTCCTGGCCATGTACAGCACAATACCCAGTATAATACAGATCGTCCCCACAACCCCAAAGCCATGACCCCAGACGCCGCCGGGATTGAGCGGAAGGTGATCCGGATGGAAAAAGCGCTCTTCGATGGGCAGCTTGTAATAAGAATATCCATGCCATCCTAACATGAAAAAAGTAAAAAGGATGGCAAGTGACAGGATTCCGATATAAACTTTTTGGGTGACTGACATGAATAAGATATTATGAATCGTAATAACGTTGGATTTTTATAGTTTTGTACTTTTATCGAATCCAAAAACAAATTTATGAAAATTAGAATTCAATCTCATCTTATTTTTCTTTGTGTCCTTTCCTTACTGGCAGCTTGTAAATCCGGCAAGGAAACGAAGGAAGGCAATCTTGCACCCAATGCGCACAAGGTGGTTGCAAAAGAAGTCATCCAGGGTACCAATTATACCTATGTCCAGGTTTCTTCAAATACACCGGATTACTGGATTGCCATCAACAAGGCAGATATTAAGGAAGGGGAAACCTATTACTGGTCGATTGGGCTGGAGATGAATGAATTTACTGTCAAGGAATTGAAAAGAACTTTCCGGAGTATCTTTTTTGTCCAGGATTTTACAGATCAGCCGATCACGGTTGCCGGACCTCCAAAGCAAATGGTGAATGGTTCGATGGCAGGGAAGCAGCAAGCCCCTGAATATCCCGGTATCGTGGTGCCAAAGGCTGAAGGAGGGATCACCATCGCCGAGCTCTATACAAAAAAGGCTTCTTATTCAGGAAAAACAGTAAGGATCTGTGGCAAGGTTGTGAAATATGCCGCAGGTATCATGAACAGGAACTGGGTTCATATTCAGGACGGCACAAAAGAAGCCGGCAATTTTGATCTGGCCGTTTCAACACAGGATACAGTAAAGATCGGGGATGTTGTAGTATTTGAAGGGACCGTTGCGCTGGATAAAAATATAGGCGCCGGTTATATTTATAATATCCTTTTGGAAAATTCTAGATTAAAGAAGTAAAACTTATCCCGAAAAATAAAATTTTCTTTATATATCCTTTATTATCCGGGAAATTTTTAATTTCGGGGCGTAAAATCATAACCCTTTAACGCAGCCTAATATGACAAAAGCAGAAATTGTACAGGAAATCGTGAACAAAACAGGTCTTGAAAAAGTCGTGGTTCAGGCCACAGTAGAAGCTTTCATGGAAACAATGAAGCAATCAATGACCAAAGGGGATAACGTTTATCTCAGGGGATTTGGCACTTTCCTGTTGAAAAAAAGAGCATCCAAGATCGGCAGAAACATCTCAAAAGGGACCAGTGTAACCATACCTGCCCATATGATCCCGGCATTTAAACCCGCTAAGGAATTCATTACCGAAGTAAAATCAAAGGTAGCCGTCAAATAACTGAAGGGTTAAATAGTACTAAATTATCATAGGATATGAAACACTTTAAAGCGTTCAATGGCGTCGCCATTATGCTCATACTCTGTATCTGTATCTGTGTCTTGCTTGCAGGCTGCAGCAACAAGGAGGTTGTTACTGAATGCCTCAAAGGTCATACCTATGGATTTTGGGGTGGTTTGCTGCATGGAATCATTGCTCCCATCGACCTGGTCATCTCACTCTGGCGGAATGATATCACAGTTTATGCCCAGAATAATAACGGCGCCTGGTATGCTTTCGGTTTCATCATCGGCAGCGGGGGCTGGGGATTCCTTGGAGCCCATGGATCCAGGAGGAGAAAGAATAACTAAGCATCGCACTATCAGGGGATAATTCAATCTTTAATTATCGAACCGAAGACGGGGGATGTTTTCATTTGGTCCAGGTAATGCACCAGCATCTCTTCCAGGATTTCAAGATCGATATCCGCAAGTTTATTAATGTAGAGACATCCCTTGCCCGTCTTGACCTTTCCCAGCCTTTTAAGTAATGCAGGCTGGGTGATGAATCCGTACATGGAATAAAGAGTGATGGCGTTTTTGCGGTTGGAGAAGCCGGTTTTAAACCAGTCAAGCTCCCGTTTGCTTTCATATACCATATGCACATTCCCGAATCCAATAATGCTGCTTCCCCACATTTTGGGTTCGTCCCCGGTTATCTTTTGCATCATTTTTATGATGACCCTGCAATCTTCCCTGCGTTGCTCGTCCGGGATCGATAAAAGATAATCTTCTACAGGAATATCTGTCGGTTTGGTTTTAAGTTCTGCCATAAAATTTAATTTTAATTTACAAGACGGCTTTCGGACCGTTTATCAAAATTACGTTACTTTTACTGCTCTAAGGTGATGGATCTGTCATAAAAAATCAACCTATGAATAAAATTATTAAAAAGATCCTGATTGGGATTGGCATCCTGATCGGCATCATTATTCTGGCTGCCGCTTTCTTCTTTCTGAAATTCTATTCCGAAACAAAGGGGATGACCCCTGCTGAAACCAGCAGGATCAATGATACCGTGTTTTCCCTGAAAGATAAATTTGTAAATGCTTACCTGTTCAGCTTTGACCAAGGATATCTGATGATCGATGCAGGATTTAGTGAGAAAGGGATCCTTACCCAGATGGAAAAACTTGGAATACCTCCGGATTCAGTAAAGATCCTGCTTCTCACCCACACAGACAGCGACCATACAGGCGCCGTCGGATTATTTAAAAATGCAAAGATATATATGCATAAGGAAGAAGAGCAAATGGTAAACGGACAAACGGGGAAATTTTTCTTTTATAAACCAAAATGGAAATATGGCCCTTACACTTTACTCAACAGCAACGAAATTTTAACTGCCGGGAACCTTCACATAAAAATTATTCATACACCCGGTCATACACCAGGTTCCTGCTGTTTCCTGATCAATAATACTTATCTTGTTACAGGAGATAATCTCGCCTATAAAAACGGGAAATTCGGACCTTTCAACAATTTCTTCAACATGGATACAAAGCGGCAGGAATCTGCAATCAGGATCCTGCCAAACCTGGATTCCATGAAGTTCGTCCTGACAGGTCATTACGGTATTGTTAAACATTGAGTTCCGGGATTCCAGGAGCAGGAACAACCAGGATATTTCCTCAGATTGATATTGTTCCCGTAATGAATCGTAATCCTGAAATTACTTACCCGTTTTGCTCTTCAGGATAAGTTTCGGGCTCCATTTTTTGATCTGGGTGATGATGGCGCTGGTGGTAGGATGATCATCTTTGAAATACCAGTTCAACGATTGCTGCGTAGTTGTCTTGTCATCAGAAAAATGAAAGAACAGGATGGCTTTCACTGCAGGATATCGTTGCGGAAACTGGGCAAATGCTTCTTCAAACCATTGGCTCCGGCTGCCGCCGACGGCCAGGCATCCCATTTCGGTCAGCATGATAGGCTTGCCGAATTTTGCCAGTTCCTGGTAATGATTCCCGAAGATCTCCTTAAAGGTCCACCATTTCGACCATTCGGCGACCGTGCCGTAATTGAGCGTACCGGCTCCGACATAATCAACATATTCATCACCCGGGTAAAATGCATCAAAATAACCATAAGCGGGGTGTGGTGACCAGATCCAGATCACGTTGGTGGCTCCTTCAGCACTGAATAGTTTATGAACATGTTGCCAGGCAGCAATGAAATCTTTCGCAGTATTGTTCTGCGGGCCCCATGGATAACGGTACGGGTCGTTCATCTCATGGCCGAGCCTTACGAAAACAGGTTGTCCCACGGCTTTCGCATTATCTGCCCATTGGAGAATATAGGAATCATATTTCCCCCTCACAATATCAGCTAATCCCCCTTTATCGCGTAATTCCACTTTCCTGAGTTGCGGGTTTTCATCGGCATCGAAATCAGTCAGCCAGGGTTCCCAGGTGATCACCGGAACGGATCCCATCTCAAGAATTGTTTCGACCTGCAACTTAGGAAATTGTTCTTCCGGTTTACTCCCCCATGCCGTATAGATATGGATGAGCGGAAAGTTCATTTGCAAAGAATCCTCAAGGGATACAATGCTTTCGAATGATTCTTTTGTTTGATTGTCGTAGGCGCCGAATAAAGTCACCAGCGGTCTCTTCAGCATCTGCGGGTTTGTCATATAGGGATTGAACCACCGGAGCTGATCGGTACGCCTGTTCTTCCGGTTCTCCAGGATGAGGTTTTTTTCAACCTGCGTTACGGCAGATCCTGCATGAACAAATAAACTTTCCAGCGGTCCCTTGGATTGGCTTCCGGCAAATGTGATGACGAGCACAACTCCGATTCCCAGGACCAGGGCCGCAATCGTGTAAAAAAACCGGTGCGATTTTTTTGTCATGATCTATTTGTTAATCTTCGTTAAATCAACATGTTCCCAGGGGTCTTCCGGCTTCAGGTTTCTTGCCTCCAATGCCGCCAGGATCCCTCCGCAGGCAAGGATGAATGCGATAAAGGCGAATCCTATCATAGCCCAGGTCTTTTCGGCAGATAACAGCAGTTCACTTTCAGGTGTATAAAACCTCCTGCGGATCATGATCATGAGCACGGCAAAGATAAAAAGCAAAACCTGTAATACCAGGGGCCGGGCAAAAGGCGTGAAATAACCCGTGACAGCCTTCTTCGCGGTCGGGATATAGGGGATCTCTGCATTGACAACAGCAAGGAGAAATCCCAGGAAAAATACAGGCCAGGAAGCGTATTTCAGGATCATTCCGCGCCAGTGAAAACCTTTTTCAGTATCCGGATGCGACATCCAGAGCTGAACATAAAGATAGATCAGGATCGCAATCAAGGCAACGGATGAACCATGAATGACGAACTCGACAAACGACATCCTGGCCGGAACGATCCCTGTGAGAAAAAAGAAAAACGGGATCAGGGTGAAGAAAAGTGACGTTACCCCTACCAGGTAATAGGTCCCGATGGTCAGGTAGGAAAGCTTTTGCCATCCGGTTAATTTCCTGAACAGCTTCGGGATCTCGACAAAAGTTACTTCAAATACGCCCCGTGCCCATTTTAGCTGTTGCTTGCAGAAAGAACCAAAATCTTCCGGCACCAGGCCCCGGCTTATGACCACGGGATTGTAGATGGATTTCCAGCCGGCTGCATGAAGCCGGATGGAAGTGATCAGGTCCTCTGCCAGCCCGATACCATGACCGCTGATGCTCTCGAGGGCTTTTCTTCGGAAGGTACAGTTTGCACCGATGGCAACCGCCGATCCCAACCCGTACAATCCCATCTGGGTCGGTCCGTAGAAAGTATAGGTCTGCTCGGCAGCGCCTTTCGCTGTAAATGACCGATACTGGTTATAATAGGCCTGGGAAACCTGGACAAATCCTATGTTCTCATCCTGGAAGTATCCCAGTGTATGATGCAGGAACTCCGGGAACGGAATATGGTCGGGATCAAGGATCAGGATAAAATCCTCTTTCGTAAGCTGAAGAGCTTTGTTGACTTTTCCTGCTTTTGCCCCGGGCAATCCTACCAACTCCAGCCAGATGGCGCCATGCTTTTCAGCAACTTCCTTAAAGGCCGGGTCTTTTGTATCATCCAACAGATACGTGGTATGAGGGTAAGCGATGTTCCTGCAGGCTTCAAGCGTTTTTTCGAACATCGACAAAGGCTCACCCGGCGAACTCGTCGTAAAAATGGCTACACTCAGTCCTTCCGGGGGTATGATCTGTACGGGCTTTTTAATGCGGAGATAATTGATCCAAACCAGGATCAGACGGCTTATTGAATACCAGAAGACCAGGCTGAGCAGGATAAATAACCAGGGAGTTCCCATGTTCCCCTTCCGGAACCACCAATCTGCAAATTGTAGGATACTGATACATCCTGCAAGGACCAGGATCAAAAGAACGAACTTCTGCCCCCTCCTGACCTTTGCAGCCTCATGGTAATTCCAGATTCCTTTACTTCTTTTTCTTATCATTCATCAACCGGATGTTCAATCCTAATCCGGCATAGTTGCTGGTAAAGAAATACGTTCTTGTGTGCCGGAATTCAGCCTGCAGGTGGATCCGGTCCGAAACTTTCATCAAGAGCATAAGAGTAACGGAAACAGGGTGGTAATTAGTATTTTTAAACCCTTTTGCAATATAAAATATCGTTGGAACATTTTTGTCTTTATCAAGATATAAATAGGGAGCATGCACCCTGGCGAAAATCCCGATATTGGCATTTAATGTACAATTCAGCCAGGGGAAGATCTTACCGTTAAAAACCAGGAGGGCGGAATTGATTTGCTGTTCCGAAGGTGTATAATAAGGGTCATAGATCCCGGTTAGGGTCACCGAAGGATCATAATTTGCAAGGATTTCCGTCAACGATTTTTCCGCGACAAAATGATCGTGATCCGATGTGCTGTAGCTATAGCCATAGCCTAAATGCAGCAGGCAGCCGCCAAACCTTACCGGTGGGGCAAAGATCCATGCATATCCACCGTAGGAACGATTGTTATCCGAAGACCAGGTAAACCCGTCGAGCGCCGCTTTCCCATTCCAGCTGTTATTGTTGTTCCATTCAAGGGATAGGGAAAAATGATTCTGCATTACCACGGTATCCACACTGCTGAGGGTTGAAAAATAAGAACTTCGCTCTGCTTTAAGGGACAGGACAAGGTGTTGTGCAAATGTCTCGTTTAGTTCTGCATCTCCTGTCCAGTTAATGTTGTTTTTATAAGGGAATCTGACCAATCCGGCATCAAGGTTGATTGCGAGGTTTGCCCTGCTGATATACATCTGGTTCCCAAAACTGATATTCTGCGCCATGAAAGTTTTGCTATCCTGCAGTATGACCGGATCCTGGAAAGAAAAATGCAGTGTTGATAATGGATGAAGATACAGACTGCCACCTATTGCGGGAGTGATCATCTGCTGTGGCTGATCATCGGTATTATATCCAACGCCAAGGGAAATGGAAGGAGCAGATGCAAGGTTGATGTCCCTGAGTAATCCGGAAGCTTCGGTATATTCAGGGTCCTGCAGCAGTGCCTTTCTCACTTTTGCCCGGGCTGCCTTGTATTTGGATTGCCAGAATAAGATCTTCGCGACCACTGTAAGGGCCTGGGCATTGGTTGGATCATATTTCAGGTATGTGTCGAGGAGGGGTAGTGCCCTGTTGAATTCCCCCAGGTTTACCAGGATCTTTGCATAGTCGAGCTGAAGATACAGGTTTTTCGGATTTGCAAGGATGGCTTTCCTGTAAAGTCTTTTTGATTTTGATGTACGATGTGCCCAGTAAGCCGTCTGTGCCGTGTACCAGGTCACATTCAGGTCATCGGGATGATGTGACTGGCATTTTTTCAGCAGGATATATGCCTTGTGCATCTTCCCTTTGGAGCGCAACTGTTTTGCCTTGTTCAGAGTATCCGCCATCGTCTGGGCTTCACCCCGGTAACTGCCAGCCAAAAAAAGGAAAATCAGAAAAGCCGTAATGATTTTAATCATCCTTAACCTTATAATAATTGATACCTGTAGGAATCCTGGCGTATGAAAATGAATAAAAGTACGGTAAATGCCCAAAGCGAGGAGCCGCCATAACTGAAAAACGGAAGCGGGATCCCGATCACCGGGATCAATCCCAGGGTCATCCCGATATTAATAAAAAAATGAAAGAAGATAATGGAGGCAACGCCATAGCCGTAAAACCGGCTGAACTTGGATCGCTGTCGCTCCGCCACCACGATGATCCGTATCAGCAGACCAATGAACAGTCCCACCACCAATGCGCTCCCGCGGAAGCCCCATTCTTCCCCGACCGTACAAAAAATGAAATCCGTGCTTTGTTCGGGTACAAAATTGTATTTTGTCTGGGTTCCCCGGAGAAATCCTTTTCCCCCGAATCCTCCCGACCCGATCGCGATGAGGGATTGATTCACATTATAACCCGCACCTTTGGGGTCAATATCTTTTCCGATCAGGACATTGATGCGGACCCGCTGATGAGGTTCCAGGATATGATTTACGCCGTAGTCAACCGAAAAAACGAAACCTGAGGAAGCGAATAAAACAGCTGCAATGACCAGGATATTACGCAACCTTCGTTTTGAGTAAAGGAAGAAAAATGAAGCAATCACGAAAAGGATGCCGATGATGATAAACTTATTGACCAGCAATGCGAGAACAGCAAGTAACGGAACCAGAACCACTGCCACCAGGAATTTATCCGCCAGTCCTGCCCGGTATAGCACAAAAACAAAGGAGAAAAAAACGATGGCAGAACCGGTATCATGCTCAAGAAAGATGAGAAATGCCGGAAAAATAATAAACAGGATCGCAGTCAGCAGGTACTTTCTTTTCCGGATGTCCGTATCGATTGAGCTAAGGTATTTTGCCAATGCCAGCGCAGTGCCCATCTTTGCAAATTCACCGGGCTGGATAGCGATACCTGCAATCTGGAACCATGATTTCGAACCGGAGATTTCTTTTCCGAAAAAGATCACGGCAATCAGTAACACCATGCATATGCCATAGATCAGGTTGGAAAACTGGGCAAAGAATTTTCCGTCGATCAGCAGAATGACCATGGCTAAAACCAGGGATGCAATGATCCAGACCATCTGTTTGCCATACTTCACATGCATGTCGAGGATGCTCCCGTGACTCTCGTCGTAAACGGCAGCATAAATATTGATCCATCCCATGGTGATCAGGAGAAGGAAGAGGATGACAAGCCACCAGTCGATGTGTTGAAAAATGCTTTGACGATCTCTCATTGGTCGACGATATTACCCTGATTCAGCTGGTTTCCGCTGATCATGTTTTGTTCAATATTTTTCCTTTTGATATCGCGGTGGAGGTATTTTTCGATCATCAGGGTTGCGATCGGTGCAGCCCAGTGTGCGCCCATCCCGGCATTTTCAACCACGACCGAAATGGCGATCTGCGGATGGTCCTCGGGTGCAAAGGCAACAAAGATGGAGTGATTTTTTCCGTGAGGATTTTGGGCAGTCCCGGTCTTCCCGCAAATTGCAATGTCCGGCACTTTTGAAGCACGGGCTGTTCCGTCTTCCACAACATCATGCATGGCTTCGATCACGATATCGAAATATTTCGGATCGACATCAGAGGTATGTTTTTCAGGGACGGGTATGTTGTGGTTGTTCTTCTTCCCGATTGCTTTAATGATATGGGGGGTATAATAAAATCCTTTATTCGAGATAAGCGCAACCATATTCGCTAGCTGGAGCGGCGTGATGCCGATCTCGCCCTGGCCGATACCAAGGGAAATTATTGCCATGGAGGTCCAGCGGTTTTTTCCATGATAACGGTCATAAAAGTTGGAAGATGGAATATTCCCGTTCAGTTCGCCGGGCAGGTCAATGCCCAACTTCTTCCCGAAGCCGAAACTCAGCACATGATTTCTCCAGTTTTCATAGCCTTCGCGGGTTGTTGAGAAGGTCCTCTTATCCACGATCGACCGGAAAACCCTGCAGTAATAGGTATTGCATGAATACTCTATGGATTGCCGCAGATCGAGCGGCGACCAGTGATTATGACAGGCAACTTTTTTACCGTTTCCCAGCGAAAATCCGCCGGGACAGCTATACCGTGTTTCGGGAGTAAGGACGCCTTCCTCCTGGCCGATGAGTGCATCTACCAGCTTGAAGGTGGAACCGGGAGGGTAACTTGCCATCAGTGCCCGGTTAAACAGAGGAACCGTCACAGAGTCGTCGAGCAGCTTTGTATAGTTATCCCGCCGGATCCTGCCGACCAGTAAATTCGGATCATAGGAAGGGCTCGTGACAATACAGAGAATCTCGCCGGTGGAAGGCTCAATGGCCACAATGCTCCCCCGCTTGCCGGTCATCAGGAGCTCGCCATATGCCTGCAGGTCGCCATCCAGCGAAGAATAAATATCGGTGCCGGCAAAAGCTACGGTATCATATTTGCCACCCTGGAAGCTTCCTTTATCCCTGTTCAGGACATCCACCACGCGGATCTTCATTCCTTTCTTCCCGCGAAGAACGGATTCATAGGATTTCTCTATCCCGCTGATCCCGATGTAATCACCGGATTTATAATAAGGATCGTCTTCAATGATATCGGGACTCACCTCCCCGATATAACCCAGGGAATGTGCGGCAATCGGGTAAGTATACTTGCGGAGGGTTCGTGGCTGGACAAAAAATCCCGGGAACCGGAACATCTTCTCTTCAAGATATCCATAGTTTTCACGGGTGATCTGTGATTCAAAAATGGACGGGCGGTAAGGTGAATAGCTCCGGGCCCGCTCAAGACGTTCACTGAATTCCGCCGGGGTCAGCCAGAGTAACCTGCACAACTCTGCCGTATCGATGTTCTTTACCTGTTTCGGGATCACCATCAGGTCATAGGCAGGCTCATTGAACACGAGAAGTTTCCCATAGCGGTCATAGATCAGGCCACGTGCAGGATATTGGGTGATATAACGGAGTACATTGTTGTTCGCGGATAAGATGTATTTATCCGCGACCATCTGGACAAAAAATAAGCGTACGAGAAAGATGATACCGACCAGTAAAAAAATACCGATGATTACAAATTTCCTGTTTGCGATGGCACGTTCCATAGACGCTACTTCCTTTTCAGGACGATGTCGGGAGTGGAAATCACGTTGCTTTTGTGCAAAGCCCTGTCGTACAGGAAAACTTCAAATTTTAGGGTATCATAGGGTGGCGGAGGATACAGGGGAATTGTATCGACGATGTAGCCCTTGATCGCTCTTCCGGGATCATCGGGTGTCAGAACAGGGATCCTGGCGCTGAACGGTATCGAATCGTTGATTTGTACGAATACCCCGTTCTGTTTTTCAAATAAGGTCAGTACCAGGTTATAATAATAAGGACCATTCCTCTGGTAGGGGGGAAAACTATCCGCCGGATCCAGGCCGATATCCCCGTCTCCGTCCTGATAAGAGATCGATAAAATACCATTGATGGGATACTGGCCGGTTTCATAGACCTTGTCAAATTCAAGGAAAGAGATCTGGGGAACGATGGAATAACTCTCTTTCTTTATGCAACCGGTGATCATTGCTGAAAAGGCAGTCAAAAGGAATAATAAAGCCCACAGGTGTTTTCTCTTCATAGGTTTTAATTCATCAGGTGATCTTCCGGAAATCTTTGCGACCTTTGTTCCGGTACCGGTCAGATTCCGGCCATAAAAGTACGATTTTTTCCCTCAGGGTCAGGCAGGTAAAAAGAAAAATGGATTTTAATAACAGGATTTTCACGATTGCAGGAGAAGACAGCTTTAATGAAGCTGCTTTGGAGATATTCCAATTCCAGTACCGATTGAATGAGATTTACCGGAAGTATTTCGATTCGATAGGCCTGAAACCCTCAACCATATTGCATTACAAAGAAATTCCGTTCCTTCCGGTTTCTTTCTTCAAGACCCATAAAATCGTCTCCGGCGAAGGTGAACCCGGCAGGGTATTTCAAAGCAGCGGTACCACGGGCACAGAACGCAGCCGTCATCCTGTCCTTGACCTTCAGGTCTACCGAGAATCCCTCCGGAAGGGGTTTGAGATCTTCTACGGCCCCTTAAAGGATTACGACATTTTTGCCCTGACCCCGGCCCCGGAACAAAGCCCGGATTCATCGCTGGTCTTCATGATCAGCCAATGGATACAGGTAAGCGGAACGGAAATCTCCGGCTTTTACCTCGACAGGCAGGAAGTTCTTTCACAAATCCTGGAAAACATAACCAGAACCGGGAGAAAATCACTTCTGATCGGGCTGAGCTATTCATTGCTTGACTTTGCAGAGAAATATCCGGTTTCCCTGCCGGGTACCATCATCATGGAAACCGGGGGAATGAAAG